>Ga0068714_10002039_pt1 | contig 27182 bp, 17 predicted proteins | sample MTBNYHSulfiMetaG_FD_62988 | JGI IMG/M metagenome (GOLD analysis project Ga0068714, IMG submission 62988) | Enrichment culture microbial communities from rom New York Harbor, USA that are MTBE-degrading - MTBE-NYH (New York Harbor Sulfidogenic)... | ecosystem: Environmental > Aquatic > Marine >... | reverse complement strand
TGCCCCGAGTGGGAGCTGATCGACGACCTCGTGCGGGTCAGCGACCGCGAGGCCTTCCAGGCCACCCGCGAGCTCGCCCGCACGGAGGCCATCCTCGCCGGCGGCTCCAGCGGCGCGGCGCTGTGCGGGGTGCGCCAGGTGGCACCGAAGCTCAAGCCGCGGTTCGGCTACCGCCCCCGCATCGCGACCCTGTTCCCCGACTCCGGCACCCGCTACCTGTCCAGCATCTACAACGACGACTGGATGCGGTCGCACGGGTTCATGGACTAGCCCGGCGCGTGTCCAGTCCCAACCACACCTTCTCGTTCTCCAGGCTCAAGACCTTCGCCCAGTGCCCGCGGCGCCACCACTACCGCTACCTCGAAGGGCGGCAGGAGGCGTTCAGCTCGGTCGAGTCGTTCGTCGGCCGCACCATCCACGCGGTCCTCGAGTGGCTGTACCAGCAGCGCGTGCACGGCGCCTCGCCCGAGATTGCCGTGACCCTGGAGGAGCTCGCACGGCGGTGGTCGGAGGGCTGGACCACGGACGTCGCGGTGGTCCGCGTCGGCGACACCCCCGAAGCCTCCCACCGCCTGGCGCGCGAGATGCTCGCCCGGTTCCACCGCGACACCTTCAGCCGCGACCGCAGCGACACCGTGGCCCTCGAGCAGCGGGTTTCGTTCCGGCTCGAAGGGGACGTGACGTTCATCGGCTTCGCCGACCGGGTTGGGCGCACCCACCGGGGCCGGCTGTTCGTGGTCGACTACAAGACCTCCCGCAGCGAGGGCAACGGTTCCGACTTCTCCGAGGGCCTGCAGGCGCCCCTCTACGCCGCCTGCGCCCTCGACGACCATGGCGAGCAGGAGGCCCTGGCCGGCTACCACTACCTGCGCCACGGCTCCACCCGCTGGCAGACGGTCACCCGCGACCGGCGGACGGAGCTGCTCGACCGCTACCGGGACCTGGTGCAGGAGGTCCTGGCCGCGGTGGTCCACCCGCCCCGGCCGGGCGTCCTCTGCGCCTGGTGCGGCTTCAACCACCTCTGCCCGGCCGCCCAGGTCCCGGACCACCTCTCGGGGGGCCTCACCCACGCCCGCCGGCACCTGGCCTGCCCCGGCTGACCCTCTCCCGGGAGCACTGCCACCCCGCGTGAAGACGCCCGCAATCTTGCGACAGCAGTGCTACCATCAACCGGGAGCTGGGCGCAGAGGGCGCGTGCCCGCCCACCTCCCTCGTGGAGGAAGACCATGACCAACCGCGTGTCGCGGAGTGGGGCCGCGTGGCTTGTCGTCGCCATTCTGGCCGACGCAGGAGCGACGTTTGGCGGTGCACCAACCGTTGCCGAGCAGCCCCCGCCGGCGCCTCTGGCCAATCTCAGCGACCACGAGCTGTACCGGCCACGCCCGGCCTTCGAGGTCACCGGGCTCTCCCGGGCCGAGGCCGAGCTGCTTTTCGCCGAGTCGCTCGCCGGGGTCTTTTTCGCCAACGGCCGGGCGGTCGTGCTGGTCGAGGAGGACCGTCGAGTAGCGACCGGGCACTCGATACTCGGGACCGCGCGGGCGGACGGCCGATGCGCCGAGCTCGAGCCGGTGCACCTGGCCGCGTTCTCGCGCCAGGTGCAGGCCGAGACCGCCACCAAGGCGAGCGGCCCGACTGGCCAGTTCATCGTCATGATGCCCGCTGGCCTCGACTCTCTGCCTGGCGGTTCGGCACCGCCCGTCGCCCCGGAGGGCGCCACGCCGGAGGCAAAGGTGACGACCAGCGGCGTGCTGCTCGACGAGAGCTTCGAGGGCAGCTTTCCGGGGCGCTGGCGGCACCGCGACTTCACCAACGGCGATTACGCATGGGCCGCGAGCGCCTGCGACAGCCACTCCGGACTTCGCGCAGCCGACGCGGTGCGAGGCGGGTCGCGCGGGGCGGCACTCGGCTGCGAGGCCCCCTACCCTCACGGCGTCACCACCTCCATCGAGGACAGTGAGTGCGAGGTGGTCTACGGGGCGTCCGAGGCATGGGTCGAGGCCCACATCCTGGTACAGGCCGAGGAGGCCACCGGCGACGACTTTCTTTTCATCGGCTACCCCACCGATGACGGGAGCTATCGTTGGGGCTATTCCTTCTACGGCTCCTGGTCGGACCCGTGGTGGCGTGTCCTGCTCAACATGAAGCAGTGGTTCATGCTCGGAGACCTCACCGCGCGGCAGTGCAACACCCTGAGCCTGGGGTTCAGGTCCGACGCGTCGGCGGCGCCCGGTTTCGGGGCCCGGGTCGACGACATCGTGGTTCGCACCGGCCCGCCCCCGGGCCTCTCCTGCTCGATTTCGGCTGACCTCCTGTCCGGCCCCCCTCCCCTGACCGTCCACTTCACAGGGGACCATTCGGGGGGCACCGGATCGGAGTCCTTCGCGTGGAACTTCGGCGACGGGACGACGAGCACCCAGCGGAACCCGGCCCACACCTTCACCCAGGAGGGCGAGTACCCGGTCAGGTTCTCGGTGCGGGGATCCCACCTCGAGTGCATCGCGCACGTGACGGTGACCGCCCGGTCCTCGGGTCCAGCGCCGGTCGCGGACTTCGCCTTCAGCCCTACCGAGCCCGTTGTGGGCCAGGCGGTCCAGTTCGTCGACCGGTCGACCGGCTCGCCGCACTCCTGGTCATGGGACTTCGGCGACGGGACGACGAGCACGACGCAGAGCCCCGGCCATGCCTTCGCCTCGACGGGGGACCACACTGTCAGGTTGACGGTGACGAATGGGTGGGGGAGCGACAGCGCCTCTCGGCGGGTCCAGGTGTCGCCGGCGGCGAGCAACCCGCGGGCGCGGTTCGTTCCCGGGAGCTTCAACGTCGTGCCGGGACAGACGGTGAGGTTCTTCAACCTCTCGGAGAATGCCAGCGACTTCGCCTGGTTCTTCGGCGACGGAGAGTCCTCGACCCAGCCAATGCCCCTGCACCAGTACCTCGACCCCGGTCTCTTCCGGGTGTCGCTCACAGCCTGCGAGGGGACACGCTGCGACACGGTCATAGTCCCCATTCAGGTCATGGAGGCAGCCGCCCGGGTTTCAGGTACCGTCCTCGTCGAGGAGGAGCCGCCACGACACAGCGGGATGGTCCTTTTCCTCCCCCAGTGGGGATCGTGGTGGTACCGCTTCACGCACAACGAGCACGCCAATTTCCAGGCGGACGACGGGCGCTGGTCCATCGACGGGCTCCCGTTCGGAGCCTATCGGATGATCGTGTCCTCCGACGTCGAGCACTGCTGTGGGTGTGCGCCAGGGGATCCGACTCACAACGACTGGATGAGCGACCTGGTCGTGGTCGAACAGGCGAACCAGGTTTTCGACGTCACCGCAGAGTGCGTGGTACGCAACCCCTTTGACGACGTTTCACCAGGGGTGCTGAACTGCGTCTCCGCCCTCCTGGGGGTCCTCCCCGGCGCCGCCACGGTGGCCAAGGTCGGGCAGATCGCGAGCGACCTCCTGTACTACCAGGAGGCCCTGGACTGTGGCGCCGAGTGCCGGTGCGAGGGGCGGTGGGCGGTCTTCGACTACTACTACAACGTCGCCACCCTGCCCTTTGCGGAGTTTCCACCGATGTCCATCATCGACGTCACGGTCGCGTGCCTGCTCGAGCCCCTCGGCGAGTGGCTCTCCTGCGACCTGCCGGACCTCAAGTCGCTGTCACCCGGGGCCGTGCTCGCGCTCGGCAACCCGGCGGCCTTCCTCGAGGCACAGGTCTCGACGGGCACTCCGCCGTCGATGGTCCTCGAGTCCCCGTTCGGCGAACGCGCCGAGCTGGTCGGCGGCCAGACCTCGAGCACCTTCGAGGACCCGGTGGTGCTTTCCCCGGCGGCCAACGGCGTCGGCGCAGCGCTGCTGGTTCCGAGCGGGGTCGAGGAGGTCGTCGTCACCAACACCTCTGCCGCCAGCGCCCGGGTCGTCCTGCCGGTCTACTGGTTCCGTGACGGACGGCTGACCGCGAAGAAGTTCGAGCTCGACATGCCCGGCGGGGCCCAGGCGCGTGGAGCGCTCGCGACCATGGTGGACGACGGGACTCTGACCCTCGTCACCGGGCAGACCTCCCAGGTCGTGTCGGCCGTGCTCGAGCTCGAGCAACGCGTGCCGGAGTACCACCTGCCGGCGGCCGCCCACCTGCAGGGTGCGGGCGGCTCGACTTGGCGCACCGATCTCGTTGTTGCCAACCCGACGAACGAGCCGGTCAGTTACACCGCTGCCTACTTCGTGCCCGAGCACTCGGAGCCGGTGGCGGCCGTCCAACGCTCCCTGCCGGCGGGTGGTCTGGAGCGTCTCGACGACGTCGTGCTCTCCGAGCTCGAGCAGCCATCGGCCAACGGCTGGATCCGGGTTCTCGCCCAGGAGCCGGTTCTCACCGCTCAGCGCACCTACAGCCAGTCCGCGGACGGCTCGACGCAGGGCCAGCTCCTGCCGGCCCTGGAACCACCGACCGAGCAGCGGCCCGAGCTGACCTTCGTCGCCGTCGAGGAGAACGACGGTTTCCGGACCAACCTCGGCCTGCTCAACGCCTCCCGGCTGCCCAACCGCGCCACGCTGGAGCTCTTCGGCGACAACGGCGTCTCCCTGGGCACGTCCGAGGCCCTGCTCGACCCGTATCAGCAGGTCCAGCTCAACCGGGTCGTCCAGACGGTAGCGGGAGACGGGACAACCGTGAACGGCGGTTGCCTGGTCGTCAGCTTTGACCACGCCGGCGGCACGGCCTACCTGTCCAAGGTCGACAACAGCTCCAACGACCCCCTCACCGTGCTCCCACAGCGCGCCGCGGACTTCTGGCTGCCGGCCGTGATCGAGGCCCCGGGCGCCACCGGCGCTCAGTGGCGAACCGACCTCCGAGTTCACCCGACCGACAGCACCAGCCCGGTGCAACTGACGTTGACCCTCGAGCCCCAGCACGTGACCCGCCAGCTGAGCCTTCCCCCCTCGACGTCGACCCACGACCTGTCGAATCTCTTCGACCTGCTCGGCGTCACTGGCGAGGTCGGGATGCTCCACGTCGTCGCATCTCAGGAGGTGTACGTGGTGTGCCGGGTGTACTCGGCCGCCGCCCAGGGCAACCGTGGTCAGGGTATCCCCATGGTTGTACCGACCAGGAGGGACCAGACCCTCACGGCGGGCGAGACTGGCCACCTGGTCGGCCTGCGGGCCGATGACCGCTACCGGACCAACATCGCCCTGCAGAACTACGGCGCGACGAGCGCCGCGGTCACGGTGCGCGTTTACGGGGGGAACGGCGAGCTGGCAGCGACCTGGAGCCCGGCCCTCCCGGCTCGCCAGTTCACCCAGCTCCCCCTCTCGCAGCTCGTCCCGGCGATCGCTGTCGCCCGGGCCGAAGTCGAGTGCGTTTCCGGCGGCCCGGTGGGCGCCTACGCCAGCCTGGTCGACAACCTCTCCAACGACGGTTCGTTTTTCCCCCTCATGCGGTACGCATCGGGAGCCTCGACCGCGGCTGCACCGGACATGTCTCCAGTCCTGACCGCCGTCGCCCAGTCGTCCTCCCAGATCGACCTGAGCTGGACCGCCGTCGACCGGGCTGCCGGCTACCGGCTCTACCGCGGCTCGACCCCGCTCTATGACGGTCCCGCACACTCCTACAGCGACACCGAGCTCAGCCCCTCGACCGAGTACTGCTACACCGTCGTGGCCCACAACGCTGCGGGCGAAGGTCCGACCTCGGGCCAAGGCTGTGCGACCACGCAGGAGGTGGTCGGGACCGGCTGCGCCGCGGGGGAGGAGGTGACCTACACGTTGCCCGGCGGGGTTCCACTGCGGATGGTCTGCATTCCAGCGGGCGCCTTCGCCATGGGGGCCCTCGACGGAGAGAGGGGAGCGGACCCGGACGAGTACCCTCGCCACCAGGTGACCTTGACCGACAGTCTGTGGCTCGGCGTGTTCGAGGTCACGCAGGCGCAGTGGCAGGCAGTCATGGGCACCAACCCCTCGCACTTCTCGGCCTGTGGCGGCACCTGCCCGGTGGAGAGCGTCTCCTGGATGAACGTCGCCGCCGCCGGGGGATTCGTGGAGCGAATCAACCAACAGCTGGGGACCACCGCATTCCGCCTGCCCACCGAGGCCGAGTGGGAGCGCGCGGCGCGGGCCGGCACGAGCAGCCGTTTCAGTCACGGCGACGCGCTGGAGTGCGGTGACGAGTGCGACCTCTGCACACTGCACGACCATCACATGTGGTGGTGCGCGAACGCCACGGAGCGAACTCACCCGGCGGGACTCAAGCAGGCCAATGGGTACGGTCTGTTCGACATGCACGGCAACGTGTGGGAGTGGGTGAGCGACTGGCACGGCTCCTATCCTGCAGCACCAGGGATCGACCCCCAGGGACCGCCCTCCGGGTCCCTGCGAGCGCTCAGGGGAGGGGCCTGGACCAACGGCGCCGAGAACTGCCGCTCCGCCAACCGGACCTCCCTCCACCCGGGTAGCGGTAGCGAGGCGGTCGGGTTCCGCATCGCGAGGAGTCCCTGACCGATCGGTGCGAGCGCGGACCCGCTGGTTCGCTCCATGATGGATGCGGCGGAGAGGTGAGGTACCTCGGAACCGGAGGAGGGGACGCCTGCTCCACCCATGAGGGATCGCCGTCGGTCGACCGAGCCCGTGCTGGAGCGACAGGGATCCGGAACGGGCCCGGCGCGGGAAGCTCGACCACGACCGCGCCCTGTCGGCCCCCTGCTGGGGGCTCGGCGCCGACACAACGTGGCAGGATCTCGCTCGCATCCACCGGGACCCGTGATTCGAGTGCAGCACCCGCCGCACCAGCCCGCCCCGCCCGCCGGCCCGGTTGCCGCCGCGTCGCGGAGGGTGGTATAAGTCAGTCGTCAGAGAGGACAGGTTATTGGACAGCTCGTCGAGCGACCGTCGGTTCTCCGCCCAACTCCTCGTGGTTGACGACGACGAGTCGCTGCTCCCCACGATCTGTGGGCTCCTGTCCGACCTCGGGCACGCCTGCGTCGCCGTGACGACCGCGGTTGAGGCTCTCTCTCACCTCGAGCAACGCCAGGTCGACGTCATGCTCGCTGACATCCGCATGCCCGACACCGACGGATTCGGGCTGCTCCGACAGGCCAAAGAGCGGTGGCCCGACCTCGACGTCATCATGATGACCGCCTACGACATGGAGCACTCGTACATCGACGTCATCGAGGCCGGCGCCAGCGACTTCCTGGTCAAGCCCTTCCGTTCCGACGAGCTGCAGGCGAAGATCCAGCGGATCCTCCGCGAGCGGTGGCTGCGCGCCGAGCTCACCGCTCGCTCGCTGCACGACAGCGTCAGCGGCCTGCTCAACCAGCGGTCGCTGCACCAGCGGCTCGAGGAGGAGGTCGGCCGTTGTCGCCGACAGGGCCACCGCCTGTCCCTGATCGTCCTCGACGTCGACCGCTTCAAGGAGTACAACGATCGGTTCGGCCACCTGGAAGGGGACGCCCTGCTCGCAGGGCTCGGCCGAATCCTGTCTGCCTCGATCCGCAAGAACGTCGACTTCGCCTACCGCTTCGGCGGCGACGAGTTCGCGGTCCTGCTGGCGGAGTCCGACCTGACCCAGGCGCAGCGTGTCGCGGAGCGGATCCGGCGCGCCTTCGCCGAGTGGCGCCCGGGGGGATGCACCGTCAGCCTCGGGCTGGCCAGCCTCGACGGCGACGAGTCGGCGGACAGCCTCCTCGGCCGTGCGGACCGGGCGATGTTCGTCGCCAAGCGCGCCGGCGGCGACCGGGTTCACGTGCTCGGCGAGAAGTGAAGGCCTCTACGGCCACACGAACCGCGCCACCACCGGGTCGTGGTCGCTGGACCGCCGCCCCTCGGGCCACTCGGCGTTGACGTGGACCACGTCCACCTCGGCCCCGCCCGAGAGCGCCGGGGCGACCAGGATGTGGTCCAGCACCTGGCTCGCCCCGAAGTACACGTAGGTGTAACGCTCCTGTGGCGGCAGGAGGTCGAGCAGGTTGACCAGCTCGGCACCGAGGAGGGCCGTGACCGGGGGCCGCTCGGGGTGCTCGTTGAGATCGCCGAGCACCACCACGGGCAGCTCGGGGTCGGCGGCCAGCAACCGCCAAACGAAGTCGTTCACCACCTGCGCCTGCTCGCGGCGCTGGACCTCGCTCGGCCGGCGCGGCGGCTGGAAGCGACCGTACTCGGGGTCGTCGCCCCACTTAGAGCGGAGGTGGAGGTTGACCACCACCAGCCGCCGGCCGTCCACCTCGAGCTCCACCGCCAGCGGCTTGCGCCCCCCCTCGTCGCCGGTGGCAGGCTCGGCCACGAAGGCCGGGTGGCGCGCCGCGATCCGACCCGGGCTCGCGCTCAAGGCGCCGTCGGCGGTCACGCAGATGGAGTCGGTCGAACCCGCCGCACCGCGGTCGAGGAAGCGGACCCGCGCCGGGTCGGCGAGGGTCACGACCCGGATGTTGGCGCCCGGCCGCCCGCCGTCCGCGTTGTCCACCGGGTCGACCTGCCGCCAGGCGTAGCGGGGCCCGCCCGCGGCCGCCACCGCTTCGACCAACCGCGCCAGGGTCTCGGCGGCGGTGACAACCCCGTCGTCGTCGGGCCCGGAGTCGTCCTGGATCTCCTGCAGAGCGATGATCTCGGGAGAGCGCAGGTGGTTGACGATCACCCTCGCCACCATCGCCATCTTCCAATCGCCGGAAATCGCAGACAGGTTCTCCACGTTGAACGTGGCCACGGTCAGCCGACCCGGCTCGCGCACGAGGTCGGTGACCTCCGGCGTCAGCGGGCCCGGCGTGACCTCGGGCCGGCGCCCGTCGACCAGCACCCGGTAGCGCCCGTACTCGGAGGACATCACCCCCACCACCCGCCCCGCCAGGCGGTCCCCGACGGTGAGGGGCGGCAGCGGGTCCCCGGTGAGCGCCTGGAGCACGATCCGCTCGGGGTTCGGGTCGGCGTCGGTGGTCGCCAGCCCACCACCGCGCCGGCCCACCCAGGGTCCGGCGCCGCCGCCGTGGTCGCCGACCACCACCACCTCGCCGCGGTCCGAGGTGGGTCCGACCACCACCGCCCGCTGCACCTCCACCCGCATCCCTTCGAGGCTCTCGAAGAAGTCGACCCCGTCCCGGTCGGGCTCGAACACCGCCAGGGCGTCGTCGTCGACCACGCGTGCCGGCACCGGGCGCCCGGCAGCCCCGAGGACCACCGGCGCGGGCAGCGGACGACCTCGTTCGACGACCACCACCGCCGCCTCGACCAGGGCGGTCAGCGGCAGGTCCTGGGCGCGACCGACCTCTGCCACCGCGCCCGAGGCCCGCACCAGGTCGCCGACGGCCACCTCGAGCTGCCCCGCCGCCGGCCTCACGAAGAGCCCCTCCGAGGTCGCGGGGTCGTCGTCGGGCTCCGGGTCCTGGAGGAAAAAGGCTCCAGCGCGCTCCACCGCCGTCACCACCCCCACCACACCGACCACCTCCTCGCCGGCGAGAGGCGAGAGGTGACCGCGGCCCTGCACGTCCCGAGCCCGCACCACTCGCACGCCGCCGCCGGGGTCGTCGACCGCGAACGCGAGGAACTGGGTGACCTGCCGGCCGTGGTTGAAGTTGTCGTCGCTCACCAGGATCAGGGAGCGGCGGCCGTCGGGGAGACGGGGCCCGAGGGTCATCCCCTCCAGGTTGTCGACGGGGCGGCCGAGAGTGCCGAGGTCGAGGAGGAGGCGCTTGCCGACCGGTCGAACCGCGCCGGGGTCGAGCTGCTCCAGGCTCGCGGCCCCAGTCAGGTCGGTGGCCCCGGCCAGGTCCACCTCGAAGAGCCGCGCCCAGTTCCCGGCCCCCTCGGCGTAGCCACGCTCGAGGGTGACGAGGCGCCGCTCGTCCAGCGCCACCAGCTCGGACAGCCCCCCCTCGACGAAGCCGCCGGCCTCACGTGGGGGGCCCGGCAGCGGGTCGACCGGGTAGAGGTACTCCGCCCGGGCCCGCATGCCCTCCAGGTCGAAGAGGAGGATCCGAGCGGGGCTCCCGGCGTCCGGGGACGCGGGCTTCCCATCCTGGACCAGGGCAGCCTCCAGGCCCGCCACCAGGGTGCGCCCGTCTGGGGTGACCGCGAGCGCCTCGAAGGCGGCGTTGCGTCGGACCCCGACCCCGTCGCCGGGGAGGTAGTGAGCGGGAACCGGCAGCCCGTCCCCGATCCGGCCGTCTCGGCCCAGCCGCCGCAGGTGCGGCGGGGTCAGAACCCGGCGGTTGCCCTCCGAGGACAGGAACAGACTCCCGTCCGGCGCCAGCGCGATCCCCTCCGGGTCGACCGCGTCCGGCGGCAGGGGCCGCCCGACGTCGTCGCGCAGGGGGGTGAACCCCACCACGCGCACCCCGCCAGCCTCGAGCCGCCCCTGGCTCAGGTCGACCGCGAGGGTGTAGAAGCGGGCGGGGCCGTGGTCCCCCTTGTCGTCGCTCACCGCGAGGTAGAGGTCCCGCTCGGAGTCCCACGCGAGCCCGGACAGCCCGCCCACCACGGTCCCCTCGAGCTCGACTCCCGCGGGCAGGCGGGCCTCGCCGACGAGCTCGAGCGTGAGTCCGCCGGCGTGCACCCCTGTGCACGCGAGCCCGATGCCGAGGGTGACCCCGAGCAGACGCCCCAGCGTCAACCGAACGCCTTCTCGAGGTCGGCGAGCATTGCCGCCTCGGCGGCGGAGATCTTGCCGACACCGAGGAATCCGCCGGCCGCCTCGGCCACCGCCCGGGCGCGGTCGAGGAGGTCGTGCTGGAGGGCAGCCTTCTGCTCGGCGTCGAAGGTCGCGACCAGCGCCCTGGTGTACTCCTTCCAGACCTCGAGCAGCCGGGGCTCCGGCTTGGTGCCGAGCCACCCCTCGAGGAGCTGGCAGGGAATCGAGCCCGGTTCGACGCCCTTGGCGGCGGCGGCCTCGAGGATCGCCTTGCGCTCCCGGTCGTGGACCTCGCCGTCCGCCCACGCCACCTCGACCAGCGGGATCAGCGTGAACGCCGCCGCCCGCTCGACGTTGACGTCGAGCTCGATGAGCTTGTCCAAGATCGACTCGAGGTGGATGCCGGTGGCCTTGGCGAGGGCCTCGCGACGGTCGCGCTTCTCGGCCTGCTGCTTGAGCTCGGCGAGCAGCCGCCGGTTCTGCTGGGCAAAGAATGCCTCCTCGAGGTCCGACCCGCGGGTTCCGAACATGGTGTCCTTGTCCATCGTCATCCTCCACACCGTTGTCGGACGCGGATTATGCCACACTGGCGAGCGTTCAGCTGTCAGCTTCCAGCGGTCAGCCCCCGTCAGCCCGCAGATCAGCGCCAGGGTCTGTAGAATACGCCGACATCCCGAGGGGCCCGGAGGGCCTCCCGAGGGGGACTGAGCCATGCCCGAGAGCACCTACGACCCGACCGTCATCGAGCCCAAGTGGCAGGAGATCTGGCGGGAACGCCGGACCTTCCGGACCCCGAGCGACCCCGTCACGCTGCGCTCGAGACCCAAGTTCTACATCCTCGACATGTTCCCCTACCCGTCCGGGGCCGGTCTCCACGTCGGCCACCCCGAGGGCTACACGGCCACCGACGTCGTCGCCCGCATGAAGCGCATGCAGGGCTACAACGTCCTCCACCCCATGGGGTGGGACGCCTTCGGCCTGCCGGCGGAGCGGGCCGCGGTGCGGGAGGGGATCCACCCGGCCCAGATCACCCGCCGCAACATCGAGACGTTCCGCCGCCAGATCCAGCGCCTCGGGTTCAGCTACGACTGGGAACGCGAGCTCTCGACCGCGGACCCCGGCTACTACCGCTGGACCCAGTGGATCTTCTTGAAGCTCCACGAGCGGGGGCTCGCCTACCTGGCGGACGTCGCGGTCAACTGGTGCCCGGCCCTGGGCACGGTGCTCGCCAACGAGGAAGTCCAGGACGGACGCTACAAGGAGACCGGCGACCCGGTGGAACGGCGGCTGATGCGGCAGTGGATGCTCAAGATCACCGTCTACGCCGAGCGGTTGCTCCACGACCTCGAGCAGGTGGACTGGCCGGAGAGCGTCAAGGAGATGCAGCGCAACTGGATCGGCAAGAGCTCCGGCGCCGACGTGGTGTTCCGGGTCGCCGACGCCGACGCCGAGTTCACGGTCTTCACCACCCGGCCCGACACCCTGTTCGGCGCGACCTACTGCGTGCTCGCCCCGGAGCACCCGCTGGTGACGGTGCTCACCACCCCCGCCCAGCGGCCGGCGGTCGAGGCCTACGTGGCCGAGGCGGCGCAGAAGAGCGACCTGGTGCGGACCGACCTCGCCAAGGAGAAGACCGGCGTCTTCACCGGGGCGTTCGCCGTCAACCCCGCGAACGGCGCCAGGATCCCGATCTGGGTCGCCGACTACGTCCTGCTGAGCTACGGCACCGGCGCGATCATGGCCGTCCCGGGCCAGGACCAGCGCGACTGGGACTTCGCCACGGTCTACGACCTCCCCATCATCCGCACCGTGAAGCCGCCGGCCGACTTCGACGGCGAGGCGTTCCTCGGCGACGGTCCGGCCGTCAACAGCGGCTTCCTGGACGGTCTCGAGGTGGCGGCGGCCAAGGAACGGATGACCGCGTGGCTCGAGGAACACGGCCTCGGGCAGCGGCGGGTGCACTACAAGCTGCGGGACTGGCTGTTCTCCCGCCAGCGCTACTGGGGTGAGCCGTTCCCGGTGGTCCACACCGACGACGACGAGGTGGTCCCGGTGCCGTTCGACTGGCTGCCGGTCGAGCTCCCCCCCGTGGACGAGTACCGCCCCACAGAGGACGGCCGCCCACCGCTGGCCCGTGCCGGCGCGGACTGGCTCGAGGTCACACTGCCCGACGGCCGGCGGGCGCGGCGGGAGACCAACACCATGCCCCAGTGGGCCGGCTCCTGCTGGTACTACCTGCGCTTCGTCGACCCCTCAAACGACCGCGAGCCCTGGTCGACCGAGGCCGAGCGCTACTGGATGCCGGTGGACCTCTACGTCGGCGGGGTGGAGCACGCCGTGCTCCACCTGCTGTACGCCAGGTTCTGGCACAAGGTGCTCTACGACTGCGGCCTGGTGCACACCGTCGAGCCCTTCCAGCGCCTCTTCAACCAGGGCATGATCCTGGCGTACTCCTACCAGGACGCGGCCGGCCGCTACTACCACCCGGACGAGGTGGAGGACCTCGGCGAGGGGCAGGCGCGGGCCCGCGCCACCGGCGAGACCCTGTCGGTCCAGGTCGAGAAGATGTCCAAGTCCAAGCTCAACGTCGTCAACCCGGACGACGTGGTGTCGGAGTACGGCGCCGACGCCATGCGCCTGTACGAGCTGTTCATGGGCCCCCTCGAAGTGCAGAAACCGTGGCAGATGAAGGGCGTGGAGGGGGTCTACCGGTTTCTGCAGCGGGTCTTCAGGCTGGTGGTGGACGAGCGCAGCGGCGAGCTCAACCCCCGGCTCGTCGAGGCGCCCGGCTCGAGCGAGCCGGCTCTCGAGCGGACCCTGCACAAGACCCTGAAGAAGGTCGCCGCCGACACCGAGAGCCTGCAGATGAACACCGCCATCGCGCAGATGATGATGTTCGTCAACGAGGCGACCTCGAGCGCCACCCTGCCGCTTCACACCGTCACGACCTTCCTGCGCCTGCTCGCACCCTACGCCCCCCACCTGGCCGAGGAGCTGTGGCAACGCCTCGGGGAGACCGAGCTCGTCGCCCACGCCCCGTGGCCGGTCCACGACGAGGCGCTGTGCCTGGACGACGAGATCACCATCGTGGTCCAGGTCAACGGCAAGAAGCGGGACGAGCTCAAGGTCCCCCGGGACGCCGACCGGGAAACGGTGGAGCGCCTCGCCCTGGCGGCGGAGAACGTCGTCCGCCACCTCGAGGGCAAGACCCCGAAGCGGGTGATCGTGGTCCCGGGCCGGCTGGTGAACCTGGTGGTGTGACAGCGGGGAAGCAGTCAGCTCTCAGCTGTCAGCTCCCCCTCCCGCCCAGAAGCCGAACGGGCAAGGCAGAAGCGGGCTCTTGAGAAACAGCGGGTTTCGAGACGCTACAGAGCACGCCCGAGGATCACGGTGTCCTGGTAGTCCGACACCCCCTCCCGGCCGCACCAGGCGCCCCACAGAACCGGCTCGACGACCTCCAGGCCGACTTGCGCACAGAAGCTCCTGAGCAGATCCTCCTCGTACGCCACCGCCGCCTCGGGTCGCGCCACGTCCGCCACCCAGGCGTCACCCACCCTGGAGGGGAACCGGTGGCCGCCCAGGCCCCGCGCGCTCAAGGCACGCGACTCATCGCACAGCAGGAAAAACGTCGCCAGGCAACGCCCCCCGGGTCGCAGCACGCGGGCGACCTCGCTCATGTACCGCGCCGCCGCTGCGTCCAGCAGGTGGGTGAACAGGGAGGTGGCGACGACCACGTCGACGCTGGAGTCCGCGCACGGGAAGCTGAAGTTGGTGGGCTCCACCCGTCCGCGCGGGTTGTAGACCGGGTTGCGGACGTCGGCGTGGACGAATGAGAACGCCGGGAAGCGGCGTCCGAGGTGGCTTCGGCACCAGCGGATGTCGGTCCGCGACACGTCGAAGCCGAGGTGGCTTCCCGGAGGAGTGACCACCGCGGTGAGCGCGCGGGCCACGCGACCGATGCCGCAGCCGACGTCGAGGACCCGGCTCTCGGGCGCGAGCCCGCAGTGCTCCTCGAGCAGGCGGGCAATCCCGTCTCCCACCGCGACGAAGTCCCCGGCCCCGACGTCACGAAGACCGCGAGGGGGAACCGTCGGCAGGCGGGCACCGATCCAGCCCTCCACCAGGTCCACCGGCAGCCACAGCAGCCGCCGCAGCGGTCGGCGCAGACCCGGCGGGAGCGGGGAGAGCACCCCCTCGCTGACGGCGGCGAGCCGGCGGGTCAGCCTCCCCACCCGTCGAGGTTGCTTCGCTCCGCCGCTGTCTGCCCGGTTGCCCATGCCGCAGCGAGGGTAGCAGGGGAGAGGTCGCGCGGTGGGGATGTGGCGGTCGATCCGGGGGTGCAGGCTGCTGGCGGCGGGTGCAGGCAGCGGGTTCGAGTGTCGGGGGCGGGCTGGTGACCGGGCGGTCTGGACGGGGAGGCGTGTTGGCTCATGGGGGCGGGGGAGGCGGCCAGCGCCCGCCGGTCAAGGACAAGCTCGCTCGGCCCGCGGCGTCCAGGATTCGCGCAGCGAATCCACAGCAGCGCGCACCGCGTTGTCCCGACCCCGGGCCAGACCAGCAACCCACGAACGCTTCCTCGGGACAACGCGGTGCGCGCTGCTACCCCAGCCGCTCGACGACCACCAGCGAGCGGTCGTCGTGGACCCGCTCGTCGCCGCGGTGCCGCTCCATCTCGGCCGCCAGGCGATCGTGGAGCGCCTGTGCTCTGCCCCCGTGCGCCACCAGGGACCGCACCCGGTCGAAGCCGAACGCCTCCCCGTCCGGGCTCAGCTCCTCGGGGACCCCGTCGGTGTAGAGCACGAGCAGGTCTCCAGGGCCGATCGTGGCCTCCCCCAGGGCCGGCTCCACGTCGGCGCGCATGCCGAGGGGCAGGCTACCCAGCCCGAGCTCCTCCACCGCGCCGTCGAGGCGTCGCAGGAGCGGAAACGGGTGGCCGGCGCAGACGTACTCGAGCCGCCCCGTGGCCGGGTCGAGCAGGCCGCAGAACAGGCTCATGAAGGCGCGGCGGTCGCCGACCCGGACCAACGCCCGGTTGACGGTGGCGGCCACCGCGCCGGGGCCGGGATCGTGGTCCAGCGCCAGCCGCAGGGCGGTGTTGGCGACCGCCATCAGCAAGCCGGCGGCGATGCCGTGGCCGGAGGCGTCCCCGATCACCACCGCCAGCCGGCCGTCCGGCAGCGGCAGGAAGTCCAGGTAGTCGCCGCCGATGGTGTTGGCGGTTCGCGACGAGAAGGCGAACCCCCAGCCGGGAAGGTCGGGGGCCGAGCCGGGGAGCAGGTCCCGCTGCAGCTCTCGCGCCACCTCCAGCTCGTCCCGCACCGTGACCCGGTCGGCGAGCTCGAGCATCAACAGCAGCACCAGCCCCGCAATCGCCAGCAGCAGTAGTGGCGCCGGGAGGGTCACGATCTCGCGCCCGCCGATCTCGAGGTTGGACTGGAATCCCAGCCCCGCGGCCACGAGACAGGCCACGAACAGCACCCGCCGGGCGGGTGTGAGCTTGGCCGAGACGCCGAGGTAGAACAGCCGGCACCAGTGCCACAGGCGGGGCAGAAGCCGCCGCGGCGCCGGCTCGGCCGCGTGCTCCCGGGTCAGCACCCCCCACGCGCGCTGCGCCTCCCGCCCGAGCTCACCCGGGACCTTCGCGGCGTCGAGGCTCCCCGCCACCCGGCGGACGGTCCTGACGACCCGCCCGAGCTCCCGCTCGACGGCCCCCTTCGCCTTCGGCCCGCTGCCACTGCCCATCACCCGATTGTACGCAGACCGAGGCCCGCGGTTGGCAACCGCGTAGAATCGCGCCATGGGCGATCCTCACGACGGGGGTTCGAACCCGGAGCGTTTCCGGAGGTCGGCCGACGGGGCACGACGGGCCCTCCTGACCGGGTTGGGTCTCTACGGCCTCGCCCTCGTCTTCCGGCTCGCCGGCCTGTGGGCGGCCTTCGACCCTGAGCTGCGCTTCGACAAGTTCTTCGTCCTCGCCCGGCAGCTGATCGCCGACGGCTGGGCGCCCGCGGGACCTCACTCGTACGCGCCCCTGTACGTCTACTTCGTCGCCTCAGGCCTCGCCCTCGGTCTCGGCCCCACCGCCATCGCCGCGGTGCAGGCCGTGCTCGGGAGCCTGGTCGCGCCGCTGGTCTGGGCGTTCGCCCGCCGGGTGGTCGGCGGCCCGGCGGCGGCGGTCGCGGGGATTGCGGCCGCGCTGTACGGCCCGTTCCTGGCCCACGACCTCGGCTTCGAGTCCGACGGCCTCGGACTGGTCCTGTTCTGCGCCTTCGCTGCGACGCTGGCCTCGGCGGTCGAGCGCCCGCGGCCGGCCGCGTTCGCGCTCGCGGGACTGCTCCTGGGCGTGCGTCTCACCGTGCGCCCCGACGCGGTCCTGGCGCTGCCGCTGCTGGCCGTGGCGAGCTGGGCGCTCGCCCGCCCCCGCTGGACCCTGGGTGAGGTGGCGACCCGCTGGGGGCTCGTGGCCGCGTTCGCGGCGCTCCCGGTGCTTCCCCTGACCTGGCACAACTGGCGCGCGACGGGCGAGCTCATCCCGGTGACCGACACCGGCGGCTACAACCTGTATGTCTCCAACGGGCCCGAGGCCACCGGGCTGGGATACTACCCACCGGGCCTGGCCACGGAGATGATGACCCAGCCGCCCGCCCCGGCCCCGCCGTCGGTGGACCGGATGGACGCAGCGGTCGCCCGGCGTCTGGCCGACCTGGTGGAGGGGGAGTCCCTCTCTCCGCGGCAGGCCTCCGCCTTCTGGACCCGCGAGGGGCTGCGGGTGATCCGCGAGCGCGGCTTGGGGCAGGCCGCGCTCGAGGGCCGCAAGCTGCTCTACGCGTTCCACCGGTTCGAGGCCGACGACAACCTGTCGACGGTCATTCTGGAGCACCGACTCGGTGCGCTCGCCGCGCTCGGCATGGGGTTCGCGGCCCCTCTCGGCCTGGTGGGACTGGGGATGCTCGCGGCCGGACGCCGCCGCCATGGCTGGCTGGTGGTCGCACTCATCGCTTTCCCGGTCGCCAAGCTGCTCCTGTTCCACGTCGCCGCGCGCTACCGACTCGAGCTGGCTGCCCTGCTCCTGCCGCCGGCGGCAACCTGCGTTTGCCACCTGGTGGCCCTGGTCCGGGAGGGGTCTCGGCGCCGCGCCGCCGGGGTCGCGCTGGGGGTAGTCCTGCTGGCCTTGCCCCTCAACCTCGAATGGGGGTACCTCGCGGCGCAGACCGCCTACCGACGCATTCTGGTCGCCACCCACCTTGCCGAGAGGGCCCCCGCCCCCAGGGTCGCGGTTGCCGAGCTCCGCACCGCCGTCGAGCTCGCCACCACCCCGGCTCAGGTCGAGCCCGCACTGCGCCGCCTCGCACGGCTCTACCTCGAGCTCGGCAACCCGGCCGAGGCCGAGCGCTGCCGCCGGCTCGCCGAAGGTCATCTGACCCGCGAGCTCGAGGCCGAGCTCGAGGCCCGCGGGGACGACCCCGACGCGCTTTACGCGCTGGCCCGCCACCACACGCTCGCCGGTCGACACCGCCTCGCCGAGGAGGCGTTCGAGCGCGCGCTGGCGATCGACCCCCTCCACCCGGTGCTGCAGTACGGCTTCGCGATCGCCCGGCTTCGCACCGGCAGCGCTCCGCCGGCGGCGGTCTACGGCGACCTCGAGAGAGCGCTCACGGGCGACCTCAAGCTGTGGCGGGAGGGGATCCGCGCCCGCCAGTTGCTCGCCGAGCACCTGGCCGCCACCGGTCGCGCGGCGGACGCTCGGCGCCTGCTCGACGCCGCGCGGCGGATCGAGGCAGCCGTCCCCGCTGCTGGCTAGGACCGTCGCTTCCGGCCCGTCGCCGAGGCTCCGCGCCCCTGCCGCTTCGGTTTCGGGGCGCGGGGGTCCTCCCCCTGGTCGCGGAGCTTCTGCTCCCGCGCCGCGAGCAGCTCGAGCGCCTGGTCGAGGGTGACGGCCGCGGGGTCGACGCCCCGGGGCACGGTGGCGTTGACGACCCCGTCGGTGACATAGGGACCGAAGCGCCCCTCGCGAAGGCGGATCGCCGCGCCGCTCGTCGGGTGGACCCCCAGCTCCTGAGCCGAACCGGAGCCTCTGCCTCGGCGCTGACGCGGTTGACGGAGCACCTCGACCGCCTGCTCCAGGGTGAGGGTGCGCAACGTCTCGTGGTCCGTCAGGCTGCGGGTCGTCTCGCCGGAGGCCACGTAGGGACCGAAGCGGCCGCACGCGGCCACCACCGGGGCTCCGGTCTCGGGGTGGGGACCCAGCTCCTTGGGGAATGACAGGAGCAGCAGCGCGTCCTCGAGGGTGAGGGTGTCGGGCTGCATCGACGGCCACAGGCTCGCCATCCTGGCCTTGACGCCCCGCTTGCCCTTGCCGCCGCTCTGCGACTCGCCGAGCTGGACGTAGGGCCCGAAGCGGCCGTTCTTGAGCACGACGTCGTGACCTGTGCCCGGGTCCCGGCCCAGGAGCCGCCCTCCGTCCCCGGCTGCTCGGACCAGCTCCAGGGCACGGGCCACGGTCAGCTCGTCCGGGGGCAGGTCGTCAGGCACGGACGCCCGCGCGTTCCCGTCCCCGACCTGGACGTAGGGCCCGAACCGGCCGACCCGGACCGTCACTTCGTCCCCCCCGTCGGTGGTCCCGATCACGAACCGGGTCACCTCCTGCGGCTCGATCGCCTCCCCTGACACCTCGAGCATTCGCCGCAGGCCGACCCCCGCGAGCCGCGGGCCGTTGGCGCCGCCGCCGGCGCCAGGGCCGAAGTAGAACTCATGCAGCCACGGCACGTGCTCCCGCTCCCCGCGGGCGATGGCGTCCAGCTCGTCCTCCATCCGGGCGGTGAAGTCATAGTCCACCAGCTCGGAGAGGTGACGGGTCATGAGCGTGATGACGGCGAAGGCGGTGAACGTGGGCACCAGGGCCGGCCCGCGGTGCCAGACGTAGCCGCGGTCCTGGATGGTCTCGATGATGCTGGCGTAGGTGGAGGGGCGGCCGATGCCGCGGGCCTCCAGCTCCTTGACCAGCGTGGCCTCGGTGTATCGGGGCGGGGGTTGGGTGGTGTGCGAGGTCGCCGCGACCCTGGTCGGGTCGAGCAGCTGACCGCGCTCGACCCGGGGCAGGCGACGCTCCTCGTCGGGCTGGTCGCCGGCGTCCTCGTCCCGGCCCTCGACGTAGGCGCGGAGGAAGCCGTCGAACGTGATGACCTTACCCTGGGCGGTGAACACCGCGCGGCCGTGTTCGGCGGCGTCCGCCTCGATCCTGACCGTGGTCCGAGTGCCGTGGGCGTCCCGCATCTGCGAGGCCAGGGTCCGCCGCCAGATCAGCTCGTACAACCGCAGCTGGTCGGCGCTGAGGCTCGAGCGAAGGCTTTCGGGCGGACGGAAGCTCTCGCCGGCGGGGCGGATCGCCTCGTGGGCCTCCTGCGCGCTCTTGGAGGAGCTCGCGTACACCCGCGGCCGTTCCGGCAGGTAGTCCCTCCCGAAGCGCGCCTCCACCTCCCGCCGGGCCGCCGCCAGCGCCTGGTCGGAGAGGGTCGTGGAGTCGGTGCGCATGTAGGTGATGTAGCCGCTCTCGTACAGGCTCTGCGCCACCCGCATGGTCTTCTGCGCGGAGAACCGCAGCTTGCGGGCGGCCTCCTGCTGCAGGGTCGAGGTCATGAACGGGGCCCAGGGGCGGGTGACGAACGGCTTGTCCTCGACGTCGGCGACCGCGAACTCGGCGGTCTCGAGCGACCGCGCCACCGCGTGAGCGGTCTCCGCGTCGAGGTGGACCACCCGCTTGCCCTTGACGGCGCCGGTGGCGTCGTCGAAGTCCTTGCCCACCGCCACCCGTCGGCCCGCGAGCTCGGCGAGTCGAGCCGTGAAGCGCTCCTGCTCGCGCCCGCGCGGGTGCAGGTCCGCCTCGACGCCGGCGAACTGGGCGACCACGAACCGGATGCGCGCCCACTCCCGCTCCACCACCAGACGCACGGCGACCGACTGGACGCGACCCGCGGACAGCCGGGGCCTCACCTTGCGCCACAGCAGCGGCGACACCTCGTAGCCCACCAGGCGGTCGAGTATCCGCCGTGCCTCCTGCGCGTTCACCAGCCGCTGGTCGACGGCACGGGTCGAGCGCAACGCGCCGGCGATCGCCGACCCGGTGATCTCGTGGAACACCATCCGGCGGACCGGGCACTGCGGTTTGAGCACCTCCACCAGGTGCCAGGCGATGGCCTCCCCCTCGCGGTCCTCGTCGGTCGCGAGGTAGAGCTCGTCGGCGGCGGCGAGACGTTCCTTGAGCTTCTTGACCTGCGCCCGTTTCCCTGGCGGAACCACGTACAGCGGCCGGAAGTCGGACTCCACGTCAACCCCCAGCCGGGCCCACGCCTCTCCCTTGTGCCGGGCAGGGATCTCGGCCGCGGTGGAGGGCAGGTCGCGGATGTGGCCCACCGAGGACTCCACGACGTAGCCCTCCCCCAGGAAGCGGGAGATGGTGCGCGCCTTGGTCGGCGACTCGACGATGACCAGCGCCTTCGCCATGACGTGTCAGGACAGCGGAACCGCCGGGACTTGTCAAGCCCTGGCCCCCTTCCCCCACCCTATCCAGCTGTCAGCTTTCCCCACCCGTCCCGGCGAACGGTCTCGGGTTTCTTCCTGCTCCTGGTTGGGGTGGACAGCGACGGTGAGCAGCGGCAGCGCCAGCGAGCGGGAGTGGGACCAACCGTCGTGCGTGCTAGACTCGCCGCGGCACGGAGGCAGACCATGGGGCCCTGGCTGATCGACTTCGACGAGCGTGGCGAGCTGGAGAGGTGGCTTGCCGACCCGAACGGCCGCCCGTCGGCCATCCTGATCCGCGGCGACTCGCCGCGGGTGCGGGAGATGCTGCCCAACGCCCTCGACGCGGCCAAGCTCGACCCGGGCCGGGTCGTGGTGTGGGTGAAGGACCCGGAGCTCCTCGCGGGTTTGCCTGGCGCCGAGCCGTTCGGCACCGACCCCGCGGTGGCGGCGGTGGTCCTCGACCGGGCGCGACGGCCCCGGGCGTGGGTGTACGACGACCAGGTCGAGGTCTCCGACTTCGCCTTCGCCTACGACCGAGCGGAGAGCGCGTAGCTCTCGCCTCAGAGCTCGCTGCGCCTCGCGGAGAAGCTGCCGCTCCTCGCTGTGAAGCCCCCTCAGAGGGGGAGAGATCATCGAACCACGAAGACGCGAAGGACGCGAAGAAGACCTTCCCCGGCTCGGCTTCGCGCTCTTGGCGTCTTCGCGGTTCAGACTCCTACGGCAACGCCGTCAGCGGCGCCGGCATGATGTTCCAGGTGAAGCCGGACAGCCCCCCCGGGTGGGTGTAGAGCAGCGTCTTCGACGGCCTGCCCCCCTCCCAGACGTAGCGGTTGACCTCGGCCCCCTTGTCGTTGGCGACGTACAGCTCGTCCATCCCGTCGCCGTCGAGGTCGGTGAGGAGAGCGGCGTGCTCGAAACCCGAGGAGCTGCGGTCGACCAGCGCGAGCGTCCACTCGCCACGCGGGTCGGCGCCGGGCCGCAGCAGCCACACCCCGCCCTTGTGGGTGGCGGCGATCATCTCCTTGCGCCCGTCGCCGTCGACGTCCCCTGCGGTGAGGAATCGACACAGGGTGTCGGCCAAGGTCGCGATGTGGATCCCCGCTTCGGGGTCGGTGCCGGCGTCGTAGCGGCGGATCTCCACCTGCCCGCCCGAGACCGCCTCCACCGACGCGTACAGCTCGTCGCGGCCGTCCCCGTCCACGTCCCCCACCAGGATCTCCTTGGCGTGGCGGTCGCCGAGCGCCGCCACCACCGTCCGCCCTTCCCCCTTCGCCGGCACGTACCGCACCACCTCCCCGGGCTGCGCCGTTCCGTCCAGCTTGTTGGGCAAGCTGGGGGTGGCGTAGACCTCCACGACGCCGTCGCCGTCGAGGTCCCCCACCTCCACCTCGTGGACGATGGTGTCGGGCTGGCGGTCCAGCTCAACCGCGCGGAAACCGCCGCTCCCGTCGGGTGAGACCACCGCGACCACCCCCTGGTCGTGGGTGGCGACCACGAGGTCGCGCGCCCCGGTGCCGTACACGTCGGCCACTTCCACGTCCCGCATCCGGGAGAACCTGCCCCCGAAGTCCGCCTCCCAAAGGGTCCGCGTCTCGCCGCCGGGCAGCCACAGCTTGAGGGCCGCCGCGGTGCCGCCGGCGGTCAGAACCCCAACCCTGCCGGGCTCGACCTCGTAGGCGAGCGCCTTGTGGAACACGTTGCTCGCCGGGTCGTCCACCGACCGCCAGGCCCACCCGTCGCGACCCGGCACCAGGATCCCGAGCCGGGCCGGCTGCGGGACCGGCCCCCGGTCCCCCTTTTCGAACCGGGCCATGGCCAGGAGCAGACCATGGGACGGGGCGTCCGACGACGGCGCCGGCTGGCAGGCGACGGTCACCAGAAAAGCGACCGGGATCAGGGTCAGGGCGGTCAGACGCATCGGTTCCTCCTTGCTCGCGGCCATCCCACAGGCTCGTCGTCGGGAAGGCCCGCGAAGACTGCCGGGATCGACGCCAAAGGTCACCCTCCCCGCCGCCGCACGGATCGACGACGCCCCTCTCGAGGGGGCCGGGAAACCCACCTGATCGCGGTTACGGCTCGACCACCGACCAGCCCAGCGTGTCGCCGTTCTCGAAATCATCCCTGAAGAGACCCATGGTCGGCGAGAGCGAGCGGCCGGCCTGGTAGACCTCCGCCGGCCCGGCGTCGAACGGTTGCTGCGCCCAGACGACGACGCCGATGTTCTCCGGGATCGCCGTGTCCACCGTGGTGACGGTGAAGGTGTGCGCGAGCTCCACGCAGGCGCCGGCGTCGACGTAGCGGTTCTCGACGTGCACCTGCCGGAAGCAGTTGCGGTAGTACGTGTAGGTGGTCGGGTAGGGGTAGTGGTCGAGGACCTGGACCATGTAGACCCGGAGGTCCTTGCCGGTCCCCCCCGCCTCGACGCACACCGTTGCGGCGGCGTCGAGGGAGGTCCCGAACAGCAGCGACCCGACGTCGACCGTGACGTCGGTGGGCTCCGGCTGGCGGGCGAGGTAGTTGCTGGCCCACTGGGTGTAGCTGGTGCCCCGGTCGAACCCGTCCATGTACAGGTGCGGGACGTAGAAGGTGGTGCCCGACGGGACGTAGAAGTACCTCCGGGTGTTGACCCAGGACTGCCAGCCGTCGCCGTTGAAGTGGTAGTACACCGGAACGAAGGTGTCGTTGTAGTTGTTGAACATGCCGTTGACCACGGGACCCGCGGCCGTACAGCCACTTCAACCAAGCATCGTGAAGTACTCCCCGAGCACCATCCGCTCTGCCCCGTGCAGGGCGGGGGGAACGGCAGCGAACGCTACCACGACGGTCAGGCACGCAACACCGGCGACTCGAATGGACATCCTGTTCCCTCCTTGGAATCCCCTGTTTGGACCACCCGACCTGGGGCCGTCTCTTCATCCCCCGCCCGGGCACGCACGCAGGACCGCAGCCCTCTCGACACCCTAAGCGCCCCCACGAGACCCCCGGCGACCAACTCGCGAGGAGCCCCGTGCGGGCCTGTTCACGAACACGGAGTCGATCCTATAGGTCCGCGGCCCCGTGTCAAGCTCTCCAGGCTCCGATCTGCGGCTTGACTTCCGCCCCCGCGACCCGTGTAATCACCGGCGGCCGTTTCGTCGGGCCGCCTGTCCGGCGAGACTTCGTCGCAAGGTCCTTGCTCTCGCCGAAACCGAACGGAGGCCCGGAGTCCATGATGAACCGTGACACTCGCCCGATTGCCACCCCCGCACCCTCCCGGTCGACCCGTGCGATCGCGGCTGGGGTGGTGTTGATGCTCGCCGCCACCGCGGTCCCGGCCGCCGCCCCGCCGGACTTCAAGCTCAAGGACCTCGGCGGCAACTGGTTCCGCCTCGACGACCACCTCGGCAAGGAGGTGATCTACATCACCTTCTGGGCCACCTGGTGTGCGCCCTGCCGGCGGGAGCTGCCCGAGCTGCAGAAGATGTTCGACGAGCTCAAGGGCCAGGGCCTGCTCGTGGTGGCGGTCAACACCGACCCGGCCTCCGCCCACAGCCAGGTCCGCTCCTGGGTCAAGCAGCGCAAGTTCAGCTACCCCTTCGTCCTCGACCCCGACAACAATGTCCTCGACAAGTACAACCCGTCGCGCAACCTCCCCTTCGGGGTGCTGATCGACCGCCAGGGCAACATCGTCGAGACCTACGCCGGGTACCGCGCCGGCGAGGAGGCCATGCTCCGGGACACGGTGGCCGCCATGCTCGCCTCGGCCGGGGACGGGGCGCCCGCCGCGGACTCGGCGTCCACCGGTGACCGGAGCGCCGCCGGCCCATGAGCCGGGGGGCGGTCGTCGCTGTCGTCGTCCTGCTCCTCGTCTCCTCGCCGCTCCTGGCGCAGGACGAGGCGGCGCCGGAGCGCGGGTTCCGCCTCTTCGGCGTCACCACCACGGAGATCGAGCTCAACCAGACCGGCGAGGACGACCCCGACTCCGGCGAGTACCGGAAGCTCAAGGAGACGTTGACCCTGAACCTGAGCTGGTCCCAGTTCACGGCCGGCGTCGAGGCCCAGTACCTGTACTACTCGGACCGTGACGTGGTCGACCCCCTCGACCTCGACCGGGTCTACGACGACTTCGAGCTCCGCAAGTACTACCTCGAGTACCTGCGGGACAGCTGGTCGTTCCGCCTGGGCACCTTCTACGCCTCCTTCGGTCGCGGTCTCTCGCTGTATGTCCAGAAGGACGACACCCTCGGCGTGGACGAGCCGCTGCGGGGGGGAACCGCGACCGTGAACGTCGGTCCCCTGGAGCTGACCGCCCTGGGCGGGAAGGTCCACGAGCCGCTGCTGGAGGCCCGTTACGGCCGCCGGTTCGAGGACGAGCTCTGGGGCGGCCGCGCGCTCGCCCACCTGCCGCTCGACCTCTACGTGGGGGGTTCGTACGTCGAGGCGACCCTCGAGAGCACGTCGCCGGCTTTCGCCGACGACGAGGTCGACCTGTGGGCGGTGGAGGGGGGCGGGTACGCCATCGCGGGGTTCCTGGACGCCCACGCCGAGTGGTCACAGATCGACAAGCTCGAGCGGGGGCGGACCAAGGAGGGCTACGGCCGGTACCTCGCCCTGTCGTCGACCTTCGGCCCGATCACCCTGCTGGCCGAAGGCAAGGACTACTGGAACTTCTCCTACCGCTACAACCGCCCCCCCACCGCCGGGCCGCCGGACGAGGCGTACGACCACGACGACGTCAAGGGAGCGAGGCTGCGCCTCGGCGCCGACATCGCCGCCACCGGCACCCAGCTCACCGCGAGCTACGGCGAGTTCGAAAGCCACGAGGAGATCGGCGCCCTCGGCGACGACCCGCAGGTCGAGTGGTACCTCAAGGTGGAGGAGACCTACGGTCGTTTCTACGGCGAGGCGGGGTACTTCAACCGCGAGTACTCGAACCGTGGGATCACTGAGGAGCACCTGACCGCAGACCTCCACCTCACCACCGGGGACCGCGGGGACCTGAGCCTCGGTTTCGACGGTCGCTGGGAGGCCGCCTCCTTCTACACCAAGGATCTCAACCGCTCCCACCTGGGGTTCACCTGGGCCCGCCTCGGCTCCGTGGACCTCCGCTACTCGTGGGAGGAGCAGTCCTTGAGGCCCGGGGAGGACTTCTGGGGCGTCGAGGTCCAGTATCTGCCGAAGCCATACATGACCGCCTCCCTGTTCGTCGGCGACGACCCGGGCGGACTCGTCTGCTCGGGCGGGGTGTGCCGCGAGGAGCCCCGCTTCAAGGGGCTCAGGGCAACGTTCGAGTGGCGATTCTGAGGCGCATGGCGCAACGGAGCGCTGTTGTCGATTCCCGGGCGAGCTTTCAGCTGTCAGCTGTCAGCTGTCAGCTCCCCCACCCGTCCCGTTTGAAGCTCGCCCGCCGCGGTCCTCGTGGAGCCGACTTCGCGGCGGCAGCACAGTGTGCGGCGGTCCCTTCGGGTCGCCATGGGAGGTCTCCATGACTCGCATGAACCGTACCGGACCTCGGTCGAAGAACCTGCTCCTCGCCGCCGCCCTGGCGGTGATGGTGGCCTCGACCGGCGCACCCGCCGAGCGGGTGGTGCTCGGGGAGTACTTCACCAACCTCTATTGAGCGGAGTGTGCGGCCACGGGTCCCGTGGTCTCCGCCCTGATCGACGCCAACCCCGAGCGCTTCGCCCTCGTGGAGTACCACCTCAACTTCGACGGCTACGACACCCCCTGGGGCCAGGACCGGGGCGACAACTTCTACAGCATCGCCTTCATCCCGGCCATGATCATGGACGGCGTCGCGGACTGGCCGCCCGCGGACTACGAGTACGGCCTCCAGCAGCGCCTTGCCGTCCCCACCGACGTCACCATCACGCTCTCCGGCACCGAGGTCCAGGGGGCGGAGTGGGAGATCGCCGCCACGGTGTGCCTGGAGCCCTCGGGCAGCGGCAAGCGGGTGCGGGTCTACACCGTCCAGCTCCTGGACCACTTCCCCTCCGACCCGGACCACTTCCGCAACACCTTCCGCCAGGCCGCCGACACCGTCGACGTGGACCTCGCGCCGGGGGGCTGCGCCAACGTCACCA
>Ga0068714_10002038_pt1 | contig 27188 bp, 23 predicted proteins | sample MTBNYHSulfiMetaG_FD_62988 | JGI IMG/M metagenome (GOLD analysis project Ga0068714, IMG submission 62988) | Enrichment culture microbial communities from rom New York Harbor, USA that are MTBE-degrading - MTBE-NYH (New York Harbor Sulfidogenic)... | ecosystem: Environmental > Aquatic > Marine >... | reverse complement strand
CGAGTGCTCTCCGCAAGCACCGAAGCTGGCCGCCGATTTCGGAACCAGGAACCTCTGCGGTCTTGACCAGACCATGAGCAGTCTGTGGGCTAACGCCAAGGTACTCAGCCGCTGCCTGGACACCAAGCTCCTCAGGTACGGTTTCCTTGTGATCGAGCGTTGCGTCAATGAAGTCTGTCATCATATCAGCAGTGCCTGGGGCAACCAGCAGGTGCCCGCATCGACCACACCTGGATACAGGAAGGTCACAAAAAGCCACCTTATAGCCCTTCCAGCAGGCATCAAAGTGGACATCCGTCTCCTCCATCATTCCTCCACACCGGCTACACCGCATATGGATCTGCCTCCGCCTGTGGGTGATGAGAACCACCGAATGGCCCTCTATGTGCCGCTTCAACGAGACGAGCACCTGTTCCTCGACCTCCTCGTGAAGGGCCGAGGTCGGCTCGCAGTCGCCCTCCTCAGCCCGGCGAGCGACCCCTGACACTTCTTTCCACCGGCGGCCGTAACCTCCCGCTCCGGCCGGAGACTGACCGGGGTTGATCAGTCCCGCGGCGGTCGTACTTGACAACCTCAAGGCGAGGCGGCCAAGGTCAAGCTGTCGCTACAGGTCAGGTCCAAGGGTGGGTTATTATCTACCATGGAAGAGGCAATCTGTAGCCCAAGGTCTATTGCAGGATTCATGGGCTGTCCAACGAGGTCGGGACTCATGACTCAGACAGGTTCCCGGTTATCCACTGGACGCATCACCAGGCGTCGGCCGCAACTCGTCCTTGTTCTCGTCTGCCTTGTCGGCGCTGCGCTATGGGGTGAGGCCCGCGATCCGGGCCTGGTGGCCGTCGACCCTTGGATCCAAGTTAACATGCCGGTGGCCGCCGGCGACACAGCCGTGTTGGGTTTCTTCATTGAGAACCGGGGCTATCGCCCGATCACCATTGTCCGTGGGATCTCGGACTCGCTGCCGGAGGCTACCTTCGAGGGCCTGTGGATCGGCGAAATAGCAGGCCACATGTCCGGCTCCACGGAGCATGTCGCCAATACCTGGTACACGGGGTACCGTGGCGAGTTCCCCGTTCAGGGCGAGGGGTACACCCTGCACCCAGGTGCGTTTGCCAGCTTGACCTTTGTGTATACGGTGACCGAGGTAGGTACTTACACCCTGGAGGCTCCTCTGGGAGCAACCATTAGCTCCGGTTGGCTGGGACTACAGAGGCGGTGGATAATCAGGGAGTTTGAGCGCCTAGTCCTCGAGGCCAGCCTCGAAGGGCACACGCCTGTACCTCGATGACGGCACGTGAGAACCTGGACGGCGAGTGGGCGGCCGCCCTCACTGCAATACGCCCCCCTACCATACCCCCTCGCCCTCCTTGACTCGGCGCCTCCGACGACCTACCCTATTAGCGATGACTAAAACAGTTGAAACCGCGCAACTCCCGCGTCTGCTGAAGGTGCTGGCTGCACCGACGCGGGTCCGGATCCTTGAGCTTCTCAAGGACCGCCCGCTGTGCGTTAACGCCCTGGCCACCCGGCTGGGCCTGACGCAGGGGGCGATTTCGCAGCACCTGCGCGTAATGCGGGACGCCGGCCTCGTGGTTTCTACAAAACACGGCTACTACGTCCACTACCGCCTGAACGAGGATGCCCTCACCGCGTGGCGGGACGAGATGGGCAACCTGCTCGACCCGGGGAGCCCGGCCCGCGGGCCAACGGAGGGAGTCTAAGATGGTATCGCCGCAAGATGCCATTCCGCAAATCGCAATTGAGGTTTCCGGCCTGGCCAAGAGGTTTGGTGAGGTACAGGCCGTCGCCGGCGTGGACTTCCAGGTACGAGAAGGCGAGCTCTTTGGTTTTCTCGGCCCCAACGGAGCGGGCAAGACCACGACGATCAACATGCTCATCGGGCTGGCCCGCCCGGACTCAGGCACGATCCGCATCGCGGGCATCGACTGCTCCGCCAACCCCAAGGCCGCCCAGCACCTGATGGGCGTCGTCCCCGACGAAAGCAACCTGTATCCCGAGCTGACCGGGTTTGAGAACCTGTGTTTCTGCGGGGCACTGTACGGGATGAGCAGGCAGGACCGGGAGACCAGGGCGCGCGAACTCCTCGGGCGCTTCGGGTTGGCTGGCGCGGGCGGGCGTAAGTTCGGCGGCTATTCTAGGGGGATGAAACGCAAGCTGACCATCGCCGCCGGGATCATCCACTCGCCGCCAATCCTCTTTCTGGACGAGCCGACCACCGGCATCGACGTGGCCAGCGCCCGTCAGATCCGGCAGCTCATCGCGGACCTCAACCGCGACGGCACAACCATCTTCCTGACAACGCACTACATCGAGGAGGCCGAGCGGCTGTGCAGCCGGATCGCCTTCATCGTCAAGGGGCGGATCGTGAGGATCGATGCCGTCGAGGACCTGATGCGCCAGGCCGACGGGCGGTACGTGGTGCAGTTCGCGGTCTCGGACCACGCCGCCGTCTTGTGCGAAGCGATGGCCGCCGGGTTTCCCGGCCTCCGGTGTCAGGAGCTGGCGGGCGGCCTGGTGAGCGTTGAATCGTCCTCACCCGTGCACATAGGGCCGCTGGTACGGCTTTTTGAAGAGCGCGGCGCGGAGGTCTTCGAGGCCCGCAGGGTCCGGCCGTCGCTCGAGGACGTTTTCGTCCAGGTCACGGGGATCGAGGCGGCGGCGATGAAGCAGGAGAAGGAAAGGGCAAAGGCGGGGGCCGGGTCATGAAGGCCTGGACAGCGTTCTCGAGCATTCTCGCCAAGGACATGCGGGCCTATTACCTGAAGCCGCCCAATATCAGCTGGGGACTCATCTTTCCGCTGGCGTGGACGGGGATGCTTTTTGTCCGCTCCGGCGCCGGTCTGGACAGCATCCGGGCCTTGCTGCCGGGCGTAATGGCCGTATCGGTGCTGTTTGGGACGACGAGCATGCTCGCCGTCACAGTGACCTTCGAAAAGACCGGAAGGTCGTTCGAACGGCTGCTGCTCGCGCCGATCTCCCTTGAGCTGCTGATGCTGGCCAAGAGCGCGGGCGCGATCCTATTTGGCGTGGCCAACGCCTTCGTGCCGGTGGTCATCGCTGCCTTCCTGGCGGACCTCTCCGGCGTGAACTGGCTGATCCTCTTGCTTGCGGTCCTGCTCATTGCGGTCAGCTCGACGTTTCTCGGCCTCTTCATCGCGGTCTCGGTCACCCAGGTCTTCGAGGCGCAGACGTTCTCGAACTTCTTCCGGTTTCCGATGCTGTTTCTCTGCGGCCTGTTTGCACCGCTGGCTCAGCTGCCGGCCTGGGTCCGGCCGGTGTCGTACCTGTTGCCGCTGACGTATGGCGCGGACGCCTTGCACGCCTCGATAGTGGGCGGCGGCTCGATACCCGTGGCACTGGACTTTGCCTTGTTGGCTGCATTCTGCGCCGGCCTCTTCGCGGTGAGCCTACGGAACATCCGGCGCAAGTGGATTCTGTGAGATCATCGGGACCAACAGCCATGCTCTGACGGGTAGGACTTGGTTTCAGCCGTGCCGGCCCTCCCCGATCCAGTGATGGCCGAAGGGAAACGGCCCTACGTCGACTGGCCAATAGACCGACCCCGTCGCCTAGTCCTCTCACACCCATTTCGGTAAGTGGGTAATCCGAGTCACTGGAGCACATTTTAGATACTTTAAATGTGCATGCATGCACATAATCGGCATATAATTATCCAGGAGGGATGTACAGATGAAACGGCTCCTTCTCGATCGCCTGCTTGAGTGGAAGCGTTCGCCTCGCCGGAAGCCCCTCATCCTCAGGGGAGTGCGGCAGGTGGGCAAAACGTGGCTGATTCGTGAATTCGGCCGGGTAGCCTACGCGGACGTTGCCTACTTCAACTTCGAGACCAGCAAGGATCTCGCCGAGCGGTTTCGCCAGAACCTAGACCCTGATCGTCTAATCACAGAGCTCGGTATCATTCACGGTACGGCAATCCAACCAGGCCAAACTCTGGTGGTTTTTGATGAGATCCAAGTGTGTGGCGATGCCATCACGTCACTGAAGTACTTCCAGGAATCCGCCCCTGGGTACCACATCATCTGCGCCGGATCATTACTCGGGGTCGAGCTAGCCCGCCCCACATCCTATCCAGTCGGCAAGGTTGACATATTGACACTCCGCCCGATGACGTTTCAGGAGTTCCTGTTGGCGAATGACGAAGGGATGCTCGTGGATTTCATCATCGACAACGTATCTGGCCGGGAGCCCATATCCCGTGTGTTCGCCGACCGCCTCCTGAGTCACCTGAAAACGTACTATATCACCGGGGGAATGCCTGAGCCTGTTTCGGTGTGGTTGGCAACCAGGGATGTGGCGCAGCTAGACGCCACTCAACGCAACATCCTTGACCTCTACGAACTTGACTTCGCCAAGTACGCGCCAGTTCAGGACCTGCCAAAGTTGACGATGATCTGGAACTCCATCCCCAGCCAGCTGGCCAAGGAAAATGGAAGATTCATCTATGGGCTGTTGAGAGAGGGCGCCCGGGCGCGGGCCTTCGAGGATGCCATGACGTGGCTTCAGGGCGCAGGACTGGTGGTTAAGGTGAGCCGCATCGAAAAGCCAGCCGTACCGCTTAGGGCCTACGCCAAAGACAGGCATTTCAAGCTCTACGCGTCGGATGTCGGGTTGATACGGAGGATGGCGGGGCTGAGTGCCAGAGCTATCATCGAGGAAGACGACCAGTACCAGGAGTTCAGAGGCGTAATGGCGGAGAGCTTCTGCCTTCAGGAATTGATTGCTTTGTTTGAGGAAACCCCGTTATACTGGGCCAGCGGCAACCAGGCTGAGGTAGACTTCGTTGCACCGGTCAACGGCCAACCTGTGCCCATTGAGGTCAAGGCAGCGTCAAACACCAGGGCCAGAAGCCTCGGGGAGTACCGGAAACGGTACGGGCCGGCCGTTGCAGTGAAAGCATCACAACACAACCTAGGATTCTCGAATGGCGTTCTGAGCTGTCCTCTGTACCTGCAGTGGAGATTGCCGGAGCTCATAGCGGGCACCAAAGGCTAGCGACACGGTGGCAGGGGAAGTCACCTGGACTATAGCCCTCTATCAATGCCTTTCCAGACCCCGCGATTCTTGACGGTTTCGAAGTGCTCTTGCGAACACTGCAGTTGTCGAGTCCGGATATGTGGCCACAGACCGCGGATCTCGCCTTGCTGCCGTGAGATCCGGGTCTCAAGGATCGCGCCGTTAGCCAGCACTTTGCGATCGAGGGTCATGCCTTGCCCCGCGTCTGTACATTACCCAGCCATCGCGTTCAACAAACCATCGCACATCACTCCACGATGGCATCAAACAACCCCACGACTCCCTCGAGGTCGTCTTGCATCATCACGTTCCAGACATAGGGCAAGTGCGAACGGCGGTTGGGCGAGTGGTAATACAGGGGGAAATCGTTGATGTAGGATTCTGCATACTCCCGCAGTACAGCGGCAAGGTTGCTTTTGAGCTGCTCTATGTCGTTGCCGGTGTCCATGATGTCCAGTTCATCAAAGACGCCGTAGTAGGACCCATCCGAGTCCTTCCTGACCCGCAGCGTCAGGCGACAAGGCGCCAACATGGTTTGCATATGCTCAGCCGAAACCCAGAAGACCGTGTCTCGCAACTTCTGGATAACCTGTGGGCGAATTCGGACAGTGTCTTCAAAGACCCGCGAGTAGTTCTTGCGGACTTCCGTGGCTCGCAGTGCGTATTTCACAATGGACACCTCTCTTTCACCCCCATAATGTACAGTATGCTAAAAACGTACGCAATATACCGAGGAGCAACAGCGGGTCGGCATGGTGGATCTTCAGCTGCCGGGAATCGTCCGGCGCGACGGGACGCGGCGTATTGACCCTGCTTCCTCTATAGGCGCTGTCCAGGATGCGGAACCGTGAAGGGGGTAGAGCGATGACAGACATTCGCGAGGTGCGGAGGCAGGGCCCGTTTCCAATCTTCAGGATGGGTCCCGATAGCGCAGGGCGTTCTGAGACCAATCTACAACCCCAATTGCCCTGACGACAGGGCGAGGTTCTCCAATGATAACGAACTTCGCGCGGCTGCGCGAATACGCAGCCCTGGCACGGGCCTTTGTCGGTTATATCGATGACCACACCTCGCTGGACCTCCGGCGCCGCCTGGAGATGACAAGACCCTTTGTGCAATCATGGGACATTCGACCGTTAAGATAACAAGCGACGTCTGTATACATGTTTGACCGGACGCAGCCCGCAAGGCGGGCGCGGTCTTAGAAGAGGCCCTGGCGGGCACCGCCGCCCAGCGGGCTCTTGGTGATAGCTCTAGCCCTACGGACACAATGCCTTCATTCCCGAGGATGATGGGAACTCCGCCAGTACCCAAAGACGAGGAAGGTATGACCAAAGAGGAAGCCGTTGAGGTTTTGGGCGTCTCAGCATCCACGGTCTACATGTGGATCAGGGAGCAGCGCGTCCCGTCTTGACGCGTCGGAAAACGATCGCTTGTCTCGCGGACGTGGGTAGAAGACGCGGCACAGGAGAAGAACCCTAGCACCCACGGCCCCAGGTTCGCCAAACGCGGTTCCTCTGCCCAGATATCTGACCTTGAGAAGCTCTAGCAATGGATAGAGGATTCTTGCATGGGTTCACCAAACTGCTCCAGCAAACGGATAGCTGGGTGATGCCATCCGGACCAGGCAGCTACACCCGGCGGTTAGGGGCTCTGACATGCGACTGCTGTACGAGGTGCTCTCCGATGCATTGACTGCCGCCAGTCTCGCGTCCGGGGTCATGACTGTGGCACCCCAGTCTTTGGTTAGCGAGCTTCCCCACCTCAACGACGGGATTTACCCCGAGGAGATCGTGTTGGTCTTGCAAGATCAGGGCCAGTGTTTCGGATATCTCACCATCCCCGGCGACTGGCAGGAGCAGGCGGTTCTCTCAGATCCGGCGAGAAACTGGACATCACTGATAACCCCGGCGGAGCTCGTGGAGAAGTCGACGCCGATGCTGCATCTGCCGAGACTGCTCACTGCAAGGGAACGGCTATTTGTACTGGACCCTCCACTCGTCTCAGGGGTCTTGAGTTTCCGCAGCTTGGACAAGCCAGAAGCGAAGCTCGTGCTATATGCCCTGCTCACGGACTTCAGCATCTCCCTAGATAAGGTTCTTGATATGTGTATGTGGGTTGAGATATGGCGACGAACCTACGTAGATGGCGTGGCGGCCGAGGAGGCCCTGCTGCAGGCAGAGGACTGGTTGATGGATGTACTCAGTCACGAAGATAAAGAGCGCCTGGTTGGTGATCTGGAGAAGTTCCACACCAGCCTACTCAGCTGTGCGAGCTTCATGGATAAGTACCGCATGCTGAAGCGACGGCTACCCGCAGGGCTCTGTGAGAGCCTCGTCTTCTCGCGCGGAGGCGAGGCCTTGTTCCTGTTCTCAAAGATCCGTGCCGTTCGAAATACCCTGGCTCATGGCGGCTCTCTCTTGGGTCAGCTTCCAACACCCGAGGCCTACGAGCAGTTTATCGATAGACTCATCGATCAGATCCCGGCGCTGGACGTCGTTCCAAACAGAATCAGAGAGGCCTTGAACCACTGGATGGACCATGACCCCGATCACACAAATGAGAGTCTCTGCCGGGCTCTGCGGAGCATTCAGCTTGCCTAGGATCCGTGCCCACAGTCCTGGCTGGTCGAGTGGACCCCAGGGCCCGAGAGGGGCTATCACCGATGTGTACCTCAGGTAGATACCTGTAACATTGAGGAGTGTAACCGTGAAGAAAACTGGGTTGCGCGACGGACGGAACGCCAGCGGGGGGTTCAGTGATGCGGTCAGCGTGACCTTTGAAACCGCCTTTGGAGCCCATGAGACCGACGGGCTAGACACTTGTCTGCACAGAGCGCTTCAAAGGCTCGCTGAATCCGGAAAACCCCCCGGAGACCTTGTGGTCCTTGGATTCTTCCACCCTGGGATCAGACCTCGTTTCCTTGGGGTCATCGCAGCAACGCCCGGTCGCCGGCTTCTCTTCTTTCCAGGCTTCTCCGCTTCCAGTATCACCGGGTACTCAAACGGCGGAACGGAAGATGACGGTGTTCACCATGGCTTTCACCTTCACCACGTCACCTTGGAGCCGGAAAACGGCCACTGTCACATAACAGGGTGGCCTATAGGCGAACCAAAAAGATATGTCCCATATAGGATTGATCATGTCTCGCCGGGCATACGGTACTGGTTTGGCTTGTCCTTACGCGTTCCACTTGATCTTGAAGAGATCCGCAGGCAGACTACCGTCGTCATTCCCTGCGCGAGGTCCCAGAGCAAGAGGATAGAATCGGAGTTGTCTGCAGCAATGGAACAGGACCCCCAAATCATAGAACTGCCTAGCCAGCAAGCTCTGAGCATCAACGAGTTCCTTCATTTTGACTTTCTATTGCTTGATCCTCGCCTTAGGCTTAGCAACAACTCATCGGCCTGGAACCGCTATCCTAGGAGCCCCTCGTTGGTCATCCCGGCTGGCCCAATCGAACCACTGCTTGAGCTGCGTAGGCATAGACTTCAAATCCCTAGGTTGGCTCTCCACCTTGCCATTGTCTCTTCAAGACATCCTGCCCGACTGAGGCAGCGCCATTTTATTACTGGCGGGCGCAGAGGACAGATATTCCATGTCAAGACCTCCCGGCGACCTTTCTAGCCTACCATCCCGGTCCCAGACCAAAGGTTGTTGCCGTCCGCGGTTTCCACAAGAGCATTTGACTCTGTCTGGACAGCATCAAGATTCGGCCAGTGGGAGCTGAGACACCAGGTGTGCGCTGCTCTACCCGAGACCCTCACATGTTGGTGCCCTTAACCGTCCTTTCGTGTACCGTAGGTTAACAAATCTGTCTGCAAAGTAACAGAAAAAGGCTCCCTGCCAAGGTCTGCCTCAACAGAGAGCCTGCTATCCTGGCTCCTCGCGTAGGACTCGAACCTACAACCCTCCGGTTAACAGCCGGATGCTCTACCAATTGAGCTAGCGAGGAATTCGACCGCGGCCGGTGATCAAGACACCGAGCCAGCTACATCGCTGATTATATTCGAGCCGCCGAGAGCGTGCAAGACGCTCAAGAAAGGCGTGTTAGCGCCGCCAGCCAGCAATCCGGGATGCCGGGATCTGTTCCTCGGCGCACAGGTTGCACCGTCGCATTGGGTCTCACGGCACAGGTGCGTGCCCGGACCTGTGCCCTACGGCACACGTTGGGCCGCTTATTGGTCCTCCCCGGCCCCATCTGCGTCTGGACCACACTGCCGCCCTAGCCCCAATCCTAGTCCAAATAATCCTTCAGCTTCTTGCTCCGCTGCGGGTGGCGCAGCTTGCGCAGCGCCTTGGCCTCGATCTGCCTGATCCGCTCGCGCGTCACCCCAAAGACGTACCCGACCTCCTCGAGCGTCCGCTGCCGACCGTCGTCCAGCCCGAAGCGCAGCCTCAAAACCCGCTCCTCGCGGTCCGAGAGCGTCCTCAAGACCTCCTCGAGCTGCTCTTTGAGCAGCGAGAAGGAGGCCGCCTCGGCCGGCGCCGGGGCCTCGTGATCCTCGATGAAATCCCCAAGGTGGCTGTCCTCTTCCTCGCCGATCGGCGTCTCCAGCGACACGGGCTCCTGGGCGATCTTCATGATCTCGCGCACGCGGTCCTCGGTGATGCCCATCTCCTTGGCGATTTCCTCCGCCGAGGGCTCGCGCCCGAGCCTCTGCAGCAGCTGCCGCGAGATGCGGATCAGCTTGTTGATGGTTTCAACCATATGCACGGGGATCCGGATCGTCCGTGCCTGGTCGGCGATCGCCCTGGTGATCGCCTGCCTTATCCACCAGGTCGCATAGGTGCTGAATTTGTACCCCTTGCGGTAGTCAAACTTCTCGACGGCTTTGAGCAGGCCGAGGTTTCCCTCCTGGATAAGGTCCAGGAAGAGCATCCCGCGGCCGACGTAGCGCTTGGCGATGCTGACCACGAGCCGCAGGTTGGCCTCGGTCAGCCGCCGCTTGGCCTCGTCGTCCCCGGCCTCGATGCCCTTCGCGAGGACGACCTCGTCTTCGGCCGTCAGCAGCGGCACCCGGCCGATCTCCTTGAGGTACATCCGGACAGGGTCGTCGAGGGCGATGCCCTCGGGGACGGCGGTTGGCTCCTCGGCCTCCGCGGCCTCGTCGTCGGCCTGGTCGTCCGAGGATTCCTGCCCTTCCCCGGCGCCACCCTTGGCAAGCGTCTCCGATTCTGAGAGGTCGTTGACGACCTCGATGTTCATCTCCGCGAGCCTCTCGTAGATGTCCTCGATCTGGTCCGGGGAGAGGTCCTCAGCCTGGAGCACCTCGGTTATCTCGTTGTAGGTCAAGACCCCCCGCTTCTTGCCGCGAAGCAGGAGTTCCTTGACCCCTTCGGTGCCCATTACCTTCAAGTCCATGCGCTGAAATCCCCCGTCAATCTAATTCGGCCGGCAGGCAGCCCATCGGCCCCTGCCGGCCGAAAGCCAGTGCTGTCCGGTTATTCGTCTTGCGAGCTGCCGCCCTTTACAGAGCGCTGCAGCGTCATTAACTCCTCAAGCAAGCGGCTCGGAACCGGCCGCCCCTCGCGCTCCAGTCGCTGTACTTCCTGTCGAACCTCGATTATTCTATTGCCCAGGCTATGTTCCTGCAGGACACGTATACAGTCCTGCGCAATTCGCTCGCAGACGCGCCAGTCCCGTAACTCCCCCATGTCGACCAGCGACAACCTCGCCACGATGGCGACGGCTTCGTCCGAACCCTGTTCGTTTAGGGTCCGGAGCAGCTCGTCTCGGACCTTGTCGAGCTGCACCTCGCCGGCCGGCTGGGCCGAATCGCCGCCGCCGCCGGCCACGAACGCCGCCGCGACCTGTCCCAGCGCGGACACGATCTGCCTGTACGCCGGACCCGGCATCTCCTCCGGACCAAGCCGTTCGCCCAGGGTCGCGGCCAGCCGCGGCTGGCGCAGGGCAAGAGCTATCAGCTGCTCCCCTGCCCGCCGGTAGGCCTGGCCGGCCAGTAATCCTGACCCAGCGTTTCCTTTATTATCCCTGCGCAAATGGCCAATATGCCCTGGTGCCGCAGTGCCTGGGGCTTCAGAGGACCCCGACGCCCCGGATGCCCCGGCCGAGGACCCGCCACGCGCGGTCCCGCTCCACCGCCTGGCCGCTCCGCCCGAACCAGCCGCCCGCCGGACCTCGGCGAGCAGGCTCGCCTCGCTGACTCCCAGACTTCTGGCAAAGCGCTGGATGTATGCCTCGCGCGCCACGGCGCTCGAGAGCCCGGCCAGAGCAGGAGCGATCGCGCCGGTCACCGCCGCAGCGGCGCGGGCGCTGCCGGGGCCGTAGCGCCGTTCGGCCTCCTCCATCGCCTTCCGGAAGCGATAGTCGAGATAATCCTCCGCCCTGTCAACCGCCTGCCCAAAGACCTCCGGGCCCTCCGCCCGGATGCAGTCATCCGGGTCCTTGCCCCCAGGCAGGCTGACGACGCGGATGTCCGCGCCGAGCTCCGCCAGCACCTCCAGCCCGCGCATCGTCGCCGCCTGCCCGGCCGCGTCGGCGTCGTACGCGACGAGCACCTCGCGGGCCAGAGCCAGTACCAGCCGCCCCTGGGCGGCCGTCAAGGCCGTGCCCAGCGACGCCACCGTGTTGCGGAAACCCGCCCGGTAACAGGTAATTGCGTCTACATATCCCTCTACGATGATCGCCTGCCCGCGTTCCCTGATTGGACCGCGAGCCAGATGCAGGCCGTAGAGCCCCCGTCCCTTGCTGAAAAGCTCGGTTTCCGGGGAGTTGAGGTACTTGGGCCCGGTATCGCCGCCCTCGCCGTGACCGCCGCCCGCGCCGTGACCGCCGCCCGCACCTGGAACCGCCGGCACCTCGCCGGCCGCCTCCTCCGGAAGGGACCGCCCGCCAAACGCGATGACCCGCCCCCGCGGGTCGCAAATCGGAAACATAATACGGCCGCGGAACCTATCGTAGACCCGCCCGCGGCCCTCCGATTCGCCCGCAAGGCCTGCCTTGACCAGCAACGCGGGCTCCACTCCGCGGCCCCTCAGGGCCTGCACGAGGCCGTCCCACGCCGGCAGCGCCCACCCGATCCGGAAGTCTTTGAGCGCCTCGTCGTCAAATCCGCGCCGCCTGAGATAGGCCAGGGCCGCAGCCCCCGTCGCGGACCACAACCACCTCTGGTACTGGGCTGCGGCCAGCTCCAGGACTTGGCGCAGGCGCTCCCTCTCGGCCCTCCGAGCGGCCTCCGCCGGGGTGAGCGTTCGCTCAGGGACCCTCAGCCCGGCTCTCTCGGCCAGACGCCGGACGGCGTCCGGGAAAGATAGGCCCTCCTTGCGCTGCAGGAAGCTGAAGGCGTCTCCGCCGGCCCCACAGCCAAAGCAGTAGTACATCTGCTTTTCCGCGGAAACCGTGAACGATGGCGTCTTCTCGGTGTGAAAGGGACACAATCCGAGATAGTTGCGCCCGCGTTGACGCAGGGCGACATATTCGCCAATCAGCTCGACGATGTCGGTACGGGCGCGAACATCGTCGATAAAGCCGCTGTCAAAAAAGGACCTGCCTGCATTCGTCACGGTCGGCGACTTTCCTCCAAAGCAAGACGGTTCGCGGAAATCTCACACGGGTCGCCAGGGGGCTGGTACAAACAGCCTCTCAAACTGGGCTATCGCGAAGCGGTCGGTCATCCCGGCGATGAAATCGGCCGCCGCTCTCGGCGCGTCGGCGGCCGGCGCCCTGTCCAGCCCGAAAGGTCCCTCTAGCTCTTCAGGGTGCTCGAGCAGGTGATCAAACAACAGACCGAGCAGGCGGGAAGCCCTGGCCCTGGCGGGCTCGGTTGCCGGACCCAGGTACACGTTTTCAAACATGAACTCCTCAAGAAGGTCGGCGGCCTCGCCCACCTCCGGACTGAAGGCGACCACCCCGCGCTCAAGCCCGTTGCGCACGATGTCCGTCACCATAGTGTTGATCCGCCTGGCGTGCACGTCCCCCAGGACTCCGGTCACCGGGGCGGGGATCGACTCGATCCGCAGCACACCGGCACGCACGGCGTCGTCGATGTCGTGGTTGAGATACGCGATCCTGTCCGCATGCTGGACGACCTGGCCCTCCAGCGTGGCGGGCCGCCCGTCGGCGGAGTGCTCGCGAATCCCGTCGCGAACCTCCCAGGTCAGGTTGAGGCCGCGCTCGCCCTCCAGGCAGTCAACGACCCGGAGGCTCTGAGCCGCATGGCGGAAACCCTGCTCCCCCGCTCCCCCCGCCTCCGGCCGCCACGCCCCGCGTGCGACGAGGGCCCGCAGCCTTTCGTCGAGGACGTCCTCCCCAAGATGCCCAAAGGGCGTGTGCCCCAGGTCGTGTCCGAGGGCGATGGCCTCCGCCAGATCCTCGTTGAGAGCCATGGACCTGGCGACGGTCCTGGCCACCTGGGCGACCTCCAGCGTATGGGTGAGCCGGGTGCGGTAGTGATCCCCCTCCGGGGCGATGAACACCTGGGTCTTGTGTTTCAACCTGCGGAAGGCCTTGCTGTGGACTATCCGGTCCCGATCGCGCTGGAAGGCGGTGCGGAGCGGACAGGGCTCCTCCGGACGCTCCCGTCCCCTGCTCTCCGAGCTCTTCGCCGCCAGAGGAGAGAGCCACCCGCGTTCCCACTCCTCGAGCCGCTCGCGGACCCGGAGCGCCCCGCTCATCCGGCCTGACCCCCTTCGCTCTGGCAGGGAAGGGTTCGCCGGAGCAGCGGAGGAAACCTCCGGCCCGACGCCCAGACGCCCGCCGCCCAGACGCCCGCCGCGCGGAGAGGCCCCTACCCCTTCAGGGCCGCGTGGGCCGCCGCGAGCCTGGCCACGGGAACCCTATAAGGCGAGCAGCTGACGTAGTCGAGCCCCGCCCCGTGGCAAAACGCGATTGACCCCGGCTCGCCGCCGTGTTCGCCGCAGATGCCGATCTGAAGGCCGGGCCTCGCCGCCCTGCCCTCCTCGACGGCGAGCTTCACGAGCCGCCCCACGCCCTTCGGGTCCAGCACGGCGAACGGGTTATCCTCCAGCACTCCCGCCTGGATGTAGTGGTGCATGAACTTCCCCTCGGCGTCGTCGCGCGAAAACCCGAACGTCGTCTGGGTCAGGTCGTTGGTCCCAAACGAGAAGAACTCGGCCTGCGCGGCGATCTCGCCGGCTGTGAGTGCCGCCCGGGGGACCTCGATCATCGTCCCGGTGACAACCGGAAACTCCGCCCCGGTTTCCTCGCGGACGGCGGCGGCGACGCGCTCGACCATCCCGCGGGTGATCTCTAGCTCGCGGACGTGCCCGACCAGGGGGATCATGACCTCCGGGCGGGGGTCGCGCCCCGCCCTGATGAGCTCCACCGCGGCCTCAAAGACCGCCCTGGCCTGCATCTCGTAGATCTCGGGGTACACGATCCCGAGCCTGCAGCCGCGCAGCCCGAGCATCGGGTTGGCCTCGGCCAGGGCCCTGGCCCTGCGGATCATCCTCTGCACCCGGTCCATCTGTCTGAGCGTGTCCTCGGTCTTGGCGCGCACCCCGGCCCCGTCCTCGCGGCGGCTCAGCCGGCGGGCACGGTTCTTGAGGCGCCTCAGCCGGGCCTCGAGGTCCACCACTTTCGGCAGAAACTCGTGCAGCGGGGGATCCAGCAGCCGGATGGTGACCGGCAGCCCGTCCATCGCCTCGAGGATCCCGTGGAAATCCCCGCGCTGCATGGGCAGCAGCTGGGCAAGGGCCTCGCCGCGCTCCTCGAGGGTTTCGGCCATGATTATCTCCTGGACCACCGGCAGCCGGTCCTGGGCCATGAACATGTGCTCGGTGCGGCACAGCCCGATGCCCTCGGCGCCGAGCGAGCGGGCCCTGGCCGCGTCGCCCGGGGTGTCGGCGTTGGCCCATACGCCGAGCCGGCGCAGCTCGTCCGCCCAGCCGAGGACCGTCGTCAGGCCCCCGGAGAGCTCGGGCTCGATCAGCGTGACCTCGCCCGCGATGACCTCGCCCGTCGACCCGTCGATCGACACGACCTCTCCCTCGGAAAACACCCGCCGGCCGACGCTGACGACGGCCTCCAGAGGATCGATGCGCAGCTCGTCGCAGCCGACTACGCAGGGCTTGCCCATGTGCCGGGCGACTATCGCCGCGTGGCAGGTCATCCCGCCCCGGGAGGTGAGCACGCCCTGGGCCGCGACCATCCCGTGGATGTCGTCCGGCGTCGTTTCCGGTCTAACGAGCAGTACTTTCTGTCCCCTGGCGGCGAGGCGTTCCGCCCGCGTGGCGTCCAGCACGATCGCGCCGGTCGCCGCCCCCGGGGAGGCAGGCAGTCCCCTGGCCAACACCTCGCGCTTGGAGTCGGGGTCGATCCGGCGGTGCAGGAGGCGTTCGACGGCCTCCGGGCTCACCCTGGCGACCGCCTCGGCCCGCCCGAGCAGGCCCTCCTCAACGAAGTCGACGGCCCTCCTGACCTGGGCCTCCGCGGTCAGCTTGGCGTCCCGCGTCTGCAGCAGGAAGAGCTTCCCGTGCTCGACGGTGAACTCGATGTCCTGGACCTCGCGGTAGCGCGTCTCCAGGAGGTCGCAGACCCGCTCGAGCTCGGCGTGGATTGCCGGGACCGTCGCCTTGAGCTGCTCCACGGGCAGCGGGGTACGTATGCCGGCCACGACGTCCTCGCCCTGGGCGTTGGGGAGGTATTCGCCGAGGATCCGGCGTTGGCCGGTGGAGGGGTTGCGCGTGAAGCAGACCCCGGACCCGGAGTCGCCGCCGAAATTCCCGAAGGCCATCGCCTGGATGTTGACAGCCGTTCCGATATCGTCGGGGATCCGGTTGAGCCGCCGGTAGACCTTTGCCCGCTCGTTGTCCCAGGACTCGAACACAGCCTGGACGGCCATGCGGAGTTGCTCTCTCGGGTCTTGGGGGAAGGCCGCGACACCGTGCTTTTCCACGGCCCCCTTGAACGCGGCCACTATCTTCTCCAGGTCCGCCGGGGTCAGCTCGTGGTCGTAGTCCACGCCGGCCCGCCGCCGCTCGGCCGTGAGCAGGTCCTCAAACACCTGGGCCGGCGCCTTGAGGACGACCTCGCCGAACATCTGCAGGAGCCGGCGGTAGCAGTCGAGCGCAAAGCGCCTGTCCTTGGCCTCGCGGGCCAGCCCCTCGACCGCCCGGTCGTTGAGCCCGAGGTTGAGGATCGTGTCCATCATCCCGGGCATCGAGACGGCCGCCCCGGACCGCACCGAGACGAGGAGGGGCCGCTCGGGGTCCCCGAACCTCTTGCCCCTGGACTCCTCCAGGTCCGCCAGCGCGGCATCGATCTGACCGGCCAGCCCCTGTGGAAACTCCCGCCCCGACCGGAAGTACTGGATGCAGGCCCTGGAGGTTATGGTGAAGCCCGGCGGAACGGGCAGCCCGATGCGCGTCATCTCCGCAAGACCGGCTCCCTTGCCGCCGAGCAGCGCACGCATCGTGGCGTCGCCCTCTCCAAATCTGTAGACGAGCTTCTCCGCTGCGTTCATCTGCTTTGACCCTCCTGCCTACTGCTCCGGCCGGTGGCGGTGCATGATCTCCACCACCCTGCTCGCGGTTTCCTCGACGGCGCGGCCGGTCACATCCACCACCGGGCACCCCAGCTGCCGGAAGACCTCCCGGGCATGCTCGTTTTCGCGGCCGATGCGCCCCGGGTCGGCATAGTCCGCGCCGACCGTCAGGCCCAGCGTCTGCAGCCTCTCCTCGCGGATCCGGCGCAGGGCGGCGGCGTCTATCCTCAGCCCGACGACCCTGCCCTTGGGCAGCAGGGACAGCTCCTCGGGCTCGGGGAGCTCGGGCACGAGCGGGACGTTGGCGACCTTGTAGCCGCGGTTTGCGAGGTACAGGCTGACCGGGGTCTTTGAGGTCCGGGATACGCCGATGAGCACGACGTCGGCCTTGAGGAGGCCCCGGGGATCGCGCCCGTCGTCGTACTTGACCGCAAACTCGATGGCCTCGACGCGCCGGAAGTACTCCTCGTCGAGCTGGTGGACCAGCCCGGGTTGAAGCCTGGGTTGGTTGCTGACGATCGTCGCCACGGCTTGCATCATCGGGCCCATTATGTCGACGCTGGTTATCCCGGCCTCGTCCGCCATCGTGCGGAGCATCTCCCGGAGGTCCGGGAGGACCAGGGTGTAGACGATAATACAGACGTGTCCCTGCGCCTGGCTGATTACGTCGCGGACCGCTTCCTCGTTCTCGACGTACGGGATGCGGAAGATCTCGATCCGCGCCCCGTCGAACTGGCTGATCGCGGCCCTGGTGACGAGCTCGGCCGTCTCGCCGATCGAATCCGAGACCACGTAGACGATAGGCCTATCGCTGAAAAGGTCGGGGCCGTCGGGCCCCTTCTTGCGCCGGCTTCGCCTCATCTGAGTCCTCCCGCGGTTGTCGTCACCCGTCCCGCCCCGGTCCCTCGCCCTCCGCGGGCCGCGCCGCAGGAACCTCCACGATGCGGCTCAGGTCGCCGGCGTGCGCGTACAGGCGGTGGAGCGTGGCGCACAAGGCAAGACGGTTCGCGCGAAGAGCCGGGTCCGGGGCCATCACCAGCACGTTGTCAAAGAACCGGTCCAGCGGCCCTTTCAGAGCTAGCAAGTCCTGCCAGTAGTCTATGAATTCGCTTTTGGCCAGGTGCTTCCTTGCCACGGGCTCAACGGCTGTGTACTCCCCGTAAAGCTCTTTCTCCTCCGGCGCCTCGAAGAGGGCCGGATCGGGCCTCGCCGGAACCGCGGGGTCCCGCGCGGCGGGGCCAGCGCCCAGCCCGGACGCCCGCACGGCGGCCGTAACCAGGTCCGCAAACCAGGGGCGGCTCCTGGCCTCGGCAAGAGCCATGCAGGCCGCGCGCCTGACTACCGGGTCGAGGGGCAGCCCGGCGGCGTCCATTACCGCGGCGACCTCGTCGTACGCGCAGCCCTGGCCGGCGAGCGTGGCCTCGATCCGCCCGAGAAGCAGGTCCAGGGTCTCGGATGCGGCGGAGGCCAGTTCCTCCCGGCTGAAACCGTTGACCGAGACGTAGGCCCCGGCGGCCGCATAGACAAGGGCACGGAGGTCCAGCCCCCGCCCCGACGAGAGGATGACGGAGATGATGCCCTGGGCCGCCCGGCGCATCCCGTACGGGTCCTCAGAACCCGTCGGACGGGCGCCGGCGTAGTGGTACCCGACCAGCGAATCGGCGCGGTCGGCTATCGCCAGGGCAGCGGCGACGGGGGAAACCGGGCGGGCGGCGGGATGAGCTGCGCTGGCGGCGGGACCTACGCCCGCGCCGGGACCCGCACCGCCGGCGCCCGCGCCGGTGCCGGTGGCGGCAGGATCGCCGCCGTTCCCACCGTTGCCGCTCGCGTACTGGCCGGCGAGGGCCTCCACGATCTCGGCCGGCGCACCCTCCAGGCGTGCGTACTCGGCGCCGATCAGGCCCTGGAGCTCGGGGAACTCCCGGACCATCTGGGTCACCAGGTCGCACTTGGACAGCGTCGCCGCCGTGGCCGCGTTGGCGGCCTGCCGCGCGTCAAGGCCGAGCTCGGCAGCCAGCCAGGCGACGACGTGCTCCAGCCGGGCGGTCTTTTCGGCGAGAGAGCCGAGGCGTTCGTGGTAGACGACGCCGGCAAGGTCGGGGAGCCGCGAGGCCAGCTTGCGCTTGCGGTCCTCGGCGAAGAAGAACCGGGCGTCGGCGAGCCTGGCAACCAAGACCCGCTCGTAGCCGCCCCGGACCGTCTCGAGGTGGCCGGCGCCGCCGTCACGAACGGCGACGAAGCCCGGAAGCAGGGGCCCGCCGGCCCGCTCGCGCACCGGAAAGTAGCGCTGGTGGTGCCGCATCACCGTCGTCAGCACGATCTCCGGGAGATCGAGGAACGCCGGGTCAAACCTCCCGTACACCGGCGCCGGGTGCTCCGCGAGCCACGTGGTTTCGACGAGAAGATCCGGGATCAGGTCGGCGGTCCCGCCCGCGGCGGAGCGCGCCAGCCCGCTCACCCCGGCGGCGATGATGCCGCGGCGCTCCCGGGGGTCGACCAGGACAGCCGCGGCGCGCAGGGCCTCGACGTACCCGCCGGCCTCCTTCACCTCTACGGGCCCGGGGGCGAGGAACCTGTGGCCGCGGCTGTGGCCCGGCGGCCGGTCGAGGTCCGCCGGAAGGCCGGGAATCCGGAGAGGCAGGGCGCCGGCTCCATAGAGGCACAGCAGCCAGCGCACCGGCCGGACAAAGGCGAAGTCGTACTCCCCCCAGCGCATGTTCCTCGGAAACTGCAAGGCCTGGATCACGCCGACAACCAGGTCCGGAAGGAGCTGGACGGCGGGTCGCCCCGGCTCGGTCCTGGCAGCGAACAGGTACGGCACGCCGTTCGCGTTTTCGCGAACGACGAGCTCCTCCACGGGGATGCCCTGGCTGCGCGCGAAGCCCTGCGCCGCCCGGGTGGGCAGCCCGTCCGGTCCCAGCCCCACCTTGGCGGACGGCCCGCGGACCTCGACGGTGCGGTCGGGCTGGACCGGAGCAAGGTCAGCGACCAGCGCCGCAACGCGCCTGGGAGCACCGAGGCCGCGGATGAGGCCGTGGTCAAGGCGGGCGTCGTCGAGCGCTGCTTCGAGCCTTGCTCCAAACTGCTCCACGAGACCCGGTAGAAACCGGGCCGGAACCTCCTCCAGGCCGATTTCGACAAGGAGCGAGGGCCAGGCGCTCGCACTTGCGGCGCCGGGGGCGCCAGAGCTGGGGGCCGGGGGCGGAGCGGCGTTGTTCACGGTTTATTCACCTCGCTACCGGACAGCAGAGGATACCCTGCCCGCTCGCGCTCCTCCAGGTATGTCCGGGCGCAGGCTCGGGAGAGGTTCCGGCAGCGCCCCAGGTACACTGTGCGCTGTGCAACGCTTGCCGCCCCGCGCGAATCGAGCAGGTTAAAAAGGTGAGAGCACTTCAGGACGTAATCGTACGCCGGGCGGAGCAGGCCGCGGTCCAGGGCCCGCCTGCACTCCGCCTCGTAGGCGTCAAACACCCGGGCGAGCATGTCCGTGTCCGCCAGCTCGAAGCTGTAGACGGAGTGCTCGTACTCGGCCCGGTGGAAGACCTCCCCGTAGCTGACTCCCGGGCACCACTCGATCTCGTAGACGGTGCTCTTTTTCTGGCTGTAGGACGCGAGCCGCTCCAGCCCGTAGGTTATCTCGGCCGTCACCGGGCGGGCCTCGACGCCGCCGACCTGCTGGAAGTACGTGAACTGGGTGATCTCCTGCCCGTCGAGCCACACCTCCCAGCCCGTGCCCCAAGCGGCCAGCGTGGGTGCCTCCCAGTTGTCCTCGACGAAGCGGATGTCGTGCTCCAGCGGGTCGATCCCCAGGTCGCGGAGGCTGTCGAGGTATTGCTCCTGGACGTCGTCGGGCGAGGGTTTCAGCACCACTTGGTACTGAAGGTGCTGGTAGAGCCGGTTCGGGTTCTCGCCGTAGCGGGCGTCGGCCGGCCGCCGGGACGGCTCGAGGTAGGCCGCCCGCCAGGGCTCGGGGCCCAGCGCCCGGAAGAACGTCGCCGGGTTCATCGTGCCCGCGCCCTTTTCGACGTCGTACGGGAACCAGATCAGGCACCCGCGCGCCGCCCAGTAGCGTTCCAGCCGCATTACCAGGTCCTGAAGGTACATCAAGGGCTCACACTCTCCCTGCGAAAAAGATCGAACGGCGCGGTGGTGCGGCGCCGGAAAACAGAAGGCACAGAATAGAAAACCCGCCGCTGCCCGGTGGGCAGGGACGGGTTTCGACCGCGGTTCCACCCTGCTTGGCCGGTTGGCGCCCTCGCGGCGCACCGGCCCGCTTCGTTTGGCCTCCTCCAGAGCGCCTTCGCCCCAGGCGCGCACCGGCTCGCACCGGCCGCCGGCTCTCTTTGCGTGCGACCTGGGGTTACTACTCTCCGTCCTCGGAGCCGTATTCGGTTGTCTTGTCCAAGCGTTCCCTTAGTTCCACGAGACTAGCAGGCGGCCCTGCCGGTTGTCAAGGAGGTTTGCCGGTTGAGGTTTGCCGGCTGCAGCCCGCAGTCAAGCCGGTTGGAGATGCTGCAGCACAATTGGTGCCTTGGAATTGTACTGGGGACGCAATCACGGGCAGGAATTCGCACAAATGTCACAGAAACAACCCTACACGTGCACCAAAGGGAGGAAGGCCTTCACTTGGAACTCGGTGATAAGCTCAGGCACCTTAGACGAAAGAACAAGCTGACACTCAAACTCCTGGCTCAACGGGCGGGCCTATCCTACAGCTACATCAGCCAGGTTGAAAGGGGGCTTGCAGGCCCCTCTATCAGCGCGCTCAGGCGGATTGCGGGCGCTTTGGGCATCACCCTCGCACGCCTTTTCGACGACCAGGCTCTGCCGGAGTCACAGATTGTCGTACGCAAACACGAAAGGAGGGTGCTGACGGCTGAGGGATCCCACGTGGTTCAGGAATTGCTGGCTCTGAAGAGGCCGCGGGTGATGGAGCCTATGTGGACGGAGATCGAACCGGGCGGAACGTCTGGACCGGAGCTCTACTCCCACGCGGGGGAGGAGTTCGGGATTCTGCTTTCCGGAACCCTGAAGGTATGGGTGGGCGATGAGCAGTTCACTCTCGAGGCCGGCGACAGCATGTATTTCGAATCGACTGTTCCACACCGGTTTGCCAACGCCGGAGAGACGAAGGCTGTGATGGTCTGGGTCGTAAGTCCTCCCAGCTGGTAGCAGCACGTATCACGAAGCGCACTTGGGGAGGTCGTAGGATTGTACATCTTGAGAGCAAGCCGCCTGGTCGACGGAACGGGCACGGGTGGAGCGGCGGGCATGATTGTGGTCGACAAGGACCTCATCGTCTACGCCGGCCCGCAGCAGGGCTTTACCGGAAATACCGCGGGCGCGGAGATACTGGATTTCGGCGACGCAACGCTGATGCCCGGGATGATCGATGCACACGTACACACCAGCTTTAACGGCGAACCCGACTACTGGGACATTGTGTTGAAGCAGACCGAATCGTTCAGGACCCTTACCTCACTCCGCAACGTACAGAGCGACCTGGCGGCAGGCTTCACCACGCTGAGGGTACTTGGGGAAAAGAGCCACCTCGACATCGCCCTCCGCAACGCCATCAACCGGGGAATCGTCACGGGACCCCGCCTTGTGTGCGCGGGGCAGAACATCACGGTGAGCAGCGGCCACGCCGACATCTGGCTGGTTCCGGACATCAAGTACGAGCAGGGGCTCGGCGGCGTGATCGTGGATGGTCCGGATGCAGTCCGCCGGGCCACCAGGCAGCAGATCAAAGCGGGTGCGGACCTGATCAAGCTCCTGGTTACCGGTGGGATCATGTCGGAGGGAAGCGAACCTGGGCTGCAACACATGAGCGAGGAAGAGATGCTTGTCGCGGTAAGCGAAGCCCACCGCATCGGGAAGCGGGTCTCGGCCCACGCGCAGGGGACCAGAGGCATCAAGAGCTCGGTGCGAAACGGGATCGATTCGATCGAACACGGTTTCTACCTGGATCACGAGGGCGCAACCATGATGGCCGGCAACGGCACCTTCTTTGTGCCCACGCTGGCGGCCGGTGCGACGATGACCAGCCGGACCGATCAAGTACCAGCCTACGTCGTCCGCAAGTCGCTCGAAGCTCAACGCAGCGCGGCAAACGCCGTGCGGTTGGCGCTCGACGCCGGGGCCCGCATCGTGACCGGGACCGATGCCGGCTCGCCCTACAACTACCACGGAGACAACGCGCAGGAACTCGAGCTCCTGGTCAAGGCCGGCATGTCCGAGGCCCAGGTGATCGCGGCGGCAACCCAGGTCGCGGCGCAATGCCTGGGCATTGAGCACCAGGTTGGGACGCTCGAGCCCGGAAAGCAGGCCGACATTATTTGCGTGAAAGGTGACCCGCTCAAGGACATCTCCGCTTGCCGGAGGGTCAGCTTCGTGATGAAGGGCGGTCAGGTCGTGGTATCCGGAGGGCGTCCGCTGTTCAGGGCCTGAAGTGACCGCCGCGACGCAGCAATAAACGCAGTGATATTTGAAGTCAAACGACGGCAGCACATCACAAAGGAGTTGCTATAGAGAATGCAGCTAACCATCGAGCGGGTCCTCCTGGACCTTGCCTTCCTTGGGGTGCTCCTCGTGGCCGGGACCTTTCTGCGGGTCAAAGTGCGCTTTCTGCAGCGGTTCCTGATCCCGGCCTCGGTTGCAGCCGGCGTAATCGGACTGATCTTGGGCCCGGAGGTGCTTGGCCTGATCGAGTTCGACGCCTCTCGGCTGGCCGGCTATGCCCCTGTGTTGATTGAGGTCGTATTCGCCGGGCTCTTTCTTGGCCGCGTTGTGCCGAGGATCGGTGAGGTGGTCAAGATCGGCGGTGCTCAGGCGGCCTTTGCGGTCATCGCCAACTTCATGCAGATAGCCATCGGGATGGCGGTAGTTCTGGTTTTTGGGCTTTTCGCGGTCAACCTGCATCCCGGGTTTGGCATGCAACTGGTCCTGGCATTTCAGGGAGGAGTGGGGATCCCCACGTCATTCGCCCCGATGTACGAAGGCATGGGCTGGGTGGCGGGCGAAGCCCAGGCCGTCGGCGAAACCGCGGCCGTTGTGGGGCTCCTTCTGGCGGTGGTCGTCGGCATCATCCTCGCGAACATCGGGACGCGGCGGCGTTTCACGCAGCACAAGACCGACGAGGTAACCGTGGACGCCGGCTCCTCCGTACACGAGCAGTCCAAGCGGCCGAGCATAGGTTTGGCCGTCTTCAAGAACGAGGCCGTGAGCCCGCTGGCGTTCTCGTTCGGGATGGTGGCTCTGGCACTCATAGCCGGGCACTGGTTCAAAGGTGTCGCGGTTTCGCTGTATAACCCGCTGAAGTTCGTACCTCCCTTCGCCTTCGCCTTGGTCGCAGGACTTATCATCCAACTGGTGATTCAGGCGTGCAGGCTCAACGCCTACGTGGATAGAGGCACGGTGGGCGCGATCCAGGGCTTTGCCATCGACCTGGTGATCGTGGCCGGCATCAGCGCGCTTTCGTTGAAGGTCGTGGTGGCCTACGCCGTGCCGCTCCTCGTCATGCTGGCTGCCGGTCTCCTGTGGAGCCTCTGGTGGGTGATGTGGCTTGCCCCGCGCATGCTCCCTGGAGCGTGGTTTGAGAAGAGCCTGGCCGAGTTCGGCCAGGGCGTGGGTTCAACAGAAGCCGCGTTGCTGCTCTTGAGGACGGTCGACCCGAACCTGAGAACCGACGCCGCGGACGCGTTTGCCATCAAGATGTTCTTGACGTCGCCGACCATGGTCCCACTGATGATTGCCATCTCGGCGGCCGCTGTGGCGTACGGGCCGCTCCAGATCCTCCTCTGGATGACGGGAGGGTCAATCGCAGTCTACCTGGTCTCGCTCGTGGCGGGCTGGAGACACAGGCGGCCGGAGGTGCGCTGGTTCGGAGCGCCGGCACGGTAGGGTAAGGTAGCGTTCCAGACTTCGAGGCCCCTGACGGAACTCAGGGGCCTCGTTTGGTTTCTCGCTGAGGGTGCTCCGGGACCCAGAGACTAGAGACCTTGCGGGTTTCCGGGGGGTTCGTCGTCGCGTCCCGGCGGGTCGCCGCCCGCGACCTTCTCTTGGACCATCTCCAGAACGGCCTTGGCGAGGCCGGCGGCCTCGTTTGCCTCCTCGGGGTCGGTATAGAAGCGCGATGGGACGTTGCCCGGCAGTCCGCTGGGGTACCTTGTTGGGATGTAGTAGATGTCCAGCTTCTTGGCACCGCCCAGTTCTGAGAAGTCCATAGAGACCTCCGAGGCGACCTGGACCAGGCTTTGCACGGAGTGGATCTTCAGGACTTCTGTTGAGCCCACGACCGACAGCAGGTAGGCCTTGAGAGCCTTGTCCGCGGCCTGTTGGTAGTGAAACAAGGCCAGGTAGAAGCGGCCCATGCGCCTGAGCATGTCGGCGTCCGAAAACTCATCCTGGGCGTGAATCAGCCACCGCGGTCCCTCAGCCGGGTCTTTCATAAGACGACCCTCCCGGTCGACGCGATATCCCGCAGGAAGCTGTTGTGAGGCAGGTCTTCGCTGTACTCCCGGCTGTTGAAAATGATGAAATCCGTCTTGACCAGGCAGTCGACCTCAGAATATACCTTGTCGATCCACTCCTTGCCCGGACGGCTGTCAGGCATGATCACGAGCAGATCCAGATCGCTGTCGGTATCCACTTCGCCCCGGGCCAGCGATCAGAAGAGCGTCACTCTGAGCGCACCCATGGCCCCGAGCTGGGGAAGGACCGACGCGAACCCCTGCTCGAGGCTGGCGCGCCTGAGTTCCACGCGCTGCCGGATATCGGCCAAGATGCTCACCGTCCCGCCTCCTCCCGGCCTGGATGTGTATCCATTATCCCACAGGCGGGGTTTCTTCCGGAGGAGGTGGGTAGGGCGCGGGAGGATACGGCGCGGGGTTGTGAGGCGGGGCTGGGGCGCGGTGGGCCGCGATCTCGTCTGTGGAAACCAACCGGCTGGAGGGAATTGGTCTGAGGACACGAGGCGGAGCGGGCTGGCTCGTTTGTACAGACGACAGACGGCGGGCGTCGCCTGTGCGGACGAGTTGAGGAGGGGCGATTGGTACGTGGAGGCGAACCACCTGGATGGGATTGGTTTCCAGGGACGAGCCTGCCAGCGCACTCGTCCCTGGAAACCAGGTCATCGGCGGAGGCTAGCCAGTACGGACGGACCTCCGGAGGCAGGCTGGTCCGTGCGGACTAGTCCCTGAGCGGACCTGCACTGGTGGACGAACGCCTCGGGGCGGATTGGTGCCTACGCACTACCACTTCTCACAATGAACGCGCGACGTGTCAAACCGGTCGGTGGCGGGCTTGGTTTCGGCGGGGTAGCCGACCGCAATCATTCCAACGGGCACGATCCCCTGGGGCATCTCCAGCATCCGCGCGAAATCACCGTGCCGGCCGCCGCTGCCGGTGTAGAGCCCGCACCAGACCGCGCCGAGCCCGAGGCCGTGGGCGGCCAGGAGCATGTTCTGGATAGCTGCCGAGCAATCCTCGACCAGCAGGCCGATCGACGCCTGGATGGCCTCATCCCCGCAGACGACGATGCAGCAGGCGGCCGAGGACACCATCTTGGCGTAGGGATTCGCATCGGAGATCGCCTGCAGCGCGGCCTTATCCCTGATGACCAGGAAGTGCCAGGGCCGCTTGTTGCTGGCCGACGGGGCGCAGAACCCCGCGTCCAGGATGGTGTGGAGGGTCTGGTCGTCAACCTCATCCTCGGTGTACCGGCGGATACTCCGGCGGGTGCGGATGGCGGTCAGGACGTCCATCGTCGCCGTCCTGAGCTCAGAGGTGTGATCACAAGTCATGGTGCCAGCCCCTTTCGTCATTGTCGCCCGGGCGGAGAGCCGGCCTCCCGATGCGCTCCCACCGCACCCGAGGTTGGTTCTCCCCCCGGTCCGGTATTCGACCAGAAATCCCATGTGGCCTTCCCACGCTTCTTGCGGTGAACCACAAGCCCCCATAGTGTCTCTTTATAGGTGAGAGGGTGGTCGGAGTGCAGGAGCCCGGTGATGGCTGCCTGGTGACCAGGGGCGCCGCTGGAGACCGGGAGGCCTTCGCGGTCCTGGTCAGGCGCTACCTCGGGCCCGTTTCGGCGCTGATCCGCTATCGGGTGGGAAACCGGGCGCAGGCGGAGGATGTTCTGCAGGAAACGCTGCTGCTCGCGTGGTTGCGCCTGCCCCAAGTCCGGGACCCGGATAGGGTGAAGGCATGGCTGCTGCGGGTCGCCGGGAACGAGTGTAACCGGTATCACCGGCGGCGAGGAACTCGGGAGATCCCCAGCGGGGAGTTCTCTGCGGAAACGCCCGCGCCGGGGTCCCGGTACGGCCGCGGAAGGCACCGAGCGATGCCGGGTTGCTGGTGGAGACGTTCATCGACCGCTCGGGGCGGACAGTGCTGCTGCGCCGGTACAACGGCCGCCTGTGGGCCGGGGCCGGGGCGAGGGAATGGGACCGGGAGCTGCCCGGTAACGAGGTCCTTACCGTCGAAGGCGTCAAGTACGTCCACTGGTACGACTGCCTGACCGCCGTCAGCATCCACGGCCATCCGCCGCAAGGTTGACCCTGCGCACCTCAGGCCCCAGCCGGTCAAACTCAGGGTCAACGTGGACTAACACAGCATCCGTGACCAGGGCGGACGCCGCAATAAAGGCATCGGCAACGCTGAGTC
>Ga0068714_10002035_pt1 | contig 27202 bp, 32 predicted proteins | sample MTBNYHSulfiMetaG_FD_62988 | JGI IMG/M metagenome (GOLD analysis project Ga0068714, IMG submission 62988) | Enrichment culture microbial communities from rom New York Harbor, USA that are MTBE-degrading - MTBE-NYH (New York Harbor Sulfidogenic)... | ecosystem: Environmental > Aquatic > Marine >... | reverse complement strand
CAGGTGCCCCTGCCCTGTGAGCTGGCTGGCCTCCTGGAGGTTGAGGTGAAGCACGTCTATGTGTCTGTAGGCCTCCTCCATGTGGCCCCACCCGCAGGTGGGGGGGATGGCGTCCACCAGGGTAGCCGCTCCGAGGCTCCTAGCGTGCTCCAGCACCGCGCCAAGCTGGGCGTCCACGTACCTGAGGCCGCCCACTGTTCCCTGGTAAAGCACGGTGGGCCTCAGCCGCTCCACCAGGCCGGTGATGTGCCCCGGCTCCAGTAGGGTGTTGGCGGTGAGCTCCGCAATGAACCTGCGGTCCTCCCCCTCCACTATCAGCGCCACGTTCTTGGCCGTGGGGACGCCCTCAGCCACCTGGGGGTGGACGCGGACTCCGCCCCGGGTCAGCTCCTCCTCGATGTACCTCCCCAGGGCGTCGTCCCCCAGGCACCCCGTGGAGTGGACGTCCCCCTGGCCCAGCTGGGCCAGGTCCAGGGCCACGTTGGCGGAGTGGCCCCCGGGTGAGAGGTGGATGCCCATGGGGGCGTAGGTGAGGCTCCCGGGGGGCCCGATCCGGGGGAGCCCGGGGACCAGTATGTCGGCCAGGTAGCTTCCGCTGCACAGGACCCGCATACAGTATCAGACGTTTCACCCGGTTTAGATTCTTCGCCGCCGAAGCCTCCATGGGCCCTTCTTCGGTGATGAGGTCGTCCTCCACATCTAACCCCGCCTTTCAGAGGCCAAGCCGCCTACCAGTGCAGCGTCGAAGCATAGGATCATTGACGACGTTTTAGTTGAGGTGAGGCGCCCGAAAAAAGAGGCTGCCCCCAGGTGGGCCTCATCTGGGTATCTCTTTTCCGCACACCGTGCAGTACTGGGCGTCCCCCGGGTTCTTCTTGCCGCACTTGGGGCAGTAGACCGGGTCCAGGGACCTCGTTCTTCCACGCGCCTTCTCCAGCTCCACGCCTATCTCGTCGGCGGCTGCCTGCAGCCCCTTCTTGGCCGCCTGGAAGGCGTCTTCCATTAGCCTGGTTGCGTTGTTCAGGGCGGTCTCCACGTCCTTCTCCCACTCCGGCCTGGGTGCCACAGGCGTCCTTACGCCCTCTTTCTCCCCTTTCTCGGTTCGCAGCCCGCACTTGGGGCAGAAGTTGGCTTTCTCGGCCAGCTCGTCACCGCATCCTCTGCATGTCACCATGGATCACCTTTTTTCGCTAGCGATATAACAGTGTTTTGGTGCTCTACCACTGCCTCAGGGTGATCCGGGCGTCGTGGAGGATCGCCCACACGTAGGTGGGGCCCCTGACAGCGGAGGACAACTGACTGGGGCCGCCCACGGGGGACAACTCGTAGGCTCTCCTGAGGTCGTTTTTAGAAATGTTGTACTTGACTCGGCTGATGTGGACTTTGTCGTCCTCCACCAGGTAGGTGAAGCGGAGCCCCGTCTTGGTGAAGAAGACATCTCCGACGCGGACACTGATCCTCTTCCACACCTCGTCAAAGGGGGGCTTCCCGCTCATATCGACTAATATATTTCAATCGTTAAATTTCAATAAACTTTGTGATCGGACAACCATCAGGCTCGGAATGGGGCAACCTACGTCTCCAGAGGCCCAGCCGGGTTCCTTGGGTCTCAGCAGATCATCACACTAGGTATCCGAGATCTCTCAGGTATCGGCGGACGGCCGATTTAACGAAATCCGGGATGCTGGTATACCCGTGGTTTCCGCTCTCTATAACTTCCTCTATCTTCTGGGCTAAACTCTCGGGCAGGTTGACTGTGTGGTACTTGTACTTTCTCTCAGGCATCCTAATAAAATCCATCTCATTTTACTTTAAAAACCTTTATTTTTTCTGCATTCGTATTTTTTTTACCTAAGTTTTTATCGGCTTTTTCATCGGATCAAGGGCCAGGACAGGTTATTTTACGGCGATATTTTGGATAATTATGTAAAAGTTAAGGTGGTTTCGCGGGGGCGGCGCGCGGGCGCGGCCCGGCCCAGGGGTGTAAAATCAATGATTTTGGCGCCGCTGAGTTGCGCCGCGACTCCTCTGAGGGTTAGCCTCCGTAGAGCCTGCCCACGTTGGGGTCGGGGGCGTGGCCGTGGGTGGGCAGGTCCCTGAAGAGCATGTCCCAGACGTCCTGCTCGCTTATCGTCTCCCGTTTGAGGACCACATCCAGAAACACCTTCATCATGGGGTGGTGGAAGAGCTCGTCCTCGTATATCCAGGTGAGTATCTTCTTGACCCGCTCGTCCTTCACCTCCTCCATGAGGCCTTTTGCCGCGTCGATCATCTCCTGCTCCTTCTCGACGTGGAGCCTGAGCCGCTTCTCCAGCTCCTCGAACTCCACGTCCATTATGCTCAGGCTCTTACCCTCCATGATGGATGCGGCGGTCTTGTAGAGGCCCGCGTGCTTTCTGCTGTCCACCATTACGCTGCCTATGAGCTGCCTGACCACCTCGTTGCCGTAGCCCCGGTACTCCTTCTCCAGCTCCACGGCGTACTTCTCCTCCAGGTCGGACAGCATCCTGAGTCTTTCAGCTACTGACATGACAATCAACTGGGCGTGGGGAACCACCGATTATAAACCTTGATCAAGCTAGGCGCGGGGTTCCTCGGCCTGGGCCTCGGCGGCCGGCCTCGTGCTGAACAGTCTCAGCCTGTTCACCACCCAGGGCATGGAGAGACCCTGAACCAGGTTGGTGCCCAGCACGATGCCGTAGGTGAGGGCCAGCAGCCCCGTCTCGTGGGGTAGGTTGAGGCCCGTGACGCCCAGCACCAGAACCACGGACACGGCTCCCCGGAGGCCGCTCCACGTCATCCCCACCTTCCAGTTGCGGGGTATCCTCTTCCTGCGGTAGGCCTCAAGGAACCTGGCCACCATGTCCACCATTATGTACCTGAAAGCGATGGTGAAGACTCCCAGGGCCAGGACGGACATCATGAAGCCCTGGAGGAGCTGGGGCTCCAGGGATACGCCTATGAAGATGAAGGCGAAGCTGCTGGCTATGAAGCCCACGAACTCCCACATCACCTTGAGGCTCTCCTCCTCCTGGTGGTCGAGGCCCCCACTGGACTTGCACCTGTAGTTGAGTAGGAGGCCCGCCACCACTACGCCTATGACCCCGCTTGCGTGGAACTCCTCGGCCAGCCTGAAGACGCCGAAGGCCACTATGAATGTGAGTAGTATCTTGACGAAGAGGTCGTCGGTCCAGCAGAAGATGAGGTGAACCACGTACCCGGCTATGTAGCCCAGGAGGATGCCTCCGAAGACCTTCACCACGCTTATCTGGGCCACCTCGGGGCCCGTTATGCCCCCGGCCTCTATGATGATGAGCAGTATGCTGTAGAGGACGATGGCCACGCCGTCGTTGAAGAGACTCTCCCCCGAAACTATGAGCTGGAAGCGCTTGATGACTCCCAGCTGCTTGAAGGTGGCGATCACAGATACGGGGTCAGTGGGGGCTATGATGATTCCCAGGAGGAAGGCCTCGGTCCACGTGAACCCCACCAGGAGGCGGATGAACACGGCAACGGCAACCACCATTAGGGCCGTCCCCGCTACGGCGTACCCCAGGATTGTGTCGCCGTCGTCCAGGAGGCCCTCTATATCCGTGTTCAGGGTCTCACTGAACAGGATGGGGGGGAGCAGGATGCTGAGGAATATCTCGGGGGATATCTCGGGGATGGGAAACCTTGGGGCGTAAGCAGCCAGAAGACCAGCGAAGATGAAGGCTATGGTGGAGGGGAAGTTGATCTGGCGGGCTATTAGGGAGATGATGACGACCAGGATGAGGATGTTGTACACCGCATCAAACTGGCCGAAACCCGCAGCCATAGCTCCTCGACCATTTTAGAGGCGCACGGAATAAAAGCTATACTCCGCAGTGTTCCATATTCCCGCCCCGAAAAGGCGGATGGTTCATATTCAGGGTCAGCTCTCCGGTAAACCACGAATCTTTTGGCTTGCGCCTGTTTCAATCTGTTTACATGCTTTAATCGGTTTACCGGTCAATTACGTGATGGAAAGTGGTTAAAACTCTGATAAATTGCTGATTTATGGTTTGCTGTCCGGCGACGCGTCCTAACGTGTTATCTCCCGGGTCAGAGTCCGCATTGTAACTTCTCCGAAGCGTATGTGGTCCCGAAGGTAGGATAACGCTTTCTTGGTGTTGAAGGGCTTGCAGCTGTACACGTCTACGGAGACCGTGTCCGTCTCGGTGAAGGTGTGGACAGAGATGTGGCTCTTGTCTATGATGACGAAGCCCGTCCACCCCGGGTTCTCAGGCACCCCCTCCACCACGTGAGGCCCGTCCAGGATGCTCATACCTATGAGACCGGGGAGCTCCCTGAGTATCCGCTCCACCGTTTCCCTGGTCACAGGCTCATCCACGAGCCCGTCCACCATCATGTGTAAGCCGATCATACCCATTCCGCAACGGGAACCATGATATAAACATTCACTGAGATCACATCAGGGGAGACGCTGTGACCCTGATCAGGATCGTCAGAGGTGACATCACCGCCCAGGACGCGGACGCTGTTGTGAATGCAGCTAACCCCAGTCTCATGGGCGGGGGAGGTGTGGACGGCGCCATCCACAGGGCCGGGGGCTCCGTCATCCTTGAGCAGTGTATGGAGATCAGCAGAACGGTTTACCCTGGGGGGCTGCCGACGGGGGAGGCCGTGGCTACGACTGGAGGAGACATGAGGGCACGGTACGTGATCCACACTGTGGGGCCAGTGTGGAGGGGCGGCGGCCACGGCGAGGCGGAGCTCCTCAGGAAGGCGTATCTGAGCTGCCTGAGGCTGGCGGAGGAGATGGGACTCGGCTCCATCGCTTTCCCGTCCATCAGCACGGGGGCCTATGGGTACCCCGTGGAGCAGGCGTCGAGGGTGGCCGTGGGGGCGGTCAGGGACTACCTGGAGGGAGGTTGGGTGGGCGAGGTTGTATTCGTGCTCTTCAGCGAGTACGATTACAGGGTCTACGCCGAAGCCCTCCAGGAGGCCTACTAAGAGTTTATATGGCTTAACCTGTCTGATGTCTAGTCTCTTGAGGGGTCGAGTTGAGGAGCCTGAGCAACGCCATACTGATCCTGGGGGCTGTCCAGCTCATAGAGTCCCTGGCCTTCGCCCTGCCCATCTCCTTCTTCCCCAACTACGCGCTGGGGCTGGGGGCCACCGTGGCCAGCGTGGGCCTGTTCACCAGTAGCTTCATGGTTGCCTTCGCCGTGCTATCCCCAAAGATGGGGGCCATCGTGGACACCTACGGGCGTAAACGGATTATGATGTACGGGTTAGCCGCGGACGTGGCCCTGGGCACCCTCACTGGGCTAGTGCCCAGCTGGGAGTGGCTGCTCCTGATAAGGGTGCTCAACGGGGCCGTGTCCAGTGGGGCCATGCTGGCCTCCGAGACGCTGCTCATCGACCTGGTGGAGCCTAGGCAGAGGGGCGAAGCCACCGGCTTCATCATGTCCATGAACATGATCGGCCAGAACCTGGGGCCCGTCCTGGGGGGAGGCATACAGTGGTTTTCGGTGAGCAGTGGCTTCGCGGTGCTGACCAGCTACAGGATACCCTACTTCGTGGACTCCGTGCTGGCCCTGATCGCCCTAGCGGTTGTCTACCTGAAGATAGTGGAGCCTGACAGGAGGAGCGGCTCTGTGAAAGCCGGAGGCGGCAGAGCTGAGGCCAAGATCGTTTGGACCAACCCGCTGAAGATCATAATGGTGAACAGCTTCGTCAGCGGCATCGGAGTAGGGTTCATCATCCCCATCATGGTGCTCTTCTACACCGACCGCTTCGGCTTGGACCCCGTGGGCATCGGCGCCATCATCAGCGTCAGCGGCTTCATAGGGCTCCTCGCCAGCTACCTAGCTGGCAGGACCAGCGACAGGCTGGGCAGGAAGCCCCTCATTGGGCTGGGTAACTACACCTCCAACCTGGCAGGCATAGCGCTCCCCTTCACAGGTGACATCACCCAGGCCGGGGTCGTTGTAAGTGTGCGCAGCCTTGGGTTCAACACCAGCATGCCCGCCTTCAGGGCGCTCAGGGCCGACTTGGTGCCGCCTGAGGTGCGGGGCAGGATGTTCGGGCTCTTCGGCACCGGGTTCACAGCGGGCAGCGTCATAGGGCCCATCATAAGCACCTGGCTATATGACGCCTACAGGGCCGCTACATTCAACGTGCTGGGGCTGGCGGTGCCCGGGTACGGGATACCCTTCTTCGTGAACGGGGTCCTGGGGCTGCTGACCACCACCATGGTCATGCTGTTCATCAAGGAGCCCGAGGACCACGAGAAGGCGCCACAGTTCGCCCCAGCAGCCTAGCCCGGTATCCAGGTCCCCTTGGCCACGGCTGGGGTGAAGCCCCTAAGGTGGCCGGGATCGTACTCAATGGTTCGCTCCTCCTGAGCCGACTTGTAGGCGGCCATCATGAGGCCGGTGACCAGGAGCCCGTCGCCCCAGTTCTCCTCGGGCATCCTGCCCTCCATGAAGCAGCGGACCATGTGCCTGTTTTCGTGCTGGTAACCATAAGCCACGGCCTCGTCGGGCACCACAGGTATCAGGCCCTGCTCCGCGGTCTGCTTTTCCACGAACTCCTCAGAAGCAGGAACCTCGACGTTTCGGCTGAAGAAGACGCTCAGCTCCTGGTTCAGGCTGTTCATGGCCAGGCTGTACTCCGGTCCCAGGGCCTCCAAGCTGAGCCTTAGGCCGGGGCCCACGTAGTTCCAGCTGGTCTTGGCCTCGCTGAGAACCCGCTGTCCATCATCGTCCTCGTAGACGAGGTTCACAGACGCATAGTCCTCCGCCGGGGCGACGGAGTAGTCCACGCCGTAGGTCTCCTTGAGCTGTGTCATGTAGGGCTCTCGGGTCCACTTGAGGGACGCTATGTGCGCCTGGACCTTGATGGGCCTGACGCTGTCCTTGGGCTTTTCGGGGTCGGTAAGCAGGTACCTGCACGCCTCCAGGCTGTGGCAGCTCATGTCCAGGAGGACTCCGCCTCCGCTGAGCCTGGGGTCCCAGAACCAGCTGTTGTGGGGGCCACCGTGCTCCTCGGCCGCCCGCGCCAGGTAGGGCCTGCCGGTGACCCGGGCGCCGCGCCTCCAGACAGCGTCCCTGCCCTTGACCACTGAGGGCGCGAAGACCTGGTTCTCCAGGTAGCCGTGGAGGAGCCCGGTGCCGTCCATGAGCCTCATCAGCTCCTCGGCCTCGTCCATGGTGCGGGCCAGAGGCTTCTCGCAGGCCACACCCACAAGATCGTTCCTGCCCTGCCGGGCCTCCTCGGTGATGGCTCTCACAGTCTCAACCCTCGCATAGTTTGGGGTCATGACCCAGACGGCGTCCACGGCCCTGTCCGACAGCATCTCGTGCAGGTCCGTGTAGACTCTGGGCCGGGGCATCCCCAGGCCCTCCACGTGGGCCGCCAGCTCCCGGGCCCCCTTCTCCCTGTGGTTGTAGACTGCGGCTATGTCGGCGTCCCGGACCCCCGTCCAGCTGGACGCCATGAAGCGGGCTATGAAGCCCGCTCCTATGAACCCGACTCCCAGCCTCTTCAACTCGATCAGGTTAATGTTGGCTTACAGGGGATAATACTTCCCCGGGGGAACCGCTAAGTAGGATGCCGCCCATGTTTGTCCATGGCTAAGCTGAGGCCCGGCGACCCTGCCCCCGACTTCACTTTGGAGTCCGTGAACATGGGCAGGGTGTCGCTTAAGGATTTCAGGGGCAGCGTGGTCCTCCTGGTATTCGGCCGGTACTTCGGGTGCCCCGTCTGCCAGCACGACTTCGACCAGCTACTGAAGCTGAGGAAGGACAGCGGCCCCGAACTGAAGATCATCTACTTGACGCAGTCGAGCACCGTGTCCACCGAGGACTACATTAAGGGTATGGATGTGGGCTTCCCGGTGGTGCCTGTCCCCAAGGAGGATGGAGCGTACAGGGTGTACGACCTGTACGGCGTGGGCTCCATGGGGCCCGTCACCCTGGCCAAGATATTGGGCAGGGCCAGGGAGGCGAGGAAGGCGGGGAAGGTCCACGGCGCCTACGAGGGCAGGGAGACCCAGAGCCCGGCTGACTTCATAATCGGCGAGGACGGCGCCATCATCCGGGCCCACTTGGGGCTGTTCGAGGCGGAGGAGGCGGCCGGGGTCCTCAGGGGCCTCGGCTGACCAGCTCAACCAGCCGAGCTATGTCGTGGGGCGGGTACCCCGAGTAATACTTGCTGAAGTAGGCGTACACGTCCAGCCCCTCCTCAAGATAAGCGGAAATGACTCGGGCCCACCTCTCAGTGTCGGAGGCGCGGTCCACCTCCACGGCCCCCACCTCGCCGCTCACCTTCTCCCGGTCCCCCTCGAACCGGATGTAGACGAAGCCGGAGGTCACCTCGCGGACCTCTGGGAGCCAGGGGTGAACCTGCTGGACCAGCGCAACCTGGGTCTGCCTGAGAAGATCATACGTCTCCTGCTTGAACCAGTCCCTGTGCCTGAACTCGACGGCGTAGCGGTTGCCGCCGGGCAGGGCCTCCAGGAGGCGCCTGAGGCCCGAGGCGTGGTCCGCCCTGAGCGTGGGAGGCAGCTGTATTAGGAGGGGCCCCTTCTTCGGGCCCAGCTGGGACATGCTTCTAAGGAAGGCGAAGAGCTTGCCCTCCTCGAAGCTGAGGCTGGGGGCGTGGCTTATGCTCTGGGGGAACTTGGCCGCGAAACTGAACCCGGTGGAAGCCTGGGATGCCCACTCCGCGACGGTGGCGGGTGCAGGTATCCGGTAGAAGCTGTTGTTGATCTCAACGCTGTTGAATCGGCGGGAGTACTCCGCCAGGTACCCGCCCGGCTTGAGGCCGCCGTAGATGCCCCAGAACCCGTAGCTCCACCCCATGGAGCCCGCGTAGAGTGTCCCAGCCATCAAGTTGGATCATAGGCGCGCAGGGTTTAAGGTGTGCCGATCATCCATCTATCCAATGAGAGCCTGGAGACTCGCCGCGGTCGCCCTTATCGCCTTCATGTTCATGTTTCAGGCGGCGGCCGGCCACACCCCCCTGGACGCCGAGGGGGAGCACAGCAGCCTGGAGACGGCCCTAGAGATACGTGACCCAACTAAGAGCTGGACACTCTACCAAGAGCTCCACGAGGCCGCTGAGCCCCACTACTACAGAGTGCACCTGGAGCCCGGGGACAGGCTGGTGGCGAGCCTCTTCACCCCCCTATCCGAGGGGCCGGGCTTCATCCCGAGGCTGGTGGTCATGGGCCCCGACCTCGAAGCCGCGGGCGAGTTCCCTGAGTATGTTGAGGTGCCTGACGGGTACGCTGTGACGGCGCTACAGAGCATCCGAGAGACGCCGGGGTATGAGCCCTTCACGCCGGCCAGCTACTACTTCCTGGCTGAGCTCAGGTACGAGCCCGTGGCGGGTGGGGACTACTACTTCGCGGTCTACGAGCCCAACGGCGGCGGCAGGTACGGGCTGGCCACCGGTTACAGGGAGGAGTTCACGTTGGAGGAGTGGGTGACCACGCCCCTGGACCTGTTCAGTATTCGTCTCTGGGAGGGGCAGAGCCTCATATTGGTGTTCGGGCCCCTGGCTGCGGCGGCTGCGGCCTGCGTCTGGCTTGTGAGCAGGAGGGAGACCGTCATCGGCGTTCACATGTGGCTGGGGCTGGCGGCGGCCTCGGCCTACGTCGCCTCGGGGGTGAACACGGCTTTCCAGATGCTTCTGGCGCTGGCGGCGTCGGGGTTCAGCGGCGGCTCCTTGCTGACGGGGGTCTTCGTGGCTTCTCAGGCGGGGCTGGGCGTCATGGTTCTCCAGAAATCCATGAAGGAGCGGCGGGGCAGGACCGTGGCCCAGAGGGCCGTGATGGCAGCCTACGGCCTCATCGGCCTGTTCATCTGGGCGGGCATCATGGTTGGGCCTGCGCTAGCCCTGGTAGCCGCCGCGGTCTCAGACAGTTAACCCTTCCTGAAGAGGAGCCACTCGCGCCTCTCCCGGCTCGTCTGAACCAGCTCGTAGCGGCCCCTGAGGCGCTGGCCGGCGAGGACCACCTCCACCTTGTCCTCCAGCCACTTAACGGTGACGTAGAAGCCCCGGTCCCACGTCTCCACTGTGCCGGCCCCGTACTGGCCCCTGGGGATGACGCCCTGGAAGCCGCCGTACTCCAGGGGGTGGTCCTCGGTCTGGACTGCCAGCCTCCGGTCACCGGGCTCCGTGGGCACCCCCTTGGGGACGGCCCAGCTCACCAGGGCGCCGTCCCGCTCTAGCCGGAGGTCCCAGTGGGTGCGCCGGGAGCGGTGCTCCTGAACCACATAGCTGTTGCCCGCCCCGGGGGTGTGGCCGCCTGCGGGCTCAGGCGTCGCCGCGAAGTCCCGTTTGGCGTAGTACTCCTCCAGCCGCAGGGGCTTGACCTGGGATAGGCTGCACAGCTCCGGAGGCTTATCGTCCCTGAACCCCAGGAACCGGGGGGCGCGCAGCCGCAGGTCCCTTGTGGCCTCCTGGTAGCCCACCTGGGCCACGAGTTTGGGCCTGACCCAGGTTGATCCTTCCGGTATATCCGGGTCGGTGAACCAGAGGGTGTCGGTGCGGAGCCCTTCCAGGGTGTTCCTGGTGCCCCTGAGGTCCGCGTCCGTGAAACCCGTGCCTACGCGGCCCACGTAGTTGGGCCTACCCTCGTCGTAGAGGCCCAGGAGGAGGGCGCCGAAGGTGCCGGCCCTGGCTCCCTCCCCGGGGGTGAAACCGAAGACTACGCAGTCGCAGCTCTTGACCCGTTTCACCTTGAGCCAGTCGCCGCTCCTGGCCCCCGGCTGGTAGGTGCTGCTGAGGCGTTTGGCCACTACCCCCTCCAAGCCGCGCCTGACGGCGGCCTCGTAGTAGGCCACGCCGTGCTCCTTGATGGGTGCGCTGAGGGCCACGTAGCGGCCCTGCCTCACAGAAGCCTTGAGTAACTCCAGCCGCCTCTGCAGGGGACTGTCTATGAGGCTGACGCCGTCCTTCTCCAAGACGTCGAACACTATGTAGGTGGCGGGGCTGGCGGCCTGCGCCTCCTTGACCTCTGACGGGTCGGTGAGCCGGCTTCTCCTGGCCGCGGCCCTGAAGTCTGGGGCGCCGGCCCTCATCACCACGATCTCGCCGTCCAGCACCGCGTCCTCGGTTAGGCTCGTCAGCTCCTCCAGCTCGGGGAAGCCGCCAAGGAGCTCCTGGTCGCTACGGCTTCGGATGCTGAGGGTCTCCCCCACATAGGCTATGGCCCTCACCCCGTCCCACTTGACCTCATAGATCCAGCCCGGGTCGTCGAAGGGGTGGTCCGCGGGGCGGGCCAGCATTGGGCTGTAGGTGTTCATCTCTGCATCTGGGCCAGGGTCTCCTGGAGGGCCTGCATGAGGCCGCGGACCTCCTCGGCTTTGGGCTCCTCCACGGTGATGGTCTCGCCCCTAATCTTCTTCTCCACCAGCTTCTCCACCTCCTCGCGGAAGGTGTCCCTGTACTCCTTGATGTCGAACTCGCCGCTCAGGTTGTCGATGATCCTCAGGGCCAGGTTCAGCTCATCCTTGGATGGCTCCTTGGCGGCCCTGACCGCCTCCACGGCCTGGGGGTCCACCACCTCGTCGCTGTACCTGAGGGTGGTGAGGACCAGGGCTCCGCGGTACGGGTACACGATGACCGGGTACTCCTTGGTGCGGAGGGTGAACCTGCCCACCCCGGCCATGCCCTTCTCCTTGAACGCCTTCAGGAGGAGCCCGTAGCTGTCCTCGGCCTTGTCCGGGGCCAGGATGTAGCTGGTGTCGTAGAAGACGCGGTCCACCTGGCCGAGGGGCACGAACCGGTCTATGGCTATCTTCCGTGTGCTCTCGGGGCGGAGGGCCTGGAGCTCCTCGTCGGTGAACACCACGTACTCGCCCTTCCTCACCTCCACGGCGCGGCCCACGTCGCCCCAGGGCACCACCTCGTTGTCCAGGGTGCAGACCCGCTCGTACCTGAGGGGGCAAGCGTCGCCCCGGCGGACGAACCTGAAGCTGAAGCTCTGGTCCTTGATCATGGTGTAAAGCTTCACGGGGACGTTGACGAGGCCGATGCTGATCCTGCCGCTCCAGATGCTTCTGCTGGAGGGCTCAGCCTGAAGGTCGCTCAAACCCATCTCCAGGGATCATCTGGGAAACCCGCATCTTAATGGTTTGCCTCGGCGCCCCGACGCCTGAAGGAGGCGGCGAAGCTGGCGACTGCGTAGATGGCGCACCCGGCCACGATGAGCAAGGCCAGCAATAGCCCCCAGCCCAGGGCGATGACTATGGTCTCGCCGCCGCCCACGGTGCCGGTGGAGTAGGACTCGGCCATCAGCTTCCCCGTGGCCTGGAGCAGACCGAAGAACACCGGGACACCCACCAGTGATAAGACGAAGGACGCCCAGTTGCGGTTCAGACGACGGTGTATCTGCTGGTTGGCCGCCCAGCCCGCGTACCCGGGGACCAGGAGGAAGTGGAGAGGCGTGCCCAGGGCCAAGCCGACGACGACGGCGGAGAACACCGACTGTCTGAGGTCTCTACGCCGGTAGTACGAGGCCAGCCCCCAGAGCAGCCCCGCGACGGCCCCGAAGGCAAGAACAGGGTTCGCGGCCATGGGTGAGCCTCGGCCCCATAATTTATAGCTGTATGGGCGTAGCCATGGGTGTGACCGAGCAGAGCCTCCACAACCAGCTCAAGGACCACTACGCCGAGGAGGGCGACAGGGTGGAGGCCACCGTGGACGGCTACATAGTGGACGTGGTCAAGGACGACGTGCTGGTGGAGGTGCAGACGGGGAACTTCGGCTCCATCAGGCAGAAGCTCCTAGACCTGCTTAGGAGCCACAGGGTCCGACTCGTTCACCCTGTGCCCCTGAACAAGTGGATCATCAGGGTCGGCCCGGGCGGCGAGCAGCTCAGCAGGAGGAGGTCCCCCAAGCGGGGCCGCGTGGAGGAGGTATTCTACGAGATGGTGTACACCCCCGAGCTGGCTAACGTACACGGCTTCGAGCTGGAGGTGGCACTCGTGGACGCCGAGGAGCTGTGGACCGACGACGGTAGGGGCAGCTGGAGGAGACGCAGGTGGAGCATCTCGGACAGGAGACTCCTATCCGTCAAGGAGAGGCACCTGTTCACCTGCCCCGGCGACTACCTGAGGCTACTCCCCGAGCAGCTGCACGGCGACTTCACGGCCCGGGACCTGGCCCGGGAGGCTAAGCTGAGCAACAGCCTAGCCCAGAAGATGGTCTACACCATGAGGAAGATGGGGCTTCTGGAAGCAGCCGGCAAGAGGGGCAGGTCAAACCTCTACAGGGTCACCGGATAGAAGTGTGTCGTTCGCCCGGACCCTGAGCCACATGTAGGCCAGCAGAGCCGCGAAGCAGGCCCCCACAAGCATCATCCCCGAGGCGTCGTCCACCCTGGTGGCGTCAAGCTCATGGACGGGGGTTATGGCCACGAAGAAGAGGACGGCGCCCGAGACCAGGCCCAGGAGGTGGCTCCTCCTGGCCTTCCTCCAGTTGAATCCTCTCAGGTGGCGGACCACGGCGAAGATTAGAAGCACCTCAGCGACAATTACCAGGGCCGGCGCGTAGAAGGCCCTGGAGACGTTGGGGGTGGCACCGAATATGAGGCCGCTGACCAGGACCGTGGCCAGGCTGAGGACCGTATAGTACACGGGCCGCCGCATTGGCCTGGTCCCTCTCCTGAGCCAGTCGGAGGGCAGCCTAGAGGCCTCCCGGACGAAGAGGGCGGCGACGACGGCGAAGAGGAGGTACTGGGGGACCGGAGGATAATAGTTCAGCATGCGCCCAAACAGGAGCAGGCCCCCGGCCACGTCCAGGGCCAGCGCCGCAGAGGCTAATTTGAAGCCCCTGCCGCTGAGCCAGGGCTCCGCCTTCCGGTCAGGGTACATGAGCTCCGTCATGAGCACGGGCACGGCGACGCTGAAGAAGGCGTGGTATATGGTGAGCTCCACGGCCCAGACCCAGTTCACCTCCATGGCCCTGCCGAAGCCCCTCAGGGCACCCAGGTCCACCCAGTCAGGGTTGAAGAAGCTGGCCACCATGAGTCCCTCCTCAAGGATTGCATACGCGCAGCCCAGGAGCAGGAGGCTTCCTACGCCCCTCCTCCACCGGACTTTGAGCTCCCTGCAGACGAGGGCCCCGCACCCGTATAGCACCGTCATCACGGTGAACCCGAAGGGTTGGAAGAACTCAGCCGGGGGCGAGGACCCTGAGAGGAGCTCGCCCAGGGTTGGGGCCAGCAGCAGGAGCGTCAGCCACGGCGGCGGCCTGAGCTTCATGTAGCTGAATTGGGCCCAGGCTGTTTCAAGGTTGCCCTAGGCGCCCATTATGGGGTTGGCCAAGGTTATGACGGTCCGGGTCCTGTAGACGCCCAGGATGCTCCTGATCCTGTTCACCGTCTCCATGAGGGACTGGGGGTCCGCGGCCCGGACCATGAGGAGCATGTCCTCGCGCGCCGCGCGCGCAGCGTCGTCCTGGGGCTGCTGGCCCTTACCGTGGTGGCCGTCGTCTGGCCCCTCATAGTTTAGCACCCCAAACCCTTCGTCTATATAGACTCTATAGTGTTCTATAATCTATGTGTGTCTATTTTTTATCATCGGTTGACGAGCGAGTCTGATGGGATCGAGGCACCGTGAGCAGCGCCGGAGACCGACCCCGCCTGAAATGACCTGGGATAAGGTTCCCTCACGGGGCGTGCATTCTTGAACATCACGGAAATAGCACTCCTCATCGGGTTCGCCCTCTCGTTCCTCATGGCCATAGCTCTGGGCGGCAACGACGCGGCCTCTCCCACGGCCAACGTGGTGGGCGCCAGGGTGCTCTCCATCAGGCAGTCCGTCTTGCTCTTCACGGTGTTCGCCACCGTGGGCGCCCTGTCCCAGGGCTACATGAACATGAAGACCGTGGGCACGGGCATAGTGCCCAGCATAGACCTCCTGGGGGCCATGATCATAGTGCTCACGGCTTTCACTTGGATAATGATATGCAACTACAAGGGCCTGGAGATATCCGTGACCCACACGGTGGTGGGGAGCATACTGGGCTACGGCTTGGCCGCGTTCAGCGTCAGCGGCGTCAAGTGGGACCTCATACAGACCGTGGTGCTCAGCTGGTTCACGTCGCCCATCCTGGCGGCGCTGGTCGCCTTCGCCCTCCACAGGTTCCTAGTCAAGATGAGCGGAAGATACGAGTCCTGGGAGAGGTCCATGAGCACGGTGCTGAAGCTGGCCCTCTGCTACTCTGCCTACGCCTTCGGCGCCAACGACATAGCCAACGCCACGGGGGTCTACGTCACCGTGACTCACTTGGCCTTGGGGGGCCCACCGGAGGGCAGGGTCATGTTCATTCTGGCGGTCTTCGGCAGCATAGGGGTCATCATCGGGGGCCTCTGGCTCGGCCCCAAGGTCATCGAGACCGTGGCCTTCAACATCATCAGGCTCAACGTGGCCAGCGCCACGGCCGCGGAGATCACCAACGCCCTGGTTGTGCACATGTTCGTCACCATACCCTACATGGTCATAGGGTACGGGGTGCCCGTCTCCACTTCCCTGGCCAACATAGGCGCCCTGGTGGGTGTCGGGTTCAGCAGCTACGGCGCCACGGGCATCAACAAGCGGACGGTGGGAACCCTGGTGCTGTACTGGGTAATGTCCGTGGGAGCCACGGCCCTGGTCACCTTCACCCTGTACAAACTGCTGCTTCCCATCACGGGCCCTCTGCTGAGCCCCGCGGCGGGCTAGACCTTCGGGAGCCTGAGGGGCTCCTCAAGCATCTCGGCCCACGGGTTCTTTCTCCGGTCGGGCACGTTGAAGATGTTGTGGTCGAAGGGCCTGAGCGTCGCCAGCTCGCCCCACTCAAGGGGCGTGCTCACAGTGGCCTCCCTGACCGCCCTCAGGCTGTAGGGGGCCACCATGGTGGCGTGCTCACTGTTCTGGGGGTAGTCGACAAGCACCTTCCCCGGCTCCCTGGTCTGGCTCCTCTCCGAGACAATGAGCTCGTGGCTCTCGGCCAGCCTCACTCCGACGCCGTGGACGAAGCCCCGGGTCTCATCGAAGGTGTACAGGGGTTCCAGGGGCACGACGACGTGGACCCCCTTCCTGCCCGACGTCTTTGCGTAGGGTTTGAGGCCCAGGTCCTCCAGGGCCTCCCTCAGCAGGAAAGCTGCCTGGATAGCCTCCCGGAGACCGGCTGGGGGCTCAGGGTCCAGGTCGAAGAGGCACATGTCGGGGATGTCCGTGAGGGGCACCCTTGAGAGGGGTACATGGAGCTCCAGGGCCGCCAGGTTGGCCAGCCAGATGAGGGTGTCCAGGTCGCCGCAGACCACGTACTCCGTGTCCTTGGCCGCGGACTCACTGAACTTGGTGTAGGTCTTCACCCAATCCGGGGTCCCGGGTGGGGCGTCCTTCTCGTAGAAGCCCTCTGAGCCTACCCCGTCGGGGTACCTGGTCCTGACCAGGGCCCGGTCCCTGAGGAAAGGGAGCAGGCGGGGCGCGACCCTTACGTAGTACTCGATGACCTGGGCCTTGGTTATGCCCAGCTCCGGGTACAGGACCTTGTCCAGGTTGCTGAGCCGCGCCCTGGTGAGGCGTTCCATCGGTTTAAGGTTCTCCCACGGGTTGAAAAGATTAGCCCGCCGCCTGCAGCGACAGGGGAATAATGTATGAGCGGTACAATTAAGGGAGTCGGGGGGGCCGCGTTTAATGCTGGGCAGTTAAAACATTGGTTGTCCTAGATTGATGAGACGTTATTAACATGTTTGACGCAAAAACACGTGTTTCTTACCCGCACGGCCAACCCCGCCTTGTGGCCGGCACTCAACACCAAGCCTATAACAAACAAGAAACCAATATAGATTTGCCCGAATGGGAGCGACCCAAGGGCCCAAGAAGCGGAAGACCAGTGGGTCGCGGAGAAACAGAGACGGGCTTCAGAGGGAAGCGCTGGGCTTTGGCTCGGTGAAAACCTTCGTCTCCGGGACAAGACCGTTCGGGCACTTTAATTTTACCGAAAAAATAACTCGCACCCACTGTGCAGCGTTAACGTTTTTCAGAGTAGAAATGTTAAAAAACGCTAAAACAGCCCCCTTTGCCCGGGGAATCCTTTAAAATGACGGCGAACGGAGCTTCAAGTGGAGCGAGTTGACTGACACACCCTGGGAGGACCTCAAGCTCAGCGACTACAGGGCCCTGCTGGAAGAGGCAAGGAAGCAGCTCCAGAGCTTCAACGCCCAGATAGAGGGCATCCACAGGATCAGCAACGTCATCCTCATCAAAAAGAGCCAGAACGAGTACTACCAGGTGAAGGAGGACCTCCCCCTGGAGATGAGCGTGGCCCTCATGGAGATAGCTGACGGCCTGAGGGACGGGTTGATGAAGATAGAGATGAGCCTGGCACGGCTGGAGGCTCGGCTGGACATGCTGGAGGAGACCTCCTACAAGGAGCATTACAAGTAGCGGGGCGCCGGATTCATATCGTCGATGAGCCTAACTGAACTCGGCCGTTAATCTTGTTCAGGTGGTGACGGGCGGGGTTTGACTGAGTGGCTAAAGGAGCTGAGGCATAACCCATTAGACGCCCTGACAGTGTCCGGGAACGCCGCTGTAACGTACTTCGCGAGGCGCGACCTCCTGGGCGAGGACCCGGGCCCCGTGGAGGCGGTGTGGAGGCTCCCGGAGGTCGTGAAGGTTCTCAGGAAGCAGAGGGGCGACGGCTCGTGGAGGCCGTCGGGTGAGGACGACGGGCACCCGCCGGGGCGCAGGGCGCTGGTGGAGACCTTCAAGACGCTCAGATTACTCGTCAGGAGGCACCAGCTCACCCGGCAGCATGAGGCCGTCGCCCGGGCCTCCGAGTACATGTTCGGCTGGCAGACCCTGGGCGGGGACTTCCGGGGCTTCATCGGGGACCAGTACGCCACCTACTACACGGGGGAGACCATGGCGGTGCTCACGCTCTGCGGTTACGCTGATGACCCGCGCATCCGCAGGGGCTTCCAGTGGCTGCTCTCCGCTAGGCAGGTGGATGGAGGCTGGACGATACCAATACTCACCCACAGGCTGGACCGGGCGACATGGATCAGGGCCACCGCGGGGCCCTGGGAGACCATCGAGCCTGACCGCTCCAAGCCCTTCAGCCACAACTGGACCGACATGGCGCTACGCGCATTCGCCGTCCACCCCGAGTACCGCTGTAGCGATGAGGCGCAACACGCGGCCAGGCTGCTCAAATCCCGGTTCTTCAAGCCGGACGCCTACAGCTCGTACCGTGACCCCGGCTACTGGGTCAGGTTCCTGTTCTGGTGGCCCAACCTGGTGACCAGCCTGGACAGCCTCTCACGTATGGGGTTCAGCAGGGACGACCCGGACATTAGCAGAGCCGTGGACTGGTTCGTGGAGCATCAGAGACCCGACGGGCTGTGGAGCACCAGCTACAAGGCGGGGGACTCCGTGAAGGACACGCCTGTGACCCGTGAACGGGAGCTGTGGCTAACCCTGGAGATATGCAGGATACTGAAAAGGTTGGGTGAAAAAAGAGCTAGGCCTTGAACGTCTTCTTGGCAACCTTGTAGCCGGGGCTTGAGACGTTGTCCTTGGGCTCGATGGCCTTGTGCATGCAGGCGCGGACGCAGGCGTGGCAGTAGATGCACTTGAAGGGCTCCCACTCGATGGTTTTCTCCTCCACGTGCACCGTGATGGCCGCCGAGGGGCACGTCCTCTCGCAGTCCTGGCACTGGTCGCACCGCACCATGTTGAAGTTGAGCTCGCCCCTGGTGCCCTCGGGCAGGGGCGGCTTCTCGAAGGGGTACATGACAGTCGCGGGCTTGCCGAAGAGGTTCTCCAGAACGCTCCGCAGGAACCTGGGCATCTAGGAGGCCTCCTTCACCTGGGTGATGCGCTCAGTGCAGCTCATGCACGGGTCGATGCTGTGGACTATCGCGGGTATGTCGGCCACCTCGTGGCCCACCAGCATCCTCAGCAGCGGAGGTATGTTGGGCAGCGTAGGCGTCCTGATCCTGCACCGTTCCAGGTGGATGGTGCCGTCCCCCTTGCCGTAGTAGAATACCTCGCCCCTGGGCTGCTCTGCCCTGTGTATGGCCTCGCCGTTCGGGAACCTGTCGTGCTTCACCAGTATGGGGCCCTCGGGCAGCTGCTTTATAGCCTGCCTTATGAGGCCGATGCTCTGGTAGACCTCGTCCATCCTGACTAGGGCCCTGGAGTAGCTGTCGCAGCCCTCGTGGGTGACTGGCTTGAAGTCCAGTTCGCCGTAAGCCTCGTAGCCGGTGGTCCTTATGTCCTGGGGGATGCCACTGCCTCTGATGGTGGGGCCGACGGCCCCCAGGCTGACAGCGTCAGCCTTTGGCAGTATGCCCTTGCCGATGGTCTTCTCCTTGAACGCTGCGTCCTTGTAGAAGACGTGGCTCCAGTCGTTCACCTCCTTCTCCAGGCGGCTCATGTCGGCCAGGTAGCGTTCCCTGAGCCTCTCATCCATGTCCTTGATGACGCCGCCGATGGCGGTCGTACCCATGTGTATCCTGTGGCCGTTGGTCGCCTCCGTCAGCTCCAGCACGATCTCCCTGTCACGCCACACCTTCATGAAGAGGCTCTCGAAGCCTATGGCCTCGGCGAAGAGGCCTAGCCAGAGCAGGTGGCTCTGGAGCCTGGCGACTTCCGCCCAGATTGTGCGCAGGTACCTGGCCCTCATGGGCACCTCGGTGCCGGTCATCTTCTCGATGAGGCCCGCGTAGGTCTGGCCGTGGATTATGTTGCAGATGCCGCAGATGCGCTCACAGAGGTACAGGTTGCGCCTGTAGTCGTTGAGCTCTATGGCGCGCTCTATGCCCCTGTGGACGTACCCGATGTTGGGCAGCACGTCCACGATCCGCTCCTCGTCCACGTAGAACTGCAGCTGAACGGGCTCGGGCAGCACCGGGTGCTGCGGCCCGAAGGGTATAACGGTAAGGTTCTGTCGGTCACTCATTCCAGTCGCACCTCCAGCATCTCCCAGCCTCACAATCCGCTGTGCACTTCTCCAGAAGCAGCTCTATCTCCTCGAAGCCCTTTATGCGCTCCTCGGCCTCCAGCTCGGGGATGGCTGCCTGGTCGCGGGCCCTGAGCTCGTCCAGGTCGGCTTTCCTCGACACGAACTCGCTCATGTCGGGCACCGGCTCGTCCAGGCCCGTTCCTCCGAGGTACTTGTCGATGGATGAGGCTGCGCGCCTGCCGTCCCTGAGGGAGGATATGACGTTGCTTGTGCCGTAGGCGATGTCGCCTCCCGCGTATACGCCCTCCCTGCTGGTCTTCATGTTCTCGTCCACGTTGATGTTGCCGTGGCGGCTCACATCCACCTTGAAGCCGGCGGGCACAACACAGTAGGAGCCGATGGCTGATACTATGGTGTCCACCTCGACCTTGTGGCTGAGGCCCTCCATTGGCACAGGCCTGCGCCGGCCGGAGTCGTCGGGCTCGCCGGGCACCATGGGCTGGAACTCGATGGTGAGCGGCTTACCCGGGTGGATGATTATCTGGCTGCTGAGGAAGTCGAAGTTGATGTCCTCCTCGATGGCTCCGCTGAGCTCGTGTATGCTGGCCGGCATCTCCTCCTCCTGGCGCCTGTAGTAGACGGTTACCTCCTCGGCGCCGAGGCGCCTGGCGGTGCGGGCCGCGTCCATGGCGCTGTTGCCTCCGCCTATGACGGCGACGCGTCTCCCCAGGTCAGGCGTCTCGTCCCTGATGTTGACGGCCGTGAGGAGCTCCGTGAAGGTTATGACGCCCTCGCTGTCCTCACCCTTGCACCTGAGGTCGTTGCACTTCTCGGCGCCCGTGGCTATGAAGGCGGCGTCGTAGCCCTCCTCCATGAGCTGGTCCAGGTCAGTGACCTCCGAGTTCAGCTTGACCTCTGCGCCTGCCTCCGTCAGCCTGGCGCTGAGCTCCTCCACCATGATGTCCTTGGGGAGCCTGTACTTGGGTATCCCCCACGCCATGGCTCCTCCCAGGGTTCCGCTCTTCTCGTGGAGTGTCACGGCGTGGCCCAGCATGCCCAGGTAGTAGGCTGCGGAGACGCCGGCGGGGCCTCCGCCGATGACGGCCACCCGTTTGCCCGTCGAGGGCCTCCGCTGGACGCTGCGCACCAGGCCGCCGTTCTGCTCCCTGAAGCCGTCCGCTGCGACGCGCTTCAGTAGCCTGATCTGGATGGGCTTAGCCTCGAAGACCTGCCTGCACCCGTCCTGGCATGGGGCGAAGCACACGCGGCCCAGTATGGCCGGTATGGGGGCCCTGTCGATTATGGTGTTGTAGGCAGCCTCGTACTGGCCGGCCTCCACCTGCCGTATGTAGCGGGGGATGTTCACCATGGCGGGGCACTCCTCCCTACATGGGCCCAGCTTCCTCATGATGGGGGGCTGGGGACCCTCCGCCGGCTTCAGCAGCGTGGAGGGGCTGGTCGCGACCTTGAGCATCTTGCCGCCCAGGTCCAGTGACAGGCCCTTGAACTCGGCCTGGAACAGGTCCCTTGCCTCGTTCTCGGCTATGAAGGCCACCGGGTACTCGGGGGTTATGCTCTGGATGGGCTCGCCCTTGGGGGCCTCCACGTGGATGTTCACGACGCCTCCGTCCACCTCGAAGTGGTGGATGACCTCGAAGGCCTCGCCCTGGTCCCTGAGCGTCGTAGTTATGAACCTGGCGCCCCTCTTCTTCAGCCCCTTGACCTCGTCCAGCAGGCCGCCCATCTGCACCCTGTGCTCGTGGGCCGCGCCTATAGTCGCCTGCATCACTCTTCCTCCTTGGGCGCCTTGCCGGCCAGCTTGTCCAGGGCCAGCACCACGGCGTCTATTATCTGCTCGGGGCGCACAGCGCACCCCGGTATGTAAACATCAACCGGGATCACCTTGTCCACGCCGCCCAGCACGTTGGGGCAGTTGTAGAATACGCCGCCGGTGGAGGCGCACGTGCCAACGGCTATCACCAGCTTGGGCTCAGGCATCTGCTCGTACAGGTTCCTGAGGACCCTCTGGTTGCGCCTGTTGGCGGGGCCCGTGACGACGAGGACGTCGGCCTGCTTGGGGTCGCCTATGTTGACGATGCCGAACCGCTCCACGTCGAACTTGGGCGTCAGGGCGGCCAGGACCTCTATGTCGCAGCCGTTGCAGCTGCCGCAGTCGAAGTGGAGCACCCAGAGGCTCTTGAGTTGGGATTTCTGTACAATCGACATTTAGATCACGCCTCCGAGGGCCAGGGCAGCCAAGTTGAGCAGTATCAGCGCGAAGCCGAAGGCCCACGTGGTTCTGAGCATCCGCTGCCAGGTGAGCCTGGGGTAGCTGTTGTCCACCACCAGGGACACGAAGAACATGGCGAGGGCGACGGCTGCGCCTATCAACGGGTTGGGGGCCCAGAATAGGCTGAGGATCATGAGGGTGGTGGCCACCTTGGCCCAGTGGCCTACCTCGACCAGGGCCATGGTGTAGCCGCTCAGCTCCGTGTATACGCCACGGACCAGCTCCTGGTGGGCGTGGCCGCTTCCGCTCACGTCGAAGGGGCTCTTCTTCATCTCCACCACCAGCACCAGCTGGAGGGCCACCAGGGCCGCGGGGATGACCAGCAGCAGGGGCTTGCCGTAGTCCAGGACTCCCTGAACCGTGAAGCTGCCCGTCACCAGGAACACGGATACGTAGGCTAGGAGCATCACCGGCTCGTAGCTCAGCATGCTGAGGAACTCGCGGCGGGCCCCCAGGTAACTGTAGGGGCTCTTGGCGTTCAGAGCGGCTACGGTGAGGCAGACATCCGCCAGGGCGGTGACGAAGAGCACCAGCAGCAGGTCCTGCCTGAAGGTGACCATGCCGGCCGCCACCAGGGCGAAGCCCAGGTACCCGAAGGCCAGCACCGGCTGCAGGCTGCTCGCGATCATGGGCTTCTTTGCCCACAGCTTGATGACGTCGTAGAAGGGCTGGAGTAGCGGAGGCCCCACACGCTCCTGCATGCGGGCCGTCAGCTTCCTGTCGAACCCTGCTAGGACTCCCCCCATGAGGGGAGTGGCCAGGGCTAGCCCGAGGCTTATGAGGGTTGACGCTGCGTCCATCAGGTTATCACCACCAGAAACATGAGGGCCATTATAAGGATACCCGCCCCCACCGCCAGCCTATCGATACTGGCCTCATCGATCTGTGGGGCCAGGTAGACGCCCGAGACCTCAACCGCCACCTCCGAGTCAGCCGTGGTCATGAAGGTCACGGGCTTGCCGGCCACGTTCTCCCCGCCCAGGTAGGGCGGCGAGAGTGCGCCACCCTTGCTCCTGGCCACCGTAGAGCCTATCAGTATGACGGCTAGGAGGGCGGCCCAGAGGGGCCACACCGGGAAGGCCGTGAAGCCCAGGTCTATGCTGTAGCCTGGGGTGGTCACCGCCTGCTGGTAGGCCGCGGCCAGTATGGGGTTGACCACGTCGTCTACCACCAGGGCAGCGCCGACGCTAACCAGTATATTGAGGCCCAGCAACCCGTAAAGCGAGACTCGGTAAGGTGTCTCAAGGTTCTCATCCTTCCTCTTCTCCAGGCTGTTGGGGAGTATCGTCAGGAAGCCCAGCCACTTGGCGTAGTAGAAGGTGGTGGCGGCGCTCCCCAGGACCACCATGACCACAAGGGGCAGCCCGATTATGAGGGGCGTGGAGGCCACAGCGTCCACGGCCACCCACTTGCCTATGAGCATGCCGAAGGGGGGGAGGAACATGCTGACCATGCCGATGATCATCACCATGCCTGTGAGGGGCATCCTACCCAGGAGGCCCTCCCAGTCCTCGATGTTCCTGCTGCCCACCTTGTTCTCCACGACGCCGGCCCCCATGAAGAGGAGGCCCTTGGCTACGCTGTGGAAGAACAGCAGCGTCAACGCGGCTGTGTAGCTGAGCCCGGTGTTGAGGCCGATGCAGAGGATGATGAGCCCCAGGTTGCCTATGGTGCTGTAGGCCAGCACCCGCTTGGAGACGCTCTGCCTTATGGCCAGGAAGCTGGTCACCACGAAGGTGACCGCGCCCCCCAGGGCGATCACGTAGGACAGCGGGGTCCCCTTTATGGCGGGGGCTATCCTGAGCAGCATGTAGACGCCCGCGTTCACCATGGTGCTGCTGTGGAGCAGCGCCGAGACAGGCGTCGGGGCCACCATGGCGCCCAGAAGCCAGCTGTGGAACGGGAACTGGGCCGACTTGGTGAACGCGGCCAGCGCCATCAAGGCGAAGCCGGCGAGAAGAAGCTGGCTGCCCTGAGCCGCCATCAGATCCGTTAGGGCGATGCTGTGGACGGCGCCGTAGCCGGCGAACATGGCGGCCACGAAGCCGACGCCGCCGACCAGGCCCATCCATAGGGCCGTGACGGCGTTGGCCTCAGCCTCCTCCGTGCCGTCGTGCCTGATGAGCTCGAAGCAGCACAGGGTGGTCACCTCCCAGAAGAAGTAGAGCCAGTAGAGGCTGTTGCTGTAGACTAGGCCGTTCATGGCGCCGAGCAGCAGCACCAGGTAGAAGAAGAACCTTCCCTGCCTGCTCCTCTCCAGGTGCAGGTGGTGCTCGTGCTCCTCCATGTAGCTGAGGGCGTATATGCAGACGACGCTGCCTACTATGTTGATTATGAGCGTGAGCAGCGTGGACAGGCCGTCCACGGCGATCACGTTCTCCACGTGGGCGCCCTTCAAGACGAACTCGAAGTAGGCCACGGGCACAAGCTGGAGCAGGGCAAGGCCCAGCACCAGGGGGCTCCGCGACCTGTAGCCCACGTAGAGGAAGTATCCTAACAACGCGAAGTCCAGGGCCAGGACCACCGTCCCGATGACGGGGGCCGGCGAGAACTCCACTCCACCTCCCAAGTAGAGGAGGATTGATGAAACAATCAAAACCAGTGAGGTAAGGGAAACGATGCCTGTACGCATTCGTTTATCGTTCAGTACCAGTGAGGCTAGGGCCACCACAGCGGGTAGCCCTACGTTCACCGCGATTAGGGTCTCAGGGTTCAACCGTTATTCCCCGGGGGGTTTCTCTGTGGCGTCGACTACCACTAGCCTTACCTTGCCTCGACGGCCACCTGGGCCGCCTGTACGTCCCAGACGTCGTTGTCCTTGTAGCTCACCAGGTCGGTGATCTTGCAGTGCAGGATCTTCCTCTTCAGGCCCAGATGGTCGAAGACGTGTAGTGTGCCGGTGTCCACCCCTCCCTCCGGCAGGAACATGGCGTATCCCCTGGGTGGCGTCCCGCTTATGGCGAAGAACACCGCACCCACGCTGCTCCCGGCGCACGGGGACTTGTGGATGAACATGTTGCGGAGGGTCTTGTCCGCCTGGGTCTCGAGGATTATATCCTGAACCTGTTTAACGGTGATTTCCTGCATCCCGATCTTACTTCCTGTACTCGCTCGTGTTCTTGAGAGACTCGTCTCTGGCATCCAGGACCTGGTTCACGGAGGCGGCCGCCTGGGCCTTTCCGCGCAGCTGATCCAGGACGCTCTCCTTCTGGGCCTTCCTCATCATCCGTCTCTGCTCACACTCCTTGGCCACCAGCCTCTGGAGCAGTGCGCTGTCCCGCTCGGCGATGTTCATGGCTAGACGGTCACCGGCCTCGCAGTCCTTGCAGACGGTGTCCACCAGGTGGAAGATGTTGACCTTGTAATTTATGAGGCTGTCGTAGAGCTTCTTGAACTCCACGTCCATCTCCTGTGTGCTCAGGCCGGGCCCGAAGAAGACGAGTTCCTCTTTCTCCTTTACTACCATTTTTTGCCTTCCTCCTTCATCTGGGTGATACTATATTGGTGTCTAATATAAACTGGGTTTACATGGGGGGCATCGAAAATGTTAAAAAATGCTATAGCATATGTGGTGGGATGGTAAATGTTTAGGCGCTTGTATGGGGTAAATGTTAACCTTTATCTGTCTGGAAATTGTCCTAATATGGTAATTATAAAACGGGTAAGTGTAAGTTAGTGCCACAGGAACGGGGATGAGATGTCACAGCTGCTAGACGACGTGGATAACCTGAAGCTCCTGGACGAGTTGGTGTCCGGGAACGCAGTGAGTGTCAACATCAGTGATCTCTCCAGGATTCTGGGAAAGCACAGGAACACCATCAAGAACAAGGTGGACGCCATCTTCCAGCACCACATCCTGGACCCACCCATCTACCCCTTCCACGGCCTCTACAGGGTCTACCCGGTCCTGGCCATCATCAAGGTGGACATCCCCGACTGCAAGGACTGCACCCAGGGCATCATAAAGTGGATCTCGGAGGACCCCCAGATCTTCGCCGCATTCAGGGCCCGGCAGGGCGAGTACGACACCCTGCTCTTCACCTACCATGAGAACATCACCAACTACCAGCTGTGGATGAGCAGCATCCCCAGCATCCTGGAGATAAGCTACGGGGTGGACCCCGAGTACAGCGAGTTCAGGTCAAGCACGGCGTACTTCAGCAACCAGCTCATGGTCAAGTATAACCCGAGCACGGGCATCAACCTCATAGAGCAGGACTATAAGAGGAACGGGGGCGTGAAGCTGCGAGGCTACGACCTGGACGAGCTAGACCTGGACATCATAAGGTGCCTAGTGAACGGGAAGGGCGTCAAGACCAACCACACCCTGCTGTGCGAGAGGACCGGCCTCCACAGGAAGACCGTGGAGAAGCGCATCGACCTCCTGATGCAGGATAGGCTGCTAGCTGCCCCCGTTTGCAGGTTCCCCAACTTCTTCGTACCCCCCAACTACCTCCTCACCTACACCCTGGTCCAGTTCAGGAGGCTGGACGAGAGGATACTCAACGAGATAATCATAGACCCCAACATACCCATAGCCATCCAGACCATCCACGAGAAGTACAACATGCTGATATTCGGGAACCACAGCAGCCTGGACGACCACCTCAGGTGGGAGGAGAACTACAGGACCATGTTCCCGGACAGCTTTGGCAGCGCCGAGATCACTTACCTGAGCCCCGAGATGACCATCAACTTCAACCAGCAGATAGTGAGCCTCAGCTACATCAGGAGCAGGCTGGGTGAGCCCGCCAAGATGGACCTGGGGGCCACCATCCGGGAGCTGGACAGGGCCAGGGCCAGGGTCCTGTACAACCTCCCCAAGGGCAAGTAGCCGGGCCCTAGGCGCCCTCTCCTCGCAACTGGTTTAAGGGGCCGGCGCGCCCCTAAGGGCATGCTGCGGGGCGTTGACTTGGTCATCTACGACCTGGACGGTGTGCTCATCGACGC
>Ga0068714_10002034_pt1 | contig 27207 bp, 19 predicted proteins | sample MTBNYHSulfiMetaG_FD_62988 | JGI IMG/M metagenome (GOLD analysis project Ga0068714, IMG submission 62988) | Enrichment culture microbial communities from rom New York Harbor, USA that are MTBE-degrading - MTBE-NYH (New York Harbor Sulfidogenic)... | ecosystem: Environmental > Aquatic > Marine >... | reverse complement strand
AGGCTCGACAGCCCCGACATGTCCACCTCCGTCTTCCACCGCGTGCCGGCTCGAGGATAGCAGGCCCGGCGCGGGTCCGCGTCTACCGCGCCAGGGTCTCGAACAGCACCGGCGCGTCGGCGAGGAACCTGTCGAGGTCCGCGGCGGCGCGCCCCGCCCGGGGGTCGCCCACGCGCTCGTAACAGGCCTGGCGGAAGGCCAGCAGCTCCCCCTGCCACGGCACGTCCGGCTCGAGGTCGCGCAGGGCCGCCGCCGCCCTCTCGTCGCCGACGAGGCGGGCGATCTCGAGCCGAGTGAGGCGGCGCCGCTCGTCGACGACGCGGACCGCGAAGGGCTCCGACAGCAGCTCCTCGAGGGCGGGCGCCTCCTCGGGGGCCACCCTCGCCAGCGCGACGGCGGTGCCGAGCGCACGGGACGCGACCAGCTCCTGGACCCACGGGTCGGTGCGCAGCCTCCCAAACGCCGCCTCCAGGGCCAGGCGAGCCGCAACCGGGTCACCGGCGTCGAGGTGGTACGCGGCCCGAAACGCCTGGGCCTCGATCGGGGCAACGTCGTCCAGCTGGCTCGCCAGGCCGGGTGCCTCGGGGTCCCCGGTCGAGGCCGCCGCCTCCGCGAGCATGATCAGCTCCAGCGGCTCCAGCGGCGGCCGCGGCTGCCTTCGCCACGCGGCGAGGACCCCCTCGTAGTCGCCGGCGAGGAACCGGTTGGCCGCCTCCACCCGGTGCCGCTGGTCGGTGCTCCCGGCCACCTCGGAGGGTACCCGGCCGTGGTCCAGCGCGTGCATCAGGAACCGGTTGTCGTCGACCCGCTCCCAGTCGACCCGGTCCGCCGGCAGCGGCGGCCGGTTGAGCCTGAGGGCCCTCGACGTCGTCCACACGTCCACCAGGCTGAAGGCGCGTCGGGTGCCGACGGTCCGGGCGAACCCGAACTCGACCCGCATCCGGTCGTCGGTGTTCAGCCGCCCGTGCTCGAGCTCGTCTCGGGCCACCCGGGCCGCGAGGCCGGGCCCCGCCACGTACCGGGCCAGGAACCCCTCCACCCCCTGCGTTCCCCAGGCCACCCGCTGGGCCGACCGGAACGGCTCCTCGTCGAGCCTCGTGCGCAAGGCCTCGAGGTCCCACGACCGCTCCTCCATAGTGCACAGCAGGAGCAGGTCGTTGCTCTTCGTCTGCCAGGTCTCGACCACGGGGAAGACCGACAGCAGGGTCGCGTACACCGTCTGCACGGTGAGGGCGTCCACCTCGTAGGCCTGGATCCACTGGGCGAAGATCCCCCCCGGCGCCAGACGCTCGGCCACCGCCCGGTAGAACTCGACGGTGTAGAGGCTGGCGATGCCGGCGCGGTAGGGGTTCGAGGGTTGGGAGGCGATGAGATCGTAGCGCTCCCGCGTGGTCAGCAGCACCTCGCGCCCGTCCGCGATCACCAGGTTGACCTTCGGGTGGCCGACGACCCCGTGGTTCACCGGCGCGCACCGCCGCGCCACCTCCACGACGGCCGGCTCCAGCTCGACCACGTCGACCCGCTCGACCGACCCCACCTCGGCCAGCCACCCGGCACTGGCGCCGGTGCCCAGCCCCACCACGAGGGCCGACCTCGGCGCCGGGTGGAGGGCGGCCGGCACCAGGCCGAACATCACCATGGTGGCCGCGTCGCCGCGGGCGTTGCCGTCCACCTTGCCATTGATGATGAACGCGTACGAGCTCGCGGCGGCGAGGCCGACGCTGGTCTCGAGCCCCTCTTCCTGCCACACCACCGCCCGCCGCTGGCTCGCCACCCAGTCCCGGATTTCGTTGCGGTGCGCCGACGCCAGGTCGACCCGGCCGGCCCCGATCGGGCTGTGTCGCCAGGCCGCCGTAGGTCCGGTGGCGCCGAACTGGGCCAGCGCCAGCACTACCGCCACTCCCGCGAATGCCAGGGACGCCCGGCTCCCGCCGCGCCGCCAGGCGAGCGCGCCGGTCACCGCCGCCAGGGCTGCCATGAGCGCGACCGCGACCTGCCAGCTCCCGGTGGCGGTGAGCCGGGGCAGCAGGACGAACCCGCCGGCCAACGACGCGACGATGGAGCCGCCGGTGTTCCAGGCGTACGCCAAGCCGGTGTGCTGCCCGACCTCCCGCTCGCCGGTCCCCAACAGCCCGATGAGCACCGGAAACTGGAAGCCCGCCACGATCGCCGCGGGCAGCACCACCAGCGAGGTGACCAGGGTCCACCCCACGACCTGACCGGACAGCCCGACCGCGCCCAGCGGGTGGAGGAGCGCGGCGAGGACCGCGATCCTGTCCCCCATCGCGAACGGCACCGCCAGGGCGAGCGCCTCCAGCGCGCAGGTGCAGGCAAAAAGCACCGGGGTGGCCCGCACGGTCGCGGGTCGAAGCGCGAAGGCGGCGCCGCCGAGCCCGATGCCGAGCAGGGCCACCGCCAGGATGAGGCCGAACGTGTAGGTGGAACCGCCGAGCAGAGGCCCCAGCATCCGGTACCACACCAGCTCCATGAGGATGAACGCGAAGCCGGTGACGCCCGCGGCGACGTACACGAAACGCTGCGGCAGGGGCGCGCCGGCCGCCGGGCCGACGCCGGCCGACCGCTCGGCAGTCGCCTTCGTGTCGCCGACCGCAGCGGTCCGGGCGAGCGCCCGCGCCGAGATCCCCACCAGGGCGTTCACCAGGCAGGCCAGCCACAGCGACCGGTGGGTGCCGAACACCTCGAGCATCAGGAACGTGGACACCGCCGCGCCGGTGACCGCACCCAGGGTGTTGGCGCCGTACAGGGTCGCCAGCCGTCGGCGCGCAGTGTCGTCAACGCTCTCCACCGCCCGCACCGCGGCCGGCAGGGTTCCGCCCATGAGCACCGTCGGTGCCCCCAGGACGACCGCCGACAGCAGCAGCCTCACCGCGGTGGCGCCGGCGGTGCCGAGCTGAGTCGACCCGCCCAGTAGCACGTAAACCTCCCGCGCGACCGTGGTGAGGAGCGGGGTGAGAGCGGCGGTTGCTGCGATCGCCAGCTCGAGGTGCGCGTAAAGGCCGAGGGGGCTCGGGGCGCGGTCGGCGCGGCGGCCGAGGAGCGCCCCGCCGACCCCGAGCCCGCCCAGGAAGATCGCCAGCACGGCGGCGGTGGCCGCGGTGGAGGCGCCGAAGACCAGCCGCAGCTCCCGCAGCCACGCCACCTGGTAGACCAGGGCGCAGGCCCCGGAAAAGAACAACAGAGGCGCCACCGCCGAGACCGGGACCCGCACCTCGCCGCCCTCGACTCTCGTCACCGTCGCGCCTCCTCTCCGGCCGCGGCGATCCTAGCCGGATCCTCGCGGGCTGTCGAGGGATGCGGCGGAGGTGGTTGCAGGTGCGCGCCCCGCTACGGACAGGTCGCGAAGGCGTCGGTGTCGGTCAGCGCCGCCGCCGCCGCGCCCACCGGGTTGGAGTAGCTCGAGGTGGCGCCGGTGGAGGTGTCCTCGACCTCGAGGGTGTAGCCGACGTTGGTGGTGGCCGCGGCGAACACCCAGTAGTGTCCGTTGACGCCGCACCCGTCGAGCACCTTGACCATCATCTCCCAGTTGTCCGGCGAGAAGAACCAGAGCACACCGGTGTCGGGCGAGCCGCAGGGCGCAACCCGAGCGACGCCGCTCCCCCCGGCGCCGTCCTCCCACTCCACCGTCACCCTGAATCGACCACGGTTCAGGCACAGGGTGGTGGCGTCGGGGTCGCAGTCGGGGCTGTCCAGAGTCGACAGCTCGACCTCCTGCAGGATCGGCGAGCGGGAGGAATCAGAAGTGGCCATGCTGGCGCGGACCTGGGCGAAGCGACCCACCGGCCCCGGCAGCTCCCCCGGGTTGGAGACCCGCGCCCAGGTCCCCATCTCGGCGGCATCGTCGGAGCTGCGCACGTCGAAGGTCAGGGCGGTGGAAGAGGGAACCTCCGCCACCCAGTCGAGGCTCGCCAGGTCGGGGGCTTCCCCCAGGTCGAGAATGGAGCTTTCCAGGTGTCCCTCGGGCTTGAAGGACGACACCTCCCACCAGGCGAACTCCCCCTGCTCGAAGGCGGAGCCCACGACGTCGAGGTCGCCGTCGCCGTCCAGGTCGCCGGCAACGGCCGTCAGCGGCCCGGCGAACCCCTCTTCGACCACGACGTGACGGGTCCAGTTCGAAACGTCTCCCCCCAGGTTTTCGTACCACAGAAGCTGATGGAGCCCGTAGGCCACCGCCACCAGGTCGAGACGGCCGTCGCCGTTGACGTCGGCAACGTTGACCCAGTGTCCCATCTGGCGACCGGCGTCCACGAGCCGCTCGTCCCACGTCGGCGGGTTGGAGCCCTGGTGACGCCACAGCACCACCTGTCCGCTCCAGTCCACCGCGACGACGTCGCAGTCGCCGTCGTTGTCCAGGTCCGCGGCAGTGGCGTAGCGGACGCCCGGCATGGCGTCCGACAGCACCTGCTCCTCCCACTGGAGCGGGTCTCCCCCCCGGTTGTAGAGGATCGACACGGTGTTCTCCTCGGCCGCGGCGACCACCAGGTCGGCGAGCCCGTCCCGGTCGAAGTCGGCCGTCTCCACGGAGTGCGCCCCGCACCGCTCGCCGGGAATGAGGGTGCGCGTCCACGTCAGAGGGTCGCCACCGTCGTTGCGCCACCACACGAAGTAGCAGCGCGAGTAGGAACCGCTCATCACGTCGAGGTCGGAGTCCCCGTCAAGGTCGGCGACGAAGAGGTTGCAGGCCATGGACACGGTGGCGCCCACCACGAAGCGCGCCCAGCTCACGGGCTCTCCGCCGTCGTTCCGCCACCAGATAGCCTGGTTGCCGGCGGCGACCAGGTCGAGGTCGCCGTCGCCGTCCAGGTCCGCCGCGCGCACGGAGCTGAGGGCCGGCATGTCGGTGTCGACGGTCTGCGCCGACCACGTCACCGGGGAGCCCCCCTGGTTGAACCAGACCACCAGGTCCGCCGAGGTCTGCACCCCACCCACCACGTCGAGGTCGCCGTCCCCGTCCAGGTCGGCCAGGGTGAGAGCGTAAGCCCCCGGCAGCCCGTCGGCGATGAGATGCCGTGCCGGGACTGCGAGCGTCTGCGAGGCGAGGGCCAGCTGTCCGGGCACCGATCTCCAGGAGAGGTCGGCAGTGGCGTCGAAGGTGGTGGCCCATGCCGCCGTGGGGCCGGGCTGCCCCGGTCCCCCGGACCAGTCGGTCTGGGTCAGAGTGGCTGCGGTCGTCGGCCCGGCCACGGCGAGGATGACGAGAAGGACTCGAAGGAAGGTGCTGCCCATGGTGGCTCCTTTCACGCCCGCCGTCGCGGGCGCCGTGCAGGTGTCGACGGAGCCCGATCCGGGCTCCTCACCACGGACAGTGGTGCCGGCGCCCTCCCTCGACCTGATCGAACCGCAAGGAAAACCCAAGGATTTGCTCATGGCGTCCAGACTGGTCGAGCTTGAAGACTTCCGCAGCAGGAGCCGGGCCGCCGTCGCGCCGGCGGCGACCGCGGTGGAGCCTGCGCGGGTCCGTCCGTTCAGGGTCGGGGAGTGGCTCGTCCAGCCGGCGCTCAACCGACTCGCCCGGGATGGGGACAGCGTCCACGTCGAGCCCAGGGTCATGCACCTGCTGGTCCACCTCGCCATCCGGCCGGGGGAGGTCATCCCGCGGGCCGCGCTGCTTGACGCCGTGTGGGGCGACCAGATCGTCGGCGAGGAAGCGCTCACCGTGACCCTGTCCCAGCTCCGGCGCGCCCTTGGCGACGACCCCCGCGACCCGCGCTACGTGGAGACCATCCGCAAGGGCGGCTATCGGCTGGTGGCGCCGGTGGAGCCGCTCGAGCAACCCGAAGGCCCGGCCGCCGCGACCGCGGGCGCATCCACCCCCGCCGGCGGTCCCCGGCCCGGGTCCAGCGCCCGTGCGGGGATGCTCGCCCTGACCGTGGGAGGGTGCGTGCTCGCCCTGCTGGCACTGCGTGCGAGCCCCGGGCCGGGGGATCCGGCGCAGGGGGGCCGGCAACCGTCCCCGGGGGCGTTCCTCCCGGGCGTCCCCTTCACCACCTACCCCGGCTGCGAGAGGTACCCGGCCCTGTCACCGGACGGGACCCGGGTGGCGTTCGTGTGGGACGGCGGGGACCGGGGACCGTTGAACCTCTACGTCAAGCAGCGGGACACCGAGACCCCCCTGCGCCTGACCGACCAGGAGGATCGCGACGCCTTCCCGGCCTGGTCCCCCGACGGCAGCACCCTGGCCTTCGTGCGCTTCGGCGACGAGACCGCGATCCTCTCCGTCCCCGCCCTGGGTGGACCCGAGACCGAGCTCGCGGTCGTCGACCCGGTGGTCCACGGGCTCGACTGGTCCCCCGACGGCAGGCTGCTCGCGTTCTCGACCGCCGATTCCCCGGAGCAGCCCTACGTGATCGCGCTCCTCGACCTCGCGTCCGGCTCCGTGCGACGCCTGACCGGGCCGCAGGCACAGTTCACCTGCGACTCGTGGCCGGTGTTCTCCCCCGACGGCGCTACCGTGGCCTTCACCCGCGCCGGTCATGCACTCCAGCAGGACGTCTTCTCAGTCCCCACCGCCGGCGGTGCGGCGCGCCAGCTCACCACGGGCCAGCACCAGGTCGCCGGCCTCGACTGGACGCCCGACGGCTCCGCCATCGTCTTCGCGGCCGCCCCGGCCGGGTCGCTCGGCCTGTGGCGGGTTGCCGTCGCCGACGGCTCGGTGACTCCGCTGCCGACCCGCGGCGAGGCGGCGTCCTACCCGTCCCTGGCCGCCGGCTCCGGCGCGCTGGTGTACGTCGAGCCCCGGTCAGACCGCAACGTGTGGCAGGTCCCGATCGGATCGCCCGCCGCTCCGGAGAGCCAGGGTGGGCCGCTGGTGGCGTCCACCCGGTTCGACTCGAGCGCGGTCGTCTCCCCGACCGGCGACGCGATCGCCTTCGTCTCCAGCCGGTCCGGCACCCTCGAGCTGTGGCGCGCCGACCGGGACGGCGGCCGGCCGCGCCCGCTGACCCGTTTCGGCGGCGGCTTCGTGCTCGACCCCCGCTGGTCCCCGGACGGCCGCCGGATCGCCCTCACCGCCAGCGTGCTCGGGAGGTCCACCGTGCACGTGGTCGAGGCGGCGAGCGGCAGGGCGGAGCCGCTGACCTCCGACTCCGCCCACGAGCGCCCCACCTGCTGGTCGGCCGACGGCTCGCGGCTCTACTTCAGCCGCCAGGAGCGGGGGAGCTGGCAGATCTGGTCCATGGCGGACGACGGCTCGGACCGTCGCCTCGTCACCGACCGCGGCCTCGAAGCGCTGGCGGAGACCGACGGCGGGCGGGGCCTGGTGTTCCTCCGCCAGCAGGAGCCCAGCATCCGCCGGCTCGACCTTGGCACCGGCGACGAGACCGAGCTGGTCGGTCCGCAGCTGATGGCCCGCTGGCTCGACCAGCAGGTGGTGGAGGGGGGCGTCTTCGCCGTCGACCGCCGGCCGGAGGGGGCGACCCTCGTCCACCTCGACTTCGCCTCCGGCATGGTGGAGGCCGTGCGCCCGCTCGGCAAGGTCGCCGCCGACCCCGAGCTGTCGATCACCCCGGACGGTGCCCACGCCCTCTTCGACCGGTTCGAGCGCCTCGAGCTCGACCTGGTCCTGGTGGACGACTTCGGCTCGTCTTAGAACAGGGTGTAGATGAACGGCGCCGCGGCGGACCCGCCGAGCACGATCAGCAGGGCCACCAACAGCAGCACGACGATGATCGGCGTCAGCCACCACTTCTTGTTGTGCATCAGGAAGTGGAGGAACTCCTTGAAGAAGCCCACCTGCTCCAGCTCGGCCTCCTCGGCGAAGGTGGAGCCCGCGGGTCGGTCCTTGGCCTCGTCGCTCATCGTCTCGTCTCCTCAGAACTGCCTGAAGTAGCTCTTCGGCTCCCGCTCGGCGTGGTCGCGGGGGATCCAGTAGCTCGCTGCGCCGCGGTCGAACCGGCGGTGCATGGGGTCGTACCCGACCAGGCGCATGAGCAGCCCGATCGGCGTCATGAGCAGGTAGAACACCGCCGCCAGCAGCACGTGCGACACCACGAAGCCGATCGGCCACGCCAGGTACGACATGCCCAGATACACCAGGCGCATGAACGCCGGCGCCGCCCACCCCACCACCGGCACCACCGCCGCCAGGCCGGCGAGGCTTGCCGACACCGCCGGCGAGTGGAGCTTGAACCACGTCACCGCAGCGACGGCGGCGAAGAACACCAGCCAGATCAGCCCGAACTGGTTGAGCTGTCGCCGGCTCGGGTTGCGGTTGACGTCGATCATCCCCATCGAACGGTCTCAGTCCAGCGCGAACTGCGCCAGGTACTGGTCGCGCTGGTGCGCCTCGGCGTTCGGCTGCTCCCCCTTGAGCAGCACGAAGTCCTCCAGCACCAGGACGTCCATGTTGGTGGCCATGAAGCAGCGGTAGGCGTGCTCCGGCGAGCACACGATCGGCTCGCCGCGCACGTTGAAGCTGGTGTTGATCAGGACCGGGCACCCGGTGCGCCGCTCGAACGCCTTCATCAGCCGGTAGGTCCGCCCGTGCCGGTGCGCGTCCACGGTCTGCAGCCGCGCCGAGTGGTCGACGTGGGTGATGGCCGGCACCTCGGAGCGCACCACCTTGAGCTTGTCGAGCCCCTTGAGGGTGCCGTCCTCAACCACCACCCGCCGCGCCTGGGCCACCGGCGCCACCAGCAGCATGTACGGGCTGTCCTGCTGGCCACCGAGGGTGAAGTAGTCGTCCATCCGTTCGGCGAGCACGATCGGCGCGAAGGGGCGGAACGACTCCCGGAACTTGATCTTCAGGTTCATCACCGACTGCATCTGCCGGCTGCGGGCGTCCCCGATGATGCTCCGGTTCCCCAGCGCCCGCGGCCCGAACTCCATCCGCCCCTGCAGCCAGCCGATGACCTTCTCGCTGGCGATGAGCTCCGCCACGTGCTCGCACAGCGCCTCCTCGTCGTCGAAGCGCCGGTAGAGGGCGCCCTTGCCGTCGAGGAACGCCTGGATCTCCTGGTTTTCAAACCGCGGACCGAGCAGCGACGCCCGCTGGCCGTCGGGTGTCCCCGGCGTCCGCTGGTTGCCCAGCAGCTGGTACCAGATGAACAGGGCGGCGCCGAGCGCCCCGCCGGCGTCCCCGGCCGCGGGCTGGATCCATACGCGCTCGAACGGACCCTCCCGCAGCAGGCGGCCGTTGCCGACGCAGTTGAGCGCCACGCCGCCGGCCAGGCACAGGTTCTTCGAGCCGGTCCGCTCGTGCACGTGGCGGCCGGCCCGCAGCATGATCTCCTCGGTCACCTGCTGGATCGACGCCGCCAGGTCCATCTCCCGCTGCGTGACCGGGCCCTCGGGCTTGCGCGGAGGCCCCCCGAACAGTCGCTCGAACTTCTTCGAGGTCATGGTCAGGCCCTGGCAGTAGTTGAAGTACGACAGGTCGAGCCGGATCGAGCCGTCCTCCTTGAGGTCGACCATCTTCTCGAGGATCGCGTTCGCCCACCGCGGCTCGCCGTAGGGCGCGAGACCCATGAGCTTGTACTCGCCCGAGTTGACCTTGAAGCCGGTGAAGTAGGTGAAGGCCGAGTACAGCAGGCCCACCGAGTGGGGAAAGTGCAGCTCGTGGCTCAGAGTCACCCGGTTGCCGCGACCCTGGCCGAAGCTCGCGGTCGCCCACTCCCCCACCCCGTCCAGGGTCAGGATCGCCGACTCCTCGAACGGCGAAGGGAAGAACGCGCTCGCCGCGTGCGACTCGTGGTGCTCGGTGAACACCACCCGCTTGCGGTAGCGCCCGTCGAGCCCCTGCCGGATCTCCCGCGGCAGGTGGAGCTTCTGCTTCAGCCACAGGGGCATCGCCATCAGGAACGACGGAAAGCCCGCGGGAGCGAACGACAGGTAGGTCTCGAGCAGGCGCTCGAACTTGGTGAACGGCTTGTCGTAGAAGCCGACGAAGTCCAGCTGCTCCGGCTCGACGCCGGCCTCCTCGAGGCAGTAGCGGATGGCGTGCACCGGGAAGTTGAAGTCGTGCTTCTTGCGGGTGAACCGCTCCTCCTGGGCCGCCGCCACGATCTCACCGTCCCGCACCAGCGCCGCCGCCGAGTCGTGGTAGAAGGCAGAGATACCGAGGATCGTCGTCATCGTTTCTCTCGCGTCGGGGATTCTACGGGAGCCCGCGCGGTTCCGTCGAGGCGCGTGGATCGCCCCAACAACCGCTGCGCCAACCTGGACTGGTCCTGGACCCGGTCTTCGAGACCGCGACACGAACAGTGTGTCATCCCGAACGCGACCCCGAGCGCCAGCGCCCACCCCCATTCTGTCATCCCGAACGCGACCCCGAGCGCCAGCGAGGGGGAGCGGAGGGATCTGCCCCAGCGGAGGAAGCGCCTTCGCTGAGGCAGATCCCTTCCCTCGCATACACTCGGGACAGGCCGTCACTTCGTTTCTCCCTACTAACATGAGGCGCGCTCCAACCCCGGTCGACCTGGTTGTCGCGGCGGACAGCTCGTATCAGCAAACTCTTGCCGACACGAGTGGGTCAGGGGTCGGTGGAAATCCGGGGTTCGGGTTCGGGGTGCGGGCGGCTGGCGGCGGGACCGGGATCGGGAGCGCGACGACCCCGGCCCTGCTGCCCGTTCCCCGACTACTGCCGCCTGCAGCCCGCGGCCCGCGGCCCGTGATCCGGGAGCGGACGGCGGGTGGCCGGCAGCGGGGTCAGGATCGGGGGCATGACACCGCTCGGGATGACGAATGGTGTCGGTGCACTCCCTCGCCAGTGCCCCTCCCTGCGTCTTTGCGTCCTCCTGGCGTCTTCGCGTTCTCCCCCTCGGGCATCGGGCATCGCCGGGCGGTTGCATTGCGGGCTCAAGCCCGCCCTGCTGCTACTCCGGCTCCCCGAGGTGCGACAGCAGCAGCTCCCGCTTGGCGTCCATCAGCTCGCGGGTCCGGGCCTCGAGCACCAGCCGCAGGAGCGGCTCGGTGTTGGACGGCCGGACGTTGAACCACCAGTCGTCGTACTCGACCGTGATGCCGTCCAGGTAGTCCACCCGCCCGTCGGCGAAGGCCTCGGCCAGGTGGCGGATCATGCCCTCCTTGTCCTCGACGTGGAAGTTGACCTCGCCGGTGCCGTGGTAGCGGCGCAGCGGCCGCACCAGCTCGGACAGCGGCCGGCCGGTCTCGCGCAGGTGGTTCACCACCTGCACCACGGTCAGCAGCGAGCAGTCGGCGGTGTAGAGGTCGCGGTAGTAGAAGTGCCCGGCCAGCTCGCCGCCGAACGGCGAACCGAAGCGCCGCATGGTGGCCTTCATGAACGAGTGGCCGACCCGCTCCCGAACCGGCTTCCCCCCCGCCTCCCGGATCGCCTCCGGCGTCGCCCACGAGGAGCGCAGGTCGTACAGGATCGCCGCCCCCGGCTCGTCCCTCAGGTATCGGGGCGCGAGCAGGGCGGTGACGAGGTCGGCGGTGACGATGTCGCCCCGCTCGTCCACCAGCATGGCCCGGTCGGCGTCGCCGTCGAAGGCGAATCCCAGGTCGCAGCCGTGCTCGCGCACCGCCCGCTGCACGTCCACCAGGTTCTCGGGCTTCAGAGGGTTGGCCTCGTGGTTGGGGAAGGTGCCGTCGAGCTCGAAGTAGAGGGGGACGAGCTCGAGGTTCATGGCCTCGAGCACCGACCGGTACAGGGTACCCATACCGTTGGCGGCGTCGGCGGCCAGCTTCAGCCGCGGCTCCCGTCGTTCGAGGAACGACAGCACGTGGGCGTGGTAGTCGCCGGCCACATCATGCTGCTCCTCCTCCGCCCCGGGGGGCAGGTCGGTGGGCACCGTGCTCGACGTGACCAGGTGCTCGAGCTCGGCGATGCCGGTGTCGCTCGACACCGGTATCGCGTCCCGCCGGGACATCTTGAACCCGTTGTACACCGCCGGGTTGTGGCTGGCGGTCACCTGGATGCCGCCGGAGGCGCCGAGGAACCCGGTGGCGAAGTAGTTCTGCGGGGTGTCGGCGAGGCCGACGTCCACCACCGCCACCCCCCGCGCCCTGAGGCCGGCCTTGAGCGACGCGACCAGCGGCTCGGAGTGCGAGCGCATGTCCCGCGACACCACGACCTTCGGCCCGCGGGCCAGGTCCTCGGCGTCGAGCAGGTCGCGGAAGTGGTAGCCGATGCGGAACGCGACCGTCTCGTTGACCTGGTCCGGGTAGGTCCCGCGCACGTCGTAGGCCTTGTAGATCCCCGCCATCGCCCCCTCCCTCGGGCGTCGATGATACCCGAGTCGCACCTCGTCAGATCCCGAACGCGGACCCCACTCTACCCGTCATCCCGAACGCGGGCCCGGAGGGTCCGCGGAGGGATCTCCCGCAGCGAAGGGAGCGCCTTCGTTGAGGCACATCCCTTCCCTCGCATGCGCTCGGGACAGGCCGTCGCTACGCTCCTCGGGATGACACGTTGTGTGAGTGATGATCCCTGCGCCTCTGCGCTGCTCTTGGCTGGGAAGTTGGTGCGTTGTGGCAAGATTCTCACCGTAGGCACCACACAACTCCCACGTCAGCAGTAGGACGCGCGCCTCAGCTCACATGTCATCCCGAACGCGACCCCGAGCGAAGCGACGGGGGAGCGGAGGGATCTGCCCCGGCGGAGGGAACGCCTTCGTTGGGGCAGATCCCTCGTCGCTTCGCTCCTCGGGATGACATGTTGTGTGGGTGCTCGACCTTGCGCCTTTGCGCCTTTGCGCCTTTGCGTTTGGTCCGGACCCGTACGATGCGCAGGTTCTATCGGTTGGGTTGCGAGCGGCGCCCGCGCTGCGCGAACGCGCGCTTCCATCGGGTACGGGTACGGGTACGGGTACGGGTGGGAACGGGACGGGCAGGCAATGCGTTACCACCACCGTCATGTGCGGCCGTTACACCATCACCGTGTCGGGCCGGCTCCTCGCGGAGCTCTTCGAGCTCGGGTCGGAGCCCCGCTTCGCCCCCCGATACAACGTCGCCCCCACCCAGCACGTGCCGGTGGTCAGGCTCTCTGCCGATGGACAGCGGGAGTGGGTCGAGGCACGGTGGGGCCTCGTCCCCGCCTGGGCCAAGGACGAGTCGATCGGAGCCCGCATGATCAACGCCCGCGGCGAGACCCTCACCGAGAAGCCGTCGTTCCGCAACGCGGTGCGGCGACGACGCTGCCTCATCCCCGCCGACGGTTTCTACGAGTGGCGCCGGGAGGGCGCCGGCAAGCAGCCCTACCTGATCCGCTTCTCCGACGGGCGGCCCTTCGCCTTCGCCGGTCTCTGGGAGGCATGGCGGGCCCCCGGCGCCGAGCCCCTGGTGTCGTGCACCATCGTCACGACGAACCCCAACGAGGTCGTGGCTCCCCTCCACGACCGGATGCCGGTGATTCTCCCCCGCGACCTCCACCGGGAGTGGCTCGGCCCCGGCGAGCTCCCGGCACAACGGTTGCTCGGGCTGATCGCCCCGCACCCGGCCGGCGACATGGAGGCCTTCCCGGTTTCGCGCCGGGTGAACAACCCCGGAGCCGACGACCCCGCGTGCCTCGAGCACGTCACCAGGTAGAATCCCGCCTGAGCCTGCGGGTCGTTCCCGCGGGCGGAGGAAAGCAACATGCGACATGGTGTCCTGACCCTCACGCTGGCCCTCGCGGCCGTAGTCCCGCCGCTGACTTCGACGGCGGCGGACGGCCCCCCGGCCCTCCCCCTGCTCGACAACCCCCTCGACCGCGACGGCGACGGGAGGATCGGCGAGGACACCGCCATCATGGCCCGGGTCCGCAACTTCCTCGAGCGGCACGGCGACTCGGACCAGGTCACGCCGGAGGCGATGGCGGCCAGGACGCGCTGGGCCTACGACCGTCACCTGGACCGGCAGCGGTCGGCGGCCAAGGGCATCGACGGCGAGGGGTGGGTCAGCCTCGGGCCCAACAACGGCGCCGGTCGCGCCTCCTGCGTCGTTCCCCACCCCACCGAGCCCCACACCGTGCTGGCGGGAGCCGCCGGCGGCGGCGTCTGGAAGTCCACCGACTCGGGGCTCACCTGGCGCTCCCTCACCGACGGGCTGATCTCCGACCTGTCGGTGGGAGCGGTCGCCTACGCCCCGTCCGACCCCGACGTGCTCTACCTCGGCACCGGCGAGGGGGGCTACGCCATCGACTTCATCCCCGGCATCGGGCTGGTCCGCTCCGAGGACGGCGGGGAGACCTGGATCCTGCCCGACTACACCGTGGCCCCCATGTTCTTCGCGCTGTCGGTGGACCCCCGGGACGCCGACACCCTCCTCGCGGCCACCAACATCGGCCTGCTCTCGTCGGTCGACGGCGGGGTCAACTGGAGCGTCCCCCTCGCCCCGAGCGCCATCCGCGGCGTCACCGAGGTCATCCGGTCCGCGACCAACCCCGACCTGGTCTACGCCGCCGTCTGGTGCGAGGGCGCCTGCCGCCCAGGGTCCGCCCGGGTCATGCGCTCCACCGACAGCGGCGCCACCTGGGTGGCCGCCGCCACCGGCCTTCCCCCCACCAGCGCCGGCGACTACTCGCTCAACCGCAACGCCCTCACCGTGTCGCCGGCGGACGACCGGGTTCTCTACGTCGGCCTGACCGTGCCCGGCACCGGCGACACCCCCGCCTCGCGGGTCTACCGCTCCACCGACGGCGGCGACTCCTGGAGCGAGGTCACACGACCGTCCGCCTACCTCGGCTCCCAGGGGTGGTACGACAACGCCATCACCACCAAGCCGACCAACCCCGACGTTGTCATCGCCGCCGGCGTGTACTACATCCGCTCCGACACCGGCGGCTCGAGCTGGACCGAGCTCAACCCCTACCAGGGTGCCTCCAACGCGCCCCACGTCGACGGCCACGACCTGCAGTGGCAGGGGGACACCCTGTGGGTGGCCTGTGACGGCGGCATCTGGAAGTCCACCGACGACGGCCGCACGTGGGCGGACCGCAATCAGGGCCTCATCACCCGCCAGTACTACGCTCTGGCCGTCGACCCGGTGAACCGGCAGCGGGTGATCGCCGGCTCCCAGGACAACGGCACGGACCGCCGGCGCGACGCCGACGACGACACCTGGGACCCGGTCGAAGGGGGTGACGGCTTCGAGTGCGCCATCAACCCCCTCTACCCCGACCTCGCCTACGCCACGGTCCAGTTCGGGGTCGTCGGCCGCTCCACCAGGGGGGGCAGCCCGTTCACGTTCCAGGACATCTCCCCGGGCTACGGCGCCGACCAGACGCCGTTCATCACCCTCCTCACCATGCGGCCGGAGAGCCCCTGGGTGCTCTACACCGCCGCCACCCGCGTCTTCCGCTCGGACGACGCCGGCGACTCGTGGACACCCCTCTCGACACAGGTCGACAACGGCGCCTGGAACGCCTCGGTGGCGTGGTCGGTGGCGGTGACGCCGGCCGACCCCCAGGTGCTCATGGTGGCCAAGAACGCCGACGTCTACCGCTCGACGGACGGCGGCCAGTCGTGGCTGCAGGCGCCGAAGGGGGAAGGCGGGCTGTCCGGCCGGCGGGTGGTCAACGTGGAGATCTCCCCCTTCGACCCCGACGTGGCGCTGGCCTGCATGGCCGGCACCACCGGCGCGCGGATGTTCCGCACCGGCAACGGCGGCGCGGCCTGGCAGGCCGCGGACCTCGGCCTGCCGCCATTCTCCGTCCAGGTGGCGAGGTGGGACCCCACCGACCCGTCGGTGGTCTTCGCCGGCACCGACGTCGGGGTCTACCGCTCGACCGACGGCGGGCTGTCCTGGGCGGAGTACGGCAACGGCCTCCCCGCCGCTTCGATCCACGACATCCGGGTCCTGCCTGACGGCTCCATGCTCCGCGTCGCCACCCACGGCCGCGGGGTGTGGGAGCTCGCCATCCCGCGGCCGCCGAACGGCTCGCCCACGGTCACGATCGACCAGCCCGCCGCCGACCCGCTGGTCAACCTCGGCGAGACGTTCGAGTTCCGGGCCGCGGCCACCGACCCCGACGGCGACCCGGTGACCCTGCGCTGGCTGGCGACCGACACCTGGCAGGGGGACGTGGCGGAGGGGATCGGCACGGTGAGCGCCACGTTCTCGATACCCTTCGACCTCGGCGGCGTCTACCCGGTCGTGGTCCAGGCCACCGACGGCCGCGGCGGTGTCGCCAACGCGTCCCGCAGCGTCTTCGTCCTCGACTCCGCCGACCGCTGCGAGAGCCCCCGCGCCATACCCGGCGGCGGCCCATTCCCCTTCACGCTCCGCACCAGCAACGAGCTCGGCGCACGCCAGAACAGCGACCCGCGCCTGCCCTGCGTGGGCGGCGACCCGGTTGCCGGCACCCAGGGCTCGACCTGGTTCGAGCTCGAACCCGCGGTCACAGGGCGCTACGCGCTCTCCACCTGCGGATCCCTGGCCGACACCGTGCTGTCGGTGTGGACCGGCGCCGCCTGTGGCCCGTACGCCCCGGTCGCCGGGGGGTGCAACGACGACGACGAGCTGGTCCACTGCAGCGGCCGGCGCACCGACTCCTACGTCGAGGTGGACCTGGTCGCGGGCGAGACCTACCGCATCCTGGTGGGTTCCTATGCCGCCGGCTCGAAGGGGCCGTTCCGCCTCACCGTCGACTGCCTCGACTGCTCGTCATCGCCGGACGCGTTGGAGTACCTGGTCCCGGCAGCGGCCCACACGCCCGGCCTCGGCGACACCTTCTGGGTCACCGACCTCGACCTGCTCAACCCCGGACGACAGGCGGCCAACGCCGAACTGTACTTCCTGCCGACCGGAGTCGACAACAGCGCTGCGGAGGCGGTCTCGGTCGAGGTCCCGGCCGGGACGTCCCTCCCGCTTGACGACGTGGTCTCCACCCTGTTCGGGACCGAGGGCAACGGCGCGATCCGGGTCCGGTCCTCCATCCCCCTGGTCATCGCCTCCAGGACCTTCACCACCGGCGACGACGGCACCTACGGCCAGTACATCGCCGGCGTGCCGGCCGGTCAGTTCACCCCCCCGGGCAGCGCGGCGCTGCTGGCGGGGCTGGAGCGCAGCGCCGCCTTCCGCACCAACCTCGGGCTGGCCAACGCCGCCGCCACCACCGCCACCGCCGTGGTGGAGCTCTACGGCGCCGACGGGGGGCTGCTCTCCACCCGCGACCTCACCCTGCCGCCGTACGGCTTCGTGCAGCTCACGGACATCTTCAACCTCCAGGGGCACCCGGAGGTGGCGGACGCCTTCGCGGTGGTCCGCAACACCTCCGCCGAGGCCGGTTTCGTCGCCTACGCCTCGGTGGTGGACGAGGGCACCGGCGACCCGGTGGCCGTCACCGCGGCCGAGGCGTCACGGCCCGACGCGCCGCTCTGGATCGCGGCGGCGGTCCACGACCAGGGGGTGGGCAGCACGGTCTGGCGCACCAACCTGGAGCTGGTCAACCTCGGCGCCACCGACCTCCAGGTCTCGGTCGCGCTGCTGGCCGCCGGGCAGGACAACTCGAGCCCGGCCACGGCCCCTGTCACCGTCCCCGCCGGGGGCGCGTTCAGGGTGAGCGACGCGGTGAGCCAGCTGTTCGGCGCCACCGGGTCGGGGGCGCTCCGCCTCGCGGTCCCCTCCAGCGACCTCGTCGCCACCAGCCGCACCTACACCGTGACGCCGGACGGCACCTTCGGCCAGTACATCCCGGCCGTGACCTCGGCTGAGGCGATCGCCAGCGGCCACACCGGGGCCCTGGTCCAGCTGCGCCGGAGCGCCGCGTTCCGCACCAACGTGGGCGTGGTCAACCTGACCTCGGCTCCGATCACGGTGGACGCGGTCTTCTTCGCCGCCGGCGGCGCCGAGCTCGGCCGCGACACGTACGACCTCGAGCCGTTCGAGTTTCACCAGGCCAACGGCGCGATCCCCGGCACGGTCGACGTCGACGGGGGCTTCGCGCTGCTGTCGAGCGCGGACGCCGGAGCGGTCTTCCTGGCCTACGCCTCGGTGGTGGACAACGGCTCCGGCGACCCGGTATTCGTGCCTGCAGCGGCGGTGGACTGAGCGAGCCAGCCCGGATATCTCACCCGGTTCCGAGCGCCGGTCGAGGCGTGCTGGCCGCACCAGCCAGCCCTGGCCCGACCTGGACCAAGACCAGGTCCAGGACGAGGTCCAGGTCGAGGTGGCGCGCTCCGTCCGTCGGAGCTTGACGCGTCTGTGAAGGGTCTCCCCCCCTGGGAGACTACCCCGCCAGGGCGAAACCGATACGGCTGACCACGGCGATGACCGTCGCCAGCACGACCGCGAGGGCGGAGATCGCCCCGGTGGTCCGCCAGCCGACCTCCCGCGCCATGGCCGCCACCGTCGCCACGCAGGGCACGTAGAAGACCACGAACAGGGTGAAGGTCACGAGCTGGCCGGTGCTCATCATGGACGGCACCTGCGCCAGCTCGGTCAGCCCCAGGGCCTGGACGAGCATGACCAGGGTCAGCTCCTTGCGCAGGACGCCGAAGATGAGCGACACCCCGACCGCCGCGGGGAGGCCCAGCAGCGCCACGGTCAGCGGCGAGAGCAGGCTGTTGAGCAGGCCGTCCGCCCGCATCCACTCGAGAATACCGAGGACCGCCGACGACAGGATCAGCAGCGGCCAGGCGATGACGATGAACTCCTTCAGCGACAGCCAGGTCTTGGCCAGGAGGGTTCGCGCCATGGGCAGCCGGAGGTCCGGGATCTCGAGGATCAGCCCGGGCGAGGCGCCCTTGACGAGGCGCGCCATCACCGCGCCCATGGTCGCTACGACCACCAGGTTGAGGAGGTAGATGGCGAGGGCCCACAGCGGGCCGACGAAGGCCGCCACCAGCCCGTAGATGACCACCGTGCGAGCCGAGCAGGGGATGAACGCGGCGAGCGCGGTGGTCAGCCGCCGGTCCCGCTCCGACTCGAGGATGCGCGTTGCCATGATCGCGGGCACCGAGCAGCCGTAGCCCAGGATCAGCGGCAGGACCGACTTGCCGTGCAGCCCCAGCCGGTGCATGAAGCTGTCGAGGATGTAGGCGATGCGCGGCAGGTACCCGGTGTCCTCGAGCACGGCGAGGCCGAGCAGGAAGGGCAGCAGGTACGGCAGGACGATGGCGACGCCGCCGCCGATCCCCATCACCACCGCACCGACCAGGGCGCCGACGAACGTGTCAGGGGGGGCCCACCCGCCGAGGGCCGCCCGGAGCTGGTCGAACAACCCCACCAGAGGCTCCTCGAGCCGTTGCCCCACCCCGTACACGAGGTAGAAAAACCCGCCCAGGATTGCCACCATCAGCGGCCCGCCGGTGACCGGGTGCATGAGCAGCCGGTTGAGGCGCTCCCGCAGGCCGGGGCGCGGCGGCTTCAGCGTGGTCACCCGGTCCTCGATGCCGTGGGCGATGGTGTGCCGGCTCCCCGACACGACCTGGTCCGCGCTCCACCCGTGGACGTTCTGCAGGTCCGCCACCACCGCGTGGACCTGCAGACGAAGACTCGAGTCCTCGGGCGCGAGGGCCCGCTCCATCACGTGCGGGTCCCGCTCCAACAGCTTCAGTGCCGCCAGCCGGGTCGGCAGCGAGATCTCTCGCGAGGAGGACCCCAGCAGCGTGCCGATACGCTCGACGGCGCCCTCCACCTCCCGGTCGTAGCGGGTCGGCGGCGGTCGGCGGTCGGACCAGACGGTCTGGATCGCGGTGCGGAAGAGCTCCTTCAACCCCCTGCCCCGACGCCCAATGGTGGCGACGACGGGGATGCCCAGCTCGGCGCCGAGCTCGGGCTGGTCGACCTCGATGCCGTGGTACACCGCCTCGTCCACCATGTTCAGGGCGAGCACCATCGGCCGGCCGAGCTCCGCGAGCTGCAGGGTCAGTTCGAGCGACCGCCCCAGCCGGCTGGCGTCGACGACGTTGACGATGACGTCGTACGACTCGTCGAACAGATAGCGGACGGCGACCCCCGGCTGGTCCTCCACCGACGACAGGGAGTACAGCCCCGGCAGGTCGACCAGCTCGAGCTCTTGCCCCGTCAAGAGCACCCGACCCGTGGTGTAGGTGGTGGAGGAGCCGGGGAAGTTCGCCGTCGCCGAACGGTACCCGGCGACCGCGTTGAAGATGGTGCTCTTGCCGCTGTTGGGCTGGCCGACGAGGACGACCCTCATGGCGGATCAGTCGACCAGCGTGACCCGGCGACCGCCGAACTCGACCTCGATCTGGCGCGCGACGCCACGTCCGAGGGCGACCCGCGACCCGTGGACTTCCAGCAGGATCGGCCCGCGGAAGGGGGCGCGGTCGACTACCATCACCCGGTCGCCGACGTGGATCCCGAGGGTGTTCAGGTGAGCACACACGCCGCGCCCGCCCGTGATCGCGACCACCAGTGCTTCGCGCGTCGGCTCGACCTGCTCCAGCGTCATCCCCTCCACCCTCCGGCCCGTCATGGTAAACCACTGATGAAGCTCTTGTAAATCCCTTGTCAGCGAGAAACTTCTGCCTCTCTCCTCGGAGTAATGCGCGCCGTGGTTGCTTTCAGAACCCGCCAAGGAACTGAGACACAAGGTCATGACCACGCCGCGGCGCGGCGGGAATTCAGCCTCGCCCGGCTCCGCTGCGCCGCGTTCACAGATCAGGCACCCACCGAAGAACCGAGCTCGCCACCTGGCCCTGGACCTGGACATGGTCCTGGTCCCGTCCTCCGCTCCTGGTCGAGGATTCGAGTCCAGGTCCAGGTCGAGGTCCAGGTCCAAGTCCAGGTCCAGGTCCAGGTTGGGGCAGTGGTCTGGCAGGATCGACCCGTCTCGACGAGCAGGGGCGCGCCTCGCTAGAATCAGCCCTACCGGAGGTGACGACCATGTCCTGCCACCCCACCCACGTCGAGCTGACCGAGCTGCCCGAGCCGCAGGCGTTCGAGCCCGGGGTCCGTCGCGCTCCGAGCCGGGGCTTCACCCTGAACCGTCGGGAAACGGCCGTCGCGCTCGCCAACGCGCTGCGCTACGTGCCGCAGGAGCACCACGCAGTCGTCGCTCCCGAGCTCCTCGACGAGCTGAAAACCACGGGGCGGATCTACGGCTACCGCTACCGCCCCGCGGGGCGGATCTGGGGCCGGCCGGTGGACACCTACCGCGGCGCCACCCTCGAGGGGCGCGCCATGCAGGTGATGGTCGACAACAACCTCGACTTCGACGTCGCCCTCTACCCCTACGAGCTCGTCACCTACGGCGAGTCCGGGCAGGTCTGCCAGAACTGGATGCAGTACCGGCTCATCCAGCGCTACCTCGAGTTGGTGGAGGCGGACCAGACCCTGGTGGTGATGTCCGGTCACCCCCTGGGCCTGTTCCCGTCCCGCCCCGAGGCGCCCCGGGCGATCCTCACCAACGGCCTCATGGTGGGGATGTTCGACACCCCCGAGGAGTTCCAGCGGCTGGCGGCGCTGGGTTGCGTCAACTACGGCCAGATGACCGCCGGCGGCTGGATGTACATCGGGCCCCAGGGCATCGTCCACGGCACCTACATCACCCTGCTCAACGCCGGCCGGCTCTACCTCGGCGTCCCGGAGGACGCGGACCTGCGCGGCCACACTTTCGTGTCGTCTGGGCTCGGCGGCATGTCCGGCGCCCAGCCGAAGGCGCTCGAGATCTCGGGCGGCGCCGGCATCATCGCCGAGGTGGACCGGTCGCGCATCGACACCCGCCACTCCCAGGGGTGGGTCGGCCGGGTGACCGCCGACCTCGCAGAGGCCGTCGGATGGATGCTGGACGCCGCCGCCGCGCGCACGCCGCTGTCCGTCGCCTATCACGGCAACGTGGTCGACCTCCTCGAGTACCTCGACCAGCACCGGGTGCCAGTGGATCTGCTGTCGGACCAGACCTCCTGCCACGTGCCCTACGACGGCGGCTACACCCCCGCGGGGGTGGCGTTCGAGGAGGGTCGCGAGCTGCTGCGCTCGGACCGGACACGCTTCCGCGAGCTGGTCGACGAGAGCCTCGGCCGGCACTACCGGGTGATCCAGCGGCTGTGCGGCCGGGGCGCCCGTTTCTGGGACTACGGCAACGCCTTCATGAAGGCGGTGTTCGACGCGGGCGTCCGCGAGATCGCGAAAAACGGGGTCGACACCAGCGAGGGCTTCGTCTGGCCATCGTACGTCGAGGACATCATGGGCCCGCTCTGCTTCGACTTCGGCTACGGGCCCTTCCGCTGGGTCTGCCTGTCGGGGCGTCCCGAGGACCTGGCCAGGACCGACCGGGCGGCCATGGAGTCCATCGACCCCGACCGCCGCGGCCAGGACCGGGACAACTGGCAGTGGATCCGCGACGCCCAGAAGAACGCCCTGGTGGTCGGGACCCAGGCCCGCATCCTCTATGCCGACGCCGAGGGACGGACCCGCATCGCCCGCCGGTTCAACCGCATGATCCGCGACGGCGAGATCGGCCCGGTGATGCTCGGGCGGGACCACCACGACACCGGCGGCACCGACTCCCCCTTCCGCGAGACCGCCAACATCTACGACGGCTCCAACACCTCGGCCGACATGGCCCACCACTGCTGGGCCGGCAACGCCGCCCGGGGCATGACCCTGGCGGTGCTCTCCAACGGCGGCGGGGTCGGCACCGGCAAGGCGATCAACGGCGGCTTCGGCCTGGTCCTCGACGGCTCGGACAGAGTCGAGCGGGTCCTCGACACCGCCCTCGAGTGGGACGCCATGTGCGGCGTCGCCCGCCGCTCCTGGGCCCGCAACGTGAACGGCATCGACACCGTCACCGCCTGGAACGAGGCCAACGCCGACCGCGGCCACATCACCGTCCCCCGGGTGGCCGACCCCGAGCTGCTGGCGGAGGTGGTGGGGCGGGTGTTCGAGGGCTGATCCGCTCCGCCCGTTCGTTCCACAGGCGGACCACTCGGCCGCCGCTTCGGACATCCCGTTCCGCCGGGGGACGTTCCCGTCGCCGGTTTCACCAGCGGGTGCCGCGTACCACAGCCCTCACTACTCGTGCCCCCTGGTTCTGGCGACGAGCGGTTTGAACCTGAGAAACTCAGATCGTGCCTCGCCGCCGAGTTGTGAAAGCTGTGGTAGGTGGCACCCTCCTCAAGGCGGCGAGCACACTCCTGAAGTACGCTACCCTGGTGTGGTGGAAAGGGATGAGATTTTGGGGGTGCTGCGGGCGTTCGAGCAGGAGGGGCTCGAGTACGTTCTGGTGGGTGCTGCGGCGATGGGGTTCCACGGGGTGGTCCGGGCCACGGAGGACCTCGACCTGTTCATCCGCGCCACGGCGGACAACGTGGAGCGGCTCAAGCGGGCGTTCCGGCGCGCCTACGCGGAGGACCCCAACGTCGGGGAGATCTCCGCCGAAGACCTTCTTGGCGACTACCCGGCTTTGCGCTACTACCCGCCGAGTGGTGACCTGTACTTCGACGTCATGACCCGCCTCGGCGAGGCGGCCACCTTCGACACGGTGGAGGCCGAGGTGAAGGAGGTCGAGGGAATCAGGGTTCGTGTCGCCACGCCGCTCGCACTGTACCGACTCAAGAAGGGCACGGTCCGGCCGATCGACCGCCAGGACGCCGAGGCGCTGCGGCAGCGGTTCGACCTCGGCGGGGAATAGCATGGCCGTCGAGAAGTACCGCTCCGCAGAGGAAATGAACGCCGCCCCGGCGGCGTCCCGAGGCGACGAGGGGTTCGAGCGCTTCCTCCGCCACTGTGCCCGCTGGCGCAGGCTCGCGCCGCGGGCGTTTCCCCGCGGCGTGTTCAAGTTCGCCTCGGTCGAAGAGGCGCAACAGGCCCGCGAGCAGGCGGGCCTGGAGGTTAAACGCCCTACTGGCAGTGACGCCCCGGCAACGAGCCCGCCAGGCCTGGGCTGACCTCACCTGCCGCGGCAGGACGGCGAAGCGCACGCGGACCTCACCAGCTGGGGACCTCCCGCCAGCCGGGGAAGGGGCCGACCTCGACCTTCCAGCCGCCTGGGTGCCCGAGAGGTCGCCGGCGCGACCTTTCTCGAGCGGGTGAGGGTGGAACCGCCGCCAGACCCCCTCCTCTTCGAAATCTCAGCCCCGGTGAGGCCGAAGTCATCACGCTCGGCGTCCACCGCGGCGCGGGACTCGTCGTGCTCGACGACCGGCGCGCGCGGCGGGATAGCACCTGACATTCGTGTCTGAAGTTGCAGCCCCTTTGACACCGGGCCGCGGGCGCCTCCACCCTCGGAGTCAAGGCAAGGCCGATGCGCCCCAGCCACTGCCATGAGCACGGACAACCGGCCAACCCGCCACGTGGCCGGGGGGCGCAGCCGCGCGGTCATCCGAGGACGTGTCCCCGGATGACAGTAGCTGACGGTACGGATAGGACATGAGTAGACCCGGCGAGCCGCCCACGATGACCAGCGCGCTCTCCCCTTGTGGGGCAGCCGTCCCGGCTGCCGGGTGGGGGGCGGGGAGGCCCCTACGCGACCCGCTCCACCACTCGAACGACGAGTGCCTTGCCCAGCACCGCCAGTGCTCGTTCCAGCCGCGGCATCTTCGACGGATGGCGCGGGTCGAGCAGACGCCGCACCTCCTTCTCGTCGCAGCCCAGCGCCTCGGCGAGCTTCACCTGCGACATCCCCGAGCCCCGCAACGCCTCGGTGAGGGCCGCCTTCGCGGCCATCACCGGCCGCAGGTGAACGGTGTCCCGAAGGTCTCCTGGGCTCGCGCGCGTCGGGATGCTCTCCCCCCTTCGCAGTCGCCCCGCAACCGCCTCCTCGACCGCATCCGCGGCCTGCTCCAGGGAGTCGCCGCGACTCTCCCCCTGGGTGACCACTTCCGGGAAGTCAGGGCAGGTCACCACGTACCCTCCGGCCTGGTCATCCGGCGTCAGCACGACGCGGTAGGCGTACTCGTTCGTCATCGCTCATCCCTTCAGGTCGTCCAGCGCGACCCCGAGCTGCTTGAGGATGCCGGCCAGCGTCCCCGTCTTGAGCTCGTGGGCGAGGCTCGGCACGACCGCCGCTCTCGCACCGAAGTAGACCGTCGCGTGGCTGCCCCTGCCACGCTCACGGACCAGCGCGACCTCGACTCCCCGCGCGCGTCCCAACCTGCGCAGCTTGCGGAGCAGCTCGGCACCGGTCACCCTCCGAAGATCGGTCATTCTTGTCCGAGTGTCAAGGAGCACGACCGCGGGGCAACGGTCGCATCGCCGGCCTCGAGGGGCGTACGGCTGCGGAAACGGCCGCACCACCGGAACCGGCGCCGGCCCTGTCGAAGGCGCAGGTCGAGGCGCTGTGCCGCCTCGACGAGGCGGTGTTGCACCTGCTGCGTGCGATCCAGGCGACGCCCGGCGAAACCGGGGACGGCGACGCCCCCGCGTGCGGTCCCGAGGCCCTGGCCATGCTCCAAATCCGGGTTCGCAACCTGCAGCGCTCCTTCGGGCTCGAGCCGGTGCCCGGCGAGGGGAGCCGCTTCGACGACCGGGTCCACCACGTCCACGCCGTTTGCCGGCGGGCCGACCTGCCCGACGGCGTCGTGGTCGAGGAGTTGCTACCCGGGTACCTGCTGGGGGAGAAGGTCGTCCGCCCAGCCGCAGTGGTGGTCAACCGGCGGCCCCGGCCGGCCGGCGAGGAGGACGAGTGAGCGACACGATCTTCGGCGTCGACCTCGGGACCACCAACTCGGTCCTGGCACTGATGGAGGACGGTGGGCCACGGGTGGTGCCGGCCGAAGAGCCGGCCCTCCAGCTGCGCCTGGACTTCTGAGCGGGAGGGAGCATAAACGACCCGTACGCCATTCTCGGGCTGGAGCCTGGAGCACGCAGCGACGAGGTCGAGGCCGCCTACCGGCGGCAGGTGCGGCGCTACCCGCCGGAGCTCAACCCGAAGCGTTTCGCCACCGTCAAGGAGGCGCACGAGCGGCTGACCTCCTTCGAGCGGCTCATGGACGAGGCCGCGGGCGACCCCGACGCGGTGCTCGAGCGACTGCTGCGCCCGGTCCTCGGGCGGCTGCGACCCATTGCCGAGCCCCCCACCCTCGCCGCCGCCGACTGGGAGCCCTTCTTCGAACCTCCGCAGCGGCAGGCGGTCCGCGAGATCCTCGCCGCCTCGGATGAGGCCCCGCCGGACGACGACTGAGCCTCGTGCACACGCCGTGAGGCGACCGGCGCCTTCGTAGGGGCGCGACATGTCGCGCCCGCAATGCCGTTGCACACTACCGGCGTCGTGCAACCGAGCGTCTGGTGCTTTCGAGCTGTGTCGGAAGAGGTTGCGGCTCCGCGGGCGCGACATGTCGCGCCCCTACGGGCATGCGAGCGCTACCGTGCTTCGATGAGGCGACGTGCGCAAGAGGCTCAGGTCTGTCCCCTTTCCTGGCTTCCTGCGTTCGTCTCACAGGTTTGTCAAGAGCCACCGATTGCGCGAGAGGCTCGATGCGGGCGGGACGCCCGCGCTCCCCGGGGCGACCTTGTCCCGGGACTCGTCGTTGGGGGCGTGGCACCGGAGCGCGGTCAGAGATGCACGAACCCCAGCGGCAGGCGAGGACGCCTGCCCCACAACGCGCCACCGCAGGCGTCACGAACCACGCTCCCGAAACGAGGCGGGAATCCGGTACGCGAACAGGGATACACTACCGCCATGAACAGCCTGATCGCCCACTTCCAGCCCGAGTTGGTGGGTTTCGTGCTCACCCTCGCCCTCGGCCTGCTGATCGGGTTCGAGCGGGAGGAGAGCCGGCCGGACGGGTCGGCGGAGGTCTTCTTCGGCGGGGTGCGCACCTACCCCCTCATGGCCCTCGGCGGATTCCTGTTGGTGCTGGCCTTCCCCGACTCCGCCCTGCCCTTCGCCGCCGGGCTGCTGGTGCTGGGCGCCCTGCTGGCGGTCACCCTCCACGCGGGGGAGGGGGCGAGGGACCTCGGCATCACCAGCGAGGTGGCCGCGCTGCTGACCTTCACTCTCGGCGCGGCGGCAGCGGCGCAGCTGTACTGGATCGCCATCGCCACCGGGGTGATCACCGTCATCCTGCTGCACGAAAAGCAGCGGCTAGAGAGTCTCGCCGACCGGGTCCCCCGCCACGAGATCGCCACCCTCCTGCGCTTCCTGCTGATCACGGCGGTGATCCTGCCGGTGGTGCCGAACCACGCCTTCACCACCTTCGACCTGAACCCTTTCAAGACCTGGCTGGTGGTGGTGGCGGTGTGCGGGGTCTCCTACGCGAGCTACCTGCTCCAGCGCCTGACCCCCGGCGGCCTCGCCCTCACCGCGCTGCTCGGTGGGGCCTACTCCTCCACCGTCACCACCGTGGTGCTCGCGCGGCAGTCACGCACCGGACGCTGGCCGCACCGCGCCGTCACCGGCGCCAT
>Ga0068714_10002028_pt1 | contig 27252 bp, 17 predicted proteins | sample MTBNYHSulfiMetaG_FD_62988 | JGI IMG/M metagenome (GOLD analysis project Ga0068714, IMG submission 62988) | Enrichment culture microbial communities from rom New York Harbor, USA that are MTBE-degrading - MTBE-NYH (New York Harbor Sulfidogenic)... | ecosystem: Environmental > Aquatic > Marine >... | reverse complement strand
TGGGAGCAGTGGTCACTCGCGCGATCTCCACGCTAGACTCCCACCCCGTGGCCCCGCTCTCTCCGCTGCCGGTCGACGACCTCCTCGGTGAGGTCGAGGCCGCGCTGCGGGACGGCCCCGCGGTGGTGGTGCAGGCGCCCCCGGGGGCGGGGAAGACCACCCGCGTCCCGCCCGCCCTGCTCGACGCGGGGCTCGCCGGGGAGCGGCGGGTGGTCGTGCTCGAGCCACGGCGGGTCGCGGCCCGCGCCGCGTGCCGGCGGATGGCCGCGGAGCGCGGCTCGAAGGTGGGGGAGGAGGTCGGTTACCAGGTCCGCTTCGACCGCCGGCTCGGGTCCACGACGCGCCTCGTGGTCGTCACCGAGGGGGTCCTGGTCGCTATGCTCCAGCGGGACCCGTACCTCGAGGAGGTCGGTCTCGTGGTCTTCGACGAGGTCCACGAGCGGCGTCTCGACACTGACCTCTCGCTGGCCATGGTGCGCAGGGTCCAGGAGCAGGCGCGGCCGGACCTGAAGCTGGTGGCGATGTCGGCGACCGCCGAGGCGGAGCTGTTCGCACAGAACCTGGGGGGGTGCCCGCGGGTGGAGAGCCCGGGTCGCCAGCACCCGGTGGCGGTCGAGTACCTGGGGCGACCCTCGGAGCGCCCGCTCGCCGCCGAGGTGGCGGCCGGGGTGCGGCGAACCCTTGCCTCCACCACCGGGGACCTGCTCGTCTTCCTGCCGGGAAAGAACGAGATCGCCCGGTGCCGTGAGGCCCTGGCGGGTCTCGCGGCGGAGGCGGGTCTCGACCTGGTGCCCCTCCACGGGGACCTCCCCGCGACGGAGCAGGACCGCGCGCTGACCAGGGGCGCGCGGCGGCGCGTGGTCCTGGCCACCAACCTCGCCGAGACCTCCCTCACCCTGGACGGGGTCAGCGGGGTGGTGGACTCCGGATTGGTGAAGCGGCTGTCCCACGACCCGGGCTGCGGTCTGGACCGCCTCGAGCTGGGACGGGTCAGCCGGTCATCCGCCGAGCAGCGTGCCGGTCGCGCCGGTCGCCAGGGACCCGGGTGCTGCCTCCGGCTGTGGAGCGTCGCCGAGCACACCGGCCTGATCCCCCACGATCCGCCCGAGGTCCGCCGCGTGGACCTCGCCGGCGTCGTGCTCCAGTTGCTCGCCTGGGGGGAGCCGGACCCGGCGGCGCTGCCCTGGCTCGAGCCCCCGCCGCCGGACCGCCTGCTCGCGGCCCGGGAGCTGCTCGAGCGGCTGGGGGCGGTTGACCGCGTCGGGGTGACCGCGACCGGTCGCCGCCTGGCGTCGCTGCCGGTCCACCCCCGCCTCGGCCGGCTCCTGCTCGAGGCCCACGGCCTCGGGTGCCTCGAGCGCGCCGCCATGGCCGCTGCGGTGCTCGCCGAGGGGGCCTCAGCCGTCGTCGCGCCGGAAACGGGCGGCGACCTCGAGGAGGCCCTCGACCGGCTGGCCGGACGCGGATTCGAGACGTCGCCCCACGTGTGGCGTGTCCGCGGCCAGCTCCTCGACCTTTCCCGGCGGGCATTCGGCCCGCCCGGCCCGCCGGCCGGGGACCCCCGCTCGGCCTTCGCCCGCGCGGTGCTGGCCGCGTTCCCCGACCGGCTGGCCCGGCGGCGGGGGCCGGGCAGCGTGCGGGCGGTGATGGTCGGGGGTCGAGGCCTGCGGCTGCCGGCGGCGTGGCCGGACGACGGCCGCGACCTGTTGGTGGCCCTCGACCTCGACGCCGGCCGTCGCGGCCGGCACGCCGAGGCGCCGGTCCGGGTGGCGCTGGCGCTGGACCGGGAGGACCTGCCGGACGGCGGGTTGCGGCGCGACGGCGGGGTGGAGCTCGACCGGGCCGGTGAGCGGGTCCGGTCGGTCGAGCGCCTGCTGTGGCAGGACCTGGTCCTCGAGGAGCACGACGGGGGGATCGACGACGAGGCGCGCGCGTCCCTCGCCTTGGCGGCCGCAGCGGCCGAGCGGGTGGACCAGGCGCTCGGCCTCGAGCGGGAGGAGGTGGCCTTGTTCCTGGCCCGGCTGCGATGGCTCGCGGCGTTGCGACCCGAGCTCGGTTTGCCCCGCTTCCGGGCCGCCGAGCTGGTCGAGCTGCTGCCGGTGCTGTGCCGGGGACGTCGCTCGATGTCGGAGCTGCGCCGTCTCGACCTGGTGGCGGTTCTGCGCGGCCGGCTCGACCGGTCCCGGCGCGCGGCGCTCGAGCGGGAGGCCCCGGAGCGTCTCACCCTGCCGAGCGGCAGCAGGGTCCGGCTCGCCTACGACGAGGGGCGGCCGCCGGTCCTCGCGGCCCGCATCCAGGAGCTGTTCGGTCTCGCCGAGACGCCGCGGGTTGCCGGCGGGAGGGTCCCCGTCATGCTCCACCTGCTCGCCCCGAACGGGCGTCCGCAGCAGGTGACGGACGACCTCGCCGGGTTCTGGGAGCGCACCTACCCCCAGGTCCGACGGGAGCTGCGGGGGCGCTACCCCCGGCACGACTGGCCCGAGGACCCCCTGTCGGCGGCCCCGCAGCGGGGGCCCAGGCGCCGGCGGTAGGGATTCTTGGGGGCCCGGCTGATCACGCGTGAGTCGAACTGCGGGGGACGGAGCGCGCAACCTCGACCTCGACCTGGACCTGGACCAGCCGCGAGGCACACGCGCGACGACCAGGGCCAGGTCCAGGACGAAGTCCAGGTCCAGGACCAGGTCCAGGTTGGGGCGGTGGTTGCCGGTGCGATGCGCACGCCTCGACCGGGAAAGAGGATCCTGCGAGCAACCGGTAGGCGGCGACAACCTGGAATGCAGGAGCTCGCTCGTCGCCTTCTCTGGACCAGCAGGCCCTGACACGCGCGATGCGCCTCCTCGAGGGCCTGGGGAGCAGCCGATGTGGGTGACCGGGTTCGTTCGTCGCGGTCTCGAGAGTCTGCTGGTTGTCCTGGTGGTCGCCTCGTTCGTGGGTCCCCTCGCGGCCCAGGATGACGCGCTCGCCAGGCTCCAGGCACGAGCCGTCGAGCGCTACCTGAAGGAGATTGGCAGCCGCGACGCCGAGAAGCGGCGGGACGCCGCCCGGGGCCTCGGCGGATACGAGCAGCCCGAGGCGGTCGCTGCCCTGGCCACGGCGCTGGCGGACGCTGCCCCTGCAGTCCGCGAGGCGGCTGCCTCCTCCCTGTGGAAGACCGGCGCCGCTGCCGCTGCGGCCCGCCCGGCGCTGGAGCGGGTGCTCTCGGACCTTAGCCCGGCGGTGCGGGTGAAGGCGGCCGGCGCCCTGGAGGCGATGGGGGCGGACCCGTCCACCCTGGTCGAGTCCCGCCGATCGGTGCTCGCGGAGGGCGACTGGTTCGACCAGGCGCTCGCCGCCCGCGACCTGGTGGGCCACGTGCCGCCGGCCGAGCTGGTCGGCCCGGTGCTGGACTCGATCCGCCGCACGCCGCCGGGGTCCCGCAGTCGGTTTGCGGACCCGGAGGACGAGCTCAGCGGCGCGTCGGTGCTCGAGCCCCTGGCCGCGACTGCGGACCCGACGGTGGTGACGGCCCTGCGTGCCGCGATCGACGAGCCCGGGATGCCGAAGGCGCCCCTGGTCGACGCCCTGGCAACGGTGGAGCCGGAGCCGGAACGGTGGCTGGACGCCCTGGTGGCGGCCACCCGCGACCCCGACGCGGCGGTGCGGAAGGCTGCGGCCGAGGCGCTCGAGGAGCGCGCGAAGCGGCCGGAGGGGGGTGCGGGCTGGCCGGAGCGGGTGCTCGGCCTGCTCGAGGACGCCGACCAGGGCGTCCGGTGGGCGGCGGTGGAGGCATTCGGGGCGGCCGGCGGGGCCGCCCACGCCGCTGCCCCCGGGCTCTCCCGCCTGGTCCAGTCGAGGGGCGACGACAGCTTTCGTGTCGCAGCGGTCAGGGCGCTCGGTGCGATCGGCGACCGGGCCGAGCCCTACGACCGCGCCGTCAAAGAGCAGGTGGCCGCGGTCGCCGCGCCGGCCCTGCTGGCGGTGATCAAGGCCGACGGCGACGAGGACCTGCGGGATGACGCCACCGAGGCCTACGTCGGGCTCGCCGTCGACCCGGTCGCCCAGGCAGGGGTCCTCGCGGAGCTGGCCGAGGGCAGCTACCCGACCTGGGTCCGGATCCACGCCGTGCGGGCAATCGGGGGCCTCGGTCGGGCCGCGGAGGGCGCGATTCCTGCCCTCGAGCGGCTCAGCCGGGACCCCGAGTCCCTGATCTCCAGCGCGGCGACGTACGGTGTCGAGCAGATCCGGCGTGGGGCGGCGGTGCCGGCCGCGGTCGAGGCCCCGGCGGCGAGCCAGCGCCCCGCCGTGTCGGGCGCCGACGTCCAGGCGGCGATGGCGTGGCTGCGGCGGGAGAACGTCGACCTCACCACCGACGGCCTCTACCGCGCCATCGTCGAGCGCAACGCGGACGCGGTGGACGCGTTGCTCGCCGCCGGGGTGTCGGCCACCGATGCCGGCACCACCGGCATTCCCCCCCTCCACCACGCGCTGATGAGCGCCTGTCAGTACGGCGTGCGCCCGTCGAGCGACGAGGCGCGTCGGATCGTGGCCTCCCTCCTCGCCCACGGCGCCGACCCGAACGCCCGCGACGAGCAGGGGAACCCGGCCCTGATGCGCGCCGCCGGAGTGTGCGACGCCTCGATCGTCGGTCAGCTGGTGGCCGCCGGGGCGGACATTCAGGCAAAGAACGCCGTCAACATGACCGCCTTCGCACTGATGGTCGCCATGGGGGACGCCGAGGGCGCCCAGGCGCTCCTCGACGCCGGCTTCCGGTTCTCGCCCGAGGACGCCGAGTCGGTGCGGGAGTGGTTCGCTGACGACCCGGCCAAGCGCACGCTGTTGGACGCCGCCGGCGGTAAACGCTGACGCGGTCCCCGCGGCACCGGGGTTACCGCGGGGATGGCTCACGACCGAGCTCTGCAGGCGGCTCAGCTCACCGTGATCTCCACCGGCCGGGTCTCGTCGCGGACCTCGGGCTCGTAGTACTGGTAGGCGGTGGCGCCGGGTGCCTGGGCCCTGACCGGGAACTTGGCCCGAAGCTGGTACCGGAAGACGACGGGCACACCGCCGTCGATGCGGTCGAAGTACAGGATGACCTGCCGACCGGTCAGGGAGTAGCGCTGGATGACGCCGTCGCTCTTGAGCCGGTCGAAGGCCTCGGTCAGGACCTCGAAGCCGGGGGGGACCCCGAGGTCGACGATGGTCATCATGGCCGCACCGGGGCGGTTGTAGCGGACCTTGACCTCGCACCCCAGAAGGTCGTCCGCTTCCAGAAGGGTCCGGTCGTAGGCCACCTCGATGGCGAGGGGCTTGTCCTCGGGCTCGCCGGTCCCCTCCCACGGGATGTGGTGGGTGGCCACCACCTGGTAGGCGAGGTTGCCGCGGCCGGAGGCCTCGAGGGCGACGGTGTTGGCGCCCTCCTTCAGGAACGGTCTCAGGTCCACCAGCCGGAACACGTCCGCGGTCTCGGGGGTGATCTCGAGCTCCTGTGCCACCTCGCCATTGACGGCGACGGTGACGTTGACCGTCCCCTCGACCCCGCCACCCGCGCCGGTGCCGGCGAGCAGGGCGCGCATGGCCTGGACGGTGGCCTGGGTGGAGAACCAGGTGCCGCGCGGGTCCTTGTGCTCGACGAGCCAGGCCAGCGCCTTGTGGGCGGTCTGGGTGTGGGCGCCCGAGGCGAGCATGGCCTGGGCGATGACCGCGGTGGTCTCCACGGCCAGGGCGTCGCCTCCGCCGTAGGTCACCCCTTCCGAGGAGGACTGCCAGTGGACGGTCTCCCCCTCGGTCACCTTGAGCCCGTCGAGACGGTCGAGCACCGAGCGGGCGTCGCCGTCGCGGTCGGCGGCCGCGAACGCGGCGGCCACCAGGCCGAGGGTGTAGGGGTCCTCCCCGGCCTGGGACCAGCCGGACTCGAGGAACCCGAGTGCCCGCTCGAGGCGCGGGTCGCGGTCGCCGGAAGCGGCGAGCGCCCAGGCGATGTAGGCGGTGGTGCGAAAGCTCGCGCCCTGGAAGCGGTTGATGGCCCCCTCGGCGATGCCGCCCGCCGTCGGCTCCCAGCTTCCGTCCCCCTGCTGCTGGGCGTACAGCCAGGTGCGGGTGCGGTCGATCACCGCCGGGTCCACCTCGGACACCTTGGCCATGTCCGAGAACTCGAGCAGGCCGTAGGCGGTCAGTACGGTGTGGGCCGGCGGCCGGCCGAACCACTCGAAACCGCCGCCGGGCACCTCGTAGGTGAGCAGCCGCTGGTAGCCGAGGTTGATGTAGGAGAGGGCCTTGAGCTCGAGGTCCGGCCTGGCTTGCCGGGTCCGGCGCAGGTAGTCCAGGACCAGGACGTTGGGGTAGGTGGTGGACGACGTCTGCTCGAAGCACCCGAAGGGCATCTGGAAGATGCTGTCGAGCCCCTCCACCACCTGGCTGAAGGCGCCGGGGTAGACCTTGACGTAGAGGTCGCTGGCGCCGTCGATGGCGTCGGGGGGGATCACGACCTCCTGGGTGAGGTGTTCACCGAGGCGACCGTTGAAGGCCTGGATCACCGGCTGGCCGTCCGGGGTGACCGTCACCTCGCGCCGGACCGCGTCGGCCATCTCCGAGCCCGACGCCTTGACCGTGAGCGCGTGGCGGCCCGGCCGCTCGGCGCGAACGCGGAACGACACCCCTGTGACCTCGTGCGACCCCATCGTGAGGGTTCGCTCGGTGCCGTCGAGCAGCTCGCACCAGTCGCCGGACGAGACCTCGAGGCGCACGGTCTGGGGCCGGTCGAGGTAGTTGTAGACCGCCACCGGCACGCTCACCTCGTCGTGCTGGGTGAGAGCCACGGGGAAGTCCACGTCGACGAAAAAGTCCTGGAAGACCCTCAAGCCCCGGGTGGCGCTGCCGAGCTCGCCGTTGCGCGACACTGCGGAGGCCGCCACCCGCCAGGTGGTGATGGAGTCCGCGAGGGGGATCTCGAGGCGGGCCCGGCCGGCGTCGTCGGTGACCACCTCCGGCCGCCAGAACAGGGTTTCGGGGAAGAAGGAGCGGACCCGGGTGGGGGCCTTCAGCGCCTCGCCCGAGGATGACGCGGAGCTCTCGTCCTTCTTTTCGGCTTCCTGGAGCTTCGCACCGTCGATTGCCCACACCTGGGCGGCCATCGGCATGGGCGGGATCTGCTTGAACTCTCGGAAGTCCCGGTCGTCGACCTCCATGCCGAGCGGCATCCGCTGCAGTGCGCCGCGCATGCCGGGGGCGGCGGCAACCAGGAACGGCAGGGCCGGCAGCAGGAAGATGACCGGCCGGGTGACCACCAGGTAGAGCCAGCGCGGCACCGATGTGGTGCGCAGGGCGGTGTTGCGCGCGGCCGAGAGGAAGCCCAGGGTCAGGGCGGCGATGGCGATCACCGTGAGGAGGCGGGCGAGGGCGTCGTCCGAGCCGATCATCCCCTTTTCGGCGGCGGCGACCGCTGTCACGACCACCGCGACCGCGGCGGAGTAGGCCCAGGGGAGGCACGCCACCACCTTGCCGAGCGCCGGAACCGCGGCGGCGGCGACGCACCTCCGCACCCGGCGGGCGGCGATCAGCAGGAGCAGAAAGGCGCCGGTCGCGCCGAGGGCCGCAGCGGTCAGTGCCGCGGACTGAGGTCGGCCGGCGTGGCCCAGGTCGGCCGCTGCGGCGGCCGCCGCCGCGAGCAGGAACGGCAGGTAGAACGCCAGCCACCATCGCCACATCACGCCGCCGGTCGCCCGGCGCAGCTCGTCGAGGTCGTCGGCGTGGCCGTCCACCGGTCGCCGCCGGGCCAACCGGACGAGGGCGTAGACTGGCGCCGGGACGAGCAGCAGCAGGTACAGCCACAGGGGAAGGCGCACTGCCCCCCGGGTCAGGCCACGGAAGTACTGCCGCTTCTCCTGCTGGAGCTGCTGCTGCTTCTCGGCGAAGCCGAGGTCGGCCTGGGACTGGGGCGCGCCGATCCCCTCGGCGGCGGAAAAGAGGACCTGCCGGGCCTGTTGCTCGGACGGGGGGGCGGCCTGGGCTGACGGGCCGGTCACCTGGCTGGGACCCGCCGGCATGGCGGCGTGGATCTCGTAGCGGGGCTTCAGCAGCTCGGCCTGGAGGGTGAAGTACACCAGCTCGAGGCCAGGCTTCATGTCGGACAGCGCGAACACCGCCTCGTCGACCCCGGCCAGGCCGAGGGCCGCCTGGACCGGCGAGCCCCCGGGGCCGAGCACGAGCACGTCGAGCACCGCGGACTCCGCCGGGCGGTAGGTGTCGCGGTCGAGCGCGAGCTGGACCTCGAGCTGCTCGGCCCGGTTCACCTGGACCACCCTGGTGTCCCGCACCAGGGTGCCGTCGGAAAGGACGCGGTAGGCGTGGAGCTCGAGGGTGCCGGCCAGGTCGTCGGACAGATCCAGGTCCACCCGTCCCCGGCCATCGACCACGTCGAAAGCGGTCATCCAGAGCGTGCGCCGGTTTCGGACCACGTCGAGGAAGACCCTGGCGGTCGGAGCCGCCGACAGGACCTCCAGGGTCGCGCTGTCGCCGACGGTGTACACCGCCCGGTCGGGACGAAGCAGGAAGCCGTCGGGACGGGCGTCGCCGCGCATCTCGACCAGGTCGCTCGAGCGCAGCCCCCGGCGGTCCGTGGCCTCCACCAGCGCGCGCAGGCCCGGCGTGGTGGGGGTGAAGCTGACCTGGGCGACCCCGAGGTCCGAGGTGTCCACCTCGGCCTCCACCGGCGGGCCGAGGCGGACCGTGGTCTGGGCAGGCCGGCCGTCCGGGTAGGCGGTGACCAGGTAGAGCACGTTCTCCACCCCCGGCACCAGCTCGCCGCTCTCCGGCAGGACGGCGATCCGGATGGGCCGGGTGCTGACGGTCAGCTGGGCGGTCGTGGTTTGGGTGGAGCCGGCGGGGTCGGTGACCGTTGCCTCGACGGTGACGAAGGCGTCGCCCCGGGTGAGCTCCTGGCCGACGAACGCCCGCTTGAGGGGGAGGCGGACCTTGAACCGGCCGTCTCGGTCGGTGCGGCCGGACGCTTCGGCGAAGGGCTGCAGGGTCTCCACCATCTCGCTCGCCACCACCCGGACCGTCGCGTTCTCGACCGGCTTGCCGAAGGTGTACTCCGCCACCAAGTCGGCCTCGAGGGTGTCGCCCGGCTGGTAGTACCCGCGGTCGGTGGTCAGGTCGAGGCGGAACTTGGGTAGAACGTAGCGGCTCACCGTGACGCTCTTGGACGAGGTGGTGTCGCCGATCGAGGCCGTGATCTGGTAGTCGCCGGTCGAGACCTGGTCGGCGAGCTGAAAGTCGGCTGCAACCACCCCGAACTCCGAGGTTGCCCCGATTCGTTTGAAGACCTTGTTGCCCTTCGCGTCCTGGACCTCGAGGGTGACCGGAAGGTCGTTGGCGGGTCGGAGGTCGGCCTTCGAGAGAGTCAGGGCGCGGATGTGGATCACCTGGCCCGGCTGGTAGATCGGCTTGTCGGTGGTGACCAGCGTCCGAAAGGAGCGACGCACGGTAGCGGCGCGTTCGACCGAGGTCCGGCCGGCTCTGGAGCTCGCCCGGACCTCGACCCGGTAGCTGCCCTCCCGGAGGTCCTCCGGCAGGGTGGTCTCGGCGGTGACCCACCCGTCACTGTCGGACAGTCCGGTGCCGAGTTGGGTGCGTTGACCCTGCTCCGACACGAGGACGACCTCGACGCGGGCGTTCGGGATCGGATTCCCCTGTCGGCTGTCCCGGACCATCACCCGGAAAGCCGCGGGCAGTCCCGGAGTGAGCTCGTCCTGGCCGTAGAGAACGGCCTGCGCCGGGCTCGCCCGCCGGGAGGCGACGGCCACGCTCTTCCAGCCGACCCAGATCCCGGCCACGACCACGAGCGTGACGACCACGGTCCAGAAGCGGCGGCTTCCGAGCCAACGCAGCTCCGGCTCGACGGGGGTGTAGGACATCTCGGCTCCCTTCCGGTGACGCTGCCCCGAGTGTACCTCGGGTGACTGCGACCCTTCGTGCGGTTGAGACCACCTCGAAGGGCGGAAGTTCCGCGATGGTCACCCAAGGGTGGGTCTCGGCCGGGGACCGGAGCGGACTCGACCCCGACCGCCGGCGGTCATCACCGACCAGCGGCGCTCGGCTCCCGTGGGCCCTCGCTCCGTCGTGCGAAAGCCGCAGCCGCCGCCGCGAACTTCGGCGGGGAGGTGGGGGTGAGGTAGAAGGTCGTGGTGCCTTCGTAGCAGTCCCCGATCGCCTGGTAGGAACCGCTGATGCTCGACGAGGCGGCGGTCGCCTGGCCGCCGGTGATGTAGTCGTTCCAACAGGGAATCGTGTTGCCGTAGCCCCCCTCGACGGTGATCTCGGTGCCGTCCACGTAGCCCCCGACGTAGACCTCCATGTACCCGTCGAGGGTGAAGGTGTACGCGTCGAGTGAGGGGCCGTCCTGGTAGACGAGGACGTACAACGAGCCGCTCCCGGCTGGCCCGGAGAAGCTCCCGAACCACCAGCCGTCGAGGTTGTAGGTCGACCGGTACTGGGTGTACTGAGCGTCCTCCCGCTCCTCGAGAAAGACGGCGTCGCCGGAGTTCTCGTCCACCACCGAGGCGTAGGCCACCCACTGGGTGTAGTCGGGGGTGAGGCAGTCCCAGCGGAGGTAGCCGGACGAGACCGCGCCGCCGAAAGAGCGCAGCGACACCTGCTGGTGGCTCCACGGATCGAGCTCGAACACCCTGGTTGCGACCAACGTTCCGTTGTCTCCGTAGACTCGGGCCCGGATCTCGGCCGCCCGCGACGCGGCATTGACGACGCCGATGTTGGTGCGGTATCGGGAGTTGTCGCGTATCCCCGCGATGAGAGCATTGTCGTCACTGTGACAGACGTTCTTCTGACCGTTTTCGGTCTGCCCGAAGGTCTCGGTGTCGCCGGTGTACGTCCGAGCGCTGGCCGTGAAGAAGGCGCCGTCGGTCGACTCCAGGACCAGTGCCCCGGTCCCGGTGACGCCGAAGGTTGCAAACACGACATCCTCGAGCACGAGCTGCTGGCTCGCTGCAATGGTGAAGCTGCGTTCGGGGCCGTTGGTGTTGTTCTGGCCCGTTTCGAGGAACCTGATCTCGACCGTGACGGACCTCCAGGCATAGGGGTTCACGATCGTCACGTCGGTGCGCCAGAAGGTGTTCTGCGCGCCCTCGACGTGGGCGGCGGCCGGGATCACGAACCAATCCCAGAGCGACGATCCGGAGGCGGCGAGGGCTCCCGTTGCAGACGCCAGGACAACGATCAGGAACGATGTCGCGTACCGCATGGTCAGACTCCCTTCAGGTCCAGGTCCTCGGGCTGCTGGTCCCGAGTCTACCACTGCGGTTCTCGCTCGTTCGGAGGTGAGCTTCGCGGGGGCGGTGGGATCTGGGGACCGGCTTCACGCGCCGACGGTGGCGATCTCGCCGGTCAGCTCGCGACCGCGGCAGGTGTTGCGGCCGGCGGCCTTGGCCTGGTAGAGGGCCGCGTCGGCCGCCGCCACCAGGGAGGAGGGGTCGCCGCCCGCGGCGGGGTAGGCGGCCGCCACCCCGATGCTCACGGTGACGTGTGGCGCCACCGGAGAGCCGGCGTGAGGGAGCCCGAGCCCCTCGACCGCCGAGCGCAACACGTCGGCGATCCGGCTCGCAGCCGCGACGGTGGTCTCGGGGAGGATGACGGCGAACTCCTCCCCACCGTGACGGGTGAGCAGGTCCCCGGCCCGGCGCAGGTTGGCGGCGAGTGCGGTCGCGACCTGGACCAGGCACCGGTCGCCGGCGGCGTGGCCGTAGCGGTCGTTGAAGGCCTTGAAGTGGTCGACGTCGACCATCAGCACCGCCATCGGCCCATGGACGCGTTGGGCGCGCCGCCACTCCTCGTCGAGCCGCTGCTCGAAGACCCGGCGGTTGGCCACCCCGGTGAGCGGGTCCTCCGCCGCCAGTCGGGCGAGGGTTTGATTGGCCAGCTCCAGCTCCCCCTTGGTCGCGAGCAGGTCGTCGTAGAGCCTGGACTTCTCCAGGATCAGCGACACCTCGCCCGCGACCTGGCGCAGGAGCCGGACGTGGTCGTCGGTGTACGCGCGAACGCGGCGGCTGGAGAAGAACAGGAAGCCCACCGGCCGGCCGAGGGCGACGAGGGGGAAGGTGAGGCTCGAGCGCATGCCCTCCTCGACGATCCTCCGTGTGGAGTCCGACTCCGGGTGTTGCTCGAGGTAGGCCTCGAGGTCCGCGAGCACGCGCGGCTCGCGGGTGGTCAGGACCCGCTGCAGACTGCTGCCCGCGAGGGGGGCCTCGTAGCCCGACGCGATCGCGGACGGAGCGGTCTCGCCGCGAGCCCACACGGCCCTGACCCTCGCAGGCTGCCCCTCGACCAGCGCGAACCCGATCCGGTCGTAGGGCAGCAGCGAACGAAACGAGGAGTAGACGTGCTCGAGGACGTCCTCCAGCCGGACGGCGGAGTTGAGGGTCTCGGTCAGGCGCCCGAGGTGCTCGAGCTCCGCGGTCCGGGCCGCCACCAGGCGTTCGAGCTCGTCCTGCCGCCGTCGGGACGCGCTCAGGAGCCGGCGGGCGACGAGGCCGATCAGGGCCGCCAGGGCGAGCGCCAGAATCACCATCAACCACAGGGAGTGAAGCAGGTTCTCGCCGAGGTCGCGGAGGCCCGTGTAGTGGAGCGGGGGCAGGACGATGCCGGCCCCCGTCATCCAGCCGGAGGCACCGCGCCCGAGCGCATGGCCGGAGAATCGAGTCACTCCACCACTCCGCTGACGGAAAATGCCGCGGGACCGGGTTTCCTTCCCGCCCCACCCGCGACGAACGACCGACCCTCGCTCGCAGGCGTCCCCAGGACGCCGCGGCGTCGTCCCGGTGGGTTGGAGGCGACCGGTATAATCCGGGTCGGTCTCGCGGGCCGGGGCCCTTGGAGGGGATGATGAGGCGGAGCTGGTTCGTGGCTGGGGTCGTCGTGGGCATGCTGGCCGGCGTGACCGTCACCTGGGCGGGGCGCAAGGTGGTGGACCCGGGGCTCTACATTGACGCTGAGCCGAGGGACGCGGGGAGGGCCCTGCTCGCGCTTGCCCGCGAGGACGCGGGCTCGGGAAGCTGGGAGCGGATCGCGGTGGCCCGCTGCTACATCCTGGGTGGGGAGCGGCAGCTGGGCGAGGAGATCATCGCCGAGGTGCTGGCGGGCAAGCCGGAGGTCAGCGACTGGATGCGCATCGGTCGGCTCTGGGCCGAGGCCGGCGAGTGGGAGCCGGCGCGCGAGGCGTTCGACCGGGTTGTCGAGGCCAAGCCCAAAGACGGCGACCGGCTGGCCGAGATCGGCGCCTACCACAACCTCCACGGCGACCGGGAGAAGGCCGAGGAGCTCTTCCTGCGCAGCTTCGAGAGCGAGGCGGACGACTACGAGAACCTCGCCATCGCCGGGGGCTCGTACCTCGGCGTGCGGCCGAGCCGCTGAGGCGGCGATTGACGGTTCCCGGGGTCTCCACTAGGCTGTCCGTGACATGGCGCAGTCCGTGAACCGGTTCCTGATGGACGTGGAACCCACCCCGTGGGCTGCCACCGTGGAGCCTCCGCGCTGGGTGCTCGAGATGGTCCCCGCGACCGTCTCCCCGTGGCGACCGGTGGCGGAGGGTCTCGCGGTGCGCGAGCTGGGGGACTCGAGCATCCGGTTGGTGTCGGCGCGGGTGTGGGACCTGCTGGTCGAGGACGCCGACGGGGCCGAGCGGCGGACCCGCGAGGCGTACGAGGCGGTTGCCGCCCGGGTGGACGGCGGCCATGCCCCGCACCCCGTGCGGGTGTGGAACTTCATCCCTGGAATCCTGGCGCCGCTGGGCTCTCTCGAGCACCGGTACATGGCCTTCAACGCCGGGCGTTTCCTCGCCTACGAGCGGTGGTTCGCCGGCCGGCAGGGTTTCGCGCGGACGGTGCCGACCGCGTCCGGCGTGGGCCACGACGGCGCTGACCTCCTGGTCCACTGCCTGACCTCGGCAACGCCAGGCGTGCCGGTCGAAAACCCGAGGCAGGTCCCCTCCTACTGCTACTCCGCCACCTACGGGCCTCTCCCTCCCTGCTTCGCGCGCGCGACGGTGCTGGAGCCGGCCGGGACAGGGGTCGCCCGGCTGCTCGTGGGCGGGACCGCGGCGGTGCGGGGCGAGGACTCGGTGCACGCCGGCGACCTGGAGGCCCAGGCCGAGGAGACCTTCGTCAACCTCGCCGAGCTGGTGAGGACGGCTCTCGAGCGGCGGGGATTCGCAGTCGGGGATCCTCCCCGCGACCGACTGCTCGGCTGCTACCGTGCCCTGCGGGTCTACTACCGGCGCGGTTCGGACCGGGCGGCGGTGGAGAAGCTGGTGTGGGGCGCCTTCGCGGGCGCAACCGACGTCGAGCTACGGCGCGCCGACCTGTGCCGTGACCCCCTCCTGATCGAGATCGAGGGCGTGGCCGACCTCGAGCCGTGATCTCGCCACGGCCTGCGGCCACCGCCGCAGCGCCCGGGCGGGGGAGCTGAGAGCTGACGGCTGAAAGCTGACTGCTGCTGAGCGTGACGGCCGCGCTGCGGCGAGGTAGCATGGTGCGCCGGCGAGGAGGTGCCCATGGCCAGCGGCGATCGGGTCCAGGTGAGCGTCGATCCTGATCTCGAACGCGCAGTCGACTTTCCCGCGCCGGATCTCGAGGCGTGGCGGGCGGCGGCGATCGAGCTCTTGAAGGGGAGGCCCCTGGACAAGCTCTCGACCCGGACGCTGGAGGGGATTGTCGTGCCGCCCCTTCACACCGCGGGGGACGGGGCCGGGTCGCCGGGCTACCCCGGGTTTCCGCCCTTCGTCCGCGGGCGGTTGGTCCTCGGGCAGGTCGTCGGCGGTTGGGAGGCGTGCCAGCGCTGCGTGTCGCCGGAGCCGGAGCGTGCGGTGGCCGAGATCGGCGCCGACCTCGACCTGGGGGTGGGCGCCGTCTGGCTCCGCCTCGACCGGGCCGCGCGCTGGGGTCTCGACGCCGACGACCCGGCGGCCTCGATCCTCGGGGGGGACGGGCTGGCGGTCTCGACCGCCGACGAGCTGCGGCCCCTGGTCGCGACCGTGGCCGGGCGCGGCGCCTCGCTGCACCTCGAGGCGGGGGGGGCAACGCTCGCGGTCGCCGCTTTGGTGAGCGCCTCGGCCGACGCGGAGCGGGTGGGGTTGGGGGGCAGCCTCGGCGCGGACCCCCTGGCCGACCTCGCAGCCGAGGGGGAGCTGCCGGCGGGCGTCGACGCCAGCCTGGCCGGTCTCGGTGAGCTGGCGGTGTGGGCGTCGCGCCGCGACCCCTCGCTGCGCGCGGCGACCGTCTCGGCGCTGCCTTACCACGGCGCCGGCGCCTCGGCGGTTCAGGAGCTCGCCTTCGTGCTGGCCACTGGGGTCGAGTACCTGCGGGCCATGGAGCGGGCGGGTCTCGACGTCGAGGGGGCGGCGGGTCAGATGCGACTGCTCCTGCCGGTGGGGCGCGACCTCTTCATGGAGGTGGCCAAGCTGCGGGCCGCGCGGCGGCTGTGGGCCGAAGTCGTGCGGGCCTGCGGAGGCTCCCTGGCGAGCAGCCGTGCGCCGTTGCACGCGGTGACGTCTCCCCGGACGATGACCGTTCGGGACCCGTGGGTGAACATCCTGAGGGTCACGGTGGAGACGTTCGCGGCGGTGGTGGGCGGCGCCGACGTCGTGACCAGCCTGCCGTACGACCTCGCCATCGGTCCCAGCGAGCCGGCGACGCGCCGGCTGGCTGCCACCACCCAGGCCATTCTGCGGGAGGAGACCCATCTCCACTCGGTGGTCGACCCGGCTGGGGGCAGCTGGTATGTGGAAAGCCTGACGGCGCAGCTGGCGGAGCGGGCGTGGGAGCTGTTCCGGCGGGTGGAGGGCGGCGGCGGCATGCGCGCCTGGCTGGAGCGGGGGGAGGTGCACCGGGAGCTCGACGCGACCTGGGCCGGCCTCCGCACCCACCTGGCCACGCGGCGGGCTCCGATCACCGGGGTGAGCTCCTTTCCCCTCCCCGGCCAGGTTGCGGTTGAACGTCCCGAGGTCGACTGGCCGACGGTCAGGGACCGGGCGCGACGACGCCTTCACGGTGCTCGCGGTCGGGCCGCCGCCGAGCTGGCGCGGGTCGCCGAGGCGAGGCGCGCCCGAAGGAGCGGCGGCGAGCTGATGGACCTCGCGATTGCCGCGGCCCGAGCCGGCGCGACCCTTGGCGAGCTCCGGCGGGCCCTGGTGCGCGAGGCCGCCGCCACGAGGCTGCGGCCGCTGCCGGTACACCGCGAGGCCGAGGAGTTCGAGGACCTGCGGGCGGCGAGCGACCGTCAGCTCGCCGCCACCGGGGCGCGGCCGCGGGCGTTCATGGCCTGTGCGGGCCCCGCCGCGGACTTCAGGGCCCGCGCCGAGTTCAGTCGGGGGTTCGTGGAGGCGGGTGGGATCGAGGCAGTGGGTGGGAGGGCCGCGTCGACGGCGGCAGAGCAGGCGGGGGCCTTCACAGCCTCTGGGGCGCCGGTCGCCGTGATCTGCTCCTCCGATGCGCTCTACCCCACGGTGGTACCGGAGCTGGCGCGAGCTCTGAAGGGCGCCGGCGCGCGGGCCGTGGCGCTTGCCGGTCGGCCCGGGGAGCACGAGAGGGAGTGGCGGGAAGCGGGAGTCGACCTGTTCGTCTACCTGGGGTGCGACGTCGTCGCCGGACTGACCGCGCTGCAGGTCGCCGCGGGGGTGGCCCATGAGTAGGATTCCCAACTTCGCTTCCGTGCCCCTGCCGGCGGTCGACGGGGCCTCTCTCCCTTCTCGGTCAGAGTGGGCAAGGGCGGCCGAGGGGCTGGCGGGCCGGCCCCTCTCCGAGCTGGAGCGGGACACTCCCGAAGGGATATCGCTGGGGGTCCTGTACGACGCTTCGGACGTCCGGGGCCTGGGTCACCTCCACTCCCTTCCCGGCTTCCCCCCGTTCCTGCGCGGCCCATACCCGACGATGTACGCGACCCAACCGTGGACGATCCGGCAGTACGCCGGCTTCTCCACCGCCGAGGCGTCGAACGCCTTCTACCGGCGCAACCTGGCCGCGGGGCAGAAGGGGCTGTCGGTGGCATTCGACCTTGCCACCCACCGGGGCTACGACTCCGACCACCCGCGGGTGGCGGGCGACGTCGGGATGGCCGGAGTGGCGATCGACTCGATCCTCGACATGCGGACGCTGTTCGGGGGGATACCCCTCGACCGGGTCAGCGTGTCGATGACCATGAACGGCGCGGTGCTGCCGGTGATGGCGCTGTACATCCTCGCCGCCGAGGAGCAGGGGGTGGCCCCGGGCAGCCTCTCGGGGACCATCCAGAACGACATCCTCAAGGAGTTCATGGTCCGCAACACGTACATCTACCCGCCCGAACCGTCGATGCGGATCGTGGCCGACATCTTCCGCTACACCGCCGAGAAGATGCCGAGGTTCAACTCCATTTCCATCTCCGGCTACCACATCCAGGAGGCGGGGGCGACCTCCGACCTCGAGCTCGGGTACACCCTGGCCGACGGCCTGGAGTACGTCCGCACCGGGGTCGCCTCCGGCCTCGCGGTCGACGACTTCGCGCCGCGGCTGTCGTTCTTCTTCGCCATCGGGATGGGGTTCTTCATGGAGATGGCCAAGCTGCGGGCGGCCCGTCTCCTGTGGGCGACCCTGATGAAGGGGTTCGGCCCGAAGAACCCCAAGTCGATGGCGCTGCGGACCCACTGCCAGACCTCGGGCTGGAGCCTGACCGCTCAGGACCCCTTCAACAACGTGGTCCGCACCTGCGTCGAGGCCATGGCCGCGGCGATGGGGCACACCCAGTCGCTGCACACCAACTCCCTCGACGAGGCGCTGGCCCTGCCCACCGACTTCTCGGCCCGGATCGCCCGCAACACCCAGATCCAGCTCCAGGAGGAGAGCGGCATCTGCCGGACCGCGGACCCGTGGGGGGGAAGCTACTTCGTCGAGCGGCTCACCTGGGACCTGGCCCGGGCGGCCTGGGCCCACATCGTCGAGATCGAGGAGATGGGCGGCATGGCGCGGGCGCTGGAGACCGGCCTGCCCAAGATGCGGATCGAGGAGGCGGCGGCCAGGACCCAGGCGCGGATCGACTCCGGCCGTCAGACCGTGGTCGGGGTCAACCGCTACCCGCCCGTCGAGGAGCAGGCGCTCGAGGTGCTGCAGGTGGACAACCGGGCGGTCCGGGAGGCCCAGCTGGAGCGCCTCCGGCAGCTGAAGGCGGACCGCGATCGTGTCGAGGTCGAGGCGCGCCTGGAGGCCCTCACCCGCTGTGCCGGGACCGGGGAGGGCAACCTCCTCGCCCTGGCGGTGGACGCGGCGCGGGCGCGGGCGACGGTGGGGGAGATCAGCGACGCCCTCGAGAAGGTCTTCCACCGCCACCAGGCCACCATCCGCTCGGTGTCGGGGGTCTACTCGGCGGAGGTCGGGGAGCGGGCCGAGGACGTCGCCCGGCTGCGGGCCGTCACCAGCCGCTTCGCCGAGCTCGAGGGGCGACGGCCGCGGATGCTGGTGGCGAAGATGGGGCAGGACGGCCACGACCGGGGCCAGAAGGTGGTCGCGACCGCGTTCGCCGACCTCGGCTTCGACGTCGACGTGGGGCCGCTGTTCTCGACCCCCGACGAGGTTGCCCGCCAGGCGGTGGAGAACGACGTCCACGTGGTGGGGGTCAGCTCTCTGGCGGCGGGCCACCTGACCCTGGTGCCGCAGCTGAAGGACGCGCTGGCGGCCGTTGGACGCGAGGACATCATGATCGTGGTCGGCGGGGTGGTGCCGCCGCAGGATCACCAGGCGCTGCGCGACCACGGGGTCGCGGCCATCTTCGGGCCGGGGAGCCGGATCACCGAGGCCGCCGCGACGGTGGTGGAGGAGCTCGAGCGCCGCCTCGGGCTGAGCGAGGGATGACGGAGAGAAGGAACGCAAAGGCGCGAAGGCGCGAAGGCGCAAGGGGAGCAAGGGCTCCGAGCGCATCCCCGGCGGCATCCCGACGAGTGCGGCGAAAAGGGAACTCACCGGGTTGGGGAGGGTTCCTCGTCGCGCCCCCGTCGCTGCATCCAATGAAGCGCCCCCCAGTCACCCGTCATTCCGAGGAGCTCAGCAGAGCCTGTCCCGAGCGAACGCGAGGCAAGGGATCGGCCCCAACGAGGGGCCTTCCTTCGCCGCGGACGATCCCTCCGCTCGCTCCGCTCGCGTTCGGGATGACAGACCAGTGGAAGCGGCCGTCTCTCTCTGCGCCTTTGCGCCTTTGCGCCTTTGCGTTTCTTTCTCCTCGAACCCCGACCGCGTTCCCCCAGGTGGAGGCGGGGTGAGGCGGGAGCTGTCGGCCGAAGAGTACGCCGCCGGGGTGCGGGGCGGGGACCGGGCGGTGCTCGGCCGGGCCCTGACCCTGGTGGAGTCGAACCGTCCTGACCACCGGCGGCTCGCCCAGGAGCTGCTGCAGCTCCTCCAGTCGGCCCCCGAGACCTCCTACAGGGTCGGCATCTCCGGCGTGCCCGGGGTGGGCAAGAGCACTTTCATCGAGAGCCTGGGCCTGGAGCTGGTGGAGGGGGGGCGCCGGGTGGCGGTGCTGGCGGTGGACCCCTCCAGCGCCGTTTCCGGGGGCAGCCTGCTGGGTGACAAGACCCGAATGGCCGACCTGGCGGTGCACGAGCGAGCCTTCATCCGGCCGTCGCCGTCCGGTGGCACCCTCGGCGGGGTGGCGCGCAAGACCCGCGAGAGCATCGTCGTGTGTGAGGCGGCCGGCTACGACGTGGTGCTGGTGGAGACCGTGGGGGTAGGGCAGTCCGAGACCATGGTCGCGGACATGACCGACTTTTTCCTGCTGCTCATGCTCGCCGGCGCCGGGGACGAGCTGCAGGGGATCAAGCGGGGCATCATCGAGCTCGCCGACGTGCTGGCCGTCAACAAGGCCGACGGCGCCAACCGCACCGCGGCACTGCGCTCGCGGGCCGAGTACGAGCGGGCGCTCAAGATTCTGCGGCCGCCCACCGGCGCAGGTTGGGCGCCGCGGGTGGTGACCTGCAGCGCTCGCTACCGCCAGGGTCTCGACGAGATCTGGCGGCTGGTCGAGGAGCACCGTCAGCAGCTGGAGCGCTCCGGGGAGCTCGAGGAGAAGCGCCGCCGCCAGCGGCTGCACTGGATGTGGGCGCTGGTGGACGAGGCGTTGCGCACCGCGGTGCGCGACCACCCGCGGGTGGCCGAGATCCTCACCGGCCTCGAGCAGGAGGTCCTCGCGGAGCGGATCACCCCCACCCGGGCCGCGGAGCGGGTGCTGGAGGCGTTTGGGCTGGGGGGCGCGGGAGCGACAGACCCGGGTGAGTGAGCTGCGGATGTCGGGCTTCTGCCCGCACCCGTGCCCGTTGCCGATGGGATCTGTGGGGAACGAGAACCCAGCCCGCTGAATGTGAGCCTCGAGCGGATAGGGTGGGGTTCATTTTCCCGCTGCGGTTTTTCGGAGAGCCGGTCAAGGCCGGGGGGCGCCAGTGCATGTCCCGGCGCCCTGACGGGACGCAAAGGTGTTCGTGGCTACAGACAGGCCTCGCTCGAGGTCTTCACGCGCGTGCCGACTCGAGCGAGCCCGTACAGGGCCGAGAGCGCCAGTGAGATCACCAGGGCCTGACCCAGCCACGAAATGCCGGCCAGCCACCTCACCGGAGCCAGCTGCGCCAGTACCGGCCAGTCGGCCTGGTGCCGAAGGTTGGCCGTGTGTACCAGGGCAGCCGCCAGGTTCAACACCATGTAGGTGGCGATCACCCCGGTCATGACCGGCCTGCCGAACTGCCAGATGCCGATCTGGCAACAGGCGGCGACCACCGTGCCGTAGGCGCAGACCAGGGTGATGAACGCCAGGGTGGGGACGGTGGTGGAGCCGTCGCCCGATCTCGCCAGCGCCACCCCGAGGATGAGCAGCCAGTAGACCGCTCCCGTAGCGAGCACCAGGCCGAGCTTGCGGTGGACGATGGCCCGGTCGGTGACCGGCAGGTTGCGGAGGAAGGGGTAGGACTCTCCAAGCTCGCTGAACAGCACCGAGCTGGCGAGCCACACCGGCATGAAGAGGGGGATGATGTCGAAGGCCGGCCAGTCGCCGGTGACGAGGTGGGGCCCGAGGAGCCCGGAGAACGTGACCAGGTGGGACAGGTAGAAGAACGAGCAGCGTCGCAGGATCGGGTCCATCTCACGCCTCCGTGACGAGCGAGAGGAGAATGTCCTCGAGACTGGCGTTGTCGACACGCGCCTCTCCGGCTGCCAGCACGGGCTCCAGGGCGTGGCGGACCGCGGTGAAGTCGCCGATCAGCCCGCGGTTGCCGTACGGCTGCGCCCGCAGGAGACTGAGGCTGTCCTCGATGGCCGGGTCGAGAGCGCCGTCCTTGAACTGGATCCACTTCCACCGTGCCAGCAGGTCCTCCTTGTCCTCGGACAGGAGGATGCGGCCGCGGTGCAGGAAGAGCACGTCCTCGGCGATGTCGTCGAGTCCGTCGGTAATGTGCGACGCGACGACCACTGTCCTCCCCCCGTCGGCGACGAACCTGCGCAGCCTGTCGAGCAGCGCACGCCGGTGGAGGACGTCGAGACCCGCGGTCGGCTCGTCCAGGATCAGCAGATCCGCACCGTGGGACAGCGCCAATGCCAGCGCCAGCAGCTTCTTCTCCCCGCCGGACAGGTGCTTGACCCTCTTGAGCGGGTTGACCCTGAACTGTTCGAGAAGCTCTGCAAAGCCCGCGCCGTCCCAGCGGTCGAAGTAGGGAGCTGCGAAGCGGGCCGTCCACCGCACCGTCTTGTCCGTGAAGAACGCCGGCTCTTGAGGCACGTAGCCGAGCCTGTTCTTGACGACCCGATCGTGCTCGGCGCCCGCCATGCCGAAGAGCCGCACGGTGCCGCCGTGAGCCGGTGCCTGGCGGGCGAGCACCTTGACGAGGGTGGACTTCCCGGCGCCGTTGGGGCCGAAGATGCCGGTGATGGAGCCGCGGCGCACCTGCAGGCAGATGTCCTCCAGGGCGAAGTCCTCGTAGTTCTTCCTCAGGTTGTGCGCTTCGACGACGATTTCCATCTCATGACTCCTCGATCTGCCGGATCAGCCGGATGACGTCCTCTGGCGTGATGCCGAACCTGGACCCGGTGCCCAGGATGCGCTTCAGGTTTGCTCGCAGCTCATCCAGCTTCTGCTGGCGCAGCGCCTCTCGGTCGACCACCGCGACGAACGAGCCAAGCCCGGCGCGGGTCAGGATGTAACCCTCGGTCTCGAGGTCGAGGTAGGCCCGTTTGATGGTGATGGCGCTGACCTCGAGCGCCTCTGACAGCTCGCGGACCGACGGCAGGCGATCCTGAGGTGCGAGCTCGCCGGAGGCGATGGCCTCCTTGATCTGGTCGGTGACCTGCTTGTACATCGGGTCTGGGTGGCTGGGGGAGAGCGCGATGAACACCCTGGGCCTCCGTGACTACCTCGCATACTCAATATACGAAGTAGGTGACAGACTGTCAAGGGGTCACTTGGGCGGGTCGAGAGAAGCCCACGCCGGTTCGACCGGAGCAGGGCCAGGGTCGGCGTCGGTGGCGGTGATCGGGTCGCCGCGGTCCTTCGCCGCCGACGCCGGCCTCACCGCCGGTTTCGAGAGCGCCGCGAGCAGCGCGGCGCTCGACCGTCTGCTCTCGTCGGGAACCTTCCACCGCGGCAGCCGGGTGCTGTTGCAGCTGACCTCGAGCCACCTGGTTTCGTTGGGACGGCGCAGCGTCCCGGGCTGGTGAGAGGGCGCTGGCAGCAGGGTATGATGCACGCTCGAGCTGCGAGGGGAGGCTTGAGCCGTGGCGGTCCACATGAGAGCACTCAAGACGGCGCTGGTGATCGCTTCGCTGGGGGTGGTGGTGCAGTGCGGTGGGGTGCCGGGCCCCCGGGAGACGGGTGGCGAAACGCCGGCTGCGGGGCCCGCGGGGTTCGTGGCCGCGGCGGTGACGGTGGACCCTTGGCGGCTCGACGGCGAGCCGCAGGTCCACGTCGGCGACGCTCTCTTCGAGCTCATCAACGGCGGCGCCGAGCTCTACCACCGGCACGGGTTCGTGCAGGCGCTGTCGGCCGAGTACGCGGACGGCGACGGGCGGTCGATCGCGCTCGAGATCTTCGAGATGAGCAACGTCGAGGGGGCGCGGCGCGTGTTCGCGGAGAAGGCCGGCGGCTCGGGCGAGGCAGTGGACCTCGGCGACGAGGCGAGGCTCGAGAGCTACTACATGAACCTCCGCACGGGCCCCTACCTCGTGACCCTCACCGGTTTCGAGGGGGACCCGGGGACCACCGAGGGGATCGTGGCGCTGGCGGGTGCGGTGGCGGCGGAGCTCGGAGGTGAAAGGTGACAGACGGCATCACGAGGCGCAGGTTCATCACCGATTCGGCGGCGGCGGGCGCGGCGGTGACCGTTGGCGGCGGTCTGCTCGGCGGGCTGACGTCGCCACTGGTCGCCGGTGAGCCCGGGGGACCGGGCCTGGCGGCGGTGTCCGGCCCCGACGGTTTCCTCAACACGATCGCGGCGGTCGAGGCGCTCGGGGGAATGGCCCGGTTCGTGCCGAAGGGCTCGCGGGTGCTGGTCAACGCCAACACCGCGTTCAAGCACCGCGGGTCCATCGTCTCGCCCGAGGTGCTCCTCGCCACCCTCGACCTGTGCGTGAAGGCGGGCGCGGCCGAGATCTGGCTCGTCAAGGGGGCGCCCGACGGCTACTGGGGGCGAACGCCGCGAGCGGCCGACCACCAGCGGCTGGTCGACGCCGCCAGGGTGTCGGAGCGGGAGCTGGAGGTGGTCCGGATCCCCGCCGGCGTGGCCCTGAAGGAGGCCCACGTGGACCGGCGCCTGCTGTCGGCGGACGTCCTGCTCAACGTGACCATTGCCAAGCACCACAAGGGGTGCTCCTTCACCGGGGCGCTCAAGAACGCCATGGGCGCGTGCCCCCACGACCCCACCTGCCGGTACTTCCACGTCGGTGCCAACCCCGACTCCACCGACTGGTACCCGAACCTCGAGCACATGTCGCAGTGCATCGCCGACCTCAACCTGGTGCGCCGGCCCGACCTCTGCATCCTCGACGCGGGGGTGATCCTGACCAGCAACGGGCCCTCCGGCCCCGGCGAGCTGGCCAGCCCGAACGCGGTGGTGGCGTCGGTCGACCCGGTGGCGGCCGACGCCTACGGGACGCGGTACCTCGGCCTCGAGCCCGCAGCGGTGCCCATGATCGGCAAGTCCGAGAAGCACGGCGTCGGCCGTGCGGATCTTGCCGCCGTCGGAGTGCTGGAGAGCCGGCTGGGCTGAGCGATCCCGACGGACCACTGTCAATCGCCGGGCTGGCCGACGGGCGACTCGGGTAGTCGTTGCGATCGTCTGACCCGTAGTGCCTCGAGGGACGCTCCGCACCATCGGCGTCGTCCTCGCCGAGCCGCTCGCCACGGGAATCGCTCAGAACGCCTGGCCCCCAGAGAAGGACACCAGCCACCCCCGGTCTCCGAAGGGATCGGGGTCGAACGCGTAGGCGAAGTCGAGGCGAAACGTCCTCGAGCTGGTTCTGGTCAGGCCGAGGCGCAGGCCGAAACCCGCGTCGAGCTTGAGGTTCCCCGTCTTGAACGCCTCGGATCCGTAGGCGGCGTTGCCGGCATCGACGAACACCACGGCACCGGGCGAGAGAACCCGCCAGAGCTCCCTCCCGAGGAAGATCCGATGCTCGAGATTCACGATGATTGACGAGTCCCCGGCGAAGGCGTGGAGCCGGTACGCGCGCAGTCCGGTGGATCCATCGGCGAAGAACTGGAGGTCCGGGTCGAGATCCCGGCCGTAGGTGAGACGCAGGCGCCCTACAGTTGTCTGCGGGAAGCGAACCCCCTCGTACTGCCGGATCACGTTGAGGTCGACGCTCGCGATGCCGTTTTGGTGGTCCGCGCCGACTCGGGACTGCAGAGAGGTCCCCACGAGCACGACTGCCGCTCCGATCTCGAAGCCCTTCGAGATCTCAGCTGCGATCAGGCCTGTCGTTCGCTCGGCGCCCAAGGCGGCCGGCGACACACCGAGCTGCAGACTGAAGCGCGGGCCGATTCTGAGGTCCTCGAATCGCTGGTCTCGGTTGAGGTAGTGGACCTTGGCGAACCTGTTGCGAGCGTACTCGTAGCTGGCGAACAGGTACCGGTAGTCGCGGTCGTGGGGGAGGGTGCTCGAGACACCGGTCGGCAAAGGCGTGAAGTCGTCCGCTTGCCAGTCGATCCCGAACGAGACCCGATGCGCCCTCAGGTCGTTGGGCGCCAGGGCGATACCGTAGCCCGCGCTCAGCGCCCGGTGCTCCTGGTTGAACTCGTCCACGACCACGCCGTTCGCGTAGACCCGCGACGCATACTGCCGGTCCGCAGCCCCCGTCGACACTGCCCACGGGGTGGCAAACGAGTAGAACGGCCGATCCACGCCGACCTCGATCTGGGTCCCGTCCGAGTTGCTCGCGAGGAGCGCGCCCGCGTTCCACCGGGAACCGAGCACTGCCGGGTCCCAGTACCGGACGCCGAGGCCGGTTCGGTCGACGTCGCTCGCGTAGTACGTGGTGAGCTCCTTGCCGTAGCCGAGGAAGTTGTTCTCCTCGATCGCGAAGCTGAAGTCGGTCTCTCCTCCGGCCGAGCCCAGCGTCCCGCCCGGCTGCAACGACCAGGAGTCGCGCGTGGACACGACCACGTCGACCACCCCATCGTGCGGCTCGCTCGCGGTGACCGACGCTGCGCTGAGAAAGTGCTTCGCGCGGAGGATCCTCTCACTCTCCTCGAGCTGTGAAGGGACATACGGGTTGCCTTCCCTGAACAGGAGGAGGTTGCGAATGACCCCCTCCTTCGTCTTGATGTGGAGCGAGTTGGTGAGCCGGTATGCCCAACCCCGATCCGCCTCCTCATCGGAGAACACGTCGCTCGACGCGATCTCGATGGTCCCGATGCGAAGGGGCGGGCCCTCCTCGCCGGACAGGCCGACAGCCCACAGCGCGCAGAGGAGCCCCATGACGATCAGCCAGGGCCCGCCGACGCCCGAAAGACAGCATCCCGCATGGACGCTCGGGGCATCGGTGGCCGCGTCGGAGGGGCTCGGTTCACTCACGCTTGCGAGCTTCATTCCGCAGACGAGTCGCCCGGCACGGGCACTACGCCGGCATGCCGCGACGATAGGCCCCGCACTCTGAGCGTCAGATGACACCCGGATTACGGTCCTGTCATGCGCCGCGCCCGCTCGCGCCAGCGCGTCGATCGCGACCTCTGCTGCCGCGATACAATCTCCCCGTGCGCATACTCGTCATCGAGGACGAGGCGAAGACGGCGGCCTATCTCCGAAAGGGGCTCCGCGAGGCCGGCTATACCGTGGAGCACGCGGCAGACGGCGCGGAAGGGCACCACCTGGCGAGCACCTCGCCGTTCGACGTGATTCTCTGCGACGTCATGCTGCCTGGGCTCGACGGCGTCGAGTGTGTCAGGCGGCTTCGCGCGGAAGGTGTCCCGACACCCGTCATTTTCCTCACCGCGAAGGACACGGTCGAGGATCGAGTCACCGGGCTCGACGCCGGGGGTGACGACTACCTCGTCAAGCCGTTCTCGTTCACCGAGCTTCTCGCGCGGATCCGGACGCAGCTCCGACGAGGTCCCTCCCCCGTGCCGGATCTCTTTCGTGCCGGCGACCTCACCGTCGACCCCGTGCGTCACACCGTCGTCCGGGGCAAGACGGCGATCTCGCTCACACAGAAGGAGTTCTCGCTCCTCCTCCTGCTGATCAGGCGCAAGGGTGAGGTGCTCAGCCGCACGGTCATCGCCGAGCAGGTGTGGGACATGAACTTCGACAGCGACACCAACGTCGTGGACGTCGCCATTCGCCGTCTTCGCAGCAAGATCGACGACCCGTTCGACCAGCCCCTGGTCCACACCGTCAGGGGAGTGGGCTATGTCCTCCGCGATCCGCAGTGAGGGTCGGCGGCCGGCGTCGATCTTCACGAACATCCTGGTCCTGATGACCCTGTCGACGACGGTCCTCTTCGTCGCCTTCGCGGCCTTCCACCTCTCCGCCGCGTCGAGGGCGCAGAGGAAGGACCATGAGCAGTACATCAGCACCACGCTCCACTTCATCAGGGTCGAGCTCGAGGAGACCCTCGAGGAGGGACAGACCGAGCAGTCCGAGCTCGACGAGATCGAAGACGCCGTGATGCGGGAAAACGCCGCTCGCTTTCTCGGCAAGCTGTTCCTGGAGGTCCTCGACGAGGGCGGGCGGGCACTCCTACGGACACGGGGGGCCGACGACGTCCTGCGCCA
>Ga0068714_10002027_pt1 | contig 27269 bp, 24 predicted proteins | sample MTBNYHSulfiMetaG_FD_62988 | JGI IMG/M metagenome (GOLD analysis project Ga0068714, IMG submission 62988) | Enrichment culture microbial communities from rom New York Harbor, USA that are MTBE-degrading - MTBE-NYH (New York Harbor Sulfidogenic)... | ecosystem: Environmental > Aquatic > Marine >... | reverse complement strand
TCAGCCCAACCGGATCGGTGACCCTCCCGAGCAATGCCCCATCTGACCTCCGTCGCACCTCGACACGCGCCACATACTGATCGGACAACGGGCTGTCCGCAGCAGCATTCCTGATCATCAGCGACGTGATCGCGATGTCGTACGGGTCGAGATCATCGTCTCTCAGCCGCAGGCGCTGCGCAAGGAACCGCACTCCCTGGAAGACGACCCGATCGGCCAGTGTCGTCGCCGTCGCCCGTTCGAACCCCTGCCCGACGTCCGGCCCGGTGACGAATGCCGCGCTCTCCGGTCCGCCATGCGGTTTGCCGAAGATCGTGCTGTCCTCCGTGTGCCAGACCACGGTCCGCAGCTTGATCGCCCGCCCGTGGGGCACGCTCGCCGCGAGGGTCAACCAGATCTCGAGGACGATCGCCGTATCGTCAGCGACTTCGTTGTTCGCGGCGGTCGTGATCCGCACGCCACCGGCGTTCATCCCGGACGCGTCCGCCACCTGGCCCATCGGCATGCCATCGCGCGCCCGGACCACCTCGATCGAGGCGATCTGGCTCTCCGCGAGCCGGGTCGCTGCGTCGCCCACGTTCTCGATAACAAGGGAATTCAGGGTTACGTCGTATGGGTCGATATCATCATCCGTGCAGACGATCCGCTGGGCAAGGAACCTCTGACCGGAGAAAACCTGGCCCCCCGTGAGGGCCTCGTTGCCCAGCGTTTCGAACCCTCCCGGCTGTCCGACGGTGAACTCCGGAGCGGCCCCGCCGACTGCGAAGTCCGTCCCGCCGCAACGCACGATCGCAGCAAGCTTCAACCGGTGAGCCGTGGGGGCATCCCCCTTCATCGTGATCCAGATCTCCAGATGGACCACTCCAAACGCGGGGATCTTGTTGTTCGACCCTGTGACGACAGGGGCCCCGGTAGTCGTCAGCTTCGCCAGCTCGAGAGCGGCTGCCTGCTGGCCGAGCAATGCGTCGTCGCTCGCGCGGCGGACCTCGATGCGCTCGACATACGCGCCGGTCAGCTTCGTTCCTCCCGACCCGTTTTCCAGGACCAACTGCGCAATCGTCACCTCGAACGGCACATCGCTCGAGTCCAGCTCGATCCGCCCGGCGAGGAACTTCTGGCCGCGGTAGACCTCTGCATCGCCGACTGAGCCGTCGAACGCGATCGCCGGGGGCGGGCCTACGGTGAACGTCGCCGCGGCATTCGCAGCGTAGTCGACGGGCACATCCGGATTGTGCGTGACCACGGTGCCGCCAAGGGCGAGCTTGGACCCCAACGGCGCAGCGGCCTTCAGTTTCGCCCAGACCTCGATCCGGAACGCTCCTGTGAACACGTTATTCTGGCTCGTCGTGACCTCGACACCGGTTCCCGTCGCGAGGTTCGCCAGCGTCGTCAGGGACCTCATCACCTTGCCGTTATCCGCCCGACGAACCTGGATCTCCTCCACATCTGCGCCCTGTACCCGCGGCGGCGGCGCCATGTTGAATACCTTGACTTTGGTCACCGTCGCTGCCGCGTCCGCGTCGATCTCCTGCACAAGAACCCACGCGCCGGGCGCCACGTCCGCGTTGGGCAGAGACACGTTGTCGAAGCCCACCGCCCCCGCCGGCGCGGCCGTCCCAGCCGCGAGCCCGATCGCCATCGCGATCCACAGGATTCTTCTCATCTCACGACCTCCTCACCCCACGCGGGCTGGCCGGCTCCTTCCCCGCCAGCGCCAAGACGCCTGCGCTGTGACAAACGGGGGTTGACGACACCGGGACCGCGCCCCGGAGGCCTTCTGCAATGGGACTTCATTGGATCCAACATGTCTGCAAGCATCCCCGTCAGTCTAGAGGTCTCCCGCCCCCTCACGCAGGATTGCGGTTACCGGGACCACAGGCGTTTGTCCGCTCCTCCCTACACCCTTGTCCGCAGCGTCCGGCTCCGCCTTGCCCCACTTGCGCCTCTCGGCTAGGCTGTCTGGCCATGGTCCATGTCATCGCGACGAACCGCAAAGCCCGTCATGAGTACGATATCCTCGACCGGATCGAGGCGGGGATCGTCCTCACCGGGACGGAGGTGAAGAGCGTTCGCGCCGGCCGCTGCTCGATCCAGGACGGGTACGCGGTGGTCCGCGACGGCGAGGCGACGCTCAAGGGGGTTCACATCGCGCCGTATCCGCAGGGCTCGGCGCACAGCCCCGACCCGCTGCGCGACCGGCGGTTGCTCCTCCATCGACACGAGATACGCAGGCTGGGGACGAAACTCCAGGAGCGCGGGTACACCCTTGTCCCGCTGCAGGTGTACTTCGAGCGAGGCTACGCCAAGGTCGAACTCGGCCTGGCGAAAGGGCGCGCGACCTACGACAAGCGACGCAAGCTGCGCGAAGAGGACGAGAAGCGCCGGACCGAAGACGCGCTCAAGCGCTACGCCCGCGGCCAGAGGATCTGATCCCCCTTGTCGAAAGGCCCGGAACGCAATGGCCCAAGATCCCACCATGAAGAACATGAAAGGGAAGCCAGCCCGCAATCGCAGGCCCTGATGAAGGACGAGAGGGGAGGAGTGAAGAATCCCAACGCGGTTTGTTCAGTCGTCCGTTGGCTTCACACCCTGCGAGCCGTCAGCCCACGGATCTCTGCGGGCGACCGACCGTCCCGACCGACGTCCAACTTCCTGCGATACCACCATCCGATTCCGACATGCAATCGATGGAACGGTTGATCCGAAGCCTGACGGGCGGGCATCGCTCACAGGGCGAAGCGCTTCAATCCATCCTGCAGTCGCCGCACGTTGAAGCTGATCAGCAGCCCCTGCCGGACATCCGCGAGGCGCATATGGGTCAGCGACTGGGCTGCGTGAATGCCCCCCTTGAGCATCTCGACACACTTCAGTCCCACGATCAACCGATCCGCAATCAGGAGATCGACGCGGTATTCGCAGTCACGACGCGCTCTTCGCTACTGCGCCGGAAGCGGCCGCTCCTTTCGGTGCAGGATCCCTGCGGTCGCGAGCTCCTTAGACAGACAATCACGATACGTCGATTCAAGGAGGCCCGGGCCAAGCGCCCGATGGACCTGAAACGCGCAGCCGATGACGCAATGCGACAAGTCACTGAAGGACCTCTCCATGTCCTTCATGGCACAAGCTTCTCTGTATCCCACAAGGGAGATGGGACGGGCTAGCTCCGGAAAAGGACGGCTTCGCGCTTGAAGAGTCGCACGGCGGCGGCGATGAGGAGCATGCCGCATCCTACGTTGGCGACGAGCGTGTAGACGATGCTCGCCCTCGCCAAGTCACCGACGATGATCCCCTGCAGCGCGTAGAGCGCATTGGCGATCGGTATCAAGTACCGCGCCCCTTCAAACTGCATCCCCCCGGTCATCGACATCATCCCGACAAGGACGATGACCATGTAGATCGGCAACAGGTACGTGCTCGCTTCCTTCTGGCTGCGGGCGTAGGTTCCGACGATGATCACCAGCGCCGCAAGGATGACCGCCAGCGGGATTAGGACGACGAGCATCCATCCGAGCGCCGGCAGGTCGAGGCGGAAGACCGCCGCCTCCGAGACGCCGGCGGGAGTCAGGCCCCCGCCGAAGAACCGAACCCCGATCAGAAGCCCGATCGCCGACAGGAGGGAGGAAGTGAGCGATACCGTCAACACGGTGAGAAACTTGCCAAGGACGATCTCGGTGCGCGACAGCTGGCTGACGAGCAGTGTGGCGATCGTGCTTCGTTCCTTCTCCCCCGCGGTGATCTCCGCTCCGAGACCCATCGCGCCGGTGAGGATCGCGAGGACCATGAAATAGGGGAGGAGCCGGCTCAAGATCATCCGCCCGAGCGACTCCCCGGTGGCGACATCCTCCGTCCGGACGATCAGGGGCGGGGTAAGCTCGTCCATGTCGTAGCCGAGCTGGGCGAGCTTGTCGCCCACGACCCGTTGCAGGTACCCCTCGAGGAACCCCCGCACGCGAGACGCGGCAAGCGGGGCGAACGTATCGGCCTGGTCGTAGTAGAGCGTCACATCGAGCCCGAGCCCTTCGCCTCCGGACTCCTTTTCGACGAGCAGGAGGACGTGCCCTTCACCCTCTCGCAGCGCGGCCAACCCCGCGTCGATCGCCCCGAGCCGCCGCCAACGCAGCGTCGTGTCTCGCGCCAGCTCGGCGGCGAACGCATCGTCCGCCGCCCGATCGACCACGAGGATCGTCGGCACGAGCGCCTCGTACCGCACCCGTTCCGCTTCGTTGAATCGGCCGATCACCGAGAGGACGAGCGGGTAGAAAACGAGGGGGAAGAAGACAGTGAGGAAGAGCGTCCGCCGGTCGCGGATCGCGCCGGTGAGCTCCTTGGTAAACAGCAGCCGGACGTTCTTCAACATTGCGCCGGGACCTCAGGATTCACCCTGCTCCGCCTCGTCGGGCGAGTCCGGCGCGGCGTCCGCGTTACCGACCGTCTCCGAAGCGGTCTGCACCGGCGCGACCTCCTCCGGGCTAGCCCCCTCGACAACCGGCTCGGCCGGCGACGCGACGTCCGCGGACGTCTCTGCGACGCCGACCTGGACCTCGATCGGCAAGCTCGCCTTGCCGCCGCGCGTCTGGGGCGCAGCGTCATCCTTGTAGAGGATCACCGATTGGCGCTCCTCCGTGACCCCGGACGCGTTCACGGCGTAGAAGGAAAGCTGTCGCGCGCCGTCCCGTCCTTCGATCGAGAACGGCCGTGAGTAGAGGCGCCAACCACCCCCGTCGATCGCGTAGTAGATCCTTGTCTCGCCGTAAGTCGAGCGCTCGACCAAACGAAGCGCGAGCAACGTCTTCGAGGTCACCCAGGTTCCGCGAGCGTCAACGTGTTTCGGCTCCCCGATGTCAAGCGCCGTCACCGGCGGATGGTTGTCGAGCAAGAGCGACACCGTCTGCTTCGGCTCGACGTTGCCCAGGTGATCAACGCCGTAGTAGCTGAGCTTGCGCGGCCCGTCCTCTCCCGTCAGGTAGATCGGAGCGCAGTAGGCATTCCATTCCCCTCCGTCGATCGCGTAGTGAATCTGCGCCACGCCGCTGCCGGGATCGATCGCCGACAAGGTGATCGGCGTCTGCGAGGTCACGAGGAGCGACCCGTCCGGGGCCACGCGATTGCCGGCGAAGGAAAGGCCAGCCGGCGCGACCCGCGTCCACGCGACCGGTGGTGCAGTCAACGGGTACCGATCGTAGACGCGGTAGTAAGGAACGTCGCCGATCCCGTCCCCATCTTGATCAGCGCCGTCGTAGTCGCTCCAGTAGTTGCCGCGGGAAGGCTCGAACCACGCGTTCCATCGAAACGGATCGTAGGCGTTCATCCCATTGTCGAGGAACGCGTTGCCGACGACGCGGTTGTCCCGCGAGTTGGCGCCCATCACGACGCCGTAGCGGCTCTCGGCGATGACGTTGCCGCGAAGCACGTTGCCGCTTGAGCCGGCGAGGTGGATCGCCGTATCGGAGAGGCCGATCTGGATTCCTTCCACGCGGCCGTTTTGGACGGCGTTGAAGTAGATGCCCGCCAGCCGCGCTCGCTCGATGACGCAATCGCGGATCACGAAATGGACCGTCGTATGATCGACGTAGACGCCGTAGTCAGCGTTTGGGGCGTCAATCCGCCACCCCTCGATGAGGTACGGATCGGTCGCCGTGCCGCTGCCCGACATCACCCCGTTCCCGATCGTGAAGCCCGCGTCTCCGTAGATGTAAATCGGTTCGCGATTCCCCCACCACAGGGGCCCTCCGTCTCCGACCTGCCCCCCCACCAGGACGACCGACAGCACCACGGCCAGCACGGCCGATGCCGCGAGCGCGACCTTCCTGCCCATCATCGCCTCCTTACGCGTCTCCCCATCTCTTACGGTCCCAGGATACCACGTCCGCGTGGCGCGGGGAACCCCATACCTACTCCGCCTCGACGACGGTGAAGAAAACATCCTCGAGATCCCTGCCGCCGTATCGCGCCCGCAGCTCCTCTAAGGTCCCGAGGGCGTGCAACCGGCCACGGTGCAAAATGCCGATCCGATCGCACAGCCGCTCCGCCACGTGCATGTTGTGCGTCGAGACGAGGATCGTCCGGCCTTGGTCGCGGAACAGCCCGATCGTCTCGACCACGGTGCGCGCAGCCATCACGTCGAGGCCGAACGTCGGTTCATCCAGGATCAGCACCGGCGGATCGTGGAGGATACTCCGCGCCAACGACAACTTCTGCTTCTCGCCGGTGGAGAACGTCCCGACCCGCCGGTCGGCAAGCTCCATCATCCGCAGCATCCCGAAGATCTCCTCCGAGCGCTTCCGGATCTGCGACACCGAGAGGTCGTGGATCCGTCCGAAGAAGTGGAGCGTCTCGCGGGCGGTGAACCGATCGTACAACCCCGTCTCGGTCGCGAGGAAGCCGATCCGCTTCCGGACCTCCCCCGGCTGCGTTCCGACGTCGAACCCTGCGATCGTCGCGACCCCGGATGTCGGGGTGAGGATCGTCGCGAGCATGCGCAACGTCGTTGTCTTCCCGGCCCCGTTCGGCCCGAGCAGCCCGAAGATCTCGCCGGCCGGACATTCGAACGACACGTCCGACGCAGCGCGGATCGCTCCCCGTCGAGACGCGTACGTCTTCGACAGCCCGGCCGCCGAAACGAGGAACTCGCTCATACCGTCTCCGCCCCGACCCACGGTTGAAGCGGCTCCGGCACGCGAATCCGGCCCTGCGGCGTCTGGTTGTTCTCGAGGATCGCTGCCAGAAGGCGAGACGTCGCCAGCCCCGATCCGTTCAAGGTATGGACGAATTCCGGCCTCTCCTTCGGCCCGCGGCGGTAGCGGATGTTCCCCCGTCGCGCCTGGAACGCCTCGCAGTTGCTGCAGGATGAGACCTCGTAGTAGCGACCCTGGGTCGGAAGGTAGACCTCGAGATCCACCGTCTTGCTCGCCTGCTGCGCCAAGTCCCCGGAGGCGAGCAGGACGACGCGGTAGTGTATCCCGAGCGCCCGCAGCACCGACTCGGCGTCGGAAATCAGCCGATCGAACTCCTCGTATGAGGACTCCGCCCCAGTGAACTTGAACATCTCGACCTTGTTAAACTGGTGGACGCGGATCAGCCCGCGCTCTTCCTCTCCGTAGCTCCCCGCCTCACGCCGGAAGCACGGGGTGTAGGCGACGTAGTTCTTCGGAAGTTCTTCGGCGGAGAGGATCTCATCCCGATGCAGATTCACGAGCAGGCTCTCCGCCGTCGGGTTGAGGTACAGGTCGTCCGCCTCGATCCGATAGACGTCGGCCGCAAACTTTGGCAGCTGCGACGAGACGTAGAAGCTTATCGGGTTGGCGAGAAACGGTGGCAGGACCGGGACGTACCCTCGATCGGCGTGATGGAAGAACATGAACTGGATCAGCGCCATCTCAAGCCGCGCGCCGACGCCGACATACATCGGAAACCGCGCCCCGGCGATCGTCGCCGCCCGCCGGAAGTCAAGCATCCCGCGCTCTTCCCCGATCTCGAGGTGCGATCGGACCGGAAAATCAGGTTCCGGCCGTTCGCCGAACGTCCGCAGGACGGTGTTTGCCTCCTTCCCTCCGATCGGGACCGACGGATGAGGGAGGTTCGGCAGGAGCGCGAGCGAGCGATGGACCTCCGCCTCCACGTCGCGAAGCCGCGCGTCGAGGCCGGACGCTTGCCGTGCGATCTCGGCAAGGCGCTCGAGCAGGTCGTCCACGGGGCACCCCTCCCGCTTAAGCCGGCCAACCTCCTGCGAGCCTCGATTCCGTTCGGACTTCAGCCCTTCGACCTCGATGAGGATGCGACGCCTCTCCGCGTCAAGGGCCACGATCCTCCCCAGATCGATGGACGGATCGCGGCTGCGCAGCCGCGCCTCGATGCCGACGCGGTCTTCTCGGATCTCGCGGATGTCGAGCACCTTGTCCTCCCTTGCTGCGGGATTCTAGGAGACGCGCGGCGAATCGGCAATACCCCCGCCGCCAGTCCGCTTCTGATCGGGTGTTCCCCCGCGGTACCGCGGGTATACTCCGCAGACGACGGGGCCGGCGCTCGCAGACAGCCATTCCCGAGGGACCCCAGGAGACGGAGGAAGCGATGCGGCTGTTGATGTACTCGAAGGCGCTCTACTCGACGTGGGTCTTCTACAGCGCCGATCGGATCCTCTTCGATGCCGGCGAGGGCGCAAGCTCGATCCTCGGGAACAAGGCGTTCGCCGTCCGGCGGGTCTTCCTCTCGCACGGCCACGCCGACCACATCGCCGGCCTCATCGGGCTGGTGAACATCCGCAACAACGCAATGGGGGACAAAGAAAAGGAGCTCACCATCTACTACCCCAAGGCGAACTACCTCGTGGCGGAGATGATGGCCTACATCGCGCGGACGAACCGTCGGCTGAGCTACGCGCTCGAGTGGGTGCCGATGGAGCCCGGCGACCGGATCGAGCTGCTCGCGGGGCAGCTTCCCCGATTCGTCGAGGCGTTCCCGACCATCCATGTGCACAACGAGGTGTCGCTCGGGTACAACGTCGTCGAGGTCCGTCATCGACTCAAGCCTTCGCTCGCCGGGGCGACGCAGGAGGAGATCATTGCGCGGTCCCGCGCCGAGGGGAAGGAGTCGATCACCGAGCGCTACGAGCAGAAGCTCTTCTCCTACGGCGGCGATTCGGTGGCAATCAAACCGGCGTACATCGCGGACACGGAGATCCTGTGCCACGACGCGACGTTCCTCGATGAGGAAGACCGCAAGGAGTTCAAGCACGCGACGCTCGCCGAGGCGATCGCCTGCGCCCGCCAGGCCCGCGTGAGGAAGGAGCTGTACTGCTTCCACATCTCCAGCCGCTACAAGACCACGTTGCGCGAGCTCGCGGCCGCCGCGGCGCAGGCGGACAGCCTCGACTTCCAACTCACCCTCGTCCCTCCGGGACGCGTCCTCGCAGTCGACTGACCCCCGCCCGTTGAAGCGCTCAGCGCCGACCGGTACCATCCCGCAGGAACGCAACGCAGTGTAGGAGGAACGATGGTCGACCGCCGCATCACGCGAATCCAAACGCCGCTTCCCGGGCCGCAGTCGGCCGCAGTCTTCGCCGCGAAGGAGAAGTACGTCGCCTCCCCGCTCGCAACCTACGCCCCTTTCATCGTCAAGCGAAGCGAGGGAGCGATCCTTGAAGACCTCGACGGCAACCGGTTCATCGACTTCACCGGCGGATGGGGCTGCCTCGCCCTCGGCCAGCGACACGACCGGGTCGTACGCGCACTGCGCGATCAGATCGATAGCTACCTCCACACGGATTTCACCGCGGTTCCCTACGCGCCGTTCGTCGAGCTGGCGCAGCTCCTGTGCGAACGGACCGCGATCGACGGCGACCTGAAGGCCGCCTTCTTCAACAGCGGCGCCGAAGCGGTGGAGAACGCGGTGAAGATCGCTCGCGCCTACACTCGGCGCAAAGCCGTCCTCGTGTTCGAGAACGCGTTCCACGGCCGCACCCTGCTCACGATGACGATGACCCACAAGGCGCGCCCGTACAAAACGGGATTCGGCCCGTTCGCGACCGACGTGTACCGCCTCCCCTATCCGTACGAGTACCGCAAGGCCGTCACCGCAGAGGAGATCGAGCAGACCCTCCTCTCACTCGTCGATCCGGACGAGGTCGCCGTGATGGTCGTTGAGCCGGTGATCGGCGAGGGGGGATTCCTCGTCCCGCCAGCCTGGTTCCTCCCTGCGATGCGTGACCTCGCCGACAAGTACGGTTTCGTCCTCGCATGCGACGAGGTCCAGTCCGGGATCGGACGCACGGGGCGGTTCTTCGCGTTCGAGCACTTCGGCGTTCAGCCGGATCTCGTCTGCATCGCGAAATCGCTTGGGTCGGGCCTGCCGCTCTCGGGAGTCGTCGGCCGGGCGCGGATCATGGACGCCCCGATCGCAAGCGCGCTCGGCGGCACCTACGCCGGCAACCCGCTCGCATGCCGCGCGGCGATCGAGGTCATCCACGGGATCGACGAGGGGAGGCTGCTCGAACGCGCCGTCCACGTCGGAGACAGGATCCGACGGCACTTCGAACGCCTCGCGCAGCGTCATGACCTGATCGGCGACGTGCGCGGCCTCGGCGCGATGGTCGCGGCGGAACTCGTGCTCGACCGCGCCACGAAGGCCCCGGCCAAGGAACTCACCGCGCGGATCGCCGACATGGCGCTGCGCAACGGAGCGATCTTCCCAACCGCCGGCCTGTTCGGAAATGTCCTGCGGGTGCTCGTCTCACTCGTCATCCGCGACGAGGAGATCGATGAAGGGATGGAGATCCTCGCCGAGGCGTTCGAGGCCGTCGCCGGCTGAGGTCGAGCCTCCCATGCGGCCGCTCCCCCGCCGCTCAAGGGGGAACCGGCCAGCAGGTCCGTCTCCCGCGAGCTGCAGCCGCAGAAGGAGCAACTTAGCATCGGTTGGACCTTTGGCCGATCTTGATTCCGCAAAGCCGGGCACCTTCTGCGATACCGACTTGGCAAGCGCCTGTCTCGTTGCTATACTGACCGGCAGATTCTCCAAACCCAAGGGGGTAGACGTGAACAAGGCAGAGCTGGTCGAGAAGCTGGCGAAGAAGACGGGGCTGACGAAGAAGGACGCGCGGGCGGCGCTCGACGGCGTTGTCGACGTGGTGACGGGCGCGCTCGCGAAGGGCGAGCCGGTCATCATCACCGGGTTCGGGAAGTTCGAGACCCGCAAGCGGAAGGCGACGACCCGCATGAACCCTCAGACGGGACAGCGGATCAAGACTCCGGCGAAGACGGTGCCGGCGTTCAAGGCGGGGAAGAACCTGAAGGACCTCGTCGCGAAGAAGAAGTAGCGACCGGTTCACTCGAGAGAATCGACCCAGCTACTCGACCGAGTAGCCTTCGTCATGCGGAAGGGGAGGCGCAGCCTCCCCTTTTCCTTCTACCTGCGGTGTGGTACGCCGGGTTCGCCTATACTCCTCTCCATGGATCTCCTCTCGGACCTCAACCCAAGACAGCGCGACGCCGTCACGTTCGGCGAGGGACCGCTGCTCATCGTCGCGGGGGTGGGGACAGGCAAGACGACGGTTGCCACCCGGAGGATCGCGTGGCTGATCGCGGAGAAGAAGGCGCTTCCCGGGGAGATCCTCGCCCTCACGTTCACTGACCGGGCAGCCGCCGAGATGGAGGAGCGGGTCGATCTGCTCGTGCCTTACGGGTACGTGGAGGCGCAGATCGGCACGTTCCATTCGTTCTGCGACCGGGTCCTGAGGGAGAATGCCATTCTGTTAGGACTCCCCCCCGACTACCGCATCTTGAGCGAGGCGGAGCAGGCGATCTTCCTCAAGGATCACCTGTTCGACCTGCCGCTCAAGCGGTTCCGCCCGCTCGGGAACCCGATGCGCCATCTTCACGCGCTGCTGTCCCTCTTCTCCCGCGCCAAGGACGAGGACGTCACACCCGCGGAGTATCTGGCCTATGCCGAACGCCTGAGACAGGAGACGCGGACCGCACATTCGCACACCGAAGAGGGCCGGCTTCGCATCGAAGAGGCAAGAGCCCAACAGGAGCTGGCGGAGGCCTACGCCGTCTACCAACGTCTCCTTGGGACGCACGGGTTCGTCGACTTCGCCGACCTCATCGCGTTGGCCCTCCGCCTCTTCCGCGAGCACGCGGCCGTCCTCGCCCGCTACCGCGAGCGGTACACGTACATCCTCGTCGATGAATTCCAGGACACCAACTACGCGCAGTTCGAACTGCTCAAGTTGCTTGCAAGCCGTCGGAACCTCACCGTCTGCGGAGACGACGACCAATCGATCTACAGATTTCGCGGCGCTGCGATCAGCAACATCCTCGGCTTCCAGGCAGCGTACTCCGACGCTCACCTGGTCGTTCTTGACCGGAACTACCGCTCGACGCAAGCGATCCTCGACTCGGCGTACCGCCTTATCCAACACAACAACCCCGACCGGCTCGAAGTCCGATCGCAGATCAGCAAGCGCCTACACACATCGTGCGCGGCGGGGCGGCCGCCGCAGCACCTCCACTTCGAGACGCTCGGGGAGGAGTGCGACGCTGTCGCCGAGGCGATCGCCCGCCGGCGCGCCGACGAGTCGCGCCGATGGGATGAATTCGCCATCCTTGTGCGGAGCAACGCCCAGGCACAGCCGTTCCTCCGCTCTCTCGACCTGCTGCGCATCCCCTGGAGGTTCTCAGGCAGCCGCGGCCTCTACGACCAGGAAGAGATCCGGTCGACCTTGGCCTTCCTCCGTGTCCTCGCGGACCCGAGGGACACCATGTCCCTGCACTGCCTCGCCGCCTCATGCCCGTACGATGTCCCCGCCGACGCGCTCGCTGCGGCAACCGGACTGGCGCGCAGGCAAAACAAGGGGTTGCTCCATGTCCTGCGCGTCGCCGCGAAGACCCCCGGCTTTCTCGACATCCCCGAGGAGGGGCGCGAGCGGATCGCTCGGCTGCTCTGCGATCTCGATGCGATGTTGCCCCTCTCGACCCGGGAGGGGACGGGTGAACTCCTCTACCGCTACCTCGCGACGCGCACCGGGATGATCGAGCAGCTATCGAACTCGCAATCGCCGCAAGACGCACAGCGGATCCAGAATCTGGCCAAGCTTTTCGCGGTCGTCGAGCGTTTCGCACACGTGGCGCGCTACGACCGCGTGGGATGGTTTGTCGAGTACCTCGACGCCTTGATCGAGGCCGGCGACAACCCCGCCGTGGGCGACGCGCCGTGGGACGAAGACGCGGTCCACGTCCTCACCATCCACCAGGCCAAAGGGCTGGAGTACCCGATCGTATTCCTCGTCGCGCTGATCGCAGGCCGCTTCCCATCGCCGCATCGACGCGATCCGATTCCCCTCCCGGATGCGTTGATCAAGGACCTCGCCTCCGGCAGCGCCGATTTTCACCGGCAGGAGGAACGCCGCCTGTTTTACGTCGCAATGACCCGAGCGAGGGAGGACCTCTACCTCACGAGTGCCCTGGACTACGGAGGCAAGCGCCCGCGCAAGCCGAGCCTCTTCGTTTCCGAGGCGCTCGATGTCGATGTCTCTCGGCAGCTACCCCAGCGGCGATCGGCCGCGTCGCGCATCGTCCGCCACGCCACCATGGATCGCCCGGTCGAAGCTCCTCGCCCTTCCGCTCCCGCGGAGGGTCTCCTCACGCTCAGCCACCGCACGATCGACGACTACCTGACCTGCCCTCTCAAGTACCGCTACATCCACGTGCTGCGCGTGCCGATACGACGCCATCATGCTGTCGTGTACGGCAACGCGATCCATCAGGCAATCCGCCTGCACAACGTGAGCCGGATCGCCGGGCGCGAGACCTCTCTCGCCGATCTCGAGGCGATCTTCCGCAAGCATTGGCAGGCGGAGGGGTTTCTCACGCCCGAGCACGAGGCGATGCGCCTTGAGGAAGGGCTCCGTGCGCTCGCCGCGTTCTACGCCTACGAGCAAGTCGACCCCGGCCGCCCGGCGCACATCGAGCGCCGCTTCTCGCTCCTTACGAACGGCGTCCGCCTCGTCGGCGTATTCGATCGGATCGACCTTCGACCCGGACCCACCCCGGCGGAAGGCACGATCATCGACTACAAGACATCCGACGTGCGCACGGAAGAGCGGGCAGCGAAGCGCGCACAGGAGAGCCTCCAGCTCGCGCTCTACGCCGTCGCGTTCAGGCAGCTGTTCGGACGGGCACCCGACGCGATCGAGCTCCGATTCCTGACACCGGACGTCGTGATCGGCCGGGCCGTCCCGTCGGAGAGGCTGTTCGCCCGAGCCGCCGCGTCGATCGAGCGCGCCGCTGCGGGAATCCGGGCCGGGGCCTTCGCCGCCAGCCCGGCGTACCGCGCATGCCGCCACTGCGCCTATGCCCCGATCTGTCCGGAAAGAAGGGCGGAGTGAGCGCCTCCGCGGTGCCGACGGTCAGCGATCGCCCGGCGCGACGGCTTCCGGATCAATCAGGTGGTCGGCCCATAGCGACTCGATGTCGTAGAACCGGCGCGCTTCCCGCTCGAGGATGTGAACAACCATGTCCCCGTAGTCGAGGACGACCCATCTGCGCTCCGAGACGCCTTCGCTTCGGGTCGGCTTGAAAGGCAGTCCCTCTCGAAGCGCGTTGATTATCCCTTTGGCGTGGGCCGAGTTGTCCGCGCCGGCGATGACGAAATAGCTGGTTGGGATCGACATGTCCGCCAAGTCGATGACGACCACGTCCTCGCCCTTCCGATCCCGAATCAGGCGGACCGCTTCCCGTACGAGTCCCCGTTCGTCCACCATCAGAGCTCCATTCCGATCCCAGCAATCAAGAGCAGATCCGTGCCCACCGGGATGAACTCGCGCAGCGCCGCGTAGCCCGCCTCAAACGTCTCCGGGAAGACAATGCGAATCTCGTTGCGAGGAAGGGCATCTCGAAGCAACCAGGCCCTCGCCTCGTCCGTCAACACAACGATGTAGGTCGGCGAATAGTCGAATGAGTCGGCATTGCCGATCCACACAACGGAGAAGCCCCGCGCGCGAAGGTATTGGGCGGTCCGGCTCGCCATCTCCCGAACTCCGTTTCCGTTGAAGACCGCCACATGGATCTCATCGGGGGTCAGCAGGTCGAGACCCTTGAGCACCGATGCGACGACCCGCTCCGTCTCTACGATTCTGGGTTCTACGAGCGCCTCCCCATCGAGGACGAACGTCTCCGTCGGCAACGCCACCATCCGGACCCGATCGTCGGGCATGTGGCGCATCACCTCCGCCGCCTCCAGGAGATCCTGGAGGGTGCAATTCGTCTCAAGGTCTGGGAAGAGCCGGCGGATGGTCGCATGGAGGGCCCGAGTCGGCGCGGTCCGCAACCCCTGGGCGAGGAGCGCGCGAACGAGGCTCTGCTGGCGCGCGAGGAGCCCGACGTCGCCGGATAGGCCGGGGGACAAGGCGAACGCCATCGCGTCTGAGCCGCTCATCGTCCGTTCCCCCCCGCGAATCTCAACCCGAAGCGGGGGCTCCACCGAGGCGTCCTGATACAGTGCCTCCCCCACGATCGCTACCGTTACGCCCCCGAGCGAGTCAATCCAATCCTCGACCATCCTGCGCCCGCCGACGAGAAAGAACCGAACGTCGATCCCGAGCAGCGCGGCAGTCGCACGGGCCGCGGCGGACGCCCCGAACTCCAGATAGACACCCCCCAACGGCCCGACCACGCCGTCCGGTCGCTTCACGCGCACGTCGCGAGGCAAGGAGAAGAAGACCACGTCCTCGCCCGCCAAGCTGAGAAGGGTGAACGCATCCGCTTCGCCGACGCCCCCGCGCCCGATGCACAACATGTTCGTCCGAACCCCTTCCGCGAGCATCGAGCTGACATGACGCTGGGTCAGCACATACCACACGACTGCTCCCACCGCAACGAGCACCGCGACGGCGGAGATGACAAGAACTTGCTTGCGAACTGGATTCCCCCTCATTCTGAGACGACGCTATCACACGGCTTACGGATTGTCAACCGCCGCCTTGCTCGGCCACCGCGGTCGCCGCGGTTGACCCCCAGGGCGGTCGAGGTATGCTTGAGACCATGGCGGGAAGAAGCTCACGAACCCCCGACGACCCATATGTGTCGCTCGCCGCGCGCGCTGTGGGCGCGTACATCATGGACGGGCGCGTCCTCGATCCCCCCCCCGACTGCCCGGAGGGGATGCGTCGACGCGCCGGCGTGTTCGTCTCGATCAAGAAGCACGGAGGCCTGCGAGGCTGCATCGGGACGTTCTCCCCGACCGAAGCGACAGTCGCGGACGAGCTGACTGCCAACGCGATCAAATCGGCGACCGCCGACCCGAGATTCCCACCGGTCACCGCCGCAGAGCTCCCTGATCTTGAGATCACCGTCGACGTCCTGTCGGAGCCGGAGCCCTGCCGTCCCACCGATCTCGACCCAGCCCGCTACGGCGTCCTGGTGGAGAGCGGCCGCCGCCGCGGTCTTCTCCTGCCGGACCTGCCGGGGGTGACGTCCGTCGAGGAGCAGATCGAGATCGCCAAGCGGAAAGCCGGGATCGAAGCCCAAGAGCCTTGCACGCTTAGTCGATTCACCGTCGAGCGGCATGCCTGACATGCCGCGATCCCGAGTCTCCATTCTGACGTTTGGCTGTCGGGTCAACCAGTACGAGACCGCGATGATGCAGCGGCTGCTCGCCGCCGCGGGAGCCGCGACCGACGGGGAGATCTTCCTCCTCAACGCTTGTGCGGTCACGAACCTCGCGGAGCGCAAGGCACGCCAGGCCGCGCGGCGCCTTCGCCGGGACCACCCCGGCTGCCGGATCGTCGTCATCGGCTGCCTCGCCGACGCCGCGGCCCAAGGGCTGGCCCGCTTCGGCGACGCAGACCTGCTGGCGGGGAATGCGTGGAAGACGCGGATCGTCGAAGTCGTAGCACGAGCGCAACGCGGCGACTCAGGTCTCTTGCCTTCGCTACCCTTCCCCCCCCTCACGGTGGAGCGGAGCAGCGGCCGCCGTGAGCGGATCCGCGCGACGTTGAAGGTTCAGGACGGGTGCTCCCGCGCTTGCACCTATTGCCGCCCGTCCCAGGTCCGCGGGCCGGCGCGCAGCAAGCCTGTTTCAGCCGCAGCGGAGGAGGCCGCCGCGCTCGTGCGGGCCGGATTCCCCGAGATCGTTCTCGCCGGGATCGATCTCGCCCAGTACGCACCGCCCGATGGCACCCTCGCGGCGGCGGTCCGCCGGATCCTCGCGATCGACGGGCTCCTGCGCTTGCGCATCGCATCGATCAACCTTTCAGGTTTGACCGAGGCGTTGATCGGCGCCTTCGCGGACGACCCCCGCGCCTGCCCTCATTTCCACGTGCCGCTCCAGAGCGGCGACGATCGGATCCTGGCGCGGATGGGCAGGGGTTACTCCGTCGCGCAGTACCTCGAGCAGATTGACGCCGTGCGGCGGCGGATCCCGCGCGCGACGTTCGGGACGGACCTTATCGTCGGCTTCCCGGGAGAGGACGACCAGGCGTTCGCCCGAAGCTGCAACGTCGTCGAGGCGGTAGGGTACTCGAACCTCCACGTCTTCCGCTACTCCCCTCGCGTGGGGACGGCCGCTGCGCGCCTTCCCGACCCCATTCCGGAAGCAGTCCGCCGCCTACGAGCCCTTGCCGTCTCCGGCCGCTGGCGCGCCGCCCTCGGCGAGCTGCTTGACAAGCGGATCGGCTCGACAGACCATGTCCTCGTGGAAGAGCGCCGAGGAGACGAATGGCGCGGCTACACAGAAGACTACCTCTACGTCCATATCGCCTCGAAACGCGAGATCCCCGTCGGCTCGATCCGGACGGTCCGGATCGTCGGAGTCGTGGGAGAGCACCTGGAGGGGACAATCCATGAGTGAGCATGCGGCGGCCGAGTTCCCGCTCAGTGACCATGCCGAGGCCATCGCGATCCTCGGGCAGTACAACCGCAACCTGAACGAGATCCAGAAGGCCTTCACCGCCCGCATCATCGCCCGCGGGGAGACGATTCGAATCGAAGGCCCCCCGAAGGAGGTGGAGCAGGTCCGTGGGCTGTTCGAGAAGCTGCTTGACATCGTCCGGCGCCGCCACGCTCCCTCGCTGAACGATGTCCGCTACCTGGTTGCGCAGATCAAGGCCGGCGCGACCGTGGAAGGGGTCCTATCGGACATCGTACGCGTCACCCACTGGGGCGAGGAGATCCGGGCGAAGACTGTCGGCCAGCACCGCTACGTCACGGCCGTGCACGACCACGACATCACGTTCGCCATCGGCCCGGCCGGCACCGGGAAGACTTACCTCGCGGTCGCAATGGCGATCGACTACCTCAAGCGGGAGCACGTGAAACGGATCATCCTCACACGTCCGGCCGTCGAGGCAGGGGAGGAACTCGGATTCCTCCCCGGGGACATCCAAGCGAAGGTCAGTCCGTACTTGCGGCCGCTCTACGACGCGATTTTCGACATCATCCCGGTCGGCGAATTCGAGAAGCTGCTCGAATACGGGCGGATCGAGATGGCACCACTCGCGTTCATGCGAGGCAGGACGCTCAACAACTGCTTCGTCATCCTCGACGAAGCACAGAACACAACATCCACCCAGATGAAGATGTTTCTCACGCGGCTCGGATTCCACTCCAAGGCGATCATCACCGGCGACGTCACCCAGGTGGATCTCGAACATCAAGTATCCGGGCTGATCTCGGTACAACAGGTCCTCGAGGGGATCGAAGGGATCGAGGTCGTCCATCTTGACAAGAGCGACGTGGTGCGCCATCCCCTCGTCGCGCGGATCATCGAAGCCTACGAGCGAGACGATCGAAGGCGAAACGCTGGCGCCCTGACTGCCTAGCGGCCGGTTGGACTGTCGAAGCCGTTGTGGTACGCTGACCGGAGCGCGCGGCGCCCTCGCGCGGCGCTCGAAAGGAAGGCCCATGAGGCGGCTGAGCAGACAAGCGATCCCCATCGCAGTCGCGGTCCTCTTCGTCATGCCCGCTGTCGCGCCGGAGGAAGCGGACGGACCCATCTTCATCAACGAGATCGCCTGGGCAGGGGCCTCGTGGGACCACACCGCCGAGTGGATCGAGCTTTACAACGCGTCGTCCGAGCCGATAGATCTTCACGGATGGCGGCTGGTCTCGTCGGACGGCGCGCCCGACATCGCGCTGCGCGGGACGATCTCCCCTCGCGCCGGAGATGACCCGTCCAACGGATTCTTCCTCCTCGCCCGCAGCCGCGAGGCTGTTCCCGGGGTCGCCGTCGATCAATTCTATTCCGGCGCCCTGACCGACCTGGGGGAGACGCTCTTCCTCTACGACCCGCAGGGCGCGCTGGTCGATTCGGCGAACGCGCGCTTCTCTCCCGCCGGCCCTTGGCCCGCGGGCACCGACGTACGCGGCATCCCCCCCTGGGCGTCGATGGAGCGGCTCGACCCGCGCCTCCCCGACGCGGCGGCCGCCTGGGCGACCTCGACCGCGGAATCGCTCGCTGAATCCACGCGGCGCGCGATCCGCGGGACTCCTCGGTTCGAGAACTCTGTGTTCAACGTCCCCCCAACCCCCTCATTCGGTTTCTCTCCGACCCTTCCCGCGCCGGAAGAGCCCGTGACGTTCGACGCATCGGCGTCGTTTGATGAAAACAACCGCATCGTCTCCTGGCTCTGGGACTTTGGAGACGGCGAAGCGGCGTCCGGCCCGATCGTGACGCACGGCTTCGCCCATGAGGGGGAGTATCGCGTAACCCTCACGGTGATCGACGCCAAGGGCTCGCAAACCGACCTCTGCCGCGTCGTCCGCGCCCGCATCCCCTTCGCCCCCGTCGCTGACTTCAGCCTCGTCGTCCCGACGCCAGATCAGATCCCGCGCGCCGGGGACCCGTTGCGCTTCCAGGACGAATCGAGCGACGCCGACGGACCGATCATCTCCTGGGTATGGGATCTCGGGGACGGCACGGCAGCATCCGCGTCGATCGTCTCGCACACCTACGAGGCCGCCGGCAGCTACACGGTCTCGCTGCGCGTCGCCGGCCCGAGCGGCGAAACGTCGATTCAAACCGACTCGGTAACCATCGCGAGCCGCCGCCCGGTTGCTTCCTTCATCTGCCGCGCTGAGAGCCCAACCGCGGGAGAACCTGTTCAACTCGACGCTTCAGCATCGCACGATCCGGACGGCACCGTGACGAGCTACCACTGGGAGCTCGCCGAAAAGGACGCGCCCGGTCGGATCACGGCCGACCCGGTGATCGATTACGTCTTCCCGGAGGGCGGCGAGCAGCTCGTGCGCCTGTCCGTCGTCGACGACTCGGGAGAGCGGTCCCTTCCTTTCCTCCACGCGCTCTACGTCAACTGGCCGCCGATCGCCGCCTTTCGGCTCTCGGCGTTCGAAGCGGACGAGCTCGAGCCGATCCGATTCGTCGATGCTTCTTGCGATCGAGATGGAGCGATCGTCGATCGCCTCTGGGACTTCGGTGACGGGACGGCGAGTGAAGAGGCGCAACCGGAGCACGCGTTTCGCAGGAGCGGCCAGTTCGCCGTCTCGCTTACGGTCACCGACGACCAAGGGGCACAACACACCGCGGCCGCGGACGTGACGATCCGCAATCTCCCGCCTGCAGCGCGGCTCGCCGGCGACGCCGCGCGACCGACGGGGGAGGCGTTCCGTTTCGACGCCGCCGAGTCGGCAGACCCAAGCCCCGACGGATCGATCGCGAGTTTCGAATGGGACCTATATGGCGACGGGACGTTCGACCGCACGACGACCTGTGCCGCCCTGTCGCATGCGTACGACAAGGCCGGAGCGTTCCTGATCCGGGTCCGCGTCACCGACAACGACGGCGCGACGGCGACCTCTGCTCCTCTCTCGATCGTCGTCACCAACCGCCCGCCGCAGGTCGGGCGTGTTCGCTGGGAGCCTTCGACGCCGACCGATGCCGAGGACGTCCGGTTCATCGCCGAGGTGGCCGACCCGGACGGTCTCGTGACGGCTTGGTACTGGGAGTTCGGTCAGGGGCCGCCGGTCACCGATCCCTCGCCAATCATCCGCCTTCCGGAGGACGGCACCCACCGGGTGAGCCTGACCGTCGAGGACGACGAGGGCGCCCGGTCTGATCCTTTCTCGATCCTGGTGACAATCGAGAACGCCGCTCCCGTGGCCCGATTCTCCTCGGGCGATGTCGGGGCGCGCTGCATCCGCTTTGACGCGATCGAATCGCACGACCCCAGCCCGTCCGGCGCGATCGTCCACGTCGCATGGGATTTCGGCGACGGCGCGGCGTGCCCGGGCACGCCCGGGTCGTGCGGCGAAGACCGATGGGCGCCACTGCACTGCTACGCCGAACCGGGCACCTACAGGGTCACGCTCGTCGTCATCGATGATCAGGGCGCGCTCTCCCGCACAACGCAGACCATCCTCGTTCCGGATTAGAAAGGAAGCGCATGTTCCGCATCCGCGAAGCGACGCCAAGAGACAACGACGCGCTCCTCGGCCTGGAGGCCCAGAGCCCCCAGGGGACCGGCATCTCGATCCTGATCGACCGAGAGGACTACTTCTACCGCTCCCGCCTTCACGATCGAAGTCGCGTCCTCATCGCCGAGGAAGACGACCGCCTCGTCGGCATCATGGCGTTCGCGATCAAGGACGTTCTCCTCGACGGCGGCCCTGAACCGGTGGCGTACTTCTACGATCTGCGCGGGGAAGTTTCGTACCGACGCAGCATGAAGCGAGGTCTCTTCCGGCTCTGGAAGGCGTGCCTTGAGGAGATCGAGGGCGCCGGCGCCGCGTTCATCTATGGACACGTCAAGTCCGACAACGGCGACTCCATGCGCGTCGCCGAGAAGATGGACGCGAGAATCGGCGCGACGTTCCACATCCTCACCTTGCCGAGCCTTCCGGGGCGCGCGGACGACCTGGACGATCACCTCGAGGATCTGGAGGGGGAGATCGCCCGTCTGGATAGCCATATCGGCAGGCGCACGCTCCGTCCCTGTGACTTCGGCGACGCATACCGCCGTGGAATGGATCTCGGGTACCTGCGCGGCGTCTTTCGCATCGAGCGCGGCGGTTCGTCGGCACAGGTGAGCGCCTGGAACCTATCGAGGATCTACAAGGGGCGCGTCCTTCGGATGCCGCGTTCCCTACTCGCCCTTGGGGCGGTCCTCAACCCACTGGCCAGGATCCTCCCCGTGCCAAGCATCCCCAAGGTCGGCGAGCAACTCGCGTACCTGCAGCTCTTCGATCCTGTCTGCGAAGGTCGCGACGGCGCCGCGCTCCTCAAAGCGCTCGTGCAGCAACTCCGCCGACGCGCCCGGGCTGACGGCTGCGATATCGTGACGCTCTTCGTCTACACGGACGATCCCCTTGTCCCCCGTTTGCCGCGGTTCGTCCCGCAACAGGTCCTACGCTACTGCACCATGGTGCGCCCTTGTAGATCGAAAGACCTGCCGCGCCGCCCTCTATACCTGGACATCCGCGACATCTGAGCTGCCTCGTCTCAGACCGCCAGGCGATACCCGAAACCTCTGGACGTTACGACGAGCTTGGGTTTTCTCGGGTCCCGTTCGATCTTGCGGCGCAGGAGGTAGACGTACTTCTGGACGTCCTGCCCCGTCGCGTACAGACTCTCCGGCCACAACTCGGCCAGAATCTCCTGGGTCGTGAATACGCGCCCCGGCGACGACGCGAGGAGCTTCAGCAGTTCGTACTCCTTGGGGGAAAGCGAGACGACCCGAGCGCCCAACCGTACCTCCTTGCGCACGTCGTCGATGATCAGGTCGAGGGCGCCGATCCCCGGCTGGGTCCGGCGAAGCACCGCCTCGACACGGGCCAGGATCTCCGCGAGATGGAACGGCTTCGAGACGAAGTCGTCCGCGCCCTCGCGCAGCCCCCGCACGCGATCGTCAGCCCGGCTCAGCGCGGTGACCATGATGACCGGCACGGAGCTCCGCCGCCGGATCTCGGCGAGCAATTCCCACCCCGCCGTCTTCGATTCCGGCAGGATGACATCGAGCAGAATCAGATCCGGTGTCCACTGCCCGAGGAGCTCCTCCGCTTCCGCTTTGCTCGAGACGACGCGAACACGATACCCATCGGCACGGAGCGCCTCCTCCAACAGGACCGCAATACGTACTTCGTCCTCGCAGATCAGGATATTCCCAGATCCCATGTGCTCGTCCCTCGTCTCACCATACACGGAGGGGCGGCCGTTGTTTCGCTCGATGCTCAATGCTCACGCCGCGTCCTCGTCCGCGTCCCGCGCCCGCTCTCGCTCCCGGCGCAGGAAGGTGGGCACGTCGAGGTCCTTGTTCACTCGAATGCGCTCTCTCCGCGCCGCCCCCCGTCTCTCTCCGGCCGACGCCTCCGCCTTTCCGAAGTCCGCCGCGATCACCGTGATCTGGATCCCGCCCTCGAGACCGGGGTCGACGACAGCACCGAAGACGAGATCGCACTCCGTCCCCGCCGCCTTTCGAATGTGATCCGCAGCGGTCGTGACCTCACCCAGTGTCAAGTCTCCCCCCCCCGTGACGTTCATGATCATCTTCCTTGCCCCTCGAATGGAGTCTCCTTCGAGGAGCTGGTTCGCGCTCGCAAGCTTGGCCGCATTGACGGCACGCTGCTTGCCGGAAGCCTGTCCCATGCCCATCATCGCTTCTCCCGCCCCGGACAGGACGCTGCGAATGTCGGCGAAGTCGAGGTTGATCAGCCCGCGAATCGTGATCAAGTCGGAGATGCCGCGCACCCCTTGATGAAGCGTCTCGTCGGCGATTCGAAACGCCTCCTGCATTGTGTGGCCCCCTGCGCTCGTGTGAAGGAGCCGATCGTTCGAGATGACAACCAGCACGTCGGCCGCCTTCCGCAACTCGGCCAGGCTAGCATCCGCGCGCAACGCCCGCGGCGCCCCCTCCCACGAGAACGGGCGTGTAACGACACCGACGGTGAGCGCGCCGCTTTCCTTGGCGATCCCCGCGATCACCGGGGCGGCTCCGCTTCCGATCCCACCGCCTAGCCCCGCCGTGACAAAGACAAGATCGACGTCCCGGAGGAGGTTTGCGATCTCCCATCGCGACTCCAGCGCGGCGCGCCGACCCTTGTCTGCGTCGCCGCCGGTGCCCCACCCGCGGGTGATGTCGAGCCCCAGCTGGAGGGTCTCCGGAACAAGCGACGCGTCGAGCACCTGGCGATCCGCATCCACCGCGACCAAGCGAACACCGTGAAGCTTCTCCGACCTCATCCGCACCACGGCGTTCACCCCGCCGTCCCCCACGCCGAGCACGAGGATCCGCGCACCGACGCTCGGTCGGGCCTCCGGCCGCTTCGCCTGCACAACGAGCGGCGGCTCTCCGATCACCACCTCGCAGTCGCCGTACGCTTTCTTGACGGCCCCCTCGATCTCCGTCAGCTTGCGCTGGCAGTACTCCTTCTTGAACTCGCTGTCAAGGGAGATGAACAGCCGGTCCTGATCCAGCCAGACTGCGGCAGGGTCGATCGGCAAGCAGGCGCGCAGGATGCGGTCATCGATTGCCTGCAACACCGCCCGCCAACGATCCCGAATCCCCCCCTCCACTGCGTGACTCGTGCGCGGATCGGCCATGTTTCACATCCTCAAGCCATTCTGTGCGCGAATCCTGTACCTGTCAACAGGAGGGATGGGCGCGTGTCCGTCGAGACCCTCCAGTTGTTCCGCCGCCGGCCTTCTCCTACCATGAGAAACGTGACATGGGAAGCGGTTTGGGATGTCCTGAAATGGGTCCTTCTGGTGCTCGCCGCGGGGTTCGTCGGGCAGTTCGGCAGGTCGTTCGCCCTTCGGCTCATCGAGCGGAACCGTCTCCGTACCGCGGCCGGCAAAGGCGGTTCGTCGCGCGACCAGATCGCGACCGCGCCGGACGACGCCGAGCGAACACGCATTGAAGCCGCGGCAAAGCTCGAGAAGAAACGCGCGAAGTCGGACCTCAAGAAGGTGAAGAAGTCACACCGCGCGTGATCGGATCCGCCCCTGCGAACGCAGGCAATCGGGACTGCGCAGCGACTATCCCTTGTCCGTAGCGCGCGAGACGACCTCCATCCCGTTGTAGTAGCCGCAGTGCGGGCAGGCACGGTGCGGCCGCTTCGTCTCGTGGCAATGCGGGCATTCCCCGAGCGCCACAGGCTCCATCTTCCGCCAATGGTTCCGCCGGGCGCGCCCCTTCGCTCTGGACACTCGGTACTTGGGGACAGCCATGCTTCCTCCTACGTGCGATGCCTCGACGGCTCCTGAGGCTCGCTTGAACCCGGAGTGTAGCCGGACGCGACCGACGGCGCAACGTCGATCACCAACGTCACCGGACCGTCGTTCACCAGTTCCACCGCCATCTTCGCCCCGAAACGCCCCGTCACCACGGGGACTCCCTCGTCGCGGATCGCTTCCGCCAGCGCCCCGAAGAGCGGTTCAGCGATGTTCGGGTCGGCCGCGGCGGCGAAGCTCGGCCGTCGGCCCTTCCTCGTGTCTCCGCACAACGTGAATTGAGAGACGATGAGCACTCCGCCGCGCACGTCACGCAGGGAGCGGTTCATCTTCCCCGCGTCGTCTTCGAAGATGCGCAGATCCGCGAGCTTCGCCGCAACCCTCGCGAGGTCGACCCGCGCATCGCCGAGCGAGATCCCGACCAGAACGAGGATTCCCCGTTCAATCGCCGCGATCCGCTCTCCATCGACATCAACCGACGCGCTGCGCACCCGCTGCACGACCAGGCGCATCGGTCAGACCTCTTCCTGCAGTCGCTCGGCGTAGTCGACCAGCCGCTGCATCGCATCATCGCTCAGCGTGGAAGCGCGGGCGAGCAAGACGAGCTCCATCCGCTCGCGCGACACCTGCGCCTGGATGCTTTGATGGAAGGCCTGTTCCACCAAGCGAGGCGCGCGCACGTTTGCATCCCGATCGACGTAGTTCACCCGCCATTGGGGGATCCGGTTCAGCAATCCGAGCGCGATCTCGATCAGCCGCTTGATGTGCGGCTCTCGCGTCTCGAACACCCCGTTGATGTAGTTCGCCACGCGCTGGTTGTCCGTGAAGAAGATCACTGAATCGGGTGCACGCTCCGCCACGTGGCGCGCGCCCTCGATCAACGCGCGGTACTCCGCGACCTCCGTCGTCGCCCGACCGATCAACCGCGAGACCTCATCGAGGACTGTCCCGTCCTGGTCCGTGACCGCAACCCCGATCCCGGCCTCTCCGGGCTCCCCTTTTGCCCCGCCATCGACGTACACGAAGAGCTTCTTCATCTCATGGGTCCACCAGGATTCGAACCTGGGACCGGCCGGTTATGAGCCGGCTGCTCTGCCCCTGAGCTATGGACCCGCCGCTTCGACCGAGGATAGGCCGCGATCTGGACGCATGTCAAGGAGGCGCCTCACTCGTCCGCGCCGCTTGTGTCAACCACGTCGAACCCGCAGGCGACAAACGCCTGCAGCAGGACGCGTGGGTCGGTCCACCACTGCCCGAGCTTGCGTGAGATGTGCTCGCTCCACGAGTAGTCGGCGTACGTGCACGTCTCCTCACGCCCCTGCGCGAGCGGGATCACCGCCCCCCGCGTTCGATAGTAGTCCTGCTCGAGATACCCCTCGTCCATCACCGCCATCGCCCGCCCGACCTCCGCCTCCCCCAGCAGGGGGTATCGGTCTTCGAACAGCGTGAACGAGAGCGGGTATCTCGGACGCGGCAGCGGATCCTCAGCCGGGTAGCCCATCGCAAGCTGGACCAAGGGGAAGACCCGCGGAGGGAGGCAGTACTCCTCGACGATCCGGGGTGCAACGTACGGCGCGTTGCCGAGGAAACAGCTCCCCAGCCCGATCAGCTCCGCCGCTTGGACCATGTTCTGCGCCATCAAGGCTGCGTCCTGGATCCCCAAGAGGAGCGTCGATAGGTCGCACATCGTCCGTCGCCATCCCCTCGCCTGCATCACCCGCTCCATCCGATGGACGTCGACACAGATCGTGAACAGAAGCGGCGCGCCAAACGGGTTCCTCGCCCGATCACGCTTCAGAAGGACGCTGCCCAGTTGCGCTGCGAACGGCGCCCGCTGTCCGGTGCGGACCACCGCCTCGATCGCGTCTAACGTCGGCTCCTTCTCGGTGAACGCCCGTATCGACACGCGGCGCATCATCCCGTCCAAGATCTCCTCTGGTCTCATGCGTGGATACCCCCTGAACCCTCATGCGTTCCCGATTCGCGCCTAGTACCCAGACAGGTCGCTTGAACCTGCGGCCCCAGACACCATACTCACCGGGTGCAGGCTGCACAAGCGTCACCCGACAAAGGAGGTCGAATGAAGGAGCTGTTGGAGGGAATCGTCGCCGGCACCGGCGGCTGGGTGGAACTCCGCTATCAGGCGAGGAGCACGAAGCGGATCGCCGTCCGCAACGGCGTCGTTGAGGAGTCATCCAGCGCGTTTCTCGCGGGTCTCGGGGTCCGAGCCCTGGTCGACGGAGTGTTCGGGTTCGCCAGCACGACCGACGTCTCGCCGTCCGGGATCCGCGCCGCGATCGCCGCTGCTCAGAGCGCCGCGAAAGCGTCGCTCAGCGCGAAGAAGAACCGGATCCAAGGCCTCGCCGTGGGGCCGATGGGAAAGGGAACGTTCGCCGTCGAGACCGACGACCCAGTCGACGCCCACCCGCTCGAGGAGAAACTAGCGCTCGTCCTAGAGCTCGACGAGAGGATCCGATCCGCCGCGAAGGCCATCGCCTCCAGCACGGCGTCCTACGGCGAGCTCCTGGATGAGAAGGTCATCGTCACCAGCGACGGCGCATCGGCTCACCTCTTCGATGCCAAGCCGGAGCTGCGGGTGA
>Ga0068714_10002026_pt1 | contig 27270 bp, 16 predicted proteins | sample MTBNYHSulfiMetaG_FD_62988 | JGI IMG/M metagenome (GOLD analysis project Ga0068714, IMG submission 62988) | Enrichment culture microbial communities from rom New York Harbor, USA that are MTBE-degrading - MTBE-NYH (New York Harbor Sulfidogenic)... | ecosystem: Environmental > Aquatic > Marine >... | reverse complement strand
AAACGCGCTCGAGTGTGGGGTCAAGGGAAAAAAACCACGTCCGTGCTTGCGTCGGCGGGTAGGGAAATGAGCAATCGCCGGCCTGCTAAAGGACTCCGAAAGAGAGGCTCCGTGAGCCCTGGGCCATACGGTGTAGAGGATTGCTTCTTGCCGGGGAATATCTTATAGAATTCCGGTAACCGTCCGTAAGCCGTCTATCCGGAATTCGGGAACCCCGTGCGGTTCATAACGTGGAACCGGAAACACGAAACCCGGCGCCGGTATCGAGTTGTAACCCATTCACACGCTGTTCTTTATATAGGTTTCAACAGAGGCGATCCGCGCTGCAGCGCCCCATCCTGCATCGTCATGGCGCATCCCGGATACCGCTTGTTCCTCAGACTGGGGTCCGGGATCTGTGCGCGGCGTTCGGAAGGCGCGGATTCGGGGGAACGGGCATGAGTGAGAAGAAGAGCATTCTCATAGTGGAAGATCATACCATCATCCGGGAAGGTCTCCGGCAGATCCTGGCGAGAGTGCCGTCCTACGAAGTCGTGGCGGAAGCTTCCGACGGGCTGGAAGCCGTCCGATGCGTGGATCAGATGGAGCCGGATCTGGTGCTCATGGATCTTTCCATGCCCCGGATGAACGGGTTGCAGGCTACGCGGGAGATCAAGTCCCGGCACCCGCGCACCAAAGTGCTGATTCTGACCGTACACAAGACCGAGGAACACGTACTGGAGGCGTTCAAATCAGGGGCCGACGGCTTTGTTCTGAAGTACGCTACTAAAGACGAATTGCTGCTGGCCCTGGAAAGCGTGTTCAACGGGGAGACCTTCATCAGCCCCATGATCAGCGGCAAGGTCATCGAAGGATACCTGGGAGGCGTGCAGGCGGTGAAGGAGACGTCCTCGTGGGATACCTTGACGCCCCGTGAACGCCAGGTGCTGAAGCTGATCGCCGAGGGACACACGAACAAGGAAATCGCGGATTACCTGTTTCTGAGCGTAAAGACCGTGGAAACCCATCGCTCCAATATCATGCGGAAGCTCGATCTCCATAACGCTTCGGAACTCACCGCCTATGCCATGAAGCGCGGGCTGGTGGATCTTTAAGAGTGATAAACGCGATCTGCGTCGTTGGGCTTCATCCTTCGTCATTGCGGCGTACTGGATGTACGCCTCATTCCTCAGGATTCGCCCGCCTTGCATCTCATCGTTTTGCACCGGCCTGCCCGCAACACTGTTTAGCGACAGGTTGTCAAGAAACCACGTCCCAAATCCCGCCCACTCCCAACGGAGTTTCGCGAACCCGTCGGTGGACGCTGTCGGAGCACCGTTCTCCGCGGCGCCTCCCTCTCCGCTCAGACGGGACATGCCTACAGTTCAATGCGGTCGCCCGCTCCATACAGCACGGCGAGCATCAGGGTAAGATACTCGCGCAGGTGCCTCGTCAGGAGGAAGTTCTCGCGGACGAATTGCTTCGCCTTGCTTCCCATTTCTTCCAGTTTGTCCCGGTATTTCAAGAGATACCGGATGCGGAGGGCCGCACCCTCCGGAGTGCTTGCCAGGAATCCCGTGTGATGATTGATCACCTGCAACCGGATTCCCCCGGTGTTGCCTCCGATGACGGGTTTTCCTTTCCACATGGCTTCGGTGACGGTGAGTCCGAAGCCTTCCCGGATGGATTTCTGGAGCACGATGTCGGAAGCCCGTTGCAGGGCATTGACCGTCACGTGGGCGTCCGGCGGCAGTAGGAGCAGGTGGATGTCGGGATCGTCTCCGGCGGCGGCTTTGACCTCACGGAAGACCTCTTCCCCTTCGGGATCGTCGGAAGCTCCTCCCCCCGCCAGCACCAATTGGGCGGGTACGTATTCCTTGATCAGGCGGTAAGCCTGTACGACGCCCAAGGGATCCTTGAACCGGTCGAAGCGGGAAATCTGCGTGAGAATGGGACGATCGGGATCCAATTTCCACTGGGTGTACACCGTGTCCATTTCGTTCGGTTGCAGGTCCCGGTTCTTGTCACTCAGTGGGTCGATGCTGGGCGCGATGAGGTACAATGGATGCGGCAAAGGCTGGGCAAAGGCGGACAGAGACCAGATGCTCGCGTCGTATTCGATCACAAACCGGCGCAGATATTTCCACACCTGCCGGTACGGGCGACTCACGTCGATGTGGCAACGCCAGATCCATTTGCCTTTCCGTTTGGGAAAGTGGGAAAGCAGCGGGGCGGGTTGGGGATCGTGGATGAACACCATATCCGCCTCTTCGAGACATTCGCCGAGCCGCCCGGCGTTTTCACGGACGGTGCTTTCATAGACGTCCAGGAGATGTGCGGGAATATCCACCACGTTTCCCTGAAGCGCGTTGTGGAAGTTTTTGGTGCACTGATAGAACTCCGCTTCACCCGTAATGATTTCCCATACCGCGCGAAGGCCGAGTTCCTCCTTGAGGGGAATGAGGCGGTGCAGGATTTCCGCCACGCCGCCCCCTTCACGGGTGGAGTTGATATGCACCACCTTCTTGCCTTCCAACGGCTTGGCCAGCTGCCTCAGGTGTTCGATGACCGCTTTTCCGACAATTTCCGCGTATTGCTCCAGCAGAGTGGTCATTACGGAATGCCTTTCTGGTTGAATGCCCGGATGATGCCTTCGAGGTCCCGCCGCATCTCCGAAAGCGAAGTGAAATAGGGGTCCAGCGCCGCTATACGCTTGGCCAGGGGCGCGTATTCCTCTCCAAGTCCCATGAGCCATTCGCTGAAATCGTTGTTGCCGTGCTCGGTTCTTCTTCGAGCGTCGATGAAATGGTAGAAAATGCTTCCCAGGGACATCCGGCCCATAAACTCGGACAGGTCGCCGGGATGGGTAATCTGTACGGCGGTATCCAGCACCACGATCTGGGAGCGAATGAAATGAAAGCGCTGACTCGCACGCATCCAGCCCAGGATTTCACTTTCATCCAAAACTTCCTCGATCACCTCCACCAATTCGTGTCGGAGATCCTCCAGATCCGGATATTCCGTGGGATCGATGATTCCCAGGCGCTCGGCCAGGCGCGCTTCATGCAAGCCGTGCCATGCCCAGGAGGCGAAATCGTTCTGGTATTCCGGATCGTCGAACCGCGGTTCCAGCAGTCCGCCCCAGAAATGGTAATAAATGCACCCCGGATGGGTGCTTTCCAAGCGATCCCTCAATTCACGCAGGGTTTGCGCCCGTTCCCCCGTGGCTACGGCAATGAGGGCGCAGTCTTTGATAGCGAAAGGTTCCATAACGGACTCCCTAGATGGGTCATGGGTTTACACGGTTCAACCCGAAGGCGCCGGTTGTTTCTGTGGAATTCGAGGTTCTTTTCTGAAATTCGGGGACAGGCGGCGTCGGATCGGTCCCCTGCTGTTGAGAATTCCTTGCGTCTCATTCAACCTCCGGAAACCCTATCGGCGATCCTATTCGCTCAGCAGCAACGCTACCGGAAAGTGCGTCAGCATATCCGATACCGGTAACGGGTGTTTGTGGAGCACGATCCGACCCGTGATCGCATCCCGCCATCGGCTGGGTGGGCCTCCGGGTAAAACCAGCTCCGTGTCTTCCCAAACACGGGGACCCAAAGGAAAGTCGCCGGAGTCCACCAATGCCGTATAGAAACGGGGCGCCGCCGTGACGGCCATTTCTCCTCCGTAGTTTCGGGCGAAGGCGATGATATGCCCCGCTTTTGCTCCCTGAGCCTCGATGGGAAGATAGGCTCCTTGAAGAAACAGCTCTGGTTTCTCGCGGCGCGCCGTCAGGACCCGGTGGATCAGGAACATCTTGATTCGCCCATCGTCCGGGTGCGCGAGCAACGTGTCGACGAGTTCGAGGAAGTCCGTTTTGGCGCCGCGCATCAGTTCCTGGAGGTGGCGCCGGCGGAGTTCAAAATCCACGGGCCTGCGATTGTCCGGATCCACGAGGCTCAAATCCCACAATTCGGCGCCTTGGTACACATCAGGAACCCCAGGGCACGTGAATTTGAGAAGCGTCTGGGAAAGGGAGTTCAACATGCCGCAAAAAGAGATCCTTGCCTGAAACGGCAGGAATTCCCTCAAAAAAGGGTTGCCTTCCCGTTCATCGAGGAGCTTGTCCAAAAAACTCAAGAAGGCCTGTTCGTATTCGGAATCCGGTTTCAGCCAGGCTGTGTGTACCTTGGCTTCCCGCACGGCCTTGATGACATATTCCTTCATGCGCTCCACGAATTCGGGAGAGGCCTTCCCTTCCAGGGGATAGGCCCCCAACAGATTCTGGTAGAAGGCATACTCGTCGTTGCGATCCGGAGCCTTGGCTCCGTGGACCGTCTTCTTTTTCCGTGCGGTGAGAGCGTTCCATTTTTTGAGCTGCTGGCTCCATTCGGAAGGAATTTCGGACAATACATGAATTCGAGCCCGCACATCCTCGCTTCGCTTGGTATCGTGCGTGGAGGTGGCATTCATGGCGTAAGGCCACTGTTCCAAACGGCCTATGTTGAATTGATGAAAACGTTCCAGAGGAATCCCAAAAACGCCGGGATTTCCACCCACCTCGTTGAGCGAGAGAAGTCTGTTATAGCAATAAAGTAGTGTATCTTCGAAAGACTTGGCCATTAAAGGCCCAGTGAATTGCTGGAACCGCATGGCGAAGTGGAGCCATTTTCCCTTCTCATCATCAGAAAAGTATTCTCCGAATGTCAAAGTAAGAAACTTTTCCAAAAAATCCAATTCATGGAGCAATGCGATGTTATTTTCCATGGCTTTTTGCACGGCCTTCTTAATAATTTCCTTGTCTTGTTCAGGAGAGTGTGCGGCGTTGATGTAGGTTCTATACACTGGAAAATGGCACATGAGTTCTACAATGGCGCTCTTAAGTCCCTGGAGGGTTATGTCGCTGCCGTGGCGGTAGCGTCCTGAAATGCCTTTGAGGAGCGTCGCCAGATCATCCACGTCTCCCGCCATTTCTTTCCGAACGATCAGACGTTTCTTTTCATATACCAGGTGGGGAAAAGAAAGAGGATGGGGGGTGAAGCGGGCGTAGATGCCGGTAAACCGCTTTTCATTTCGCGAATGACAAAACACGCCGTTTACGTGATTCAGAAAATCGTATCCCGTGGTCCCTTGCACGGGCCAGAAGTCCGGCAGACGCTCTTCTTGTTCCAGAATCTTTTCAACAACTAGGTACGCGTCCCCAATTCGGCTCCTCAACCGTTTCAGGTAGGTCGCGGGATCGTAAAGACCGTCGATGTGATCGATGCGCACACCCGTGATCCGACCGGAGTTGATGAGATCCAGAAGCAGCCCATGGACGTGGTTGAACACCTCGTCGTTCTCGATCCTCAAGCAAATCAATTCGTTAATGTTGAAAAATCGCCGGTAGTTGATCTCTTCCGTGGCCACTTTCCAGAAAGACAAGCGGAAATGCTGGTCGGCCAATAGACTCTCGAGATGCAGAAAACTCTCCGGGTCTCCTTTTTCTCCATTTATAATCCGTATGTTTCTGTCCAGATGATCCCTTATTGTAAGATTATTGGCGTATAATTCGTAAAGAAGTCTCTTAATAAACTGAATTTGCGTATATCTTTCATCCACTTCATCATGGGTTGATATAGTTTTCAAGACATATAATATTCCAAGGAACTTAATAAAGTCGGGGTGAGTCTCGCCTATTATTCGCTTAAGGCGATTTATATCGAATGTTAATACGTCCAAATACGATTCCAGCCTTAGTGGGAACATGAGCTGATAATAGTTAAACGTCATCCCATACTGGTCATACTTAAGCTGTATTTCCTGATCCTCCAGACACTCGCCGTAAAAACGTCCTAGAAAAGGCGCCAGGAGGCGCTGTCCGGGTTCGTGGTACGGAAGGGTCCATTCGATATCGAAAAACTCATAATATTTGGAATACGGACCATTCTCGAGGATGTCCATAAGGATCGCATTGTCGTGGTCGTAGGCCATGTGATTGGGAACGAAGTCCTGAATCCATCCCAATCCCAGTTCCGCGGCTTTCCGGAGCAACTCCTGGAACTCCTCGGCGGTTCCGAGTTCCGGGTTCAGCTGTAGGGGGTCCACCACGTCGTACCCGTGGGTGCTGCCCTTCCGGGCTCTAAAGACGGGGGATGCGTAAACATCGGAGACGCCCAGATCGGACAAATACTCCAGGATGGCCCGGGCCTGCCGGAACCCGAAAGACGGTCCGAACTGGAGTCTGTAGGTGGCGATGGGTATTTTCATCACTGTACCTTTATACGGAGATGGCCGCCGATTCTCCGAAACGCCTCGACCCATTCCTCGGCCTTGGCGTCCCCGTTGGCGGCTTTTCCGGAAACTGCGGGATAGGCGTCGCGGGCCATGAGAAAATACAGGTTCTGGGTTTTCCAGAGGTTTATCGGGAGATCCAAAGGGGCCAGCAGATCAAAAACCTGCTCCAGCCGTCTCAGGGATTCCGTGTCCTGGAGCTGTTGGGAGGCCCGGGTCAGCAAATCGGTGATGCGGTACTCCACCAGATAGGTCAGCGGATCCCGTTCCACGGAGATACCCCACCTTCGAATGTCCGCCATGGTCTTCTGCAGGCGTTCGGTATCCGGATCGGGTTCTTCGAAGATCTTTCGCAGATCCGTGTTCAGCACGAATTCGGTGGTTACGGCCAGGGGCTTCGGTAATGCCGACTGGATTTCATTGAAGAAATTGATAACCATATAATTGTTCTCCACAAAACGACGGAAGGAAAATTCGATTTCGTCCGTGGCGTTCCGGAGGATTTCTTTCAAGACCTTGGTTTGTTCATCCTTGAACAGATGCCACAACGTGAAACTGTGGCTCCCGAAATGCTTGTCCATAAGGCGCACGATTTCCAAAGTATCGCCCAAACGGAACGCGCTTTTGATTTCTTCCTGCATGGTGTGAAAAAAGTCCGGATCCGTGTCCGCGCGTACGCAACAGCTCACATTATGATCTCCCAGGTGAAGAGCCGTGAAGGTGACGCCTCCCTCCTCCCAGGTGATATCCGACACGATCCGGCTGCGCCCGACGGCCAGCTTGAGTGCGCCCGCCTCAAACCGTTCATAGGATTCGTTCCGGACGGAATAACAATAGGAGCCGATATCTTCCAGATGTTCTTCGAACAGGGACGAAATGGCGTAATGGGCCCCCACGCGGACCAGATCAATGCCGGAGGGCTTCACGAACCGCTGGTACACGTTCTTTCCGTTTCCGAATTCCGGCAGATTGCTCGGTGCGTGCTGGAGCATATCCGTAAACGCGGGCTCCAGGGCCTCGCCGTTTTCCTGTTCCGCCAATTGAATGGCTCTGGCCGCATATTTCAGGACCTGGGTGGTTTCAAGGCCGGAGATTTCATCAAAAAACCAGCCGCAACTGGTGTACATGAGCATAGTGTGACGCTGCATCTCCAGGAGGCGCAGGACGCGGATTTTTTCTTCAGCGGAAAGATTCCGGGCGCTGTGTCGGGCCATGAACCCATCAATGTTTCGTGGTGAACGATCCAGGATCACGTCGATGTAGTCGTTGCGGGCTTCCCAGGGGTTTTTCAGGAACCCCGAGGCCCGTTCTTCGAAGAGGGGGATCAGGCGGTCCCGCAGCTTGTCCAAAGCATCCCGCAGGGGCCTGCGCCATTCCTGCCGCCATCCGGGACGCATGCCGCTGTTGCATCCGCAGTTTCCACGCCAGCGTTCCACGCCGTGGATACAACTCCATGAGGAATTGCTGTGGATTTCCACTTCATGCGTCGGGGGATGTCGCTCCAGGTATTCGCTGTATATCGTGATCCTGGCCAGCTGGTGAGATTCGATGAAATAGAGGCAATAGGAGAGAGCCATTTCCCCCTGTCGGTGATGATGGCCGTAGGTTTCTCCATCCGTGGCGATATGAATCATACGGGGCAGGTCATTGTCGGCGGGCAACGCGCTCATGAGTCGATGGGCGAAGGCTTCGCCGTTTTCAAGAATACCGCCGAAGGCGGTATCCTGGGATATGGGGCCGTCATAAAAGAAGAGCGCGATGCTGCGGCCGGACGGTAAACGGCAGAGGTACGGCATAGTGGGATCGATGCGGCCTCCCTGTACGTCCCACCAGGGGGCCCGCCCGTCCAGGGGACGGACCCGCATGGCCTGGCGAGGCGCCAGGATGGTGAAAGCGATGCCCTGCTCCGCCAGAATGCTCAGGGTCTCCAAATCCACGGCCGTTTCGGCCAGCCACATGCCCTCGGGGGAGCGTCCGAATCGTTTCTGGAAATCCCGAATTCCCCACAGCACCTGGGTGTACTTATCCTTTCCGTTGGCCAAGGGCATGATCATATGATTGTACACTTGCGCCAACGCGGCGCCATGCCCCGAAAACCGTTCCTGGCTCAGGTTGTCGGCCTCCTGAATGGATTCGTACACGTCGCGGTGATGCGCTTCCATCCAGGACAGAAGCGTGGGGCCGAAATTGAAGCTGATCCGGGTGTAGTTATTGACGATATCGATAATACGCCGCTCGTCGTCCAGTATGCGGGACGCCGTGTTGGGTGCGTAGCATTCCATGGTGATCCGCTCGTTCCAGTCGTGATAGGGCGAAGCGGAATCCTGAAGTTCGACCGCTTCCAGCCACGGATTTTCCCGAGGGGGCTGATAAAAATGCCCATGAATGCAGATGTATCGTTTCATGTCAGACCTCCGATGCATACAGCGCCAAGCCCCATGCCCCCGGAGTGACTTCGTTTCCGTCCCACAATCGTTCCGGCAGCCTAGTACCTGGACCACCCCAGGTTTCCGAGGAGGAATCCAGAATTTTACGCCACTCCCCGTCGGGAAGGGACACGGGGAACGGGACCGGTGTGTCGTTGAAGTTGAAAAGAATGAAACTCTGAGCGCCCGCTCGATACCATCGGCGTAATGTAAGTATTCGTTCCACCTCGTACGTTGTCACCTCAATAGCGTGTTTGTCGGGATGTTGCAAGGCGGGCAAGGTCTTTCGGATTCGAATGAGTTCTTTATAGAAGCGAAACAGCATTCCATGCTTTCCTTGATCACGGAGGCGCAGGTTCAGCCGGGATTTCCGCATGGTGTCCGGATCTTGTGGATCCGGCGGCGTATCATGCCAGCTGAAGGACTGAAATTCCCGCCTGCGGCCTTCCCGGACGGCGGCCACGAGATCCGCATCGGAGTGATCCACAAAATACAGGAAAGGGGCTTCTTCTCCGTATTCCTCGCCCATGAACAGCAACGGGACGAAGGGAGACAACAGAAGGGCCCCCGCGGCCAGCTTCAACGCTTCAAACGGAACCAGCAGGGACAGCCGTTCTCCGAGCATCCGGTTGCCCACCTGATCGTGATTCTGGATACACACGACGAACTGCCGGCCCGGCCGATCCAGGGAGGAACGTCCGTGGCGGCGGCGGCGATAGGCGGAGTAATCCCATGAATACACGAAACCTTCGGAATACGCCTTGGCGAGATGATCCACTTTCCCGAAGTCCAGATAATACCCGGAGGTCTCTCCGGTCAGCAACGTGTGGACGGCATGGTGGAAATCGTCGCTCCACTGGGCGTCCAGTCCGAAGCCGCCGACTTCTCTGGGCCGCAGGATTCGGGGGTCGTTCAGATCGCTTTCGGCGATCAGAAGCCAGGACTTGTTTTCGGCCCGGGAGACTTCGGACACTTTTTCGGCCAACTCCTCGAGAAAGGGTTTAGCACTGGAATCGAAAATGCCGTGAACGGCGTCGAGGCGCAACGCGTCCACGTGGTAACGGCGGAACCAATGCAGGGCGTTCTCGATGAAGAAATTCCGGACATGATCCGAAAGAGGACCGTCGAAATTGAGGGCTTCCCCCCAGGGCGTCCGGTACGTCTCAGTAAAGTAGGGACCGAATTCCCTGAGGTAGTTTCCTTCAGGACCCAAGTGGTTGTATACGACATCCAGAATTACGGCGAGGTCGAGTGCATGGCATGCGTTGACAAGACGCTTCAGACCCGAGGGACCTCCGTATGAGTCTTGAACGGCGAAAGGATACACGCCGTCGTACCCCCAGTTTCGTGTGCCTGGGAACTGAGCCACCGGCATGAGTTCCACGGAGTTGACCCCCAGTTCTCTTAGTTCCTCGAGGCGGTCGATCACGGCGTCGAACGTACCTTCTGGGGTGAAGGTCCCCACATGCAATTCGTAGGCGATCATGTGGTCCAGGGAGATCCCTTTCCAATGGCCGTCCGTCCAGTGGAAGTCGGCATGATCCACCACCCGGGATTCCCGGTGCACGCCATAGGGCTGTTCATGGGAAGCGGGATCCGGCCGCTCCCCTTCGTCGTCCAGTACATACCGGTATGTGGCTCCGGGACAGACGTTGTCCTGCAGAACCTTCCAGTACCCCTGCGGATCCCGGCTCATGGGCGCCCTGCGCGCTTCCGGTTCCAGGATCTTGAGAGTAACATTCCGGCAGGAAGGCGCCCATACGGTGAATTGACACATTCCGTTTCCCAAATAGTCCGTTCCGATGTTCATGCGTAGGTTCTCCCTCGGCGGCGGGTTCCGTCGTACCAGGACGCCGCGGCGACCATGAACTTGCTTCGGCTTCGGCCCGCCGGTTCGTTGAACAATGGCGTGGGGCATCTCCAAAAGCGAAGATTCGAGGCGTATCCGCGGGGTCCGTCCCACGGAGCATTCATCAAGGTCGTTTCAGCAGATTCCTGAGTTCGGCCAGGCATCGCGTGTTGATGACGTCGCCGGGTTCGAGCCACCCCCGCCTCGCCTGAAATACGCCGAATCGCATAAACTCCAGATCCGTGATGCTGTGCGCATCCGTGGAAACCGCCACCTTGACTCCCATTTGTTTCGCAAGCCGGCAGTGGGTATCCGTAAGATCCAGCCGATCCGGATGACTGTTGAGTTCCATAAAGCAGCCGCGTTTCCCGGCGGCCTCCAAAAGAAACTTCATATCCACGTCGTAGGGATCGCGTTCGTTGATGAGGCGTCCCGTGGGATGAGCCAGGATGCGGAAATACGGGTTGTCCATTGCTCGCACGATCCGTTCCGTTTGTTTCTCTCGAGACAGGTTGAAGTGGTAATGAACGGCGCACACCGTAAGATCCAATTCCCGCAGAATGTCGTCGGGCAGGTCCAGGGAGCCGTCTTCCAGGATATCCACTTCAATGGCTTTGAGGATCGTGAATCCCTTCAGCTTTGCGTTCAATCCGTCGATCCGTTCCAGGAACGCCGCTAGTCGTCGGGCGTCCAATCCCCGGGCCACGGCCACGCGCCGGGAATGCTCCGTAACGGCCATGTACGCGTATCCCAGTCTTTGGGCGGCCTCCGCCATTTCCTCCAGGGTATGGCGGCCGTCCGTCTCCCGAGTGTGAATATGCAAATCTCCCCGCAAATCCTCCAGCCGAATGAGTTCAGGCAAGCGTCCCTCTTGGGCCGCTTCGATCTCTCCCGCATCTTCACGCAGCTCGGGCTCGATGAACGGGAGACCCACACGGCCGTATACGTCCTCCTCCGTGGTTCCACCAATACGCCGTTCCCCTTGGAACACTCCGTATTCGTTGATCTTCAGGTTATTCTTCCGCCCGAGTTTTCGCACGGCGATGTTATGAGCCTTGGAGCCCGTAAAATAATGGAGCGCGGCGCCGTAGCTCTCCTCGGGGACGGTACGGACATCCACCTGGAGGCCGCAACGCAACACTACCGTGGAGCGTGTTTCGCCGTGGGACACCACTTCGGCCACATCTTCGTACCCCACAAATCGGTTCATCACATCGGCGGAATGGGCCGCGATCACCAGAATATCCAAGTCCCCCACGGTTTCCTTTCTGCGGCGGTAGCTTCCCGCCACCTGGACGCGCTGCACTCCGGAAACCTGCTCGATGTGGGTGGTAAGGGCCGAAGCCAGGTCTTGGGCTTCCACGAGCTTGATTCGGCGTTCCCGCGACTTCAGCCGTTCGATTTCCTGGAGGATCTTTTGTTCCAGCTTCACGCCGAACCCTTTAAGGCGTTGGATTTTTCCCGAAGCGGCGGCTTCCCTCACATCCGTCGCGGTGCGGACGCCCAGTTCGTCGTGGAGCGTCTTGAGCCGTTTGGGGCCGAGGCCCGCAACATGCATGAGGGTCCGTAGCTCCGGAGAAGTCCGCTCCCGGATCTCTTCCAACTGGGCCAGGGTCCCCGTTCGTACGATTTCCTGGATCTTCTCAGCCAGATCTCTGCCGATGCCGGGAAGTTCCTCGAGATCTTCCCCTCGCCGGACCATGTCCGCCACGGACGGGGCGAGATCCCCCAGGAATCGGGCCGAGTTCCGGTACGCCCGGACCCGGAACGGGTTCGCCCCCTCGATTTCCAGAAGGTCCGCCGTTTCGTCGAACAACTGGGCTACGATCTTATTGGTTACGGCCATAGATCCTTTCCCTCAACATCCGGGTCAGGCGCAGGGCGTCCCGTACGGCGTATCCCGCCTGGTCGTTGTCGAAATAACAGAAAATCTCCCTTCCGCCTCCGGCCCAGTCTAGACCCTTTCGGGTCCAAACCTCAAGCCCGGAATCGCCGTATTCCCCCTGATAGGCGGTACCGGGTCCATGAAGCCGTATATAGACGAAATCGGCCGTGACCACATCCGGAGCCATTCTGCCGTCCAGTTCATAGATACAAAAGGAAAGATTGCGTGTTTTCAGTATCTCATACACGGACGGATGAAACCAGGAGCCGTCACGAAATTCGAACGCAAAGCGGAATCCTTCCGGGAGCGCCTCGACGAAGGTCGCAAGCCGATCCCGATTGAGAGACCAGTGGGGCGGAAGTTGCAGTAAAATAGGCCCCAACCTGGGTTTCAACAGCTCGATGCGGCTTAAGAATGGATGCAGCGTATTCCGGGGGTCCTTGAGCTTCTTCATGTGGGTGATATATCGGCCGGCTTTGACGCAGAAAATGAATCCTTCGGGTACCGCTTTCCGCCAGCCGCTCAGGGTGTCTGCGGAAGGCAGGCGATAAAACGAATGGTTGATTTCCACGGTATGGAAGCGAGCGGCGTAATACGATAGAAAGTCGGTGCGGGGCATGGAATTCGGATAGAAAGGCCCCCTCCAGTGATCGTAATGCCATCCCGAAGTACCGACGTGAACCCGGTCTTGAAGATCCATGTGTCGCCCGAATCCGTTGTCCCGCCCACACGAAACCCAGCATCTCCGGACGCATCGCCGCGAGGTCGTTCCCTGGCGGGCTCATGAAAGATGGAATCCACCGTGTTGCGCTTCACTCTTTGCGTCGGCGGTCCGTCCGTAGTCCTGTCTTTCCACCGGCTGCCATGGGTCCCGGCGTAGTTCCAACTTAGCATGCCGGTGGAGTCAGGACAAACGCAACGGGCTGACAGCTCGTTGATCAACAGCGTTGAAGGCAAGCCGTCCATGAACACCATGCGCCATGCGGCCCGCATAGGCCGGAATCCTCGGCGCTCGCCGGATCTGTACTCCATCGCCCCCGAAAAGTCCTCCGGCAACCCTTTTTCCCCTCGGAACGAAGGACCTCTCTTCGATTCCACGGAATCTCTTCACAATGGTCACACTCCCGAAACCCTTGATTCGGACGGTTACGGTATAGAAAACCCGTCGGGCCGGGGAGCGATTCATGCTCCCATCCAGTGGAAGCCCGCATTTCCCAAAATTGGCGGCTGGAGGGAGCGGGGGGCTGGAATATTCCCACGAAATACCGCTTGGATATGGGAGGGAGAACGCATTTGGAGCATCATCGGTCGTTGGCGGACCTTCTTCGCATCGCTTCGGGGAACGGGCGGATTCTTTCGATGCCGTTTTCAGGGGAGGATGTGACTGCGGGGGTGGAAGATGAAATGCAGGCGGCGGTGGAAGGAGACCGGGCGGCGGTGGATCTTTCCTGCGCCATCGAGTCCTCCGGTTTTTTCCGAAACCTGGTCAAGAGGCATCGTCGGGGAGAGATGCCCAAATGCGCCGTAACGGATCTGGAGGAATTCCTCGACAACAACCCGTCCCAAGTCTGGGAAAACAGTTGGGTGCGTTTTCCCGCCGGGGTCCTGAGCCGTTTTGCGGAAGAGACGTTTCGGGAGGACCTGGCGGCCGACAAGCGAAACCCGCATAGTGGATTACGGAGAGACGCAGACCAATTCGTGTTTCAACGAAATCAGGAAGCCTGGTACCGGGTTCCCGTAAGCTACCTCATGAAACTCGCCCTGGCGGAGCTTGTGGGTTGTGATCCCGGCATGCCCGTTCCGGTCCGACAAACGGCCCAGACCGTCATGGCCTATTTCGTCAACGACAACACATCGCCCGAAACGGTTTCATTTTACGTGGCGCCGTTCCGGGCGGCGGAAGGTTTAGGTCGTGGGTTGGCTCGGGAGGCGGCCGAGCGGTATCTCTTGAGTCAGTTGCTCGTTCAGTACGCCGCCACACGATTCCGTCTCAGAGAAAACGGACAGACTCCCTTGATCTACTATGCTCCTTTACCTCCTTTGAGGCAGAAGCGCCTCAATGAGTTGATCTCGGACAGCTTCTATCGTGAGTTGTTCATGAGCCCGTGCCTGAGCGGATGGGATCGCGGCGAGGAAAAACACAGGTATATGCATTTGTGTCATTTGGTTCTGAGCCGAAGTCAGTTGAACGCCGTAGCCAAGTTGCGGGAAGCCGGGATCATCACGAGCAATCTGGTAGTGTTGCCCAATATCTCCAACGTAAGCCTGGCAAACAACGGAACGCACATCAGTTTAGGAAGCCGGATGTTGGGAGCCCTGCTGTCCGATCCTTCTTCCGGGTTTACGGGCCGGCATGAGAAGTACTTTGGGGACCTTGCCGTCAAAATCATGGAGCATTTTGTCCCCCTGTTCGTCGGAACGTATACGGCGGCCCCCTTTCGGTTGGCTTTCGAGGATTTTCATCCGGAGCGCGTCCTGGGATTTCTTCCTCATGAGTTGGATTATACGCATGTGCGCATGATCTGGCGTCGATGGCGGAAGAAAGCGGCCATAAGCGTCCTGGGAAGACCGCTTACCCCCTTCGGTCCTCCGGTGCTGGACCGCTGGGTGAGCCGGATTTTGGGCCTCAAAGGGGACTGGGTGGCGGACTTCCGTTTGATGGACTACCTGGTGTGTCTCTTAAGTACGGACCGGTGCCCCGCATTGGACGGCGAGATAGGGAATCAGGAGCGTTTGAAAAAGGATCTTTCAGATCAGGGCGTTTTCGATACGCAGATGGCCATGTATCTCCTGGTTCGCCAACGACTGTTTGCCGAGAAAGGGTTTTCGGGGTTTGAAGGCAGGTACTACAGTTCCTTTGTCTCTTTCTTCGAGGATTTGGGAAGTGCGGTTGAAATGCAGGCTATACTAACGGCGTTGTGCTTTAAGTATATGGTTTCTGGACGCGTCTCCCATGCCTTGATTCCGGACGCGCCCTGGGTGGAAAGCGAACGAAGGCAAGTGGTCTTCGGCGCCGCCGTCGGCATTCCCACTTTCTTTGTACGCAAGAACACGGGAAATCTGTTTCTGAAACGCATCATCGGAAAAACGCCTCAAGTGCGTTCCAGCAGGCGGTATCCAGGCGCCTGGAGAGTGCGCAACCCGGAGTACCGGAAAGCCCTTGTGGACCTCCTCGACGAGGAAGCATCCGATCTGGCGGAGACTTTCGGGATTCAGGGAGGATTTCAAGACCTGAGGCGACGTCTGGAGCGTCCCCGGGAATACTCGGTAGCGGGAAGAATCACTCAATACATTCTGGAGGAGTTGAACGTCCGGGATCCGTTGGACAGCTCTGCCGCCGAATTCAATCAAGCCGCGGAGCGAGTGTACCGGGAGGTCCTCCGAAGAACGCATCTTTGGGAAGCCTTTGAGTTTTTCAAATCGGATGTTCGGAAGTTGCAGGCGTCTCAATTCACCGGCGGCTCGTCTTTACGGGAGACACTCCGACATATTCTGGGTGGGCGGGACGGGGTCCGGATGGTGGAGGATGCTGTACGGGTCGTCGAAGAAGGAAGGTGTCCGGAAGCGGATTTGGCCCGGCTGATTCAATTACTGCTCCTGGCGGTTCATATGCACGCATCAAGGACTAAGCGATGGAGAGAGGACTCCGTTGGAGGCGGACCGAGTGAAACATCAGTATATCGAGAGGAACTCCAACTCCGTAAGGGATGAACGCCTTTTCGGAGACGGAATGGTTCGACTCCTCTACTCCGGCCGGTTCGAAGACACGCATTTTGTCATGAAGGCGCTTTCCGGGGTACGGATGACCCGCTTGCTTGCGCTGGTCAATTTCAATTCGACCCTGACGACATGGTTCACGGGGAGCCGCAGGTTCATGGAAGGGTTGGGAGTGGATTGCGAGGAATGTCTGGAAAGCGTGCGTACCCTGAACACGGCCAGAAAAATTTTCGAGCGGAAGATCCGCTATTGGGAATGTCGTCCCATGGCGCCGGATGCCGAGCACGTGACGGCCCCCGCGGACTCGCGTCTCTTGTTCGGTTCCTTTCGGGAAACCTCGTTGGTGTATGTGAAAGAGAAATTCTTCGACATTGAGGAACTGGTCGGAACGGATAACCCTCTTTGGGTGGACACGTTCAATGCAGGTGATTTCGCCGTATTCCGACTGACCCCGGATAAGTACCACTACACGCACACCCCGGTGGCGGGCCGAGTATTGGATGTATATGAACTTCCGGGAGGATACCATTCCTGCAATCCGGGCGCCGTGCTCTCCTCCGTCCGGCCGTTTTCGAAAAACCGGCGTCTGGTGACCGTTTTAGACACGGATGTGGCGGCGGGCACGCGCGTGGGTCTCGTGGCCATGGTGGAAATCGTTGCTTTGATGATCGGAGACATCCGTCAATGTTACAGTCCGACCCGGTACGATACGCCCCGAATGGTAAGACCAGGCATGTTTCTGGAAAAGGGATGCCCCAGGAGCCTTTTCCGGCCTGGTTCAAGTACGGTGGTGGTGCTGTTTGAGCCCGGCCGGATGGAATTCTGCGAAGATCTTCGAACCAACCGGCGTGCCGCCCACGTCTGTAGTCGGTTCAGCCTGGGACTGGGGGAACCTCTGGTGGAAACCGAAGTATGGGTGCGCTCGACCATCGGAAGGGCGATACGGATGGGAGATAAGTATGAGCAATGAGGGATTTGTTCTTACCTTGGCGGTGTTGTTCGCGGTGGTTCTCCCCGTGGGGTTCCGGATTTTGCCCAGGGAGCGCTGGCAAATTCTGGCCTCCATCCCGGTAAGGAAGGAGAGCGGGGAACACTGGCGCGGGGTCAATGTAACCTTTTACGGTGTTTTGACCGCTACGGCGTGCACGGGGGCTTCCGGGCTCTTTGTCCTGATGGCCGCTGCGTGCGGGATCCAAGTCCGTGAAGTGATCTGGTTTCTCGTTCCGCTGATGGCGGTCTGTGTACCTTCATCCCGTTGGGTGGCCCGTATGGTGGAGGGTAAAGGGGATACGTTCACCGTCCAGGGGGCCATACTGACGGGTACGATCCTGGCGCCCCTGCTTTTTCTCGGGCTGGATCATGCCGCGGGACTTGCATTACCCGTAATTCCCCTGCTATCCGCGGCTTCCGTATCCCTGGTTATGGGAGAGGGGCTGGGACGTCTGGCGTGCATCAGTTATGGATGCTGCTATGGGAAGCCCCTGAGAGCTTTTTCTCCCCCGTTAAGGAAGGTCCTTCGCCCTTTTGGGTGCGCCTTCTACGGGAAGCGGAAGAAGATCGCTTATGAAGGGCGTCTGGAGGGGGAGAAAGTCGTGGCCGTTCAGGCGATCACTTCGGTCTTATACGTCTGCACGGCCCTGGTTACGCTGTACCTCTTCCTGGAAGGCCGGTTTCTTCTCTCCTGGGTCGCGGCCGTGTTCGTGTCCCAGGTTTGGAGACTCTTTTGCGAATTTCTCAGGGCCGATTACCGTGGGGAAGGGCGCTTTTCGGGGTACCAGATCATGGCGCTTTTTGTGTGCGCCGCAACGTGTGCGGCGGCCGCGCTGCTTCCTAACGAAAGTTACGGAAACCCCGTGGCGGCGTTAGGGTTCCGCACTCTGTTCAGCTTGGGATCCCTGATGGCTCTCCAGGGGCTCTGGGTCCTGGTGCTGTTGTACACGGGGTTAAGCCGGGCGACCTTTTCGGGGCTGACGTTCCATGTGCATCCCGATCGGACGTGATGGAAGGGGGGGTGCGTCGGCACGGGCGTAGGGTCCTGCAGGTCTCCAGGGACGCCGGCTGCGCGCCTGAACCCGCGGAAGCCGGAAAGACATTCGAAGGAAAAAGGGATCACCGGTGGTGAGATATCAATGCTCTGGGAAGGACAGGACTCTCCGTAAGGTATCGGCGAGCTGTTCCATGGAATACGGTTTTGCCAGGGATGCGCGGAACCCGTAATCCTCGAAATGGTCCAAAAGCGGATCTGTGGCGTATCCGCTGCACACGACGGCCCGCACCTCGGGGTCCAATTCCAGTAAATGCCGCAATGTGTCTTCCCCCCCCATGCCTCCCGTCACCGTGAGGTCCAGGATCACCGCATCAAAGGGCCGGCCCTCGATGCGGGCCTTCCGAAACAGATCAACGGCTTCTTCGCCGTTGCGGGCGGCAACGGCTTCAAATCCCAAGCGGGCCAGCATTTCGACCAGAAGGTGGCGGAGCATTTCCTCATCGTCCATGCAGAGGACGCGCTTTTTCCACAGCTCCGTCTTTGGAAGAAGGCACGGATCGGATACCGGGCGGGGAAGGGCGGCGGGAAGGAACAATGCGAGTTCGGTGCCTGTTCCCACCCTTGATTCTACATGAATGGTTCCGCCATGCTTCTTGATCACGGAGTAAGCCATGGCGAGCCCCAAACCCAGACCCTTCACACTCCCCCGTTCGTGGGTGGAAAAATACGGGTCGAAAATCCTGGACAGATGCTCCTCCGGTATCCCCAGTCCATGATCCCGGATGGATATCCTCACGTAGTCATGATGTTTCGGTGCGACGCCGGTCAACGAATCCCTCTGTTCCCCGCTCAGGTTTTCCGCCTTCACGTGAATGACGCCGCCCATGGGCATGGACTGTCGTGCATTCTTGGTGATTTCATACAGCACTTGGACCATCTGCCCCCAATCCACTTCGACGGGCCGGAGATCCGGGGCGAAGGAGAATTCGCACCGTATGTCGGAGTCCGACAGAGCCATGGCCACGGAGTCCTCGATCAACTTACGGGTGAGAACGGGTCGTCGTACCGGAGCCCCTCCCGTGGCGAATGTGATGAATTTCCGGGTAAGGTCTCGGGCTTTGTGCACGGCCTGCTCGGCCCCACTCAGCATCCGGAGCGCTTGTGAGTCGTGGTTCAAAGAAAGGCGGGCCACTTCCACATTCCCCAAGATGATGGACAAGAGATTGTTGAAGTCGTGCGCGATGCCTCCCGCCAAGGTCCCCACGGCCTCCAGCTTTCGGGTGTTGGCGAGCTGATGCTCCATGTTTCTTTGGAAGGTTATGTCGCGGACCATGACCAGCAACCGATCCACGCCCCCGATACACGCCTTCCTCAGGGTGAGTTCCACCCAGATGGCATGTCCTTCGCGGTTCCGCAGCATCCACTCGAGAATCCGAACCTCACCATTCATGGCCTTTTTCAGGCTCCGCAACACCCGGAAGCGGGCTCCCGGGCCGTTGTTTCCATTCAGGTCTTCCCACTTCAGGGTTGAAAGCTCCTCCCGCGAATACCCCAGCAACTCAGCCAAAGACTGATTCGCATCCACCAATTGTAGAGTGCCCAGATCATGCACGGAGATGCCATCGCCCACCGTGTTGAAAATGGTTCGATAGGCGGCTTCCGAAATCCTCAGGGATTCCTCGGCGCGAACTCGGTCCGTGATGTCTGTGGCCGTTCCCACGATTCTCCCGGGCGTACCCCGGAAATCCGGAATGACGTGGCCTTGGGCCAGGAACCAGCGAACGGAGCCGTCCTTGTGGATCATGCGATGCGCCGACCGGTACTGGGAAGTCCGTCCCTCTATATGGTCATTAACTTCCTTCCACACCGTGGCGCCGTCGTCCGGATGGATCAGGGCGCACCAGTCGGAAAGTCGATTTTCGATTTCATGGTCCTGATATCCCAACATGGCCTTGAGGTTGGGTTCGATGTAGATTTCGTCCGTGTCCAGTTTCCGGTCCCACAATCCCACGGAACCCGCCCGTGTCGCCAGTTCGTACCTTCCCCGGCTTACCCGGAGTTCATGTTCCACTTCCCGGCGCTCCATCAGAGCGCCCAGCATGGCGGCGGAGGTCTTCAGGGCGTCGATTTCGGCCGAAGTCCAAAGGCGTTCGACATGGCAGTCGTCGAAGCCCATAAAACCCCACCAGCGATTCCGGACGAAAATCGGCACCGCCAGTACGGAGCGGACATCCAGTCCTTCCAGGAATGTTGGATTCGCAGGGGCGGGACAAGGCGCCCTGTCTCGCACCAAATGGCCTCGTGCGAGCAACTCCTCCCATCCACCGGAAAGTCCCATGGTCCGGTCTTCCGGAACGGCTTCCGGAGGCCAGGTTCGGGGAGCGATTCCGGAGGCTTCCCAGTGAACCCCCTGGTTGAGGCGACGGGAACCGTTGGACCCGCCCTGGATTTCCACAACGTATACCCGATCCACCTGCGTGGCTTGTCCTAAACCGGCCAATACCTGAAGAATCCCTTCCTTGGTCAAGGCGCTGATTCTCAGGAAGCGTTCCGCGGCGGTGCTCACTGCGTGGAGAATGGCCTCACGTCGTCGAAGCGCTTCTTCGGCTTGCTTCCGCTCCCTATGGATGCGCCGGTAATCGAGAGCCTTTTGGACGGATCTCACCAGTGCGTCTTCCTCGAAGGGTTTCTTAAGGAAATCGTAGGCGCCCTTTTTCAAGGCTTCCACGGCGGTCTCCAGGGACGGATGTCCCGTGATGACGATGACCGTGGTTTCGGAGTCCTGTTCCTGGAGGTAGTCGAGGATGCGTAAGCCGTGGATATCCGGCATGAATAAATCCAGAAGGAGAACGTCCACACTGTGTCGGGAGAGAATTCGGAGGGTGTCCTGTCCCGATCCACTGGTGCTGATCCGAAAACCGTGTCCGGAAAGGAGGCTGTTCAGGGTTTCACAAAAACGCGGTTCATCGTCCGCGATGAGAATGAAGGGGGATTTTCCTGCGAGGCCTTTCATGATCCGGGGAACCTGGCGCCGATTGCGCCGTCAGTGTGGATTACCTGCTTCCGCCCGCGCCATGCGCGGCATGCCGGGTTCGGACAAGACACAGAATTCCGGTGCTGGAAGCCCGGGCCGGGCTCCCCTGGCAACCCCTGAAATCCTTTCAATCCGAAAACAGGACGGTTCGCAAGAACGTTGGAAAGAACCCGTACTCCGTCTCTGAGTCCCGGATAACCCAGCCTATGGCGGGGCCGTCCGGAAACACGATCACGGCCGCTGCCGAGCTGCGGCGCGTCATCCTTAGAAGACTCTATCAGGCCGTTGAAACACGCGATCTGCGTCGTTGGGCTTCATCCTTCGTCATTGCGGCGTACTGGGTGTACGCCTCATTCCTCAGGATTCGCCCGCCTTGCATCTCATCGTTTTTGACCGGCCTGCCGGCAATACTGTTTATCAACGGGCAGCTATGCACGCCTGATCTCCCGGAATTCGCTTCCGGGTGTCTCGTCGATTTCCTCCCGCCTGTCCGCCAGACCGTTAAGCCGCGAGATGTTCGTTGAAGCGATACGGACCCTCACCTGTTTGTAGACCATCCGTGTAGTCCGGCGGTAAAGTCTTTTGTTTTGGCGGAAGGTCCCGCCAAGGGATCCGGGATAACCACGGTGCCGGGTTGGTTTGTACAATGCGAATCGGTGTGACGGACTCCGCCGACAGCCTGCGGCCATCGCGTTCCAGGGTTGAGAGTCCGTTGATGAACAGCCTGGTATGTGCAATCGCAGAGCCCCGTTTCTTCACAGGTAGTAGGGTCTCCTTGTAAGGTTTTCGTAACAGGCTGTTAAAGAACGTGATCTGCGGTCACGCCTTCAGCGTGACAGTTCATCCATCGTCATTGCGGCGCACGGTATAGGTCTTTCTGTAAAGTTTTTCGTAGGGATACAGTCACGGAATTCATCCGTACAAAATGTTTTGTATACAGTGAAATGGTCGAATCCGACTATCAGCGTCAAAAAAGATCGGTTAACGAGCACCTTTGTTGTCGGCCCGCGGGGCGATCCGAGAGATCGCACTCCGGAAGTCCAGTGAAGAGGGAAAGTGTCCATGGATTATTCCCTCAACTCATTACTGAAATATCCCCCATTGTATTAGACGGAGTACCTTCTCCGTGTTTCATGCTCATATTCCACTACTGAATCCCTTAGCATGAACTACATGGTTCGTGCAATAGAAATGAAGATTTCTTTTTCGGGAGTGAAATCAGAAGGTTGGAATCGGAAGGCATTCGGGGGAGCACCTGCTTCCGGGAACGGACGGGGATTCAATGCCGGTCACTGTACGGAGTTCCCGGATCGCTTCGTCGAAGGCGCACCCGACGGCGGAGGCAAGCGGGTGATCGGAAGGGCAGGAACGTCCGCAAGCGGTTGTCCTGCCCCTGACTCACTGCTTCAGCCCGGGAGGAATCCTCTCGGGAATTCGCGCGTGTTCCCGTATTACCTGGGAGACATGCGGAGTGCTCCATCCAAACGAATGCTGCTGCCGTTCAGATAGCTGTTTCGGATAATGGTGAGAACCATGTCCGCATACTCGTCGGGTCTGCCCAGCCGAGAGGGGAACGGAACCTGAGCGCCCAGCGATTCCTGAACCTTCTGAGGGAGGCCGGCCAACATGGGGGTTTCCATGATTCCCGGTGCGATGGTGAGTACGCGGATACCGTCTTTCGCGAAGTCCCTGGCCATGGGAAGCGTCATTCCCACAACGCCTCCCTTGGATGCGGAGTAGGCCACCTGTCCGATCTGGCCTTCCCATGCGGCGATGGAAGCCGTATTGATGATCACCCCTCGTTCGCCTCCGGCGTTGGGCGTGTTCTTCAACAACTCGACCGCGGCTAAACGGGAAACATTAAAGGTTCCGATGAGATTCACCTGAACCACCTTGGAGAACTGGTTCAGAGGCATGGGACCTTCTTTTCCCACGGTCTTGCCCGGAATACCGATGCCCGCGCAGTTCACGACGATATGAAGTCCCCCGAACGCCTTCAGGGTCGCCTGGAGAGCGGCGCTGACCTCTTCCTCACTCGTTACATCCGCCTTGCAGTAAATAACGGATTTGCCCAGCTCCGCCTCGGCTTTCTTCCCCGCCTCATCCACCATGTCCAAAATGGTTACACGGCCGCCCAGAGACACAAGGGCGCGCGCCGTAGCCAATCCCAATCCGGACGCTCCTCCGGTTACAATGGCGACGGATCCTTTTACATCCATGATTTCCTCCTTCTACTTGGGGTAACAGGCCTTTGAAAAACGCGATCTGCTTCGTCGGGCTTCCTCCTTCGTCATGGCGGCGTACTGTATGTACGCCTCATTCCTCAGGATTCGCCCGCCTTGCATCTCATCGTTTTCCTCCGGCCTGCCTGTAATTGTGTTTATCAACGGGCTGGTGAACAACGTCAGCATTTGTGGTTATAAACCAGGAACAAGGGAGGATCAATGCACTTTCGGAATACAGGCGCTTTCCCTGGCAATCAGGGAACGAATCCTGCGGAAATGCGGGCCGGTTGATGAACCGGATGGCGTTGAGCCGAGAGATTCCACGAATCTCCTGAATAATCGCGTGCTGCGGGGGCAACGCCGGGCAAAAGGTCGGAGTGCGACTTCAACGCATGGGTCTGTTCATGTGGGATTCCGAACCCCAATGGGTGTGAGCAGCAACATGGTTCCGGCCGGAGTTTCAACTTCCCAATCGACGAATCGGAATTGGCGGTATCCTCCCTCGAAGTAAAGTTGCAGTTGATCCGCGTGATGGGGACTCTTGGCATGGCCGGACTGGCCTGTGGGGAGCACCCGGTAGGAGGTGATCGGCGGATTCAAGTCCACGATGAATCGTTGCGAAACACCCAGCGTGGCGGCGTACGGGCGGTCATAGGGATATTGCTGTTTGTTTACGGTCAGATGATTGCCGCCGGCGGGAAACGGACCCAGATTCAGGAACCTTCCCAGGAAACGATTCCTCCCCAGGACATGCTGAAACGTAATCGTATGCGCTTCGCCCCACCGGAGGTAATCCGGGCCGTTTCCGTCTTTCTTCAGATCGGACAGAGCCTTACGGAGCGCCGTTTCCACCAGGTCGTCCAGGGTTTCCTTTTCCGGTGTATGAATGCGGTTCACCCAGGGGGAGTCACCGGTTACAAGAATCCGCCGCATGGCCCTAGCCACGAAGTGCGTGGTTTTCAGATATTCCTCGAACAACGAATCGCCCAGCTCGTCCCGGAAAATCTCGTCCATGAGGTTTCGGAACACGAATTCATGAAGACATGCGGCCTCACTGTTCGGAGACATCACTCGGTCCCAGCCGTTCATAAGCGAGTACGCTTCGCCGGCGTTTTTGGGATCCAGTCGGGTTTCCGCCACCCGCAGGATCCGGGGCGCCAGTTCGGCCGCTAAAGGACACTCGACGTCCTGCTGCATATGCATGAAATCCTCCGGACTAAACACTTCCCGGGTTCGCAGCAGGCGATGGATTTGCAGGATGCGGTCCACAGGTTCCCAATACCCGTGCAGGGGGACGCCCTGGGTGGAGTCGCCCACCTTGTTGTTGGCCGTGGCGATCCAACCATTCTCGGGATTCAGGCTCCATGGTCTTTCCTCGAAGGGAAGGAAACCCTGCCATGCATATTCCGAAGTCCATCCGGGTGCGGGCAACAGGCCGTCTCCCACGGGACGGATGGGCGCCGCGGCGCAACACCAATATCCGATGTTGCCGTGCGAGTCCGCCAACACAAGATTCTGAGCGGGGATTTCCCAGGATGTCAACGCTTGGACGGCTTCAAACACATCGTGCGCCTGGGCCAGGAGGTGAGGGGCGCGCAGGGAGGGCCTTCGCTCCCCGAACGCCCATCGAGCCGAAATAACATCTCCCGGAACCTCTTCCTCGTCGCTGATCACGGGTCCGTGCCGGGTATACCGGATGGATGTCCGGACGGGCTCCGAATTCCTTACCGGAATCGTGTGGACCACGGTACGAATGGACTCCCATTCGCCGTTCCATTGCACTCGTTCCGGATCTTCCGGATGGATTCTTTCCACATAGAAGTCTACGTCGTCCACCATGACGTTGGTGATTCCCCACGCTACATGCCGATTGTGGCCGATGGCGACGGCAGGCGCCCCCGGTACCGCGAATCCCGATACCTCCAGAGAGGGAGAGGATAAATGGACTTCCCACCAAAACGACGGGTTGGTAAGCGGAAGGTGGGTGTCGTTGGCGAGCAAAGGTTTGCCTGTGGAAGAGCGACTTCCGTCCACCACCCAGCTGTTGCTGGCCCAAGAACTCGAGAAAAGCACGACGTCGTTCAGGCGTTCCGGACCACCGCGAAGAGAAGGCGGCCATGAGGGAATCCCGGAAATGCGCGAATTCGCGATGCGTAAACGTTCATCGGGCCAGGAGGGGAAAGCGTCCCGAAAATGCCGTTCCCCCACGTGTTCCAGGATTCGGGCGGCGGTGAGGTCCACCCGCCACCCGGAACTCAATCCCCAGGCCACGACTTTGAGTACGGATAGATAGTCCTCCGCATCCCAGGACTCGGGCCGGTAGCGAAGCAATTTGAATTCCAAGGGCAACCGGTTTTCCTGAGTCCGAATGAACGCATTGACGCCTTGGGCAAAGCATTCGGCGACAAAAGAGAATTCGTCGGTTTCCCCGGAGGGCTGGGGGGGCGGGGAGAACATCCGGAAATGACGGTCCACGGGAACCAGTTCGTGTCCCAGAACTTCGGCAAGTCGACCCTGCCCCAGGCGGCGATGAAAATCCATCTGCCATAACCGGTCCTGGGCCATGGCGAACCCCATTCCCACATACAGGTCCCGCTCGTTGAGCGCCCGAATGTAGGGAACGCCGGATGAGTCCCGGACGATGATCACTTGCTGTTCAAGTTCTTCGAGAGGGATGGTTCCGGACATTCGGGGGAGCGGCCGGGTGAGTATCCACTGAACCGAGAGGAGCGTTCCCGTGAGCGCCATGAGGAGGACTGCGACTCCCCATGCGATGTGTTTCAATCGGCCCCTCGAAGACATAGAACCTTTCATCACGCCGGCGGCGCGCTGCCCGTCGGCTATGCCTAATACCTGCCAAATCCGGAATTCCGGCCTGCGAGCGGGTTCAATGAAACCTCGGAGATGAGAAGCACCGCTTAGCAGTGACAAACAGCATTGCCGGCAGGCTGTTCAAAAACCATGAGATGCAACGCGCGCGAATCCTGAGGAAAGAGGCGTACATACGATACGCCGCAGTGACGAAGGATGACGCGCAACGAAGCAGATCGCGTTTTTCAATAGCCTGTTAAACTTTGGAACGTTCTTCCTGCCTGGCTTTGACCGGGAGCGACACTTTCTCGGCTTCCGTCAGACACGCCTCGTCGGGGCAGAACACCTCCAACCAGAGCCCCTTCTCGCCTTCCGCGGCTTTCAGGTGTTCTTCGGGAAGGTTCAAGATTTCTTCTTCCGACAGGCAGCGGGCTTCCGGGCAGAACACCTTGAGCCACGAACCTTTGATCTCGGGTCTCTTTTTCTGATCATTTTTCATGACTGCCTTCTCCTTGCGTTACCCGCTACGTGTTTCCGGGGATCCCGGCCTCCATCCGAAACGAGGCCCCCGAATCCCATCCCGCAACCTTCGTCAAGAAGTTAACACCGTTCCCGATCCACTTCAAACAGGGTTCGTGAACGTTTCACGAAAGCCAGCGAAAGAGGCGCGGATCCAAGAAGCACCACACCTCGCCGCCCGGGTACAACCTGAGGCTTTCAACCTCGCTTGAAGACAATCGAGCAGCCACTTCCAACGAACCCGAACGAACGAACACAAGAATCCGTTGCGTACTCAGTTCGTAGTTCAACCGGGTGACGATGCCGCGAAGGTGGTTCCCCATCGCCGGATTCGGCGGCTCCAGGGTAATGTCCACCAGCTCCGGCTCAAACGCGCCGACGGCTTCCGGGTGGGGCGTTCCCTCGGCGGCAAGCCGGTTTCCGTCCGGAAGAATCTTGTACCACATCCCCTGTCCGGTCCGTATCCACGGCCCCGCCATCGTGTTTTGCCATCCGGAACCCGCCACCCGACCTCCCGTAAGTGTCATGGTTTCGTCCGCGATATCGTTGAGCCACGAGAAATCGTGGCTTGTGATGA
>Ga0068714_10002025_pt1 | contig 27297 bp, 21 predicted proteins | sample MTBNYHSulfiMetaG_FD_62988 | JGI IMG/M metagenome (GOLD analysis project Ga0068714, IMG submission 62988) | Enrichment culture microbial communities from rom New York Harbor, USA that are MTBE-degrading - MTBE-NYH (New York Harbor Sulfidogenic)... | ecosystem: Environmental > Aquatic > Marine >... | reverse complement strand
GTCCGCGCGACCAGCCGATCTCGGTGCCCTTGAGGCTGACGGGGCCCCAGTGCACGAAAAGCCCGAACTTCATGTCCCGCCAGGCCTGTATCGACTCGCTCTCCGCGGCAGGGCACGGCGACGCCCAACCCGCGACGATGCACAGAACGATCCCCAACACTTTCGCTGTCCGACTGTGTCCGCACGTTGTCATAGACCGGCTCCTTTCGATGGATTCGTGTCATGTGCGCCCAGTATACCCGCCCATCGCCCGCCACGAAACACACAATAGGTCCTATCGGTCATATAGGTCCTATTGGACCGATAGGCCCCCACAAGACCTTTCAGGTATTGCACTTGACACTGAGGGCGGGAATGCGATAATAGACCTTGAATAGCGACGGCGGCCGAGCACCAGCAAGAGCGTGGTGCGGTGTCAGGACTCCTTGTCGAGCCAGGGAGTGCGGAAGCCATGAATGCGGGAAAGCAAATCGAAAGCCAGCGGGCATTCACCCTGATCGAACTGCTGGTGGTCATTTCCATCATCGCGTTGCTGATCGCCCTGACGCTGCCCGCCCTGTCGCGGGCGCGGAAGCAGGCGCGGGCGGTCGTCTGCCAGACCAACCTCAAGCAATGGGGGCAGCACTTTGCAGCGCTGGCCAGCGAGGACGACGGACGCCTGCTGGAGTGGGACTACTTCGAAGTGGGCGACTACATGAAGATCTCCCGGGGTGAGGAGCCCAGATCCTGGCTGGCCTGGGGCTTTACGGCTGCGCCGGATCCGCTGGCCTACACCACGACGCAGAGAATGCGCCTTTGTCCCATGGCTTCCACGCTGAGGACCGACGTGGTGGACATGGACGACTGCTGGCGTGGTGGCACTTTCCTGGCCTGGGGCCGATTCCCCACCGAACCGGGCCAGTGGGGGCCGGGTCTGGACAATTATGGCAGTTACGGCCTGAACTACTGGAGCGGAACGCCTCACGTTCAAATGACAACGATACTGCCCGAGAGGGCATGGACGAGAGCCGACGTGCGAGGTGCGGGGTACGTCCCTTACATGGTCGACAGTCCCATTCTTTTCACCGCAATGATCGCCGAGGAATCACCGCCCGAACAGGATGCGATACCAGTCAGTACCGCCCACCCTGAGCATTCCGCGTGCATTAACCGCCACGAAGGCGGAATCAACGCGCTTTTCCTCGACTGGTCGGTGCGGAAGGTGGGCCTCAAGCAACTCTGGACGCTCAAGTGGCATCGGGAGTATGACACGGCAGGCCGCTGGACCAAGGCCGGCGGCGTCCGGCCCGACGACTGGCCTGCCTGGATGCGGGGATTCAAGGATTACTGACCGGATCTTGTCGCTCGTATCTCGCAGGAGCAGAAGCAATGGTTGACGGTCCCATGAATACCTCGACTGTAAGGCGCGCTCGACCCACGACTTTGTCATTCCGAGCGCAGCCGATCCCGATGTCCATCGGGATGGCCGCGAATGGGAGGCGCGCGTTGTCTCTGGCCAGGTCCCTCGATCCCGATGTGCATCGGGACTCGGGATGACAGAGAAGGGCGGCGCTCCGCTCAGCATGACAACATAGGCCATGGCCGCACCCGAATCATCAATAGCCAATAATCAACCATCAACGCCCCGCGGGCTTGGCCGCGGGCGGGGTCACTTGAGGAGGGTGGTGTGGGCGGCGTCGAACATGCGGACGCCGCCACGGTCGAGCTGAAGGATCAGGCCGTTGGCCGGGTCGATCCCGATGCAGTGGCCGGTGAAGGTCCGTCCATTGTAAGAGAGGGTCACACGCTGAGCTAATTGTGTGCTCAGGCTGCTCCAAGTCTCGATGACTCGTTCCTTGTTCTCCTCGGCGGTTCGCAGCCATTGGTCCAGCGAAGCGAGAGTGCGCCGCGCCAGCGTGATGCGGTCGCAGCGGGCCCCCCCAACCAGATCGAGGCTCGTGGCGACGTCTCGCAATTCCGGCGGGAACGACTCGGCGCTCTGATGGCAGTTGATCCCGATCCCGATGACGGTCGTATCTCGTCGCTTGTCGCTTGTCGCTCGCAAGGGACTGCACGGACTATCGGGCGGTCGCACGACGCGCTTCGACTCGACGAGGATGCCGCAGACCTTCTTGCCGGCCAGGAGGATGTCGTTGGGCCACTTGATCCGGGCTCGCTGGCCGGCGACCGTGCCAAGTGCCTCCGCGACCGCCACCGCGCAGGTCAGGGACAGCAGCTCGCTGGCCAGCGTGCAGTCGATCAGCAGCAAGGAGAACAGCAGGCTTTCGCCGTAGGGGCTTTGCCACTGCGCGCCGGTGCGTCCGCGGCCGGCGGTCTGCTCCTCCGCGAAGACCACGAGGCCATCGTGGTCCGCGTTTCTGGCGTACTCGGCCGCGATGTCGTTCGTGCTGCCGGTGCGTTCGTAGACGAGGACCTTGCGTCCGATCCGTCTGGTCTTGAGCTTGACGCTGATCCTGTCCGGGTCGAGTCGGTCGTCACGTGGCATGAAGTTCGCTTACTTGTCCAGTCCAATATCGACCGCGGCGGCCGAGTGGGTGATCGCGCCGATGGCGATTCGGTCCACTCCGCACTGTGCGATCGCCGAGACGTTGTCCAGCGTGATGTTGCCCGAGGCCTCCAGCAGGGGCTTGTTGCCCTTGCCGCACATCTCATCACGCATCTCCACGGCGTGCTTGAGCTGCCACTGGCCCATGTTGTCCAGCAAGACGATGTCGATGCCCGGAATCTTCAGGACGTGGTTCAACTGATGATCGACGTGATCCACTTCGACCGCGATGAACGAAAGCCCCTTGACGTTCTTGGCGTCCTCGACGACGCGTTTGAGCCGCAGCGGAAAGCTCTTGCCCAGCTCGGCGAGGTGATTGTCCTTGATGAGGATGCCGTCGTAAAGCCCGAAGCGATGATTGTATCCTCCGCCGCAGGTGACGGCGTATTTCTCCAACAGACGCCAGCCAGGCAGGGTCTTGCGCGTGTCGTATATCTTGGCCTTGGTGCCGCGGATGGCGCGAACATACTTATGCGTGGTCGTCGCGATGCCGCTGAGGCGCTGGAGGAAGTTCAGCATGACGCGCTCGGCGCTGAGCATGGCGCGCAGAGGCCCTTCGATGGTCGCCAGCCGGCTGCCCACGTGCGCGACCTGGCCGTCCTTGACATGGGCGGTCATCTTCAGACGCGGATCGTACTGACGAAGGATTTCTTCGAGTACGGGAATGCCGCACACCACGATTTCCTCCCGCGAGACGATGGTCGCGCGCGTGGTCGAGTCGTCGGGAAACAGCAGTTCGGTTGTCACATCGCCTCGACCGAGGTCCTCTTCAACGGCCATCTGGATCAAGGGACGCACCTGCGCGATATTCAGTTTCTTCATTTCTTCCCTACCTGTCGGGCCGCACCGCGCCGGTCTGTCGGTGGACCCTGTGCCTCTATGCCTTCCCGCGCCGCTTCTGCTTCTTGGTCGCCAGAAAGGTGCTCTTCTTTCTATGCGAATCGGCGAGCACCAACTCTGGCAGCTCTTTCAATTCGCGCAACTGGTCCCGCAATACCGCCGCCCGCTCGAAATCGAGGGCCTCGGCGGCCTCCAGCATCTCCCGCTCAATCTGTCCGGCTAACTCGACCTTGTCGTATTCGGAGTCCCCGAGTCGAATCGCCTCCTGGGCGACGCGTCGGGCTTTGATCTGCTCGGTCAGGCTGTTACGGATCTCTTTCTTGATCGTTTCCGGCGTGATGTTGTGTTCCTGATTGTACGCCAGTTGGATTGTACGCCGGCGCCCGGTTTCGTCAATGGCTTTTCGCATCGATTCGGTGACCGTGTCAGCGTACAGCAGGACGGTGGCGTTGACGTTTCGGGCGGTGCGTCCGATGGTCTGGATCAGGGACGTCTGGCTGCGCAGGAACCCCTCCTTGTCGGCGTCGAGGATGGCCACGCAGGAGACTTCCGGCAGGTCGAGACCTTCGCGCAGCAGGTTGACGCCCACGAGCACGTCGAACTCCCCGTGCCGCAGGTCCCGCAGGATGTCGATCCGTTCGAGCGTGTCGATCTCGCTGTGGAGGTAGCGACAGCGGTAGCCGCGCTTGGTGATGTAGCTGGCGAGGTTCTCCGCCATCCGCTTGGTCAACGTGGTCGCCAGCACGCGTTCGTGCGCCTCGACCCGCCGACCGATCTCTTCGAGCAGATGCTCGACCTGGTTGGTCGCCGGATGGACGAAGATCTCCGGATCGAGCAGGCCGGTCGGGCGGATGATCTGCTCGACGACCTCGCCGCCGCACAGCTCCAGCTCGAACGGGGCCGGCGTGGCCGAGACGAACACGACCTGCGACCAGTTCTGCTGGAATTCCTCGAACCGCAGCGGGCGGTTGTCCATCGCGCTGGGCAGGCGGAAGCCATGCTCCACGAGCACGGCCTTGCGGCTGTGATCGCCCGCCCACATGGCGCGCAACTGCGGGATCGTGACGTGCGACTCGTCGATGAACAGCAGGAAATCTTCGGGGAAGTAGTCGATCAGCGTATAGGGCCTCGCCCCCGGCGGCAGACCCGCCAGGTGCCGGGCGTAGTTCTCGATCCCGCTACAGTAGCCGACCTCCTGGATCATCTCGATGTCGTACATGGTCCGGGCCTGGAGCCGCTGGGCTTCGAGGAGCTTGGCCTGGCTGCGCAGCTCGCCCAGCCGCTGCGCCAGCTCGGCGCGGATGCCTTCGACGGCGTCGGCGATGCGGTCGGCCGGCATGATGTAGTGCTGCGCCGGATAGATAAACACCTGCCTTTCGACCGCCAGAATCTCGGCCGAGACGGGATTGATGTAGCTGATCCGTTCGATCTCGTCGCCGAAGAATTCGATGCGGATCGCGAACGATTCATAGGATGGATACAACTCGACCACATCGCCGCGAACGCGGAACGTCCCGCGCTGGAAGTCGATATCGTTTCGTGCGTACTGGATGTCGGCCAGCTTGCCGAGCAGGGTGTTGCGGTCGCAGGTCTCGCCGGTGCGGACGGCGACCATGCTGCTTTTGTAGGCTTCCGGCGAGCCGAGTCCGAAGATGCAGGAAACCGAAGCCACCACGATGCAGTCGCGTCGCGTCGAGAGGCTGGTCGTCGCCGAAAGCCTCAGTCGGTCCAGGTCGGCGTTTCGCGAGGCGTCCTTCTCGATGTAGATGTCCCGTTGCGGGATATAGGCCTCGGGCTGGTAGTAGTCGTAGTAGCTGACGAAGTACTCGACCGCGTTCTCGGGAAACAGCTCGCGGAACTCCTCATAGAGCTGGGCGGCCAGCGTCTTGTTATGGGAGATGACCAGGACCGGCCGGTCGAACCGGGCGATGACGTTGGCCATGGTGAAGGTCTTGCCGCTTCCGGTAACGCCCATGAGGGTCTGGAACTTCTGCCCGGCGCGCAATTTGGAAGCAAGCCGCTCGATGGCTTGCGGCTGGTCCCCGGAAGGTTTGAACTGGTTGTTCAGCTTGAATCTGCCCATACGTATCTGTCGTTGGCAGGATTGTAACCGGCCGATGGGCGGAATTCACGCGCATTCCGCACGGGCGGGGCGGCCGTGCCGGGGCGGCGCAAGGCAGATAGCGTCGTGGCAGCCTCAAGTCCGCAGGACTTGGGGATGGCTCGACATGCGGAAACACTCTCGGCGCGGTGCCGCGACGGCTACTTCGACGCGGGCAGCGAGTAGGTAATGCCCACGATCATGGCCTGGCCATACCGCTCCCACAAGGCATCCTCGCTGAGATTGGAGGCGGCCGAGGGCAGCTCCATGGTGATCGTCGCGATACCGAGTTCCTCTCCGGTATAGGCGCCAAGCGAGCCCGGCCTGGCGCCCAGCTTCTTGACCGGGAGTCGGCAGGACGAGGCGATGGCGGCCGCCAGGGGCTTGCCCGGGCCGTCATAGTCGACGCAGGTGAGCGGCTGGTGGAGCGAAAGGATCCGGCTCGGGCTGAACTCTTCGATTGCGGCCTGGAGCGCCCGGCTTTCCGGCTCGGACAGCGACTGGTGCCCGTTGGTGCCGTTGTTGACGCGGTTGGACGCTTCGAAATTGCGGTTCAGATCGATGCCGCGAATGTTCTCCCGCGTTCCGGCAGCCATGCCGTCCGGATTGGCCACCGGGATGATGACGATGCGACGGCCCTCCAGCAGATCCGGATTGGTCGCCAGGTGATCGGCCAGTTTCTTGACGAGCGGAGTGCCCACCGGTTCGTTGCCGTGAATCGTCGCGATGACGAGCGTCGTGTCGGGTCCATCGCCCAGGATCTGAGCGGTGATGGCTCGACCCTGGACCGAGCGTCCCAGCATGCGGTATCGCGGGATCAACTGCGGCGTGGGCATGGCCACCGGCCGGTCCTCGCCAATGACGCGAGGTCTCGGCTCAGGCTCATAGCATCCCGGCAGCACCAACGAAGCGAGAAGCAGCGTGCAGACCAACCAGATCGAACGTCCTTTGTTCATATCGCCTATTCCTTTAAGTCACCCCAGACTGTTGAACGGCCGGAATATAACGGATCGCCATTCCCTTTGCAACCGAGAAAACGCTGACGGCCGCAGGCTACTTCCACGCCCACCCATGTTTTTTGCCTGTCCTGGACTTTCCAAATCGCCCGCCATCCTCGACAATGGGCCTCGAAACGCGCATATGGGAGCCGTCCAGATCGACAGCGACGGGCCCTGAGAAAGGATGGATCGACTTGAAACCTTGCTTCGAACTGGCGTCGACGACGACCCCGGATGGAAAGAGAATGGTCCTTTCCCGGCACGACCGCGACTTCTTCATCAGCGTGAACGGTCGGCAGTTGATGACCAGCCGGGAGCATGAATCGGAGCTGGAGCTGGCCCGTTTGGGGTGCGAGAAGATCAGCAGGAGGCCACGTCCTGCCGTCCTGATCGGCGGGCTGGGCATGGGCTACACGCTGCGTCAGACGCTCGACCTGCTGCCGCCAGGGGCCCGCGTCGTTGTGGCCGAGCTGATGCCCGACGTCGTCCGCTGGAATCAGGAGTTCCTGGGCGAATTGGCGGACCATCCGCTGCGAGATAGCAGGGTAACGGTCGAATCGTGCGACGTCGCGCAGGTGATCCGGTCCGCCGCAGGCGGACAGGCGGCGTTCGATGCCATCCTGCTCGATGTCGACAACGGGCCCGGCGCGATGACCTATGCCGGCAACGATGGGTTCTACGGTCCTGTGGGGATCGGCGCGGCGATGCAGGCCCTTCGCCCGGGTGGCTGTCTGGCGATCTGGTCGGTCGATGTCGATCCGCGATTCGAAGGACGCCTTCGACGCGAGGGCCTCAAGGTCCGTCATTTCCGCGTCCGCGCTTACGCGCAGGCCAAGAACCGCTCGCGCTGCATCTGGGTGGTGGCGCAGGACGCCCGCGCGCTGCCTGAAGGTTTAACCCCCAACAAGGCGCAGGACGGGCCTACGCCTTCGCGATGCCGGTGAACGGGAAATGGGCCAGGATGGACCGGCCGCCGAGGTGGCGTTCGATTCGCATCAGCTCGTTGTACTCGGCGACGCGCTCGGACCGCGAAACCGAGCCGATCTTGACCTGGCCGACGCCGGTGCCGACACCGAAGTCGGCCTCGAAAGGCATCTCCGTCTCGCCCGAGCGGTGGGATACGATGGCGGTAAGCCCGTTGTCGAGCGCCAGATGGACTGTGTCGAGCGTCTCGGTGATCGTGCCGATCTGATTGGCCTTGATCAGAACGCAATTGGCGGCGTTCTTCTCGATCCCGATCCGCACGCGCTGTGGGTTCGTGGCGAACAGGTCGTCGCCGACGATCTGAACCTTGTTCCGCGTCTTGTCTTTGAGCAGGGCAAAGCCGTCCCAGTCCTCTTCGTCCAGACCATCCTCGATTGAGATGATCGGGTATCGGCCGGCCCACTCGACGAACAGATCGACCATCTCGGCCGACGTGAGCGACATGCTGTCCTTGGTCAGGTGGTACTTGCCGTCCTCATAGAGTTCGGAAGCCGCCGGGTCCAAGGCTATGGCGATGTCCTCGCCGGGGGTGTGGCCTGCCCGTTCGAGCGCCTCCATGATCAGCTTGAGCGGCTCTTCGTTCGACTCGACAGGCGGCGCATAGCCCCCCTCGTCGCCGACCGTCGTGGGCCAGCCTCGCTCCTGAATGATGCCCTTGAGCTCGTGGAACGTCTCGGCGGCCCAGCGCGTGGCCTCGGCGAACGTCGGGGCTCCAATGGGCACGATCATGTACTCCTGGAAGTCGGACGAGCCGATGGCATGCTTGCCCCCGTTCAGGACGTTGATCAGAGGAATGGGCATAGTAAAGGGCTCTCGGGCCGGCTTGCCGAAGACGTCGGCGACGTATTCGTAGAACTGCATGCGCCGGGCCACAGCGCCGGCTCGCAGGCACGCGATTGAGACCGCCAGGATGGCATTGGCGCCGAGATGGGACTTGTTGTCGGTGCCGTCCAGCTCGATCATCTTCTGGTCGATGCCGCGTTGATCGGTCACATCGTGTCCGATCAAGGCCGGAGCGATGATGCCGTTGATGTTGCGGACCGCTTTGAGCACCCCCTTGCCGCGGTAGCGTTGCGGCTCGTTGTCCCTCAGCTCGACGGCTTCGTACTTGCCGGTCGAAGCGCCGGAAGGGACCATGCCGGAGACGCGCGTGTACCGGTCCAGGTGGACCGTCGCTTCGACAGTTGGGTTGCCGCGTGAGTCCAGCAATTCCTGCGCTGTGATCTGGAAGATGTCCATGCTCTTACCCCTCGATTCGTGGCGTTGTCACATAACGTCAGCGTTTCTTGCCAATGGCCCGGCAGTATACGCGATTCGCCTGCGATTCGGTAGTCTCGAATCGGGAAAGGATTTCCCATTTCAAGCGAGGCGGACACCGGGATTTGGACGTGCCGGGTTTTGAGGCCATAATTTGGGTAACGGGGTGTCTTTGCCCCATTCAGATCGCCGTACGACTCGGCTATGGCCCGGGCCCACGGCGCATCGCACCATGGGTATCGGAGGAGAAGGATGGTGGGGGAACGAATCACGGGTCGCCCCGCGACCCTCGCGAGTTTGGCTCTGGCGTTTCTATTCGTTTTGACTGCAGACAGTCTCGCGGACGTGTACAGTCACGGTTTCCGACGCATTTCCAGTAATAGCGCCGTCGATGTGGCCTCCCAGCTTTCCGTCGATATCGCCGGTTATGGGTCCAACCAAGTCGTCTTCACGTTTCAGAACTCCGGGGCAGTGGCCTCCGGGGCGGTGATTGCCGACATCTACTTCGACGACCGCGCGGGCCTGCTGCTGAGCCTGGACCGGATCCTCGATCGTGACTATAGCACGGAGCAGTATCCGGGGGTGGATTTCAGCACGCCGGCCACGCCGTTGAATCTCCCCGGCGGCAAGAGCATCGCCCCGGTCTTTCAGGCGAGCGATGCGCTGTCCTTCGATGCGGATAATCCGGGTCCGAAGTGGGGAATAGGCGCCGCCGAGTCGCTGAGCCTGCGATTCAACGTCGCCGCCGACGGGCTCGACGCGATCCTCAGCGCCATCCATAGCTCCGACTTTCGGATTGGGCTGCACGTTCAGTGCCTGCCGGCGTTCGCAGGCGACGGTTCGTATAACGACACCTCGGCCAGCGACGGGTTCGTGACGACCGCGCCTCTGCCCGATGCGGCGATTCTGGGCACGTCCGGATTGAGTCTGGCCGCCTACTGGCTCAAGCGCCGGCGCGGAGGATTGGCCGGCATCTGAGACGGACGCCGGGCAAAGGCGGCGCCATTCGGATTCTCTCAGCAAATGGCGCAGGCGATGTGTTGACTTGCCCCCGAGGCGGCCGTACCATGGATCCTGGCGATTGACTGCCGGGTCTGACGGGCTTTGCCGTGGGCGGCAGTCGGCGCTTTCGAGGGGTCTGAGCCGACGGTCGTTTGGCTCGCAAACGCGAAGGCCGGTATGCTTGCGCGGGTAAAACACTTCTCTTCGATACGTCGTCTTCTTCGGTTGGGCACGATGCTCGCATGTGTCGCGACCGCGCAGGCACAGCCGGGAGCGAGCCAGGCCGGTGCCGTTGCGGAGATTCACTTCGGTTTTGTAGAGCCACCGGTCGTCGCCCAGCGCGATATCACCGTGGAGGCGCCCGTCTCCTTGCAGGCGACGGAGGTCAAGCCGCTGGAGTGCAGCGGCATGGTCTGGGCGGACGGCCGTCTGATCCTGGCCAGTGACCGCCATGGGCTGACGCTCTTTACCTGCCCGATCGACCTGCAACAGATGACGATCGGCACGCCGACCCCGCGCGTGGTGATCGGCAACGAGCAGGAACTGCTCGACGATGCCGAGTGTCTGGTGATTCACCGAGACCCCGATGCCCGTCGGGGCCGGGAGCAGGTCGTCTACGTGATGTGTTCGTTGAGCAACGATCCCGACGAGTTGCCTCTGCCGAAGCGACGCCACATGCTGCGGGTGGCGCTGCGCGATCTGGATCCCGCGCGGGTGGCTCGGCCGGTGGTGCTCAGCGCCGGGCGGGTGCGCGATCTGATCAACGACCGATTCGAGGCCGTGGGCATCGAACCGTATCGCACCTTCAATCCGGACTTCTCCGGTAGCGACAAGAATACCTATCGCTGGGGCAACGTTGAGGGGATGTGTTTCACGCCGGAAGGCAGCCGTCTGCTGCTCGGGATGCGGAATCCCTTGCTGGGCTCCCATGCGCTGATGGCGGTGGTCGTGGGCGTCGAGGAGGCGTTCGATACGCGGGATGCCAACAGATTGAACCTGGTGGACCTGTTCGCAATTGATCTGGGAGACCGCGGCGTCAGCGATTTGTGCTGGGACCCAGTTACCCAGGGATACCTGATCACCGCCGCTCGCAGCAATGGTCCCAAACTGAGCAAGGACCAGCCGTTCCCGCCCAACACGCTTGACAGCGCCCTGTTCTGGTGGGGCGGGCACAAGCAGGATCGGCCGATCCTGTTCGCCCGATTTCCGGACATGAAAGTGGAGGCGGTCTGCCGGCTGGGCGACACGCCGTTTATCGCCGTCGCTTCGGATGAGGGAGATGTCAGCGAAGGGCGGCCGCAGCAGCAGCAAAGTGTGGTTACGGTGATGTACTTCACCGGCATCGATATCAGCTCTCAGGACGGGACAGATGTCAGTCAAAGATGAGCGAGGAGTGATCGACGACGCCCAGTTCGAGGCGAGTCTCGTAGCAGGCGAGACGGAGATCGTCGAGCCGCAGGCGAAGCCCGCTCCGACTGCAAAGCCGGTGCGTCAGCCGCCCTGGGCGGGGAAGGTGCTGGGGCATTTCAAGCTGCTGCGGCTGATCGGCGAAGGCAAGATGGGACGGGTCATCCAGGCCCGCGACATCAACCTCCAGCGCATCGTGGCGCTCAAGGTGCTGTGCAAGCGCCTGCCGGGAGTCGATGCGGCTCAACGGGTCGACCAGTTCTTCCGCGAGGCGCGGGCCGCCGCCCAGATCGATCATCCGAACGTGGTGCACATCTACGAGATCAACCAGCATGACGGCTGGTGGTACATCGCGATGGAGATGCTCGAAGGCGGCAATCTCGGCCAGGCGATCAAGGCGGCCGGGCCGCTGCCGGCGCACAGGGCCTGCGCCTTCATCGCCGATGCCGCCTCCGCGCTGGCGGCCGCGCACGAGATGGGGATCGTTCATCGGGACATCAAGCCGACCAACCTGATGCTCACACGCCAGGGACGGTGCAAAGTCACCGATTTCGGACTGGTCCACGTGGACGATCCCAACGATCCGTTCCAGTTCACACACAAGGCGGTGGGCTCGCCGTTGTTCATGGCTCCCGAGATGATCCTCCGCAGGGAGCAGACGCCCGCGATCGACGTCTACAGTCTGGGCACGACGCTGTTCTGTGCGCTGACGGGCCGGGCGCCGTACACCGGCAAGACCATCGAGGAGGTCCTCCAGCAGCACGTCAAGGCGCCGATCCCGGACCTGCGGACGTATCTGCCGAGTTGTTCGCAGACCCTGGTGACGCTGGTGGCGCGCACACTGGCCAAATCTGCCGGTGAGCGGCCGTCGGCCGCGGAGATGACCTCGGCGTTGCGCGCCGAAGCCATTGCCGGCACGGTGGTGGATTCGGGAACGCTGGGCTCGGGGACATCCAGTCTGCTGCGCGAGCTGATGGGCTCGGGGGTGGCGGATTCGGCGGTCGGCACGCAGATCGTCGCAGCGGCGGAACGCTGGTCGCGGGCCAAGCGAGCCATCCGAAGACGCCGCGTCCTGATCGGCGCCGGCATCATTGCCTTGGTGGCGGTTCTGGTTCTGTTGGGGTTGTACGGACTGTTCGGAAGGCCGGGCCGTCGCGTCCGCCCCGGCGGACCGGCCAGCTTGGTGAAGTGCTTCCCTGACGCGCCCGAAAGCCTGGGCGTGCTGCCGTCCGGGGTGATTCCCGAGCCGGCCCGGCTCGATCGAAGCGATGCGCCGGCGTTCAGTTGGGTGCGTCAGATCGATCCGGGCGATGCCCGGTTTGTCGCCAGTCGGCGGGGCCGGCACTTCTATTCGATCGGCGCGCCGCAGGCGATCCTGATTCGCGGCGAGGACTTCATCGGATACCGGACCGCCGAGGCCGCCATCGCCGACGGCAAGATCCCGGCGGCACGATAGCCGCCTTGTGCTGACGGTGTCACTGGCCGGAGGACCTAATGATCGTGAGGTTCTCCAGGAAGTCGGCGTGGGCATTGCCCGCGTTGGTGCTGTCGCGATAGAGACCCCCGCGCCACGTCTTCGAGACGATGTCGATGTCACCATCTCCGTCGACGTCGCCGACCCAGGCCTCGTGCCCACCCAGGTTTGCGTCGAGGATCACATGCTCGGTCCAGACGCCCGTGGAGTCTTCCCAGATGTACCAGCGAGGCGGCGGCATGGGATTCGCGTCGCGGCAGTCCTCCTGGTCGATGGTCAGGATGTCGAGCCTGCCGTCGAGGTTGAAGTCCGCGACGCGGAGGCTGTGCAGCGAGCCCCGCCGGCCCGGCGCGGTCTGCGGCAGCAGGACCTTGCGCCACGAGAGGCCTTGGCCATCCTCGTTGTAGAGGACCGCGGCGACGCAATCGGGCACGTCGCACTCGACGATGACGATGTCGTTGTCCCCGTCAGCGTCCATGTCGCGGATGACGCTTCGCGTGGCCAGGATAGCAGGTCCGCCCCAGGTGGGCACGGTCCAGCGTCCGAAGGGCAGGGGATGAGAGGACCACGTCGTACCGCTGTCCTTGTTCTGTGCCCAGCGGTCGCCCAGGACGATGTCATTGTCGCCATCGCCGTCGATATCGCCGATGCCATCGGGTCCGAAGCTGCCGTGCGCGCATTTTTCGGCCGGCGTGATCTGGCGTTCGGGCCAGAGCCCTTCGATCGATGCGGGCTGCTCGTACCAGTAGCAGCCGTGGTTTTCGCTCAGCGTGACGATGTCGGCGCGACCGTCGCCGTTGATGTCGGCCACGCCCATGTCGTGAAAGCCCGAATCCAACGTGCGGTAGCGATGTGCGGCGAACGGCGTGTTCCTCGGATCGTGGGAGTTCCTGTACCAATGGTTGCCCGAGACGATGTCGATCCAGCCGTCGGCGTCGACGTCAAGCAGGGCGGCCGCTTGTTGCGTCTGGCCCATCGAGCCGACCAGGTGCTCGACCCAGTTGTCGGGCCCGCGATATTCGTACCAGTAGAAGTTGTTCTCGACGCGGCCGGGCGGCCGGGCCGAGGCGATCGTGTAGTCGAGATCACCGTCCCTGTCGAGGTCGGCCAACGTCACCGAATGGAACCAGTCCTCGGTCGGCATCGTTGAGCGGATGAAGTGGTGTCTGAAGTCGAACATGGGCGTCGCAGTAGCGTCGCGCCTGAGCCAGTGGTCCCAGCCGGAAAATTGCCCGCCTTGTGAGACGGCGACCACGGTCGCACGGACCTGCATCGGAAAGTACTTGTGCCGGTTGGCCCAGACCTCGGGATTTGGGTTCCACGTGCTGATGTAGCCGAGAGGCTCGCTGGACCAGACGATGATCCCGCAGTGCAGGAAGTCGCGGACTCGCGAGAAGTCGACGGGGTGGTTGGGGTCAAGCTCCCACCACGTGGCGGGCGAAGCGTGGTGCGTGACGACGCCGGGCCCGTGCAGCTCGCAGTGGGGGCTCATCGTCTCGCGCTTGCCGCTGTCCTGCCAGATGCCGAACTGGAGCCTGCTGGCCGCATGCGTCGGCTGGCTGACGATCTCGAAGCGCGTGTACACCAGCCCGTTCTCATAGTCGTCCGGGCTTGTCCAGTCCCCCGGCGCTGTCTCCGGCGGCATGAACCACTTGAATCCGTTCAGCACCTCGTCGAACGTGAACGTCTCATCGAAGACAAGAAACTCGTCCGTCCTGGCGATGCCAGGCAGAGCCGACGTCATTGCCACCACGAGAATTCCCATGCGACGTACCAACGCCATGTTCCTCCTATGCTTGGCGGTGCTCGGGCCAAGTCTTTGTCATGCTACCATAGCTGGCATGTTTCTGCCAAACCGAAAGGCGCTTGGTCCACGTTTGATGCGTTACGCTCGATGAGTTACGAAGATCCTGATTGAGGGCCGGCGCCCCTTCTGCTACCATCGCTCACGAATTCGGAAACAAAGATGGTGCTGTCAGCGAGCGGTGTGACGACTGCGAGGCCACGAGACGGCTGAAGTCAGTAAGACGCAGAGCAAGGAGTCCTCCGATGCGGCACAGAATGCTGCTTCCTCAGCTCATCCTGGCGGTGATCGTCGGGCTACCACTTTTGTGTACCGTCCTGTACCGATGGGGAAGGGTGTATACGTGCATGGTGTTCAGTCACCTCTGGTGCATGATCGTGTTCTGTCTGGTGGGCATGCTCCTCTTTGGTGCCCTGCGACGTCGGCAGGAACGAGGGGAGTATGCCGGTAAGGCAAGCCGACTGCTGAGGATGTGCCAGATGCTCCGTGCGGGTAAGGTCGAGGAAAGCATGAAGCTCCTCGACGACCACTTGGCGGGCACCCTGTATCGGACGGCCTACGATGTCCCGGACGCCAGAATGGCCGGGCTTGACCGCGATGTGTTATGGGTGTGGCAGGAAGTCAAAGAGTATTACGACACCTACAACATCGCCGAGCCCTGTCCCGACTCAATGATTCCGAAGCTTCGCCGCCGGTTGTGCCACGTACCGTGGTCCGATATGCAACTGGCCGTCAAGAAGTTCGAGCAGACGTATCGAAATGACGAGCGGCCGACGGCGCCGCCCATCCACATGAAATCCTGGATAGGACAGGCCTTGGCGAACGAGGCGCTGGCGGGCAAGGTCGTTCTCCTGGACTTCTGGAATACACGTTGCGGTCCCTGTGTCAAGGCGCATCCCGACTTGCAGAAGATTCACGAGACGTACGGAGACCGGGGGTCGGTTGTGATTGCCTGTGCCGGAGGAGACGAAAAGGAAACGAAGCAATACCTGGAGAAACATGCCTATACCTTCGCAGCGGGGATGGTGACGCGGCAGATGTGCCTGGATTACGCGATTCGCGCCAATCCGACGTACTTCCTGATCGATTGCAGGGGCTGCCTGGTGTGGGGGCCGGAACACCGTCTGGCAACCGAAGACGAACTCACCGGGCTGCTGGAACCCTCACGCTGAAATAGGGTCGCGGAACAGGTGTACTGCTCTCATCGGCTCAGGATTCTCTCGTATTCGACGAGGGCCGTTGCGTCCGCCTCGGCGGACCACGGAGTCCTTCGGGTTTCCGTGAATCCGCAGGCAAGGTATATTCTGCGGGCGGGCGTGAAGAACGGCAGGTCGAGCGTGGTGACTCTGGCACGTTCAATCCCCATCGCGTCGAGTCGGCGCAGCACCTCGCGAATCTGCGCGGTCCCGATCCCTTGTTGCTGGAATTCCGGTGCGACGCAGTTGTGTCCTACGAGACCGACGTGCGGCTGCTGACGCGGGTTATAGGAGGCGAAACCGACCAGCCGCTCCCCTCGCCAAGTGAGGAACACACAGGATCCGATCGTATCGATTTGCGCGAACGCCACTGCGTCGAACTGGCCCCATTTGACTCGTTCCTGACTCCACACTTGGGGGTTGCTTTCGAGCAGAGGCGCATAAGCCCTCTCGAGCAGTGAAACGAGCACGCCGGGCTTCTCGCCGTTCAGCGATGTGAATCGAACATCTGTTCTGCTCGCGGCGCTCGATGCCGCAGAATCCGGGTTCACGGCAGTTGGTTGTCAATCTTGAGGTTGTCGATGTAGAAGACCGTCTTGGTCGTCGCGTGGCTGACGAAACCGAGCCAGGTCAACTGCTCGAAGGTCTTGTTGCCGTTGGCGAGCTTGTCGAACCGCCGGGGCTCCTGGCCGGGCAGAGTCACCGCGAGATTCCACGTGCCGTTGTTGCCGGCGCCGAGGTCGGCCGAGACCGCGAAGTGCACCCACTGTCCGACGGGCAGGTCCAGCAGCACATTGCCCGCTACCTTAAGCTTGGCGTCGTCAACGCGGAAGCTCGGGCCCACGCTGTACAGGGTCGACCGCCAGTCCCGCCACTCGTGCTGGAACAACACGCCCGGCTCGACTCGCAGGTCGAACGAGCAATGGGTCGTGCCGGCGCTGTGGTTGGGCGAGTAGACCAGATGCGGATTGTAGGAATACCGCAGCCCTTCGGCATCGGTGAACTTGAGGCTGCGCTGTCCGGCGGCAGCGGTCTCGTCGCTCACCGTGATGGCGTCGCCCTTGCCCTCGACGTGGACCTGGTCGGCGCGCGGGGGCTGGCCGACGTCGGTCCCCTCAAACGTGTCGTGGACCGCCAGGGGCGGCGGGTCCGGCGGCAGCTCCAGCGCCGGGTAGGTCACCTCGTTGGCCTTCCGGATCCAGGCCGGGTCGCCATAGACGCCCGCCTGCGTATACTCGAACGGCTGGAACCCGATCTTCAGCGCCGGCGAGTCGGGCTTGAGGTGGAAGTCGAGGTTCTTGGGGTCGACGAACAACGGATCGGCGATGATGGAGTGCTGGTCGTGACCGTTTTCCTGCTGCCACTTCTCCATCGCCAGTCCCACGAAGTTGACCGGCTGGCCGGGGACATTCCAGTAGCAGTTGTTGTCCATGTTGATCTTGACCTGCGTCCACGGTCCGGCCAGCAGCGGCCCGGTCTTCCAGTAGACGATGTTGTTGGCGAACGTGAACGACAGATGCTCTTCGACCCGCGTCGCCTGCAACTGGTGCAGCAGGCTGTCGACCATGATGTTGTTGCGGATCACGTTCTCCTTGCCGTAGTGCTGGTGGAAGCTGCCGGTCTTGGTGTTGTAGACGAGGTTGTTCTCCATGAGGATGCCGGTGCTGCCCTCGTCGGTGTAGAGGCCCCAGCCACCGTAGGAGTACGCGTAGATGTCGTGGAAAATGTTGTCGCTGACGGAGGTGCCCTCGGACGGCCCCAGGGTATAGACGCCGCCCATGTCACTGAGCACCCACCAGCCGATGTGGTGGACGTGATTGAACCGCAGGATGTTTCGCTTGGCTAGGCTGTCGGCGTAGCCCCATCGCCAGCCGACGGAAAGGCCGGTGTAATAGAAATCGGCAACCTCGTTGTGCGTTACGGTATTGTCGCCGCTCTGGCCGATCCAGACGCCCACGGCGGAGGTGTAGATCCTTCCACCGCTGCGCAGGATGTTGTTGTCGGCGGTGATGTGGCTGGTTTGGAGGTTTTCTTCGGAGCGCATCTCGCCTTCGCCGATCCTCAGGCCGCCGGCGCCCAAGTCATGGACATATGACCGCTCCAGCCGACAGTCGCGACAGCCCCGGCGGAACCACACACCATAGGTCGCGACGTGTCCAACCTCGCAATCCTGGATCGTCACGTTTCGGGCGCCATCGGCCATAACGGCCGCTTCGGTGGCATAGGCTGCCTGGTAGGGGGCGTAGCCGCTCCGCGGCAGCAGCTCCTCGTTGTGGTGGAACGTCAGACCTTTGAGCGTGACGTGTTCGACGAACTGACCTTGTTCCGGCTGGCCCTGGAAGACCACGAGCTTGGTCAATCGCGGAGCCACGACCTCGGCCGTGGCCGGGTCTTCGCCGGGCAGAGGCTTGTAGTACAGCATTCCGTCGCGGGCGAGGAACCACTCGCCCGGCGCATCGAGGGCGGTCTTGAAGTTCTCGATATGGAACCGCGTGTTGACGGGCCAGCCGGAATAGCTCTTCAGTTGCTCGCCTGTGGTGACAATCAGGTCGTCCGCGGCGTCGATGGCCGTGATGAAGCGCCGCGTGATACACCACTTGTGGTACGCGACCATGGTGATGTCCTGGATCTCCGCGACGCTCAGTTCCTCCAGCGGCGCCAGGGCATCGCCGTGGACTTGCGTGGCGCGAAGGAACTGGCCCGCCTGCCCCTCGATGGGTACTTCCGAGGTCTCGCCCGTGTAGTGATACCATTTGTTAGGTGTTCGCGCGCGGACGGCGCGGCGACCGTTGACGAACAACTGCTCGAAGTACCACTTGCCGTTGGCGACATCGAGGAGGCGAACCGACCAGAGGCCGTCGGCGTCGGCCTTGAATCCCGTGATGATCCGGCCGCCGCTGAAGACCGGCCTTGCGCCCGACGCCGCTTCGTAGCTGATCGGGAAGTCCTTCGTGCCGCTGTCGGCGGGCGTGAGGATCAACGGCTCATCCAACGCATAGCGGCCGTCGGCGACGATCACCTGCACGGGCTCCTTGAGGCCGTCTGTGCCTTTCTGTTGCCGAATCATGTCCCGGGCCTGTGTCAGGGTCTTGACTGGTCCGTCGGGCGAGACTTGGATGGTTGTGGCCAGGGCCGGCTCTGCCGCCAGGAACGCCGCGGCTGTCACCCAGGCGGTCAGGACCGCCGCCGAACGCCGAATGCTCATGGGTCTTTCCTTCTCAGATGGTGCTGGTCTTATGGATGGAGAGCCGGAGCCCGATGGCCCCGGCTCCCGGAATGCTCTCTTCTGCGATCGGGTCAGGCCGTCAGGTTCTCGAACTCGATCCCCACCCTCTTGCAGGCGTAAGCCAGCTCGCGCAAGTAGTCGCCGTAGCCGGTCATCCAGTGGAAGCCGGGCATACGTTCGGCCAGCTTCAGGCTGTCGCACGCGAAGCGGACGTCGATCTGCGACCGGCAGATCGGCAGGAACGGCGAGTCCACGATCTCCGCTCGCAGGCCCACCCACCGCTTCGACGCAAAATCGGGCGCGATGTTTGTGGTCATCTGGCCCTTGCGGAACTCCACCTTGGGGGCGGCGCCGTAGTCCGACTCGAAGTGTGTCATAATGCGAGCGGGTTCGAGGTCCTTGCCGTTCATCTTTCGCGGCGCCGTGCAATGGGCCAGCGTGATGATGCCGTCGTGCGGGTAGGTCGGGTCGTTCAGGAACACGGGCATGCCCGAGATGTTGCCCAGCAGCACGCCGGACGGAATCACGACGAAGTCCGATTCGCAGAACGCCAGATACCGCGAGTCGTTCAGCAGGCTCAGTGTCAGACAGGCGGTCGTGTTGGACATGGGCATGATCGTGCCCATACAACTGTTGATCGTGATTGCCTGGCAGTCCGCCTTCTTCAGGATGCCACGGAAGACTTGCTCGAGCAGAAAGGCGTTCTCGACGTACTCGGGCTTCGTTTCGAGTTTGACGCCGCGGCCCTTCATGTAGTCCTTGGCGCGGGCCTTGGCGCGTTCGACCGCGGCGCTGTCCGCGTTGGCCTCCTTGATGAGCCTGCTCAGCTCGTCGTAGTCAACGGTCTGGATATCGAACTTCCAGACCTGTCGCACGAGGTTCGGGACGACGTCGGCGGGCTGCGCCCAGGCGCCGGGTCCGCCGATGGCGATGATCCGCGTGCCCAGGGTGTTCTTCAGGCCGCACAGTGCCCGAAGCCGCCAGAGGATTTCGTCCTGGCTGTCGATCACGACGTCGTTGTCGTCGACGCCCTTGACCGCCAGCGTGTCGGTGTGTTGTCGCAGATAGCGTGGGCTGATGATCTCATACCACAGGTAGACTGGCCCGGACTTGTGCCGGCAGAAAATGATCATGTTCTTGCCGCGCTTGTTCAACTCGTCGAAGATGCCCATCCACCCGCCGGCGGCATAGACCAGATAGGTATCGGCTTGGTCCAGATCGGAAATCTTTGCCAGCTCCTCAGCATTTCTCGCGCCGGCCGGCGGAAGGAACTCGACTGGGAAATCGGCCTTCTTCTCGAGTGTGACCAATTCGGCCTTGATGGCCTGCAGCTCTCTCTGGGCGTCCTCCTGGGTCTCGATTCCACCCCAACTGCGCCAACTGGTCTGGGGCCTTCGCTGCGGCGTTTCGTACATCAGGATCGGCTTGACCACCAGCGGCTTGCGGATGGGTCCGGCCGGGCCTTCCGCCTCCGCCATCGCCACCGAAGACCACGTCAGGCCCGTCAGCGCGGCCCCGAACACGGTCGCCCCGCCTACCCCTTGAAGGAAGCTGCGACGGCTGATGCCGTCATGGCCGTGATCGTGCCCGCCGCATGGGCAGCATGTCATTCGCATTGCGTGCCTTCCTGTATCTTCGCTCGCCATCGGTGATCCCCTTTCATAGAGTTTCGCAAGTTGCCTGGCGTGAGGTTCTGCGCATGCACCGGATCCCCCGGTGACAGACGGTGAAGCAACACCTGCTGACTCAGCCATCCGACGCCATGCGGGCAGTATACCGCAACCGTTTGTGAACCACAAGGCCCCAAATCTGACGCCAAGCCCGATTCTTCGGCTCGCGACGGCGTCTCGACCTGTGCGTCGACCTCCGCACACGCGGTTTTCGTGTCGGCTTGACGTCGTGGTACACCGGGCATAGAATGCGGGCCTTGATTGGGTCCCGGACGCCGACGGACGGCTCGGGACGGGCTGGAGTCGTATCCCCGAGGGGGTCCGCAGAAAGACGAAAGGAACCATGATTCGCATCAACGAGAACTTCCTGAAGCTCCGCGCCGGGTATCTGTTTCCCGAGATCGGGCGGCGCGTTCGCACATTCAAGGAGCAGAACCCCAAGGCGCGGGTCATCAGCATGGGCATCGGCGATGTGACGCAGCCGCTGGCGCCGGCGGTGATCGAGGCGATGCATCGGGCGGTCGACGAGATGGGCCGGACCGAGACCTTCAGAGGTTATGACGACGGCGGCGTCGGCTACGAATTTCTCCGCCAGGCCATCGTCGAAAATGACTACAAGGCTCGCGGCGCCGACATTGGCATCGACGAGGTCTTCATCAGCGACGGCGCCAAGCCCGACACGGGCAACATGCAGGAAATCTTCGGCACAGACAACGTGGTGGCCGTCGCAGACCCGGTCTACCCGGTCTACGTCGATACCAATGTGATGGCGGGGCGGACCGGCCAGGCCAACCAGATCGGCCAGTACGAAGGCGTGGTCTACATGCCTGCCACCGCCGAGAACGGTTTCGTCCCCGAGCCGCCGAGCCAGCCGGTGGACATGATCTACCTGTGCTTCCCAAACAATCCGACGGGCTCGGTCGCGACGAAGGACCAACTGGCTCGCTGGGTTGCCTATGCACGCAAGAACAAGGCGCTGATCCTGTTCGACGCCGCCTACGAGGCGTTCATCTCCAACCCGGATATCCCCCATTCGATCTATGAGATCGAAGGGGCCAGAGACGTGGCGATCGAGTTCCGCAGCCTCTCGAAGACCGCCGGCTTCACGGGGGTGCGCTGCGCGTACAGCGTCGTGCCCCGGATGTTGAAAGCCTGGCGGAAGGACGGCCAGGCGGTCGAGGTCGCCCCGGTCTGGAAACGCCGGCACTGCACCAAGTTCAACGGCGTCTCTTACATTAGCCAGGCGGGTGCCGCGGCCGTCTACACGCCACAAGGCAAAAAGCAGATTGCTCAGACGATCGGCGTCTACATGGCCAACGCGAAGTTGATCCGCGAGAGGCTCACCGGGATGGGCTACCAGGTCTATGGCGGTGTCAACGCTCCGTACATCTGGCTCAAGACGCCCGATGGGCTCGGCTCGTGGGAGTTCTTCGACCGGCTGCTGAACGAGGCGCACGTTGTCGGTACGCCTGGTGTTGGGTTCGGGCCGGCCGGCGAAGGGTACCTCCGTCTGACCGCGTTCGGCACACTGGAGAACGTTCGGGAGGCCTTGGGCCGGTTCGCGTCACTATGACGAGACCGTGCGGCATTGGCCGGCGGCAACCGCGCCGGCCGTTCGTGGGTTACGGAGGACCGAAATGAATCTGGCCAGAAACGCAATCGTGATTGTTCTGGGCGTTGTGCTGTCGGCGCAGGGGGCGTGCTTTGCGGCGCAGGGGGAGCCGGAGGCGGAACCCGCCCTCGATCTGCCGGCGTCGTGGCTTGCCGATTGGCGAGATTTGCCTGTCCAATTCCGCCCGCTTCAGATCGTGCATGGGGTACCCAAACAACAGGCAACGCTCGAAGCGATGATGGGCCTGAAGGACCTCGGGCTGGGCGGGATCGTCTGCAACGTGGCGTTTGCGAATTATCTGCGATCCGAAGAGAGCTGGGAAGCTCTGGTGCGTGCGGTCGAGTCGTGCAGCCAGGCGGGCCTGCGCGTCTGGATCTACGACGAAGACGGCTACCCCAGCGGCGCGGCCGGCGGGCTTGTGCTCGAAGAGAGCGCGGATTTCGAGGCGCTGGCATTGGCCTACGATCCGTGTCGGGCCGATCCGTTCCTCCTTCGTCCCGCGTACGAGCACACGCACGCCTCGAACAACTACTACGCCGCTCGACGCTATCCCAACCTGATCGACCAGGCAGCGGTCGAGTGTTTCGTGCAGACGACGCACGATGCCTACTACGGACGCTTGAAGCCCTTCTTCGGCACGACGATCGAGGCGCTGTTCACCGATGAGCCCTCGCTGATGGCAGTGAACATCGGCCCTTTGCCTGACGAGGTGCGTTCGAAGGTTCGCGTGGTCGATCCGCTTGACCCCGACGTTCAGCCGCTGCCCTCGGTGCCGTGGGTGGCGGACCTGCCCGATCTCTATCGACGCTGCTATGGGCAGGACCTTCTGGCGGCGCGCCGCAGCCTCTTCGAAGGTGACAGCGCGCAGGACAGGCGAATCCGCCAGCAATACTGGGCGCTGCTGGCCGATCTGCTGGCCGAACGCTACTACGGGCGCATCCAGCAGTGGGCCCAGGCCCATCGCGTTGCCTCATCGGGCCACATCCTCTGGGAGGAGACCCTCGAACACCACCCGGCCCTCGAAGGCAATTCGCTCAAGGTGTTGGGACGGATGGACGTTCCGGGACTCGACCTGCTGACGTCGAGCCCGGAGGCGGTGATCTATACGGGCTGGATGACCGCCGTGCTTCCCGCTTCCGCGGCGCTGCTGGCCGGCGGCCGGCGGGTGATGACGGAAGTGAGCGATTTCTCCGAGACCATGGCCGGGAAAGGCCCGGCCTCGCTGGCGGAAATGTGCGCGACCGCCGCCTGGCAGGCAGCCTTCGGCGTCACGGAGTTCACCCTGTACTACAACCGCCAGCAGCGCAGTCCGCAGGAATACCGTGCGTACGGCGATTTCGTCGGCCGGCTCAATGCGCTGTTGCGTGAGGCCCGGCCGGCCCCGCGTGTACTGCTGTACTATCCGATCGCGGACGTGTGGGCCGAATACAGGCCGGTGGCCGAGAAGCTCACGAAGCAGTCGCAGTCGGTGCTGATGCGCCGCATTATCGACTCCTTCATGAACCTCGGGCAGCGGATGACGCGCAGCCAGATATCCTTCGTGCTCGCCGATCATGAGGTGCTGGCCGGTGCCCGCGTGCAGGGCCGGCGGATTTGCGTGGGCCGGCAGTGCTTCGATGCGCTGCTGCTACCGGCGGATGTCGAGCTTCCTGCGCCGGCCAGGGCCAACGTCCGGCGGTTCGAGAGCGCCGGAGGCCGCGTCGTGCGTGACGTCCCGGGCGAGACGATCAGCCTCGATTCTCTGGCGGCCCTCTACGACAGCGGCCTGCCGAGCGATCCACAGGAGCGGATTGCGGTGGGGCGGTTCACCAGAGACGGACGCGACCTCGTTTTGGTCGTGAACGTGGGCGCAGCGCCGTGCGGCTGTGAGGTCTCCGCGTCGCAGGCGGCGAACTGGATTGTTGCCGACCCGGCCACCGGGACAATGAAGCCCGTCTCGACCGAACGGCCTCGATGGATCTCGTTGTCGTTGCCACCGCGGGCGGCGCGGATCCTGATCGGCCCGGCTGACGAATGAAACGACGCGGCGCCCTCTGCTCGTGCGAGAGGACGTCGGGGCACGCAACGCCACGGAAAGGTCTGCTTGTGTGAGAGGTGAAACCCATGGCCGAGCCGACAATTGCATATATAGGGTTGGGCAGCAATCTGGGGGACCGGCAGCGCACGATCCGCGACGCTCTGGCCACCTTGGGACGTCACGGCGAAATCGAAGTCATGCGGGTCAGTGACATCAAGGAGACCGCGCCGCTCGGGCAGGCTTCGGAGCCATACTACCTCAACGGTGTCGCGGAGATTCGCACGACACTGAGCCCGGAAGGTCTGCTGAGCGTTCTGATGACCACGGAAGACGTGTTGGGGCGGACGCGTCGCGGGCGGTGGGGGCCGAGAACGATTGACCTCGATCTGTTGCTTTTCGGGCAACAGATTCTCCGTCTTGGCCACCTGATCGTGCCTCACCCGCAGATGCACCTGCGGTCGTTCGTCCTCGACGGCCTCTGCCAGTTGAAAGGCGACCTGGTTCATCCGCTGTTCAACGAGTCGGTGCGCGAGCTGGCCCGTCGGCTGGGCGGAGGCAACTTCATGCTGGATCCGGCCGGACCGCAGCTTGTCAGCATCGGAGGCCCCATCGGGGTCGGCAAGACCACGCTCGCGAAACGTTTGGCGGCCGCTCTCGATGGAGAAGCGCTGCTGGAGCCCTATGACACGAACCCGTTTCTGCCGCAGGTCTACGCCGGCCACCGAGAACTGGCCCTGGACAGCCAGCTCTACTTCCTGCTCCACCGCGCCGACCAGCTACGTCCGGACGCGCTGTCGCAGGAGCGCGTCTCGCTGACCGACTACGTGTTCCAGAAGGAGCTGATCTACGCAAGGCGTCTGCTGGATGCCGAGCAGTTGAAGCTGTACGAGCGCGTGAACGAGGTCTTCGCCGCGACCGTGAAGGACCCGGTGCTGGTGATCTACCTGGAGGATTCGCCCGAACGCTGCCTCGAACGGATCCACCGTCGCAATCGGCCCTACGAGCAGCAGATCGGGCTGGAGTTCCTGGAGGTGTTGCACGAGGGTTACGAACGGCTTTTCGAAGGCTGGCGAAGGTGTCCGTTGATCCGCCTGCCGGCCTCGGAGATCGGCGTCAGTGACGAAGCGGCGCTGGAGCACGTGGCACTTCAGGTCAAGGCGTATGTCGCCGAACGGGAGCAGGTGGCAGTCGGCTGAGATCCTGTATAGGGTGCGAGGAAGATGCGAGTTACCGGGAAGATCGAGGAAATCAGACGGTGGGTCGCCGACGCCCGTGCGGCGGGAAAGGGCATCGGCCTGGTGCCCACGATGGGTGCGCTGCACATCGGACACGCTTCGCTGATCGACGCGGCGTGCCGGCGATGCAGCTTCGTGGTGGTGAGTCTGTTCGTCAATCCCACGCAGTTCGGGCCAGGGGAGGACTTCGACAACTATCCCAGGCCCTTCGAGCAGGACCTCGCGCTGTGCGAGCAGCATGGCGCAGACGTCGTGTTCGCGCCGTCCCCGGCCGAGATGTACCCGCGTGAGAACCTCTCGTGGGTCACTGTATCGGGCATCACGGAGCATCTGTGCGGCCGATCGCGGCCCAATCATTTCCGCGGCGTGACGACGGTCTGCACGAAGCTGTTCAACATCGTCGGCTGCGACGTTGCCTTTTTCGGACAAAAGGATGCCCAGCAGTGCGTCGTGATCCGCCGGATGGTGGCGGACCTGAACATGCCGCTGGAGGTCGTGGTCTGTCCGACGGTCCGTGAGGCGGATGGGCTGGCGGTCAGCAGCCGCAATCAGTACCTCAGTGAACAGCAGCGCAAGGAGGCGCCGGTGATCTACGAGGCCCTGAAGAAGGGCCGGGAGGTGATCGAAGCCGGTGAAACCGACGCCGGCCAGGTTCGCGAGCGAATCGAGGCGGTGATGCGGCGGATGCCGGCCTTACAGATTGAATACATCAGCCTCGTCGATCCGGAAACGCTCGAAGATGTCGAACGTATCGGCAGGGCGGTCCTGATCGCCGTCGCCGCCCGTTTGGGACCGGCTCGCCTGATCGACAATATCGTGGTGGACAGCGGCAGGAAATGAGCTATAATCCACGTTTTGTCCACATGGAACTCAGACACGGAAAAGAACGCTGATGCTACTGAAGGTACTCAAGAGTAAACTGCACCGGGCTCGGATTACGGAGACCCGGCTGCATTACCCCGGCAGTATCGAGATCGACTCGGCCCTGATGGAGGCGTCGGGGATTCTGCCGTATGAATCGGTCCTGGTGGCCAACCTCAACAACGGCAGCCGCCTGGAGACCTACGCCGTGCCGGGCGAGGCCGGTTCGGGGGCCGTGGTGATTCTCGGGGCCGCCGCCCAACTGGCCACGCCGGGCGACATCGTGATCATCATGGCTTTCGGTCTCTGCACGCCCGACGAGGCCGCCGTGATCAAGCCCAAGGTCGTGGTGCTCGATGAGAAGAACAGGATCGTGCAACCATAGCGGCCGATGGTCGCCGCGACAGCGAAAAGGACTTCGGTTCCCGTGATGGCAAACGAACAACTTCCTGTGGCATCTGCCCGTGGCGGTGATAATTGTTCTTGAGGTGAGACGCCGCTGAATGCATCCTGAACTCATCGAAATCCCTTTCTTCCACGTGACCGTCAAGAGCTATGGTCTGATGATGGTCGTCGGATTCCTTGCGGCCGTCACACTGATTCGCTATCTCAGCCGCAGTTTCACGAAGGACCCTCAACACATCACCAACGCGGCGCTCTATTCCCTCATCGCCGGCGTGATCGGCGCGCGGCTGTTCTTCGTGATCCATTATCCGGACAGCTTCCGCGACGACCCGCTGAGCGTTTTTGCGATTTGGAAGGGCGGGCTCGAACTGCTGGGCGGCGTCCTGCTGGCGATCGCGGTGATCTTTCTCTACATCAAGTATCACAGGTTGCCGCTGCGGCACTATCTCGATGCGCTGGCGGTCGGACTGATGCTGGCGCTGGTCTTCGGGCGGATCGGGTGCTTCCTGAACGGCTGCTGCTACGGCAAGCCGACCGACCTGCCGTGGGGCGTGCGCTTCCCATACGGTTCGTTCGCCTATCGCAGCCAGGTGCAGCCCGACGTGGAGAGGGACCGGCTCGAGCCGCACCTGGATTTGCCGCCCGAGTTCTTCGGCTACTACG
>Ga0068714_10002023_pt1 | contig 27304 bp, 24 predicted proteins | sample MTBNYHSulfiMetaG_FD_62988 | JGI IMG/M metagenome (GOLD analysis project Ga0068714, IMG submission 62988) | Enrichment culture microbial communities from rom New York Harbor, USA that are MTBE-degrading - MTBE-NYH (New York Harbor Sulfidogenic)... | ecosystem: Environmental > Aquatic > Marine >... | reverse complement strand
GCCCCGATAGCCAGTCCCAGCCTGGGGTCGATATTCCTGTCGTGATGCCACCAGTAGATAACCACTGGTACCAGCTTGGCTCCTTCCTGAACCAGTCCGCTGAGGAGTACCTGGGGTATTCCGGCCAGCAGTAGCCAGCGCCTCAGTATTTCCTGGCTCCAGAAATGCCCCAGTGCCTGGCCAACGAGAGATTGAAGAGGGATTTGAATAAAGGCAGCCGCTATCCAGGTCAAAAAAGCGCCGGTAGCCAGGACTGCCCAGGCCCATGGTTTCTTGAGGACTGGCGTCCAGTAAGGAAGGAACCAGATGGCACCGAAGGCTATGGCCAGGCCAGTTCCCAGGAGCAGAGAGTACCACGTGCTACCCGGATAAATGAACCCGGATACGAAGAAATTAACTATGTATTCTGCCATATCACTCTCCTGCCGGTGGTGGTATTACTTCCGTAACTTGGGTGAGTCAAACCAGAGGCCAGATACAAACCTTTCTCCATCAGTCTCCTTAAAAACAACCCTCACGATAACATCGTCAGGTTCCTCAGTAAACTTGGCTTTGTAGTAAACAATAGTATACTCATTTGTGGTTTCAATCTTCCAGAATTCCCTGGATACATATTCTCCAATCTTGGCCTTTATCAGGTTGTTTTGTTGCTGGAAAGTAGCTTCGGGCAGGGCTTTTTTCATGGCATCATCGAAATGCTCGGAATATCTGGCATAATCGTTATCATTCAGTGAAGATAAAATATTTTCCGTAATGGGGTCAGCATAGGCTCTTACCTGGTTTACATCAACTTCCTCTGCGGGCCTGGCCGTGCAACCGGATAGCAGAGCGATACCGGCAATTATCGATAGGGCCATGACAAGTGTTAAAACCATTCTCTTTTGCATCATCCATCTCCTTGTGGCTGCTCATGATACTGATGTGTTTTGTCGGATAATGTTCCAGTAGGCACCTCGAGCACCAGCTTCAATCAACTGGCACAGCGCATCATCATCGGCGTAATTATAGCTTCTGTCCTCGGACGGCCTGGCGAGAAGTAAGAATCTGGGGTCGCCGTCGACGAGTTTCTCTATCAGGGTGAGAGCGTTGTCGCCCAGCCCGGGCGAGAGATAAAATACAGGCTCGCACAGGTCTCTGGTGGTAACGGGATGCAGGCCTTCCGTAATAGACCTGCTGGCTATGTCTTCAGCAAGGGGGGTATGGGGGTATACTCTCACCCCGACTGAAATCCCGACCAGCGGGATGTTTAATTTCCTGGCGTGGCTTATTGTGGTACCTGCTGTCTCCACTGTTTCACCAGGGCCACCGATGAGCAGGTCGAACATATAGTTAAGTCCCTCCTTGTGAAGAAGACCGGCCAGCTGGGCGATGTCCTTTTCAGAATGTACCCTGCCCAGGCGGCGTAACTGTCCATCGCAAAGGGAGTCAACACCAAAGTTTATGCCCGCACAGCCAGCCGCCTTCATCAGTTGAGCCAGTTCCTCATCGAAGGGAACGGGTGAGCAGTAGGTGTACCATCTGATTTTATTATCGAGACCCTGCTCAATTATCGCCCGGCACACATCTTTAGCGTGCTCTAACGGGATATTGAACTCACTATCACAGAGGTGGAACCAGGATACTCCCTGTTCGGTAAGGTCCTGAAACTCACGGGCAACACTTTGAGGTGGTCTGAGGCGAGTCTCGTTTCCCCTGGCTAACGGGTCGGCGCAGAAGATACATTTCTGGGGGCAGCCTCGCTTGGTTTCTATGCCGACCATGCCTCCTGTCTGCTCGTATCTTCTGTTATCAAAGATGCGGCGGTGGGGTCGGGGTAAGTAACGGAGGTCAACGTTAGTTCTGGGATTACGGACTATGTCATCACCTCTGCGGTAGACAACATTGGGCAGGTGGGTAAAATCATCACTTTTCATCAGAGACCGGGCTAAAGCTACCAGAGCTTCTTCACCATCACCTTCGATACCGCCGTCGGCTTGCGTTGCCTTAAGTACAATCTCAGGCATGGTGGAAAAACCACCGCCTCCTAGAATTACCGGGGCTTGGGTAAATTTTTTGATTTCAGCGACAACTTTGTTAATCCAGGGCAGGAAAGACTTTCGGGACAGGAAAGAGCAGTCGTCAGTATTGCGTACCGCTACCCCTACCAGCAGTGGCTCATTCTTGCCAAGTTGTCTTTGTAGAGAAATTTGCCAGTCGGTCTCGAAGGAGAAATCCAGGACCTGTAATGGTATATTAGCCTCGACCAGAGCCTCAGCTACATATTCCAGGCCTACCGGACTTACTGGTGGTCGGGAAACATTTGTATTGGCGAGCAGAACAGATTGTGCCATTATCTTAACTGGATTATACTGGCCGTTGCTGCCAATAGCAACCCGAAGCTCCCTCGCAGATAATACCTTGACATCGGTGGTGCTGTGGTAGTAGCATAGTTCCCACCTAGAAGTTTCACCTGTTCCGGATTGGCGGTAATGACAACAGGAAGCAGCATATACCCCTAAAAATCTCCAGCAGCTACAGGACGCAGCCATTATTAAGGAGAGTGAAATGAGTGATAAAGCGAAGGGATTGGCAGATGGTGAAGCCATTGTTAGATGCACGGGTGCCTTTGATTGCGGCGGTCGTTGCCCGCTAAGGATTCATGTCAAGGATGGCGTAATAACCAGAATCGAAGGTGACGATTATCAGGACCCGGAGGAGCAACTGAGAGCCTGCTTGAGGGGTCGGGCCTACCGTCAGTGGATTTATCACCCGGACCGCCTTATGTACCCCATGAAGAGGGTGGGGGAAAGGGGGGAAGGCAAGTTCGAGCGCATTTCATGGGACGAAGCCATAGACACCATAGTGAGAGAGCTTAAGCGGGTCAAGGAGACCTATGGGAACTCGGCTATTTTCTTTGGCGGTGGTGGGCACCTCGGGGCTTTACATGGCGTGGCGTCCGTAGCCAAGGCACTGGCGATGTTTGGCGGTTATACCACCGCCTACGGGAACATCTCGTCCGAAGGCTCGGTATATGCCGTGATGACCTCCTACGGCGATGTCATGGTTGGTCACAGCCGACCAGATTTTCTAAACTCCAAGCTGATAATCATGTGGGGCTGGGACCCGGTGAGGATGATTTCCGGTACAGACTGTGTTTATAACCTTATGAAGGCCAAGGAAGCCGGTATTAAGATTGTCTCTATTGACCCCCGCTACCATGATTCGGCGCAAGCCCTGGCCACCGAATGGATACCAATTATACCCGGCACGGATACGGCCATGATGGTCAGCATGGCCTATGTCATGATAAAAGAAAATCTCCATGATAAGAAGTTTCTGGATAAGTATACTATCGGTTTCGATAGATTCAGCGATTACGTCCTGGGTATTGAGGACGGGATTAAAAAGACTCCGGCCTGGGCGGAAAAGATTTGCGGTGTACCGGCAGCTACCATTGAGCGGCTGGCCCGGGAATATGCCGCGGCCAAACCAGCGGCCCTGGTAGACTGCCAGGGGCCAGCACGTTCCGCCATGGGTGAACAGTACAATCGGTGTGCCATCCTCCTGACGGCCATGACCGGAAACATCGGCAAGCACGGTGGCAGCGCCGCGGGAGGCCTGATGGGTATACCGGTAGGGCACATGTTCCGCAGTGCCGGTATACCGGGTATGAGAAACCCGACTGAGGAAGGTGGCCCCTCGATTCGAGGCACTCTCGACCTGAATCTTCGGCTGGTGCGCCGGGTCCATGTCAATAAAATATGGGATGCCTTCCTGGAAGGAAAAGCGGGCGGGTATCCGGCAGATATCAAAATGGCCTGGTTTGCTGGTGGTAATGCTTTGAATCAACGTGCCAATATCAACAAAGGCGTTCGGGCGCTGAAGAGCCTGGAGTTTATCGTTGCCCAGGACCTGTTTATCAGTACCACGGCCAGATATGCTGACATTGTGCTGGCGGTAAGTAGTTTTGCCGAGAAGAATGACCTCACCCGCCCCTGGCCTTCCGGTCCGTACTTTGCCTTTGCTAACAAGGCCATTGAACCGTTCGGGGAATGCAAATCGGACTGGGAAATCGGCAACCTGCTGGCCGAAAAACTGGGCTTTAAGGACTTTAATACTCTGACGGAGGACGAGTGGCTCAGGAAGTTCATTGCCGAGAATCCAGAATACGTTCAGCATATCAAGGACTATGACCAGTTCAAGCGTGAAGGTATGCACAGGGTCAAGCTTGATGAACCCATTGTTGCCTTTAAGAAGCAGATTGAAGACCCGGAGCATAATCCCTTCCCCACCCCTTCGGGAAAGATTGAAATCTATTCCCAGCGGATAGCGGATCTCAACGAACCGTTGAACCCGCCTATCCCCAAATATGTACCTACCTGGGAAAATCGGGACGACCCGCTGGCCAGGAAATATCCGCTCCAGCTTCTGTCCCCGCATCCCAAAGCCAGAGCGCATTCTGCCCTGCACAATGTTGATTGGCTCAGGGAAGCAGACCCTCAAAGAGTCTGGATTAGTCCTGTTGATGCTGAGGCAAGGGGTATCGTCGATGGTGATGAGGTTATGGTGCATAATGACCGCGGGAAGATGATAATCCCGGCCTGGGTGACCAAAAGGATAATACCCGGCGTGGTCTGCCTGTATGAGGGTGCTTGGTATCAGCCGGACGAGAACGGGATAGACCGTGGCGGGTGTCCTAATGTCCTGACCAAGGACGCGTATTCACCGGGTGGAGCCGCGACCTTGAAAACCTGCCTGGTACAGGTTCAAAAGGCCTAGAGAATCTCCAATCACTTAGGGAGGTAAACGTATATAAGGAGGCAGATGTGAGTTCCGGTATAAGTAGCCAGTCAGGCGATGATACACAGATTATCAGAACATACACCTGTATGGATTGCGGGGGGAAATGCCCGCTCAAAGTCCATGTCAAGGATGGCGTAGTTGTTCACATCGAGGGTGACGATGCCGAAGAGCCAGAGCAGCTCCGGGCGTGCTTCAGGTGCCGTGCCTACCGGCAGGTGCTATATCATCCGGACCGGCTCAAGTATCCGATGAAAAGGATAGGTGAAAAAGGGGAGGGCAAATTCGAACGTATCTCGTGGGATGAAGCGCTGGATACTACCGCCGCTGAGTTGAAGCGGGTCAAAGAGACTTATGGGAATTCGGCCATCTTTCTGCTCATCGGGAGTGGTTACATGGGTGCTCTTCATGGCGCCGCGGGGGCTATCGGACGGTTACTTAACATGTTTGGTGGCTACAGTGCCTACTACGGTAATATCTCCTCTGAAGGTTGCGTCTTTGCTGTCAGGGCTCAATACGGGGATTTTGCCTGTGGTAACAGCCGGGACGACCTGCTCAATTCCAGGCTGATAATCATGTGGGGATGGGACCCGGCCAAGATGATTTTCGGCACCAATACCACCTACTACCTGGTTCGGGCTAAAGAGGCCGGGGCCAGGATTATCTCTGTTGACCCCAGGTGCACTGACACTGCGGCTACCCTTGCTGACCAGTGGATTCCCATCAGGCCGGGCACTGACCCTGCCATGATGGCGGCGATGGCCTATGTCATGGTTAATGAGAACCTTCACGACCAGAAATTCCTCGATAAATATACCGTCGGCTTCGATAAGTACCGGGATTATGTTACCGGTGTTGAAGATGGCATTCCCAAGACGCCGCAGTGGGCAGAAAAAATCACTGGTGTGCCCGCAGCTACCATCGAGAATCTGGCCCGGGAGTATGCCAGTACCAAGCCGGCAGCCCTGATGGATGGCCTTGGCCCGGCACGGAGTGCCATGGGTGAGCAGATAACCCGTGCCGTGATGACGCTGGCGGCCATGGCCGGCAATGTTGGTATCCATGGCGGACATGCCGGGGGAGGGCTACAACGCATACCGGTCGGGGAGCAATTTCGTATGCCGGGGATACGTGGTCCCAGGAACCCGGTGGAGGTCGGGATACCTTCTTTGCGCGGTAGCCTCGACCTTCGTCTGCGTTTACTTACCCGGCCCCATGTATCAAAGGTATGGGATGCTATTCTTAAGGGGAAAGCTGGTGGCTACCCTTCCGATATCAAGCTGGCCTGGGTTGCCAGCAGCGATTGCCTGAATCAATGGGGCAATACTAACAAGGCGGTGCAGGCTCTTAAGTCACTGGAGTTTCTGGTGGTGCCTGAGCTCTTCATAACACCTACGGCTAAGTTCGCCGATATCTTGCTGCCGGTATCCAGCCATTTGGAGAGAACCGACCTGGCCCGGCCTTTCCCATCAGGTCCCTATTACTGCCATTTGAACCGGGCTATTGAGCCAATGTATGAATGTAAGACTGACCTTGAGATTGCCCGTGAGCTGGCCCCCCGGTTGGGTATTTTTGATTATAGTGATAAGGATAAGACAGATGATGACTGGCTGAGGGAGTTTATCGCTATGGCTCCAGACACGGCTGCGGAAATTACCGACTACGATAAGTTCAAGGAAGAAGCCGTCCACCGGGTAAAGCTGCCTGAACCAATAGTGGCCTTTGAGCAGCAGATTGAAGACCCGGAAAACAATCCCTTCCCTACTCCTTCAGGAAAGATTGAAATCTATTCTCAGCGGTTAGCTGACCTTGACGACCCCCTGGTGCCACCCATTCCCAGGTATGTAGAGCCCATTGAGGGGCCAGGTGACGTACTTGTCAGGGATTATCCGCTGCAACTCGTTACACCCCACCCCAAGCGGCGGGCGCATTCCACCCTGGACAACATTCCCTGGCTCCGGGAGACAGAAGAACAGAAGGTGTGGATAAATCCTGCTGACGCCGAAGCCAGGGGGATTGCCGATGGCGACGATGTCATGGTCTATAATGACCGGGGAACGATGATTATCCCGGCCTGGGTGACCAAAAGGGTAATGCCGGGTGTGGTCTCTATCTTTGAAGGTGCCTGGTATAACCCCGATGAAAAAGGGATAGATCGGGGTGGCTGTGCTAACGTGCTGACCCGGGATGCGTATTCACCAGGCGGAGCATTTGCTGCCAATACCGTACTGGTTCAAATCCGAAAGATCTAGTGAAAGGAGTGGACGATGCAATTAGGTTTTTATTTTGACCAGACCAGATGTACCGGATGTTATGCTTGCTCGGTAGCCTGTAAGGACTGGCACGATATACCTGCCGGTCCCGCCAAATGGATGAGGATACTTTACCGTGAGGACGGCCCCTATCCTGAGGTCTTTGTCAGCCACATTGCCTCGCCCTGCTACCATTGTACCCAGCCGACCTGTGCCTGGGTATGTCCCAATGAGGCCATTACCAAGCGGGACGAGGACGGGATTGTCGTGGTGGACAGGGAAAAGTGCCGTGGCGAAAAGACCTGTGGCATTATCTCGGAAGAGGCGATGGGGCCTGATTTTCTCTACGGCGAATCTGAGGCTCCCTGTCAGGTAGCCTGTCCGGCGCATCTCTATATCCCGGCTTACCTGGCGCTGATAGCCAAGGGTTATTTCAAGGAGGCGCTGGAGTTAATCCGGCGGCGGATGCCGTTACCCTCTGTGTGCGGCCGGGTGTGTCTCCATCCCTGCGAGACAGAATGCCGCCGTAAAGAGATGGAAGAGCCTATTGCCATCATGGCCCTGAAAGGCTTTGTCACCGATAATGTGCCGGAAGAACTGCCTGAGCGCCTGCCTCAAACGCAGAAGGACAAGGTAGGCGTCGTGGGTTCAGGCCCGGCTGGCCTGGCCGCCGCTTATGACCTGATTCGGATGGGGTATGGTGTTACTGTCTTTGAGGCACTGCCGGTGATAGGAGGCATGCTTGTTGTTGGTGTACCGGAGCATCGTCTACCCAGGGATATATTGAAAAGGGACATTGATTATATCGAGGCACTCGGTGTGGAGTTCAAGGCCAGTACCCCTGTCGGGCAAGAAAGGGGCATCGATGACCTCTTTAACCAGGGTTACGGGGCGGTTCTGCTGGCCATGGGTGCCCATAAAGGGCAGAAGCTAAATATACCCGGTGCCGACCTTGATGGCGTCATGGTGGGGACTTCCTTCATGCGGGATGTTAACTTCCATCAGCCGGTCAAGCTGGGGCAGAAGGTACTGGTGGTGGGTGGTGGTAACGTGGCTATGGACTGCGCCCGCTCTGCTCTCCGCCTGGGGGCTAAGGAAGTACATCTGGCCTGTCTTGAATGCCGGGAGGACATGCCGGCCGAGGCCGGTGAACTGGCTCAGGGTGAGGAAGAAGGAATTCAGGTTCATCCTTCACTTACCCTTACCCGGATAGCGGGTAGTGATGGTAAGGTCGGTGAAGTAGAGTGCGTGGGCATAACCGGGCTTCAATTCGACGAGAATGGCCTGCCTCACTTTGAGGTTGTCAAGGGAAGTGAACAGAACTTGCCGGCGGATACGATTATCTTTGCCATCGGGCAGGTGCCTGACCTCGGTGGTCTGGCGGGAGACGGTGGTGTCGAGGCGAGTGAGCGGGGGACCGTTGTGGCTGACCCCGAGACGATGATGCTCAACCGTCGGGGTGTCTTTGCTTCCGGCGACTGCGTTACCGGCGTTACCAGCATTATCGATGCCATTGCCAGCGGGCAGAAAGCAGCTTTCTATATTAACCGTTATCTTCAGGGGGATGTGCTGAGGGTGAAACAGAAGAAGGCTGTCCCGGCGGCTGATATCAAGGTGGACATTCCCTCCGATGTGGAGAAACAGGAGCGTCAGCCAATGCCTCTACTGGCGGTAAAAGACAGGGTGACCAATTTCAAGGAAGTGGCTCTGGGATTCAGTCCTGAGGCAGCCATGGAGGAAGCCAAGAGGTGTCTCAACTGTGCCGGGCACCTGTGCAAGGATGTTTGTCCCTACGACGCGCCTCAGTTCGACGACGAAGAGAAGGCTAAGATGCAGAAGTGCGACCTGTGTGTAGATAGATGGCCGGCGCAGAAGAAACCTATCTGTGTCGAGGCCTGCCCGGTAAGGGCGCTGGATGCTGGCCCCCTAGATGAATTAAGAACCAAATATGGCGATATCCAGGAAGCTTACGGCTTCGTCTATTCTGCGGTAACCGAGCCAGCCGTTACCAACAGAGCAAAGTCAAAGCGTGTCTCATAGCTGGCTGCCCTGGATTCTCTTAGCGCTTGAAGTGTGACCAGCGAAACAAAAGGAGAGGTAAGGAGCATTCTTACCTCTCCTTTTTATATTACCATAATCCTGATGCTACCCGGGCTTACTATTGTCCCGTCATTTGCTTCTTCAGGTTCTGGTCAAGCCAGATGAACTTGGGGAACATGTCGTGGTCCATATTACCCATACACCATTCCCCGTCATATCCCTTGAGCCACGGGTGCCAGGCGTGGTTGATGTATGCGTTCAGGGGCTGTATTATCCAGCACTGGTCCAGGATGTATGGGGTAAGCTCCTTGACCAGGGCGCGCCTCGCGGGCTCGTCGAAGTAGAGCGCCTGTATCTTGTCATACATCTCTGCCATATAGGGGTCATTCACCTTGCTCAGGTTGCGCTTGTTACCCGGCTCGTAATAGGAATAGCGGAACGGGTAGGTACTGCCCATGCCGACTTGGTACATTCCATCGTACTCCCCGGTCATCTGCCGGGACACATGAACAGCAAATTCCATCACGTTAAGCTTCAGGTCAACGCCGATGGCTGCCCAGTCGTCTTTGAGAATAGACAGCTGCTCAACGGTAGCCGCCGTACAGCCTATTTCAGTCTTAAAGCCATCGGGATAGCCGGCTTCCGCCAGAAGCTGCTTTGCCTTTTCGATGTCATGACTGTAAAGCGCCTGGACTGAAGCAGGAAGCTCTTCCTTTGGGGTATAGATATCCATAAACTGCGGGAAGGGCGCTACCGGGAAGGCATATATCTCGGCATTGCCGCCGTAAAGATGCTCCTTCTGTGCCTCAAAGTCTACAGCCATGTGCATTGCCTGGCGGACCCGCTTGTCATTGAAAGGTGGCTTGTCTGTCCTCATATGTATCCAGGTGTTTGTCTGGTAAAGAATCCTCTTCCACTTTAGCGAAGGTTTGCTCTGCTTTAGCTCTGCTGCGTCCTCCCAGCCAAGACTGGCATAGCCCATGAGGACGTCAAGCTTGTCGGTGCGCAGGGCGGCTATACGTGTGGACGCGTCTCCTATGATTAGACCCTTGACGCCATCCAGATAGGGTAGTTGATTTTGGGGGTGCAGAGGGTCTTTACCCCAGTAGTTGGGGTTCTTGACGTAGGTCAAAGCATTATCGGCTACGAAATCTACCAGCATATACGGCCCCGTGCCCACAGAATTCTCCCATTTCTGCATGTCCCCGTATTTCTCCACCACTTCGGGAGGTATTATCGCCATCAGGGTAGCCGACGCTTCCAGTGAGTACCCGGCCTGTCCCGGTGGGCACTTGAGCACAACTGTATATTTATCAGGCGCCGTGATTGATATTGGCTTGGCCAGTGGATAGCAGGCCACCGGATAACATGTCTTGGCTTCCCACATCCGGTTTAAGGTAAAAACTACGTCATCGGCAGTAAGTTCCCTCCCGTTTACCAGCCGGCTGGCTTCGCTGTTAGCGTTGAGCGCGTAATGGACTCCTTTCCGGAGGTGGAATATAATGGTGTCTTCCTCCGGGTGCTCCCAGCTTGTGGCCAGAATACCTACCCACTGGTCCATCGGGGGCAGTTCTGTAGTTGTCCAGGCATTTTCATTAGTGCCTTGGGGTCCCTTAGCCCAATCTCCTGAAAATAGCTCCTCATTGGTGAAGCGCATAGGTACGTACCAGGGGTTATGGTTAACCTCATCAAAACCCAGCACATACATGAGTACCATGTTAAGCGTACCACCGTATTGTGGCTCTTCTGCGCCAACTGGTTTCTCTGGTGGCTTCTCTTCTTCACTTGGTGCTGCCGGCGCACAAGATGCCAGCACCAGTGACAGGGCCATCAAGCAGCTCAATACTAACCATATAACTTTCTTTGTCATTCGCTGTCCTCCTTATGCTAGATAGAATCTATATCAATCGGTCTTTCCCGAGCGTCCATAGGTCTTTCCCTATTGTCCTGGACTATACCATCACATTATTTTAGAGATGTACTTATTCTAGAGAACTTTTGGCGAAGCACATTAGCACGGCAGGTATCGTATTTTTATACGCTTGCACGACTGTCTCGTATGAGTATTATACAATTTTGCTGATTTGTCAATATTTCTAGTGTGAAACTGTGGGAGATAGTAAGATAGTAAGGTCGGATTTTCCTTGTGAAAGATGGGGTTATGGGTTATTATTAAAAGGACTGGATATCTGGGGCATGGATAGAGTACGAGGCGTTGATACAGGCTCAAAGTATAGAGGTAGGTGTGTCTAACCCGGAACCATCGTTTTCTAACCCTGAGCCAGCACTATTTGACTTCCTGGCTTCAGCCTATGATGAGTGGTTTGAGGAGGAGGGGAAACTTATCTTTGCCATTGAGGTGCAGTCCTTTCAGGGCATCCTCGATTCCTCCCGAAACCCTGGCTTGAAATTGGGGTGGGAAGCGGGCGCTTTGCTCAAGCGCTTGGCATAGAGACCGGACTTGACCCCTCAGTTAAGCTGCTGGAACTGGCCCGCCAGCGTGGAATCAATACCTTTCAGGGTAAAGGGGAAGAGCAAATATTTTCGGCTGCTTCTTTTGGCACAGTGTTCTTGATAGTGACCTTTTGCTTTGTCGAAGCACCTTTGAAAGTCCTGAAGGAAACTAACCGGATTCTGGTAGCTGGTGGCAAGTTAGTGCTGGGCCTGGTGGTGAGGGAAAGTCCCTGGGGCAAATTCTATGAACAGCAGAAGAAGCAGGGTCACCGTTTCTATAAATATGCCACTTTTTACACCTATGAGGAAGTGGTTGGTCTTCTGGGCCAGGCCGGTTTTGCGGTCGAGAGGGTGATTTCTACACTTTTTCAAAAACCAGACACGGTAAAAAAAGTTGAATTACCAAAAGAGGGATACTATCCCGATGCCGGTTTCTTGGTTATCATGGCCGGGAAGAATGGTGGCTGAAGGCTGAAACCTGTGGAGAATGAGTGAATTAGGCATGGTTTGCCTATTGTTAGCATTTTGTTTTATAATATTCGCTGCGACAGTACGAAGGAGGTAATATATGAAATTAGAAGGCAAGGTGGCTATTGTCACCGGAGCAGCCATGGGGCTAGGTCGAGGCATCAGCTTGTGTTTTGCCGAGGAGGGGGCCGATGTGGTTATTGCCGACATCAATATGGAGGCAGCCAACAAGACAGCCGATGAGATAAGGGCACTGGGGCGTAAGGCGCTGGCTGTAGATGCGGATGTCAGCCAGAAGGAAGACGCTGAACGATTGGTTAAAACCGCTTTAAGCACCTTTGGGAAAATTGATATACTGGTCAATAATGCCGCTGGTGGTCGTCCGCGTTCGGCTGCTGTGGCCAGTAGCAACAAGATAGGCGATATCCCTGAGGAAGTCTGGGATGCCACTTATGATGGGGTCTTCAAAACCCAGGTTATGATGTGCAAGCTGGTTGTGCCGCATATGAAAGAAAGGAAAAGCGGCAAGATTATCAATATATCCTCGGTAGCGGCTAAAGTTGGCGACCAAAGCCGGATGGCTTATAGTTCGCTAAAAGGGGCGGTGATAAGTTTTACCCGTGCCCTGGCCAGAGAAGCAGCTAAAGATAATGTTAACATCAATTGTCTTTGCCCGGGACTTATCTATACTCCTGGCTGGCAAAAGGGTGCTGAGGCTATGTGGAAGACTGTCCCTGCTTACCGTGACTACAAAGAGCCCAAGGAAGTTTTCCTGCGCTATGTTGAAAGACTGACTCCGATGAGAAGAGAGCAGACAGCTGAAGATATTGGTCGTGCCGCAGTATTTCTGTGCTCGGAGGATGCCAGGAACATAACTGGACAGACGCTCAATGTTGATGGTGGCCAGGTTATGGACTGATGCGCCAGAAACAGAACGATTCTTCTGAAGCACATATACTATAGTGATAGATTTGAAAGGAGAGGTGAAGATGAAGGCGGCTGTTTTCTATGGACCGGGTGATATCAGGGTCGAAGATGTCCCCTACCCTGAACTGGAGCCTGACGGTATCTTGATGAAGGTAGAAGTTTGCGGAATATGCGGTTCTGACCTGCATCCATACAAGGTTGGGCAGCCGGTGGAAGGTGGCATGATTATGGGGCATGAATTCAGCGGGGATGTAATTGATGTTGGTGCCAACGTAGTCGATATCAAGAAGGGAGACAGGGTGGCTGCTGCCAGCTACAAGCCCTGTGGAGAGTGCCACTGGTGCCGGCAGGGCCTCCCGCAGCGCTGCTCCAATATGAAGCTTCTGGGCTACGCCTTCCCGGGCGCCTTCGCCGAATACGTCAGCATTCCTATTGCTACCTTAGGCAGGACTGTTTTCCCCATACCCGACAAGATATCTTACGAAGTAGGTGCTACCGTAGAGCCGCTATCTGTCGGGGTACATGCGGCCAGGAGGGCGCAACCAACTCCAGAGGATGTTGCACTTGTTATGGGGGCCGGGATGATCGGGCAGTGTACCATGCAGTCATTAAAAGCCATGGGGGTAGCCAAAGTATTTGTCAGTGAAATAGGTAAGAAACGCCTGGAGGTGGCCGAGGCTACAGGCGCTGATGAGGTCATCAATGCTGCCAAGGAAGACGTAGTAAAGAGGGTGATGGAGCTTACCTCGGGGTCGGGGGCAAGCATTGTCGCCGATTGTGCCGGGTCACCGACTACCTATCGCCAGGCTATCGAAATGGTGTCCGGGCGTGGTAAAATACTGCTGGTAGCGTCATATGAGCAGCCAATTCAGTGGGCGCCAATTGCTCTAACGCATAAGAATGCCACGATGCTTGGTTGTTTCGGAGGGAGCTTCCCCCGGGCTATTGCTTTCTTGGAATCGGGGCAGGTTGACACCAAGCCTCTTATTACCCATGAGTTTCCCTTGGATAAAGCGAAGGAAGCTTTTGACACTCAACTAAAAGCTGAAGAAGCAATTAAGGTTTTAATAAGACCATAGTCATAATAAAATTATTAGGAGGGAGGTAAGTTATGGACATACCAAAGGAAACGTTGCTGGAACTGTATCGAAAGTTAGTGCTGGCGCGGAAGGTGGACGATAAGCTCTACGAACTGAATACCACAGGTGCATTTACCGGATGGCTTCACCTTGGGGCTGGCCAGGAGGCAATGCCGGTGGCTGTGGGTACCATCATGCGTAAGAACGACTGGTTCAAGTCCGGTCGTGCTATGCACGGTCAGGTTGGCAAAGGTGTCCCGACAAGGTCAACATTTGCCATGATGATGAACAAGAAACTGCCGGAGGGAGGCGAGACTTCACGGGACTATGGTTTTGCCGGAGGAGGCACCACCCTGGGAGAAAATGAACCAATCCTGGTAGGTACAGCTTTAGGCTCAAAATTACAGGGATTGGACACGATTACGGTAGATTTCTTTGGTGACGGCACGGCTAACAAAGGTCCGGTACATGAGGCAATGAACCTGGCGGCTATCTGGAAGTTGCCTATTGTCTTCATCTGTGAGAACAACCAGTATGCCATTTCCATGCCAGTCAGCAAGGCGGTCGCCGTGGCTGATATTGCCGATAGAGCTGCCGGTTACGGTATGCCTGGTGTAGTGGTAGATGGTAACGATGTCATCGCCTGTTATGAAGTAGCCTATGATGCTATCAAAAGAGCGCGGGAAGGAGGTGGCCCCAGCTTTATTGAGAGCAAGACCTACCGGCTGCGCGGACACTGGGAAGGTGACCAGGAAGTTTACCGGAGCAAGGAAGAAGTGCAGGATGCCTGGAAGAAAGAGCCTGTTGGCCGGTGTCGTGAGACCCTGCTCAAAATGGGCATCCTTACCAAGGAAGATGTGGAAAAGCTTGATGCTGAAACCACCGCCGAAATTGAAGAGGCCGTTGAATATGCCAGGAGTCTGCCTACCCGGGCGGGTGGTGGTATGCATTAAGTGTTCCCGGGTATAACATCGATAAAATTTGTCCTCAGAGTTCTGAATCCAATGAGGCTTTGATAAAAAGGAGGCATCTGTAATGACAACTGAGGTAAAGAGGAAAGATATTACCTACAGGTGGGCGATAAACCACGCTGTAGCTGAGGAGATGCGAAGAGATCCCAAAGTCATCTTCTATGGGGAAGATGTTGGCAAACACGGGGGTAACTTTGGAGTTAGCCGTGGGTTGTTTGATGAATTTGGCGAAGATAGAGTTTTCGACACGCCCATCTCTGAAACGGGGATTGTTGGTACCGCTATTGGTGCTGCCATGACTGGTTTGAGACCAGTCGTTGAAATTATGTTTGCCGGATTCATCGGCACCTGCTTTGACCAGATTTATTACAAGCTCAGTGACTGGAAGGAATGGTCTGGTATCAAGTCATTGCCGGTGGTGGTACGTCTTCCCATGGGGGGTGGTGCTGGACATGAGCACTCCCACTGCCCTGAGGCCTTGCTTATTCACGCACCGGGATTGAAGGTAGTGTGTCCTTCCACTCCTTACGAGGCGAAAGGCCTGCTGAAGACAGCTATCAGAGGTGATGACCCGGTAGCATACTTCGAGCATATCAACCTGTATGCCACGAAAGGGCCAGTACCGCCAGACGAGGAGATTCTTATCCCCTTCGGACAGGCTAGTATAAAAAGAGAAGGTAAGGATGTTACCATCATAAGTTATTCGTCGATGGTATTTAAGGCTCTGGCGGCCGCCACAAAGCTGGCCGAAGAGGGCATTGAGGCTGAGGTGATTGACCTGCGTACCCTGGTACCACTGGATGAGGAAGCTATCCTGAAATCAGTGGAGAAAACAGGCAAGGTGGTCATCGCCCATGAATCAATGGAAAGGGGTGGGCCAGGCGGTTGGCTTGCCTCAATAATTGCTGATAAGGGCTTCGACTATCTGGACGCCCCGATTAAAGTGGTCGCTGGTCAAAACGTAACACTGCCCGGTGGTCCAATAGACCCGATTTCTACACCCCAGGCGCCAAACATCATTGAGGCGGTGAAGTCCCTTTTCTAAGTGATAGGTGTGATTGACCCGTTTGAGGAGAGGGACAGGACTTGACATAAAGTGCCAGATGTCTGCGGGCATGTGGTTGCTAAGTTGTGCATATAATTAAAGGAGGGAAAGTATGGCACAAAATGTGGGGATACCCAAATTAGGCTTGACGATGATCGATGCCACCATCGTTGAATGGAAGGTAAGTGAAAAAACAAAGGTCGATAAAGACGAGCCTATTCTGGTTATCGAGACGGAGAAAACTACCTACGATGTTGGCGCCATAGCCCCGGGCATTCTCCATATCATAACCCCGGAGGGAGAGACGGTTCCGGTGGGTCATGTCGTGGGGATACTGGCGACATCGCCAGAGGAGTATGAAAAGGTAGCCAAGGAAGAGCCGCCGGCTGCGGCTCCAGCGGTCGAAGCTGCTCCCAGGGCTGAAGTGGCTGAGCCAGTGGCTGCGGCGCCAGCCCCTGCGGCAGCAGCACCGGCAGGGGGTGGAGAGAAAATCAAGATATCCCCGGTGGCGCGGAAGCTGGCCGAGGAGCACGGTGTTGATATCAGCCGGGTGGCGGGCACCGGGCCCGGTGGCCGGATTACCAAGGAAGATGTACAGAAGTTCATTGAGGAAGGACCGAAGGTGGCTGCCCCTGTAGCAGCAGCCGCGGCACCAGTTCCGGCGTTTGCCCCTTCGGCCGATATGGCGGAGCAGGCTGGCATCAAAAGGGTAAAGGAAATCATCCCGCTAAGGGGTACGAGGCGGACTATTGCCGACAACCTGTGGCGTAGCCTTCAGACCTCGGCGCAGATGTCATCGGCCGGTGAGGTGGATGCCACCGAGCTCATCAAGTTCCGTCAGTCCCTGGTGGACAATCAGGAGCAGATTGGGGCTCGCATAACCTACACCGACATTATGGTTATGGTTGTGGCCAAGACCCTGAAGCTGCATCCAATCGTCAATTCCAGCCTAGTGGGTGACGAAATAAAGGTGTGGGATACAATCAACATTGGCGTTGCTGTTGATATTGAGCTGGAGCAGATGCCCGGTTTGATTGTACCGGTAGTGCGCGAGGCTGATAAAAAGTCGCTGGTGGAAATCCACAACAATATAATGGAGATAGCCCAGAAGGCCAGAGACCGCAAGCTCAGTCCGGACGATGTTGCCGGCAGCACATTTACCATCAGCAGTACCGGCGGTGCCGGTGGCGGTGGCATACGTGAGGGCGGCGGGAGTGGTTTTGGCACACCGATACTCAATCTGGGTGAAGTGGGGCTGCTGGGAGTTGGCGCTATCGTCAAGAGGCCGGTAGTGGTCAACGATGAGATTGTCATCAGGCCGATGTTGAGCTATACTTTTACCACTGATCACCGGGTGATAGATGGCGTGCCGGCGGGTCGGTTTGTTGGCACTCTGGCCAAGTTCCTGACCAATCCCAGTCTGCTGTTAGCCTATTAGGGTATCCTTATATTGGGTTATTATACAGTCAGTGGCTAGGCCAAGAGCGCCTGGCCACTTAAGTGAGGAGGTATTTCAATGAATTTAAAAAGGTTTTGCATCGAGATGGGCACTGGTATTGACCAGCATGGCCAGGATGTTACCACTGCGGCCACTAGAGCGGTCAAGGATGCCGTCTCCAGGATTTGCTTGAGCGGTCTGGGAGAAATCCTGAAGCTGGGCAGTGCCAATGACATGATTGTGGACGTTCTGGTTGCCTGCCCAAATCCGAAGGAGGTGAAGAAAGAGGAGGTTCTGGCTGCTCTTCCCTTTGGTAAGAAAAAGATTGAGGTCGTTGAAGGGGGAATGAGAGCTAAAGTTGCCTTTGCTCCCCAGCTTGGTGATAAAGTAGATGAGGCTATAATGGCAAACGCTGCCGTGACCGTATCTATTGATATGGATAAGGTCCTGGAAGCCTGGAAGAAGGGATAGATGGCTCCATGAGTAAGGTTGGGATTATCGCCAACCCGGCGGCGGGAAAGGACATTAGAAGGTTAGTTGCCTATGCTACCATTTCGGATAATGTCAAGAAGGCTGGTATTGTCAGGCGGGCAATCCTGGCCCTTGATTCTACCGGTGTAGACGAAATTCTGCTTATGCCTGACTCTTACAGTCTGGGCGCCAGAGCCATAGATGGCATCAGACAGCATGGGCTTAATTGCCGCGTCTGTTTTCTTGATATGTCGATAACGGATAGCATGCAGGACTCGGTGAAAGCAGCCCGGCTCATGAATGAGCAGGGTGTCGATTGTATAATCACTGTGGGTGGTGATGGTACTAATCGGGCTGTTGCCCATGGCTGCGGGCAGGTGCCCATTGTCCCCATATCTACGGGGACAAACAATGTCTTTCCCTTTATGGTGGAGGGAACGACAGCCGGCCTGGCCGCGGGCATCTTTGCCCGGGGGATTGTCGACCGGAACAAGTTTGCGATGACGACAAAGAGGCTGAACATCATCAGAAATGGGCAATTTGTCGATTTAGGGTTGGTTGATATTGTTGTCGTGGATGAGCAGTTTATCGGTTCCAAGGCCATTCTGGATATTTCCCGGGTGAGAGAAATTATTGTGACCCAGGGTCACCCTTCCTATATTGGTATGGCCTCTATTGCCGGGAGCTTTTATCCTATTGGAGCCAAAGATGACCAGGGTCTCTACCTTCGCCTGGGTAAAAATAATCTCAGAGTAAAGGCAGCTGTGGCTCCCGGAGTGATTAGCGAGGTAGAGATAGCCGAGTACCGGGTACTTAACCTTAATGACAGGGTGGAGGTCATTGATAAACCGTCTATTCTGGCACTCGATGGGGAAAGGGAGGTTGAGGTACGTGGGGAAGATAAGGTTGAGATAGAGTTAAGCAGGGATGGCCCGCGTGTGGTGAGAATAGAGGAGACTCTTGAGGAGGCGGTCAGGCAGGGCTACTTTACTGGCTCCGGAGCTCTGGCCCGGTAAGGGATAAGGAATTCTGATTAATGTGAAGGGGGGACCGGCAGGGATGACACAGAGTGATTTGATAGTTATTGGCGGGGGAACCGGTGGCTATATGGCGGCAATTCGTGCTTCTCAATTGGGGGCTAAAGTAATCCTGGTGGAGAAGGAGGTGCTGGGTGGGACGTGCCTTAACTGGGGCTGTATCCCGACTAAAGCCTTATTAAGGGGTGCTGAACTGGTCAGTCTGGTTGCTAAGAGCCAGGAATACGGGGTAAATGTGGGAGAAGTCACTGTGGATTTCACCCGGATGATGGCCCGTAAGCAACAGATTGTGCAGACGCACGTTACTGGTTTACAGGGATTGATGAGAAGTAATGGTGTTGAGGTAATCAAGGGTGTAGCCACGTTAGCTTCGCCGGCTCAGATACAGGTAGATACCGGTACTGGCGAGAAGCAGACTCTGGAAGCGAGCCGGATTATCCTTGCTCCCGGTTCTGTGGCGGCTACCATACCTATTCCGGGCTCTGACAGCTCCGCGGTGATTACCAGCAAGGAAGCTCTTCAGCTAACGGAGATTCCACAGAGCATGGTTATTATTGGCGGTGGGGCAATCGGGGTGGAATTTTCCACGATTTTTGCTGGCCTGGGGGCTACCGTAACCGTCGTCGAGATGTTGCCTCAAATCATCCCGACAGAAGACCATGAACTTGCCCTTTTCCTTCAGGACTCCCTGCAGAAAAAAGGCATCGAGGTATTGACTGGAACCACAGTAAGTGCCATTGAGGATGAGGCTGGCGGTGAAAAATCAGTTACGGTAAAAACCGGCGAAGGGGAGAGAAAAATCAAAGCCCAGATGGTGCTCATGGCGGTGGGGAGAAGACCAAATACGGAAGGGCTGGGACTGGAAGGGGCTGGCGTCGGAACAGAGAGGGGCAGGATTGTCGTCAATGAGAAGATGGAAACCGGTGTGCCTGGTGTCTATGCCGTTGGTGATGCCATCGGGGGTATACTGCTGGCTCATGTTGCCGGGGCTGAGGGAGAGGTTGCTGCCGAGAATGCTCTGGGTAAGGCTTCACAGATTGACTATCGGGTTGTCCCCCGGTGTATCTACACCATGCCCGAAATTGCTGCCGTGGGTATGACGGAAAATCAGGCTAGGGAGGAGGGATTTGATATTGCCGTCGGTAAGTTCCCCTTTATGGCTAATGGCAAGGCAACGGTTTTAGGGGAGAGGGACGGCATGGTTAAGATGGTGGCCGATGCCGGGTCCGGGGAAGTGCTGGGGGTTCATATCGTCGGTCCCCATGCTACTGACCTCATCGGCGAGGCGGCACTGTGTATGAAAATGGAGGGTACTATTGAGGAAATATTGTCCACCATTCATGCCCACCCAACCCTCACCGAGGCAATCAGGGAAGCCGCCCTGGATGTACAGGGATTGGCCTTCCATATTCCACCCAGGAAGCGTCGCTAGGTAAGATGGTAAAACAAAGTGAGTCTCTATCAACCAGGGTGTGCCGCGTCTATGACCCTGGCCTGATTGACTATCAGGAAGCACTCAGCTTTCAGGAAAGACTGGCCGAGGGTAGAGTTGCCGGCAGGTCTGATGATGCCTTCATTCTTCTTGAGCACCCTCCCGTCTATACTGTCGGCAAGTCTGGTGGCGTTGAGAACATCCTTGTCCCGAGAGAAATTTTGCTTCAAGAGGGTATTTCGGTTTACTATGTAAGGAGGGGGGGTGACATAACCTATCACGGCCCGGGACAACTGGTAGGTTATCCCATTATCAATCTCAGGGAAAACGGACTGGATGTCCACCAGTATGTCTGGAGTCTGGAGGAGGTGATTATTCAGTCCCTCGCCGATTTGGGTATCTCAGGGCAGAGGCTCTCGGAGTTGCCCAACTTTAGAGGCGTCTGGGCGGGGGATGAAAAGGTCTGTGCCGTAGGTATTCAGGTTACCCGGGGCGTCACCATGCATGGCTTTGCTTTGAACGTAAACCCGAACCTGCGCCATTTCGAGTATATAAATCCCTGCGGCATCACCGGTAAATCGGTAACTTCTGTTTCCAAGCTGCTGGGCCATGAAGTGGACATGGAGACAGTAAAGGAAAAAGTGCTGCGGCACTTTGCTCAGGTGTTTAAGTTTAAACTGGTTAAAAGGGAGGCACTTATCGATGGTTGAACATGCCAGGCTGCCCGAATGGCTGAGGCGGGCGGCTCCCGACCCGTCTATTCTGGCCAGAATGAAGGATTTGCTGGACGGTCTGCAGCTGCACACTGTGTGCGAGAGTGCTGACTGCCCTAACCAGGGGGAGTGTTTTGCACATGGTACGGCCACTTTTATGATACTGGGAGATGTATGCACACGCAATTGTACCTTCTGTGCCGTTAAAACTGGCCGTCCGCTACCCGTTGATGCCAGCGAGCCTGAGCATATGGTAGAAGCGACCAGAAGACTGGGGCTGCGACACGTTGTCATCACTTCGGTGACCAGGGATGACCTTGATGATGGAGGTGCTGCCCAGTTTGCCAGGTGTGTTGTAGCCCTCCGTCGCTATGACCCATCGGTTACTGTGGAGGTGCTGATTCCTGACTTTCAGGGTTCCTTCCCGCCACTGAAGGTGGTCCTGGATAGCTCTCCGACCATCCTCAACCATAATGTGGAAACGGTACCCCGGCTTTATCCAGAGGTTAGACCGCAGGCTAACTACGAGCGCTCCGTCGAGCTTCTGATGAAGGCTAAAGCCGAAGCGCCTCAGGTGCTGACCAAGTCGGGATTGATGATCGGGCTGGGAGAAACCCGGGAAGAGGTCATTGAGGTGATGCGGGACCTGAGGGAGGCTGACTGCGACTTTCTGACTATCGGGCAGTATCTCCAGCCTTCACCGCAGCATCATCCGGTGGTCAGGTTTGTTACACCCGCGGAGTTTGAAGAGTACAAAAATGTCGGTGAGGAAATGGGATTTAAATACGTGGCTTCAGCGCCCTTCGTCCGCAGTTCCTTCCATGCTGCCGAACTACTACGAGCTTTGAATACCCGTAATGACTAATGCACTTTCACCTGTTGCAGGATTTCCAGGCTGACCTCGGCGGCTCGCTTTCCGGAGAGAAGCATACCACCAAAGATAGGTCCCATCCTGGGGGTTCCACAAACAGCATTGGCGGCCATACCGGCTACTACTAAGCCGGGATAGACCTCCTTGGTATTTTCCATTATCTTCTCTTCGGCCACTTCAGCCCAGAGCGACTTCTCTCCCATAATGGCACCAGTCTCTGTCCTCAATTTCCCACCCAGTTTATCCACGATGATGTGACAGATTTCAGTGGCATGGCCGGTGGCGTCTATCACTATCTTTGAGCGTATGGACAGGGGGTCGACGTGGAGTTTGGCCATCTCAACAGCACTCCAGTTCAATACCAGTCCGGTAACCCTGTTGTTCTCGCGAATCATGACATCTTCGATGCTCATCAGGTTGAATATTTTGACGCCTGCCTGGACAGTCTTCAGGCAAATGGCCGCCGATGCCTCCACAGAGTCAGCGATGTAGTAGCCCTTTTCGTACTCTCTGGTCCTGACTCCAAACTCGTCCAGTATCCCCTTGGCTTCTTCCTGTACCACGATGGTATTGAACATCATGCCCCCACCGGGCATACCGCCCCCCGGCCGAAGGCCTCTCTCGAAGATGACCGTTTTTACGCCTTCTCTGGCCAGATAGTAAGCGGCGGTCATCCCCGCCGGCCCGGCCCCACCAACAGCTACCTCAATATCGGTTGCCTGCCGGAATTCCTCCATAAAAGTATCGATTATGGCTCTGGTTATGGTAATATCATCGAGTGGCATCTTTTTCTCCATTTCTATTATTTAGCACTTGGTTGCCGTAACTCCCAGGTAAGATTCGACCATTCTCATGGCGCAGAACTCCCCGCACATGCTGCAGGCAGCCCCGGCGCTGGCATGTTTGGCGTGGACTTTACGGGAAAGACCAGGGTCTATAGAGAGCCTGGCTTGCTCTTCCCAGTCGAGCTTCTTTCTCGCCACCGACATTTTCCGGTCCCAGTCGGCGGCACCCTTGATTCCTTTAACGATGTCACCGGCGTGAGCGGCAATGCGCGAGGCAATCACACCCTGCCTGACATCCTCCGGGTCGGGCAGGGAAAGGTGCTCGGCTGGTGTTACATAGCAGAGAAAATCGGTGCCAATCGCGGCGGCAATCGCTCCACCGATAGCCCCCGTAATGTGGTCATAGCCCGCGGCGACATCCGTAACCAGTGGGCCAAGCACGTAGAAGGGGGCACCCTTACAGATAGATTTTTCCAGCCGTACGTTGGCTTCAATCTGGTCTAGTGGCAGGTGTCCTGGACCTTCAATCATTGCCTGCACGCCGGCCTCTCTGGCTCGTACTGTCAGTTCTCCCAGTGTGAGCAGCTCCTCTATCTGGGCGCGGTCAGTACCGTCGGCCAGGCTGCCGGGGCGCATACCGTCACCGAGGCTAAGGGTGACATCAAACTCCCTGGCTATCTCCAGCAGGCGGTCATAATACTCGTAAAGAGGGTTTTCCCGCTCATTGTAGAGCATCCAGCCAATCAGGAAAGCGCCACCACGGGATACCACGTCGGCCACTCTGCCCTGTTTCTTGAGCCGGTTGATAGCCGATTGAGTAACACCACAGTGCACCGTGATGAAATCAACACCATCACGAATATGCTCTTCAATGCCGTGAAACAGGTCATCAACCGTCATCTTGACGATAGCGCTGTGTCTCTCTACCGCCTCAATTCCTGCCTGGTAGATGGGTACAGTTCCTATTGGCACCGGGCTGGCGGCAATTATCGTCCGTCGGATGGCGGAAATATCCCCGCCGGTGCTTAAGTCCATCACGGCGTCGGCACCAGAGTCGAGGGCTACACGCAGCTTGTCCATCTCGGTGTCAATATTACCGTAGTCGGAAGAGGTGCCAATATTAGCGTTAATCTTGGTTCTCAGCCCTTTGCCGATACCGCAGGGGATAAGACTCTCGTGGTTAATATTGCATGGAATTACTATTGTCCCCTCGGCCACGCCTTCACGGATAAACTCAGCTTCTACCTCTTCCTGCTGCGCCACCGACTCCATTTGTGTTGAAATAATACCCTGCCTGGCTAATTCTAATTGAGTCATAAGTGCCTCCAAAAAAGAAAACCAAGGGTTTCAGCTATCACACTAGACCCTTGGCCTTTATCAATCCTGCTTCCCTACGCTCGCATTATCGAGTTCAGGTTCCAAGGGTTGGCGGCCAATCGCCTCTCAGCTTTTGAGCACCCCTAGCTAACAGCTATTCAGTTTTCTTTACCAATATACTAGCACAAAAGTTACGGCAATGCAACCGTCCTGTTGGGGGGAGTTTGAGGTATTCCATTTCAGTATGCTAAAATTGGCATGTTTGGCTTTGTTAAGATTAAAGGAGGTGTTGAAGTGTCAGCTCAGACAGATAGTATCGAGCTGGTGGCTCCGTGCGGGCTGTATTGTGGTGCCTGTACCGTGTTCAGGGCTACCGGTGATAGTGCTCGTGCCGAGAAATTAGCCCAGACGATGGGTATCCCTGTGGAGCGGGTCAACTGTCGTGGGTGCAAGGCGGAGAAGGGGCTGATAAAGGTCATGGGTGGGCCGGTATGCCCTACCTACCAGTGTATCGAGCAGAAAGGCCTTCAATTCTGCTACGAATGTGGCGAGTTCCCCTGCCTTAAGCTGGCACCATGTGCCGATAAGGCACAATCGTTACCTCACAATACCAAGATTTACAACCTGGTGCTGTTGCAGAAGTTAGGCTTTGATAAGTGGCTGCCGGTAGCTCAACAGACCTGGAGGCAGTACTTTGGCGGTAAAAAAGAGCGTGGCGGCGATGAGCTTCAGGTCTAGTGCCTGGTTGCAGAAATAGGTGTTAACATGTTCTGGCGATGAGACCCTTCGCTTCGCTCAGGGTGACATTATACGTCTGTCATTCTGAGCGAAGCGAAGAATCTCGATTGTAGCGCGGATTTACACAACTAAGGACTAATCTATTACTGGTTATTCCAGCTTGGAAAGCCTGTCACAGGTGTCTGATAGCCAGGGGTCATCACGTATTAGTCTTACCAAGTTGGCCTCAACTGTATCAGTGATGACCTGACTTGTGGTCTGCTTCAGTTCAGCCAGCTTCTGCACCACATCTCTGATGAGGACAGGCATACCGGGGCTGCCCGTTAGCCACTGTGGCCCTCCCGGATTATCCGTCTCTGTCAGTAATTGCTCTGAAGGCAACTCCCCGGCGATAGCCTGTATCTGTGGTGAAGTCAGTACCTCAACACCAACGGTAAAGTAGAACCCCTGTTCTATCATATCCCGCAGAATCTCCGGCGGCCCGGAGTACCAGTGGATGATAGCCTTTTGAACTCCGTGGTGGCGGAGAAGGTGTAAGACCTCCCCTTCTGCTCCCTTGGTGTGCAGGTTTACAATCTTTTGCTGCTGGCTGGCCGCAGCCAGGAAGAACTCAAATACTTTTCTCTGGGCTGGATACTGGGTAGTATCCTCTACCCAGTGATAGTCCAGTCCGATTTCACCCAGCATCGGGCTCTGGTTGATAGCCTGATGCAGGTCCTCCAGACGATTGACATACTCAACCGCCTTCCAGGGATGGATGCCAAAGGTGGGTAAGACGAGGTCACAACGGCCAGCTATTTCCAGGTTGCGCTGGTACGAGGCCAGGTCTACAGAGTTGCTGATGGTGAAGATGCTGTACTGGTCTATCTCCCTGAGCGCAGATTCCAGCTCTGTTTCATAGCTGTCCAGGTGTGTATGTGCATCAACAAGCATCTTTCTTGTTTTGTGGAGTTAAATTAACCGGCTTGATTTTCCTGTCTCGTTCGTACACAGTTATTGTCTTGCCAGTCCCAGAAGACGCCAGACCTTTCGGTAGATGACATCGCAGAAAAATAAGCCCCGCTCTTCCCGGTAGGTCCAGCATTTCATTCCCTCAAAGGGACAATCTTCACAGTGCATCTCGGGCATAAGCATTGCCCGAAGGTAATCTATCTCTACTGGTATGAAATTCTCGTCGTTCACTCCTACCTCCTAATAAAATCGTGCTCTGTTTTTTTGAACCATGCCATTTCAGCATACAATAAATTGACAGAAAATTGAAGTTTTACGGCTAATTCAAGCTCGTGTGGCTTTCCAGCCTCTTCTATCAGGTGTGCACTTTGGGCATGAATACTTTATAATAACTGGTATACGTGACTTAGTAAACCATCGGGGGCGACAACTCATGAAGATGAAAATCTTGCTCACATTGTTAACTGGTATCGTGTTGATTACCAGTTCCTGCGGTGTGGCCAGGGAGGCCGGTGGCGATTACATCTCGGGGACATCAGCGGGGGATGCGGAAACACTGAACTGGATTCTGGCCGCCGATAGTGCTTCCTTCGGTTATGTCGGGCACACTCTGGATTCCCTGGCGGTCTATGATAACGAATGGCGTGTTCAGTTACGCTGTGCGGCTAAGGACGTTGAGGTTAGTGAAGACGGCCTGGTCTATACCGTAACGATAAGGGATGACCTGAAGTGGAGCGAGGGGTCTCAGGTTACTGCTGAGGACTATGTCTATACAATGAAAAGCTTGATGTTCTCCGACTGGCTCAATTACCCCTATAAGAGCGACTGGCAGGAGGAGGTAGCCGGTGAAACAGTCTTCGTCACCCCCGAAGTGATTGATGCAGTTACCTTTACCGTAACTCGTCAAACGGTTGACCCGGAGTTTGTTTATACCGTGCGTGAGCTGGTGCCTTATCCCAGATACATCGCCTTTAAGTACGAGGGTGATGTTGATGCCTTTACCCAGGCGCCGGAATTCAATGACCTGACCTATACCGGGAACCTGGGGCCATATAAGTTTGCCGAGTGGATTAGAAATGATAAGTTTGTCCTTGAGCGCAACCCTGAATACTATCTGGGTAAAGATATTGGTGCCCCCTATTTTGAGCGATATATTATTAAAATGTTTGGCTCATCGGCTACCTGTCACGCTGCTCTGGAAGCAAAAGATATCACTTATACCGGCATTGACCCTGACAAAGTAGGCAAGTTCAAGAAGATGGACTGGATTAATGTTTATACCGTGCCTACCACCGGCTACCTGCTGATGGCCTATAACATGCGGGATAACGGCTGGGAAGGGTTGAAGCAGAAAGAAGTGAGGCAGGCTCTGTCTATGGCCGTAAGCAAGGAGAAGATGATAGAGCAGGTAATGTATGGCTTTGGTGAGCCGGCTTTTAGCTTTATTTCCAAAACCTCGCCGTGGTATGTGGAAGAGGGGCTGGCAAAATATGGTGTTGAACCATTGCTGGATAAGGAACAAGCCAAGGAGACTCT
>Ga0068714_10002022_pt1 | contig 27304 bp, 25 predicted proteins | sample MTBNYHSulfiMetaG_FD_62988 | JGI IMG/M metagenome (GOLD analysis project Ga0068714, IMG submission 62988) | Enrichment culture microbial communities from rom New York Harbor, USA that are MTBE-degrading - MTBE-NYH (New York Harbor Sulfidogenic)... | ecosystem: Environmental > Aquatic > Marine >... | reverse complement strand
CAATAGGTGCAGAAATTGTTGCACCCTTCCATGACCGTGACAAAACCTTTAATTCTTCCCTTGAAGAAGTCTTCACAATAAACCTGAGAAATGGTTTTTTTAGGCATGGCGGTGGCGGCCACCCTTCCCTGCCCTCTTTCGATCTCTCCTAGAAGTTCGGCGAACCGGCCTATTTCGCGGGGACCGAGAACAAGATCGAGTTCAGGGCATCTCTCCAGCAGCGCGCTTCCCTGGTTTTGTGCCACACATCCCATGAAACCGAGGATAAGTGCCGGACGCCTTCTCTTCAGCGAAACCATCCTGCCGAGAAGGCTGAAGGCCTTCTGTTCGGCCTTTTCGCGCACTGCGCAGGTATTGATCAAAATGAGATCGGCTTTCCCCGGATCGTCAACCCGTGAATATCGGGCCCGCCTCAAGCATCGACCCACGTAGTCCGAGTCGTACTCGTTCATCTGGCAGCCCATGGTAGCGATGTAGTAAGTTTTCTGCAAAAAACGGGCCTCTTCGTACCGGCGTCAGCCTCATCCTGCCCTGAAATCCGCCTCGGGGAAGTCAACAGGTTCCATCGTAAGATTCTCTCGACGCATCAAATCCTCCACCAAATCTGCGACAAGGGATTCGCAGCCGGGGGCGATGAGGAGTTCGATGACCGCGGTGCCGGGCTCCACCGTTCGCACTACCGCCATGCCGTCGTATGATTCAATCGTTGCCCGGAGATACATTATGTCTCGCCGGTCAACTTTGTACTGGCCTCTGATGGTCTTCATTCTTCCCCTGAGGGGTCGCTCCGCCCCATCCAAGCTTCGTGCGCAGGATCTCGAAATAACTTTGATCCGGCGACTTGATCAACTTGATTCCTTCGCGGGATTTGTGAACGGCGACCCGGTCTCCATATTGCAGATCAAATCCCACCTGCCCGTCAAAAGTCAGGCTCACCTTCTCTTCGCTCCGCCGGCTGAGGGTGATGTAGATGGTGGCGGAATCGGGGAGAATAATCGGCCGATTGTTCAGCGCAAAGGGGCATATGGGGGTCAGGATGTAACAGGACATGGCGGGATAAAGGATGGGGCCCCCTGCGGAGAGGTTGTAGGCCGTCGAACCGGTCGGCGTGGAGACTATCAGGCCGTCGGCCCTGAACGTGGTGAGAAACTGATCGTTTATGTGGACGTCCAAATCGATAATTCTCGCCAGGGCTCCTTTGTTTATCACCACGTCGTTGAGAACGTTGAAGCGGCAGGCGTCTTTTCCGTCCCGGACAACTGAGGTCTCCAGCATCAGTCGGCTTTCCACTTCCAGTCGGCCTTCGAGCATCCTTTCCATGACCGGGTAAAGTCTTTTCAGGGGAATCTCGGTGAGAAACCCGAGTCCTCCCAGGTTCACCCCCAGGATTGGAACGCCGTACCTGGACACTCGTCGGGCCGCGCCCAGAAGAGTCCCATCCCCGCCGAGCACGATGACAAACTCCACTCCCCTCGGAATCACGGACGATTCCTCGAAACATACATCTGCCTTTGCAGTGGCGCTCATCTCTTCGGAGAAGACCCTGATGCCCCGGCCCTCGAGCCATTTCTCAAGTTTGCCCGTCTCTGAGAGCGCGGGCCCGAAGTCGCGTTTGTAAACTATCCCCACGGATCTAACGGTCATAAAGGAAACTCCGGCATCCCCATTCTTCCATTACCCTGCACTCCAGCACTCCAGCTCGCCATTCACACAAACAACGGAACCACCTCGAACCGGTTTACATCCACAAGACCCCTGTCAGTGAGCTTGAGTTCCGGAATCACCGGCAGAGCGAGAAACGAGAGAACCATGAAGGGTTCCTCGATCCGGCAATGCAGGGAGGCCGCGGCCCTTGCCAGTTCATCCAGCTCCGCTGCCAACTCACCGAGGGAACGGCTCGACATCAAACCGCCCACTTCCAGAGGCGTCTTGGCCAGGGTTCTTCCATCCCCGGTGACCACCATTCCCCCTCCCATGATTCTTATCTCTTCGACGGCCCGGCAAATATCGTCGTCTCCCACTCCCACGGCGATCACGTTGTGGGAATCGTGAGCGACCGAGGAGGCGAGTGCGCCTCTCTGAAGTCCGAATCCACGCACAAGACCCAGGCCGATCCGTCCGCTCCCCTTGTGCCTTTCCACCACCGCGATTTTCAGGACGTCTGCGCGAGGGTCCGAAACGACCCAGTCCCCGCGGGCATTGACCTCTCTTCGGGATGCCCCCGTGACTATCTGGCCGGGAATCAGCTCTATGACCCTCGCCTCTCGCCCCTCTTTCCTGATGCGAAACCGCTCCGGGCCCAGACCGGAAATCCGAACAGGGGGTGAGAAATATGCAGCCCTCTCTCCTGAAGGAAACCCGATAAGACTGCCCCGATCAACCACGAGGCGTCCATTTTTGTAGACTTGGCGTATAGCAAAATCTTCAAGATTTTCGAAAACCGCCAGGTCGGCCCGGTAACCGGGAGCCAGAGCCCCTCTGTCTCGAAGCCTGAAATATTCGGCCGGGTTCAGTGAGACCATCTCAATCGCGGTCACGGGGTCGAGGCCCCGTGCTACGCAATTCCTGAGAAGATGATCCAGATGCCCCCGCCGCAGCAGGTCGGCCGGATGGAGATCGTCGGATACGAGAAGGAACCTCCTCGAATTGCCGTCGTGGACCAAGGGCAGGAGTTCTTCGAGATTTCGGGCCGAGCTGCCCTCCCGGATCATGATCATCATGCCTCTGTTTATCTTCTCCAGCGCCTCTGCCCGGTCCACGCTCTCGTGATCGGAACGAATGCCTGCGCAAAGGTAGGCTTGAAGGTCCCTTCCGCGCAAAGACGGGGCATGGCCGTCAAGAGGTGCATTGGCGAAAACCGCAAGTTTTTCGAGAACTTCGTCGTCGCCGGCAAGGACTGCCGAGAAGTTCATCATCTCGGCCAGCCCCAGAACCCTCGGCTCCTTCTTCAGTATCTCGAGTTCCCTTGCATCCAGCCTGGCTCCTGAGGTCTCCAGAGGGGTGGCGGGAACACAGGAAGGAGCCATGAAAAAGACGTCGAATGGAATGTGCTCGCTGTCGCGGAGCATGACCCCGATCCCTTCCATGCCCATGACGTTCGCGATTTCATGAGGGTCGGACACTATGGTCGTCGTTCCTCGGGTGAGAAGCGCTTCAGCGAGGCGGGAGGGAAGAAGCATGCTGCTTTCAACGTGGATGTGGCCGTCTATGAGGCCCGGGCTGATGCAGCAGCGGGTGGGGATCCGGACCTCTTCTTTTCCGCGATATCCCGCGCCGATGCCGACAATAAACTCTCCGTGGACGGCCACGTCCGCGTCCTCGGATATGCCGGAAAAGACATTGACTACCTTCCCACCCTTGAGCACCAAATCTGCGGGGATATCTCCACGGGCGGCCCTGATTCTTTCTTTCAGCGCAGAGATGGGTTCTTCATTCATCGCTCGTGCTCACCACAGTGAACTGAACGCCCCGGCGCTAGCGCGTCACCCTGTTCACGACGAACCACTCTTCCTCGAGGTCGGAGGTAGTGTCCACCAGAAGGTGCAATATGTCGAGACCGGGATAGAGGTTTTTGAGGTCTTCGAGATCAACCGCTTCGAACTTGTTCTTGTTGTTCAGGTAGGCCTGCTCGGTTAGGGCGTTGGATTCATAGTTTTCCCTACTCCTCGCAGATATCCTCCGCAACGAAACCTCCTGGGGACATTGAGTCTGCTGGATCACGAAACGCCTGCCCAGCTTCGCAGCCACGCCGGCCGCTCTTTTCCTCAGAGACTGGGTGACGAAGGTGGCGTCCAGGACCACACTCTCCCCCTTGCCGCTCAATTCCTCCGCCAGCCTGAACATCTCGTCATAGACGAGTTTTCTCTTGTCCATGTTGGAAGCAACCTTTTCGTCGAAAATGTCTTCCCCCCGCAGGACTTCGAGCCTGATCATGTCGGTTCTCAGGATGGCGTAACCCTTCAGTCTCGCTACGACCTCCGTAGTCTCGGTCTTGTAGGATGCGGGCAGCCCGCATGCAATGAGCACGGTATTTTCGCCCAGTTCACCGGCCATGAACTTCTTAAAAGGCTCTCTCATTCCATCCACTCCTGTTTCCCGGGCCGCCCAGTTCTTCCGGATCACCCGATGTAGGAAAACGCCAGCTCGAAATACCTCCCGGCCCTTTCGATCGCTTCGGCTTTTCCCTCTGGAGATATCCCGGGGTCGTCAATCTGGAAGCTGTTCACCTTTCCACGCACAAAGGCTCGATAGACCTTGTAGAAGCGAAGCAATTCCTCCGCCTCCCGGGGCTCATCAGCCATGACCCGATACTCTTCCCAAAGGCTTCTGGAAAAGGGCTCTCCTCCTCGATACTCCAGGTCCATGAGGAGGAAGGCCACATCGGCCAATGTGTCACTGTAGCGAAAGCGGTCGTTAAATTCAATACAGTCGATCATCGAAAGCCGCCTGGTGAAGCAGACGTGTTCCATATGAAGATCACCGTGGCAGTCCCTGATCCTGCCTTTTTTCACTCTTTCGCGAAAAAGATCCGCATGAGAATCGTAGAATTTCTCCGTCCACCTCTCCAGAGCGCCGAAGGCCTTGCTGTCGATGGTTGTGCCGACATATTTTTTCACCTGGCTGAAGTTCTCATCCGTGTTAATCTTGAATGCTTCGGCTTCCCCGTAGCGGTCTATGCGGGGCGTCCGAAGGGCGCTCATGTGAAAACCGGCCAAGGTTTTTGCCAGCCGGATCAGATGGTTTTCCGTGAGAGCGCTACGCTCGAAGAGGGATATCATGAGGCTTTCCGGCCTGATCTTTCGCATCTTGACCGCATGCTCCACGACGCGACCTTTTCTCTTTTTCATGGAATGGCATTTCCCGTCGTAATAAACGGGAAGAACGCCCAGGTATATGTCGTTCGCAAGCCTCCGGTTGAGTTCGACTTCCCGGCGGCAGTAAAATAAACGCTTCGCGGGAGTGAGAAAGTTGAGGAATCCGAAATCGACTGCCTTCTTTATCTTGTACACGAACCGGTCGGCCACCAGCACCGCGGATATATGGGTTTGCACCAGGGAGACCTTTTTCGTGGGATCCGGAAGCGCTTCGGGCTTCAAGAGATCGCGGATTATGTCGCTGACTGCCATGTTCTCCTCTCTTCATCAAATCTGCGCCGGAAGATTTCATTTACCGGGGCTCCGAAGGCAGGTCAAGTACAATCTGAAGGGGATATCCTTTTGCCTCTGCACAAGTTTTGTGATAGGAAAAATATCTTCAAGGAGTTGGAAGCATGCTTTCCCGGATCAGTGAGACCTCAGATTTCATACTCTCAAGGATATCCTCTCCCCCGCGAATAGCCGTCATCACCGGTACGGGGCTGGGAGAACTCACCTCGATCATGACCGCGGATCTACGGCTCCCCTACGAGGAGATTCCTCATTTTACCCGCTCCACCACTGTGGGACACAAGGGGACCCTTGCCTTCGGCCGAGTGGACGGAGTCTCCCTCATAGCGATGGAAGGCCGATTTCACATGTATGAGGGCTACACTCCCGAGGAGGTGACCTTTCCAGTGAGGGTGATGTCCCGGCTCGGAGCCGAAATCCTGATAATCTCCAGCGCCGCGGGCGGCTTGAACCCCCTTTTCCGGCCCGGGGATCTCATGCTGGTCACGGACCATATCAACCTTACCGGAAGGAACCCGCTTGCCGGTCCGAACCTCGACAGTTTCGGTCCCAGATTTCCGGACATGAGCTGCGTGTACGACAAAAGGCTCGCGGCCCTTGCGAGGGAAAAGGCCCTGGAGCTGCACATCCCCTTGAAGGAAGGCGTTTATGTGAGCGTTTTGGGGCCGAGTCTCGAGACCCCGGCTGAGACCCGCTTCCTCCGAGCCATCGGCGCCGATGCGGTAGGCATGTCCACGGTTCCGGAGGTCATCGTGGGGGTCCACTGCGGGATGAGAGTCCTGGCCATCGTGGCGATTTCGAATGTCAACCTCCCGGACTGCATGAAAAAAACCTCCATCGAAGAGGTCATTTCTACGGCCGGCCGTGCAGGGTCAAAACTTATACCATTACTTCAAAAAATTATTGTAACACTATGATAAACCTCAATAACGATATGACGGAATGCGACATACTGCTGAAAGGCGGCACGATTCTCACCATGGACGAAGCAGGTTCCGTCCTTCCTCGGGGTTACCTCGCCGTCCGGGGAGATTCCATCGCGGAAGTGGGTGAAGGGGACGGAAACGGGTTCAGGGCCAAAAAGGTCATAGACGCGGGAGAAGGTATCATCCTTCCCGGTCTTATCAATGGTCACACCCATGCGGCCATGACCCTTTTCAGGGGCCTGGCCGACGACCTGCCGCTCATGGAGTGGCTCACGAACTACATCTTTCCGGTTGAGAGCCGCATGGACGGAAATTTCGTCCGCGCAGGGAGCCTTCTTGCCTGTGCCGAAATGATTCTTTCGGGCACCACTACATTCTGCGACATGTACCTCTTCGAGGAAGAAGTGGCGAGAGCGGCGGACAAGGCCGGGTTGCGCTGCCTTGCCGGAGAAGTGCTTTATGACTTCCCTTCCCCGAACTACGGAGCCGTCGAAGAGGGGCTGAGATACACCGAGTCGCTCATCAAGCGATGGCAAGGAAACCCCAGGGTGTCGATCGCCGTAGAGCCCCATTCTCTCTACACCTGCAGCCCTTCCCTTCTTGAGGCCGCCAACGACCTGGCTCTCCGCTACGGGGTGCCGCTGGTCATCCACGTGGCGGAGACGCGCTCCGAGGTCGAGGAGGTGAAGAAGCGCTACGGCAGAAAACCCTTTGAACATCTCGCGGCCCTGAACGTGCTCGGGCCTCATGTGATCGCGGACCACTGCGTCCATCTGGACGACGCCGAATTGCGAAGAATGGTGGAACACGGCGTCAAGGCGGTCCATAATCCCGAGAGCAACATGAAACTGGCCTCCGGCGTTTCGCCGGTTTTCAAGCTTCTCTCCGCGGGCGTGAAGGTCGGGCTGGGTACCGACGGCTGCGCTTCCAACAACAACCTCGACTTGTTCGCGGAAATGGACATGGCGGCGAAGTTGAGCAAGGTGGAGGCCATGGATCCCACCGTGCTCGACGCCGTTACGGTTCTTGGAATGGCCACGTCCATGGGCGCACAGGTGCTGGGTTTATCGAGCCTTGTAGGGTCCCTGGAGCCCGGAAAGAAGGCTGACGTCATCGTTCTCGACACCCGCCAGCCTCATCTGACTCCCATGTACAATCCCTACTCCCACCTCGTGTACGCAGCGCGGGGGGGCGATGTGAGCCATTCCATCATAAACGGGACCCTGGTGATGGAAGAGAGAAGACTGCTTAGCCTTGACCTTGAAGAAATAATGGAGGAGGCTTCGTCGAAATCAAAGACGGTCCTTTCCTGGCTGTCCAGATGAGACCGACCCGACTTGAATGAACGATAAAGACGCAGTGCAGTGACCGATTGCTTTGGATATACAGGATCATGCAGGACGCCGTTTTACGTGGCCCTCGGCGCCAGGCTGAGGGGTGTTCCCGAAGTGATCACCCTGGGGGTCAAGCCAAACTTTAACGACTACAAGGCCGAAGAAAAAGATCTCATCTTCAAATCGATCGTGGTTCTCTACCCCAGCTCCAACTATGCCCAATTCCTGGCCACCCTGGGAAAGAGGATTTTCCCGAGCCTCGAAACATGTCTGTACGCGGATGAAAAGATAAAGCAGACGACCCTCTTCTACATGCTGGGCCTGCCCCATCCGCGGACGCGTATCTACTACCGCCTTCACCGCCCGGACATTCTCGATGATTTCGGGTTTCCTTTTGTCGCGAAGCTGCCCAGGGCGTCCGCTCAGGGAAGAGGAGTCTTCAAGATAGAAAACAGGGCTCAGCTCGAAGAGTATTTGCGGCGGACGCCCGTTGCTTATATCCAGGAATATCTCCCTCACAGGAGAGACGTGCGCGTCGTGCTGATCAACTACGAGCCGGTCATCGCCTACTGGCGCGAGGCAAAGGCGGGTTGCTTCAAGACCAACCTCTTCCAGGGCGGGGGCATAAATTTTGCAGAGGTCCCGGAGGAAGCGATCGAAACGGCCCGCGACGTCGCCCGCAAATGCAGGTTCGATGATGTGGGTCTGGATCTCATAGGGCACCGGGGCAAATGGTACATCATCGAAGCGAACATGAAGTACGGCCGCAAAGGGCTGAAGATGAAAGGCCTGGACTTGAAAGAGATCATCAGGGAGAAATTGCTTGCAGGAGAGCTTGCGAGCGATCGGAACAAATAACTCGAAAGATATGAAGAAAAAGAAATTTTTCATTCCCCTCTTTATCCTCCTCTTCTCGGTAATTGCCGCGGCCGGTTTGACCACGGCGATCTATGTGCAGGTTTCCAGGGATACCAGGGAGCGGATTCAGAGGGGCGCGATTGAAAACGTTATTTTCTCGGAAAGCCCTGTCTACTACGACGACGGTGAAACCGTCATGGGCGTCTTTTTCGAAAAGACCCACCGCCGCTACATCAATTACAAAGACATCCCGCCTTCCTTCGTCAAGGCCATTGTAGCCGCTGAAGACAAGAACTTTTTCACCCACCCAGGATTTGACCTCAAGGCCGTCATTCGAGCCATGGTGGCGAACCTGCGGCACAAGAGAATCGCGCAGGGGGGGAGCACTATCACGCAGCAGACCGCGAAGAACATCTTCGAAAGGGAGAAAAGATCCTACAAGGCAAAGATCAAGGAACTGATGCAGTCCATCCTTCTCGAAAAGGAATACTCCAAGGAGGAGATTTTGGAGATGTATTCCAACCAGTTCTTCGTCGCGGGCATCGGGCGGGGTCTCAGGATGGCGGCCCAGTACTTCTTCGACAAGGAGGCTGAAAGCCTCGATCTGGTTGAAAGCGCCTTCATCGCCGGGTCGGTGAAAAGCCCCAACCGCTACAATCCCTTCACGAAGAAAACCGAAGCGGAGAAAAAGGAAGCCGTAAGGCTCGCCAATCTCCGCAAAGACTACGTCCTGGGCAACATGTTTTCCCTCAATTTCATCACCCGGGAAGAGTTCGAGGAAGCAAAGGCAGCGGAAATACCCTTTAAGCAGGGGAAAATGTCTTACACTTTGAACGTGATTCTCGACTACATCCGGGAGCAACTCGAGTCGGAATACTTCAAAGGGATCCTTCAGGAACAGGGCATCGACAATATCGCCACCTCGGGGATCAAGGTATACTCTTCCATTAACAGAGAGATGCAGGAAGGAGCACTGGGCAGCATCAGGAGACACCTGCCTCTCCTCGACGTGAAACTCATGGGGTATGGCGCCGAAAAGGCCAAAGGCCGCTATCTCGACAGGTCGGAGGAAACGACGGACAGGAAACGAGACGATCTTCCCTTCCTGTGCCGGATCACGGAGATCCACGCCAAGAAAGAAAACCCATACCTGGTCGTGGCGTGGGACGAGGGAGGAGGGGTCATTGATTTCGAGGGCATGAAAGCCGTAGGCGACGCATGGCTGAAGGGCAGGCTGGGCAATTGGGCTGTTTTCGACAGGCGGCACATTCCCGACTTCCTCAAGAACCTGGAGGCGGGCCAGTTGGTGCCGGTGCAAACCGTGGGGCCGGCCGGCGAGAAACGCCTTGTGCTTTCTGAAATCCCCGAACTTGACGGGGGAGTTATCGTGCTGAGCAAGGGCATGATCAAAGCGATGGTCGGCGGCTTTTTCGACCGCTTCTTCAACCGGGCCGCGGAGGCAAACCGGCAGCTGGGCTCGATTTTCAAGCCCTTGGTTTACACCGCAGCTCTCCAGCTCAAGTGGAACACCCTCGATCCCCTGGTGAACACCCCCGGCCTGTTCCCCTATCAAAAGACCCAGTACATTCCCAGACCTGACCATGTCCCGGAAGCCGACAGGGTCTCTCTCGCCTGGGCGGGCGTGAAATCGGAGAACCTGGCCACGGTTTGGCTTCTTTATCACCTGACCGATCATCTGAACACGAGCGAATTCCGCACGGTCATGGAGATCGTCGGCCTGGACAGAAGAAAGGACGAATCCTACGAGTCTTACGTGGCCCGCATACGGGATGAACACGGCGTGCTGGTCGACAAGGACGCGCTCATGGAAGCGGCGTTCGAAGAAGCGAAAAAAGAAATCGAATCGGATCTGATCTTCTCCGGCCATGAAGACCTCATAGATACCTTGCGGGGACTTCATTTCGCGGTCGATCCCGCTCACCCCGATCTCCGGAGCCAGGAGGGACTTGAGATCGCAAGATACAGCTTCACCAGGCTCCAGGACTTCTATGGGGACATGCAGAGAAAAATCCGGGTTATTCGCGAAACGGCAGGCCCTTCCCCGGACGCCGGGGACTTCTTGCCGGAGGCCGTGCCGGGTCCGGTCCTTTCTTCCTTTTATATCGAGGAGCGGCAAGAGGGAGACCAGCGGCTGGTTTACACTGAAGAGCCGAGGCCGAACCTCAATCCTCTCCCGAGGGAGCGCCTTCACGAACTCTATCAGGAGCAGGAAAGAGGGGATGTCTGGATCGACGGAATCATCCCGTCCAGATTCATTGACCAGCTTCAGGACAGCGTGCTGAAGCACTTCGGCCGGCTGATGAGGCTGAAAAGATACGATCCCGAGGTTCTCGTCAAGGTGGGCGACTTCAGAAGACTGGTGAACATTCTCTACGTCGTCCGGCTCTGCAAAGAACTCGGAATTTCCACCAGGCTCGACCCCGTTCTTTCATTTCCCCTCGGGCCGAACGCGGTCACAATCCTCGAAGCCGCCCTTGCCTATGAAACCATCATGACGGGCAATGTCTATCCCCTCACGGACAAGACATCAAACAGCATGGTGCCCGTCATTACCAGGATCGTGGACAGGCAGGGAAAGGTCCTCTGGGAGTACGAGCCGAACCCCAGGCAGGTTATATCGCCACGGGTCTCCAAGCTGGTGACGAACATCCTGCAGCTCGTCATGGAAAAAGGGACGGGGAGGACCGCGCGAAATGCCGTTCGTCTGTCCCTCGGCTCGGATGAGGCGGAACTGGATGTTCCCCTACCTTCATTCGGCAAAACCGGGACGGCGAACAGGTTCACTAATTCGAGTTTTGTTGGGTTCATTCCGGGACCCGACGAGGAAACCGGCCGGCTGGAACTCGAAGACGGTTACGTTATAGCGAGTTACGTGGGTTTCGACGACAATAGGCCCATGAAAGGCCGGCAGATAGCCGTCTACGGTTCCTCGGGAGCCCTGCCACTCTGGATCGACACGGCAAACAGCATTGTAAATTGCCCCCGGTTTAAGGTAAACTTGCACATCGCCGACCTGGCTTTCGAGTCCGGACGGCTCCTGGAAACGGAGGAAGACGGCTTGTCTTACATAGGCGTTTCGCCTGTCAGCGGTCTCCCTGTGCCGGACAGAACCGACACGGACACCGACAAGTCTCCTGCGGTGCTGACGGATGCTGATTTGCGTGACCGGACCCTTATCCTGAAGAGAGTCTTTGAACCTATCGGAGGACCTCCATGACGAAAAAAGCGCGGCAGGCTGAATGGACGGCCCTGTGCCTGGCCGTGGTTCTCTTTGCGGGCGGGTGCGCTCACGAAGTTGGGCGAATGCCTCGTAGGGACGAAACCCCGCCCCCACCGGCTCTCACCCGGCCGGCACCGACCCCGCAAATGCGGCTCGAAGGCGTTTACCAGGGAATAGAGCGCCTGCAGACTCTCGTAGAGGGAAATCGACTGACAGCGGAGGATCGATTGCTGGCCCAGGAACTTCTCGACACTTACCGGACCCTTGAAAGATCGCCGGCCGCGGGTGGTGCGGCAGAAGAAACCGGGGCTCTCATCGAGCTTCTCGTCTCCAGCCTGGTCAAGCTGGAAAACCGCTATTTTCAGAAGCCGCCCGCCGAAGAAGCCGCCCCGTTTCAGGGAGTCGCGCTTTTTTCAGACAAGAGGCGGATCATACTGGATAGCTACCTGGCGAGCGATTATCAGGGTGTCGTCGACGGATGCCTCGAACTGGAAAGGGTTTTTGGGCCCGACTCCCTGACTCCGGAAATCGGCCTTGTTTTTGCCTTGTCCCTGGGTAAGCGGGGAATGATCCAGGAGGCCCTGAGGATGGGAACGAGAATCAGCGATGAGCTTGAAGGCAAACCGGATCTCATCCAGTTGCGGGCAAGAATGCTCGAGTGGCAGATTGCTCTGGGCGACCGCAAGGGCGCCGTGCGAAGCTACGAGAAACTCGTCGACAACATGCACGAAAGGGAGGCCGACCTGAAGAACGCGGAGCAGGCTCTTGCGGGCCGGGGCCCGCAAAAACCGCCTTTCGATAAGACCCGGGAATCTGCGGCGGTCATCGACGTCTCGAAGGAGCCCGCGTCGGTTCAGGAGGTTCTCCGGCAGGTGGACGCGCTTGTCAGGAAAAACGACTTCGAGACGGCTAGGCTTCTCCTCCTCCGGTTGAGGATCCGTCTTCAGGACGGACCTGACGCCGAACTCGTGGAACAGACAATGAGATCAGTTGAGCTTGCCGAAGAGAATTCGAGGCAGGGCCGGAGCGCGGAGGATTCCCGGAAGGAGGAAACCCTGCGGCTCGCTGCCAACCTCATCGACCAGGAGAAGTATGAGGAGGCGATCGCGGAGCTCGAAGTCCTGCAACAGGGAAAAGAAGCCGCTCCTGAAGCGAGACAACTTCAGGAGCGGGCTGTGGAAAAGATCGTCAACCGGGAAAGGGACAAGGCTGCAAGGCTCTTTCTGATGGCAAGGAACGCGACGGACGTCTCCAAAAAAAGGGAACTCCTCATCTCTTCCCACAACATCCTAAAGGCATTGATCGAAAAATATCCAACAAGTCCTCTGAATCAGAAGATCAGTGAGAACATTAAGAGAATCGAAGAGGAGCTTTCGAAACTCAACACCACCGCTCTCCCCTTTCCCGAGCTTGCCGACGACCGGCGCTGAGAGAAGCTGGAGATTCTGAACAACCAACCCTGTTTTGCCGCTACAGGAGCCCTCCTCTTTTTATCGCATCCTTCCCGAACCGCCTCTTGATGTCGTCCATGGCTTTTTCCACGCTCTTCCAGGACGTCTCCCTGACATGGTCGTCCTGAAAAAGGCTCAGTTGCGCTTGCCTTTCAACGCCGCGGGCCAGCCTGGACACGCCGAGGCCTATGAGCCTGAACTTCGCCGAAAGGTCCACCTCCTCCAGGAGGCGAAGGCCTGCTTCGTAAATGGTGTTGGAGGACTCGGTCGGCCTTTGAAGGCCCAGACTCCGCGTTATCAGCACAAAGTCGGCCCGCTTCAATTTGAGGGTGACTGTGCTTCCACTGAGCCCCTTTCCTCTCAGCCGTCTTCCCACGGTCTCCGCCTGAAGCAGCAGCTCCCTGTGCAGCACCATGAGATCGTTCGTGTTTTCGTCGAAGGTCTCTTCGCTGCTGATGGACTTGGCCTCGCTATAGGGCACTACGGGCGAATCGTCTTCCCCCCGGGAAAAAGACAGGAGGGTCCATCCGAATTTACCCACTGCACGCAGCAGCAATTTTTCCGGGATATCTTTGACGTGACCGAGCTGCGATACGCCCATCTCCTTCAGACGATCCACGGTTTTCCTGCCCACGCCCGGAACCCTTTCGATCGGAAGACGAGCTGCGAACGACTCGGCCTCTGCGTGTCGGATGACGGTGAGGCCGTCCGGTTTCCGTAACTCCGAGGCTATCTTGGCCAGGAACTTGTTTGGGGCGATGCCCACGGAGCAACTGAGAGACGTCCTGTCCCGCACTTCCTCCTTCATCGTGCGGCCCAATTTCTCGGGAGATCCGAAGAGCCTATCAAGGCCCGATATGTCCATGTATGCCTCGTCGATTGAGACTTGCTCTATAACGGGAGAATACCTCTCGATGATGTGCATCACCTCGCGGGAGACCTCCTGGTATCGCCCCATTCTCACGGGAACGAAGACGCCTCCGGGGCATCTTTTCCTCGCCTCGTAAATGGGCATGGCGGAGCGTACGCCGAATTTGCGGGCTTCGTAGCTCGCCGCAGAAACGACTCCCCTGTTCGATGTGCCGCCCACGATGACAGGTTTTCCTTTCAGTTCCTGCCTGTCCAGCTGCTCGACGGATGCGTAAAAGGCATCCATGTCCATGTGAAGAACGATTCTTTCCATAAAGCCTCGGCAGGCAAGGGCGAGAGCGATGTCAGCGAGCGGAGCGACCATGGGAAAGGCATGAGATCAGTTCGGTTACATAGGCCAGAGATCTCCTGATCTCCGGGGGCTTCAGTTCGAGGGTCACGGTGCGATTGTAATGGATTCCGCTCAGGGCTCGAAACAGGCTCCTGAAGTCGATAGACCCTTCGCCCGGAGGCAGGTGAAGGTCATCTTTGGAAGATGTCCCTCCCCGGTTGTCATGAAGGTGAACATGACGAATCCTCCCGGGGAATTCCTCGATAAAGCTCATGCTCCTGTTCTTTTCGCAGAGAAGCTCTCCGTGTCCCAGGTCGAGGGTAATCATGAGGCCGGGTGCATGGTCAAGAGCATCCGCCATATCCGAGGCTTCCTCGCTGAGGTTTTCCAGGCAGACGAAGATCCCGCTTTTCCTCGCAGGCCCGACTATTCTTTTCAAGAGCTCCACCTTGAAGCTGAGAACGTCTCTTCTTATGAATCGGCGGTCGAGCCACATGTGGATGGTGAGGGTGTTCATATCCAGTTCTTTCATGAGGGGAAGTATGGCCAGTATCTTGGGAAGAAATACGAATTCGAGGCTCCGGACGTCGTTGGGGTCTCCTTCTCTCGGTCCGTGGCAGAGGTAGTAAAGCCCAAGGCTGTCTTTGAGGTCCCTGTACTGCTCCACAAGGCCGGAAAAGGTGAAAGGATCCGTGACGGCTACCTCTGCAAAGTCAAGCCCCAGCGCGTGGATGTCTTTCACATCCTGGGGATTCTTTGCCGAGCCTCCGAGATCGATTCCCTTTTCCATGGATTTCCGTTGCCCTGCGCGCAATCTCGGGGTCCTTCACAGGGCGAATTCGCCGTTTTCGTAAAGGACCATTCTTTTCCCCGAGTGAAGGACCGCGGTTACGCGCTTTTGCTCCGTGTTCACAAGGTCCCAGTGAATCGCCGAATCATTGAGGCCCAGTCTTTCCTTCAGCCTTCCGGTCAGCCTTGAAGGGTCGCCGTTGTAAGTATCGGAGTAAGATGCGCCCACCGCCACGTGGCAGTTGCCGTAGAGTCCCCCGTAGTTCTCGTCATAGAGAGTGCTCGCCATGAAGCGGTCGATCCTGGAGAACCGCTTGTCGGTGAGAGAGAACTCCCCTACTCTTGCAGCGCCGGGATCCAGGCGGAGCTGTTTTTGCAGAAACCGCTCACCCTTCTCGGCCCGGGCCCTGACCACGGAACCGTTCCTGAAATGAAGCGTCACCCCCTGCACGTAGTTTCCGCTCCGAAACGACGGCTGGTCCGCGAAGTAGACTCCTTCGGTTCCCCGCCAGTCCGGTGAAAGGAAAATCTCGAAACTCGGAATGTTGTGGCCGGTCATCCCGACCCATTTCCGCCTGTCCCCTGGAGTGACTTTGAGATCCGTATGCGCAGATTCGACATGGAGCGTTTTCACATCCAGCCGGTTCAGCCGGGCCTTTATGGCCTTTGCCCTGCCATAGATATCCTTCCATTCCCTCACAGGGTCGTCACTGTCGAGGTAACAGGCCTTGACGACCTGCCCCTCGTATCGGTCGAGGGAAAGCCCGGCCTGCTTTGCCAGTTCCAGGGTGGGAAAGAGGCAGAGGGTCCAGCCGAAGCGCCCTGCTTCCTCCCGCTTGTCCAGGATATCGCGAAGGGATTTTCTCGCAAGGGCCGCCTTCCCTATCTTCGCCGGGTTCACGTTTGCAAGGTGGGTGAGTGATTCCGGCGCGTTCAGGTAAATGGCGCCGTTGAGCCTCCGGTAGAGTTCCTTTTCTCCCGGAGGTTCGAAGACAAGCTGCCTTTCCCTCGACTTCTCGTAGAAGTTCTTCTCCATCGCGGGCGTCATCCCTGCCCGCAGCACGGGATTAATCCCGCGACGGAGAAGCTTTCCCTGCAGTATCTCGGCGATTCGAACGGCTGCTCCGTCGTAGCGGATCATGACGATGCCGTCTTTTCCCAACGGCTTCTTTCGGGCCGTCCTCAATGCCCAGAGCAGGACGTCGGCATATTTTTCCATGTGCTCTTCATCAAACATCACATTCTCCCGTTATTCTCCAGATCGCCTCACTTCGGTTCCTTGATCGTGACAATCGTCGCTTCAGGCTGGAACTCCTCGAAGAGTCTTACGTGGCGTTTTTCCTCTTCGATGATTGCATCCACCTGCTCCTGAGTTTTCGTGTCGGGCACAAAGGAGCGGATCATTTCGTAAAAGAGGATCGTGTCCTTTTCGAATTCGACGGCGGTGCGCCGGAGTTCATCTATTGTCTTTATTTTCGAAAAATCCGCCTCCTTGAGGGAGAAGGTCTGATCCCCCAGGATCCCCATGAGCATCTGCCGTCCCATCTCTTCCAATTCAGGGTCTTCTCCCTTCTCCTCCAGCTTTAGCTTTGCTTGCGTAAAGAAATCGATGTGCCTGAGTTCTTCTTCCGCCAGCATTCGAAGCATGGAAGCCATGGAGGACGTCCACGGCCGCTGCAGGGCGGCACGATAAAACCTTTCTCCATTCTTTTCGATCTGGACGGCCAGATCATAGATGTCCATCAGCCTGAACATGCTTCTCCTGCCCTCGCAGGACAGCCCACCGTAGCTGCCGCAGGTTCCGGTATCACCGGGATTCCGCTTCCCCCTCTGAAAAAGAGGGATCGAGGCTTGCCCGCCTCCTGGCTTCCCAGCCTCCCAGTTTCCCGGCTCCCTCGTTTAGGGAATCCGCAAAACGAATGTGGATTGAATATAGCAGAGACAGAAGTTTTTTCAAAACGAAACCGCGGCCCTGCGCCGGCTCCTGCTTGACAAGAGAGCATGATCCCTTAGATTTTACCAACGGTCTTATAATTGACAATTCATACTGCAATTGTCTCGAATTTCGCTTCTCGTTTTAATTCCGGGAACTCTATGGGCTCCAGCGAAGCGGGGGTGAGGCATGGCTTTGGCCTTCCGGCATCCGTCATTCTTTGAATTGGGAAGGCGGTAGTCGTTACAGGGCTTTTTTGATGGGAGGTTAGGAGAGTGCTTCGAAAACTGGTTGTAGGTGCTTACCAAACCAATTGCTACATCCTGGCATGCAAAGAGGCCATGGATGGAGTCGTCATCGATCCCGGAGACGAGGTCACGAGGATCGTGCGGGAGATTTCGCGGAACGGTATCCGTGTCCGGTCCATTCTTATCACCCACGGTCACATCGATCACGTAGGAGGTGCCGCGGAATTGAAGAGAATCACCAAGGCGCCGCTCCTCATCCATCCCCATGACGCTCCGGCCCTCGGTGTCCCGCCCGACGGAAGCCTCCAGGAAGGAACGAAGATTCAGGTGGGGACCTACAGTCTTTCCGTTGTTCACACTCCCGGGCATTCTCCAGGAGGAGTGTGCTTCATTGCACCCGGTGCGGTGTTTACCGGGGACACCCTTTTCGCAGGTTCGGTGGGTCGAACCGATTTTCCCGGAGGAAGCCACGAAAGCCTCCTGGCCGGGGTGAGGGAAAAGATATTCACCCTCGATGATGACCTCAGGGTTTATCCGGGCCACGGACCCTCCAGCACCATAGGCCACGAAAGGCGCACGAACCCGTTCTTTCAATCCCGCGGCAGGGCGTGGTAAGTTTCATTAAGGAGCCAAGAAGGACAGCCAATGGGACAAAACGATTCCCGGATCCAGTCAGCGGCGGAACTTTTTCGCGAATCGAGCAATATCCTCGTCTTCACGGGCGCGGGGATGAGCACCGAGTCCGGTATTCCTGATTTCAGAAGCCCCGGTGGCATATGGAGCAGGTACGACCCTTCCGATTTCCTTTACCAGAAGATCGTTTCCGACGAAAAGGCGAGAGAGAAGTACTGGAAAATGAGCGCCGAGTTCTACGAGACCATGAAACACGCCCTCCCCTCCCCCGGGCACAGAGCGATCAAGGAACTGGAGGACATGGGGAAGCTCCTCTCGGTGGTGACCCAGAACATCGACAACCTTCATCAAAAAGCCGGGAACTCCATGGACAGGATAATCGAAATCCACGGAACCGCCTTTTACGTTTCCTGCTTGAGCTGCGGAAAGCGCTACGAAAGGGATCTCATCGAAAAGCGGCTGAAATCAGGGGACAGGGTACCCGCCTGCGACGCATGCTCGGGAATTCTCAAGCCGGATACTATCTCCTTCGGCCAGGCCATGCCCCAGGAAAAGGTCAGGGAGGCGTTAAGGCTTGCCGTCGAGTGCGACCTTTGCCTTGTGCTCGGGTCTTCTCTGGTTGTGTATCCGGCCGCCTCCATTCCGGTTTATGCCGTCGAACACCGGGCAAAGCTCATAATCATCAACCGGGACGAGACCCCCATGGACGGAGTAGCGGACCTCGTAATTCACGACTCGGTCGGCGTTGTCCTCCCGAAAATCATGGAGCGCATAAGGCACTAAAAAGGACGGTTCCCAAGTCTCCAGGTCTTCCGACGCGCTTTATTTTTCCCTTGCATCCAAAGGTACGACTCCATATCCTTCATCAATTCAAGAGGAGGGAAGATTATGCTCAAGATCGGTTTTATAGGATGGCGTGGGATGGTGGGCTCCGTGCTCATGGAGCGCATGCTCGCGGAAAAAGATTTCAAAGGGTACGAACCCCTCTTCTTTACCACGTCCAACGTGGGGGGGAAAGGCCCGGACATCGGGATGGAGATTCCTCCCTTGAAGGATGCCTTCGACCTGTCCGTGCTTTCAGGCATGGACGTCCTGGTCACGTGCCAGGGAGGGGACTATACCGGCAAAGTGTACCCGGAACTCCGAAAGGCAGGATGGAAGGGCTACTGGATCGACTCCGCCTCCGCGCTGCGAATGGAGAAAGACAGCATCATCGTTCTCGACCCCGTGAACAAGGCCGTGATCGACGCGGGCCTTGCGACAGGCGTGAAGACCTATGTCGGCGGAAACTGCACCGTAAGCCTCATGCTCATGGCCGTATCCGGCCTCATCGCCGCGGGCCACGTGGCATGGATTTCCACGATGACATACCAGGCGGCTTCAGGCGCGGGCGCCAATCACATGCGGGAACTGATCGCCCAGATATCCGCGCTGGGCGATGCGGCCAGGCCGCTCTTGAGCGACCCCGCTTCCACGGCCCTTGAGCTCGACAGGCTCATAATAGGCGAACTCAGAGGGTCCTCACTTCCGGTTCAATATTTCGGGGCTCCCCTGGCGGCGAGCCTGATCCCCTGGATCGACAGGGCGGTGGAGAACGGGCAAACCAGAGAGGAATGGAAGGGCCTCGTGGAAACGAACAAGATTCTCGGCACGAGGAAGGTTATCCCTGTGGACGGGATATGTGTCCGCGTCGGTGCCATGAGGTGCCACAGCCAGGGCCTGACAATAAAGCTCGACAAGAATGTGCCTCTCGATGAGGTGACCGACCTCATCGCAAAGGGGAACCAATGGGTGAAGACGGTTCCCAACGACAAGGAGTCCACCGTCAAGCACCTCACACCTGCCGCGGTGAGCGGAACCCTCACGGTCCCGATCGGCCGCATTCACAAGATGGTCATGGGCCCGGAGTACGTCACGGCCTTCACTTGCGGGGACCAGCTCCTGTGGGGTGCGGCGGAACCGATTCGGAGGATACTGAACATCGTGATCGAGCATTTGGCGTAGGAGAAGGCGCAAGGCAAAGGGCGCAAGGAAGGGAAAGGCGAAGGAAAGGAATTGCCTCAAGCCCGCTGCGAGCTGGGGTCCACAAAGTTCTCAGAGGAACACCAAGAAATTCTCTGCGGTCTCTGGGGCGCTGCGTGAGACAGACAATATCTTCCTACTCCGCGATTCTAATTGATGGAAAGCGAATGAAAAGACTGTTTCTTCTCATCCTGTTTATCGGCACCTGTTTCGCCGGCCCGGACCGGGCCTTTGCGCTGTCCGATAAGGCCCGCGAGTATCTCCGAACCAGGATCGAAGAGGCGGGGCATCCTCCGAAGATCCTGGTTGGGGATGAAAAAATATACTCCTCCGTAGTGCTCCCGCGGTTCTATTTCGACCGCACCTTCGACCTTGCATGGAGCGACGGCAATGCCCCTCTGCCGCAGGCAGACGATATGATAGCTGCCATCCTCGGCGCAAGCAAAGAAGGACTGATCCCTGAGGATTATCACCTCGCCAAGCTGGAAGAAATCATCGGCCATATGCGAAGCACACAGCAGAAGGAAGAACGTCTCAGTTCCCTCCGCCTCGTCGACCTGGATCTGCTCCTGACCGACGCCTTTCTTGTCCTGGCTTCCCATTTCCACAGCGGCCGGGTCAATCCCGAGACTTTCGCCCCCGAGTGGCACCCGGGCAAACGGAACGCGGATTTCGCCGGAATACTGGGGAAGGCTCTCCAGGAAAACCGCATTAGAGAGACCCTCGAAAGTTTTCTGCCTAAAGACGTCGAGTATGTCCGACTTCGGGAAGCCTTTGCGACGTACAAAAAGTTAAGCAAAGAAGGCGGCTGGCTCAAGGTTCCGGAAGGGCCGACCCTCCGCAAGGGTGACAGAAGCGAACGAATCGGCGCGCTGCGCAAGCGGCTTGTGCTTGCCGCAGACCTGGACTCCCATGAACTCGACGAAGGGGACTATTTCGACGAGAAACTCGAGGGTGCGGTGAAAAGGTTTCAACTCAGGCACGGTCTTGCCCCGGACGGGATAGTCGGCAAAGAGACGCTTGCGGATCTCAACGTTTCTGTCGAGCAGCGGCTGAAACAGGCCATGATCAACATGGAGCGAAGGCGTTGGTTGCCCGAGTTTGTCGCCGAACGGTACATCCTGGTCAACATCGCGAACTTCGAACTGGAGGTGATCGAAGGAAACGAACCCGTCATGACGATGCGCGTGATCGTGGGACGCCATTACCGTCAGACTCCCGTTTTCACGGGCACGATGACCTATCTCGTGCTGAACCCATACTGGAACGTTCCTCCCGGAATCGCGGCAAAGGATATTCTCCCGGAGGTAAAAAAAGACATAAGGTACCTGGCGGAAAACAATATCCGAGTTCTTCAGGGATGGGGGGCTGGCGCAGTCCGAATCGATCCTGCTACGGTCGACTGGAAAGCGATGAGGGCCGGGAATCTGCCGTACTGGTTTCGGCAGGATCCGGGACCGAACAATTCTCTCGGCCGGTTCAAGTTCATGTTCCCGAACAAGTACCACGTTTACTTGCACGATACTCCCAAACGGGAACTTTTCTGGAAACCGGCGCGAGCTTTCAGTTCCGGGTGCATACGGGTCGAAAAGGCGCGTGAACTGGCCGAGTATCTCCTCTCCGACCGGCCGGAGTGGGCACGCGAGCAGATCGAAGCGACGATTGCATCCAAGGTGGAGAAAACAGTCACCATCACAAGACCGATCCCTGTTCATCTACTGTATTGGACTGCGTGGGCCGACAAAGAGGGCGCCATAAATTTCAGGCGAGACATTTACAGGCGCGACGAACGTCTTTACGCCGCCCTCCAGCTTCAACCCGTCCCTCCGGCCGCGCCGCCGGCAAAACCCTGACGCGGCCCTCAGTGACACCGGCAAGCACTGATTGTTCAAGGACCAATATCGATGGATTATCCTGGTCCGACCCGGAATTACGCGGCCCGCTTTACGATTGACACAAAATTGTGAATCAACCATACTCCACCAGTCAAGGGCGAGTTCCGCTCTGAATGACAACTGAACCGGGAGGACGCGATATGGGAAAGATGCTGTTTTGTTCACGAGTGTGGGGAGCTTTGCTTTTGGTGATTGTTTTTGCCTGCCCAGGAGTGTCACTTGCCGCGGATTTCTCGGCCGACTTCACGGTCTCCTCGCAGGGGCAAAAAGAAATGACCGGCAGAATCTACTCGCAGGACGACAAGATGCGCATGGAGTACGATCAGGCCGGCGATAAGGTTGTCACCATCTCAAGACCGGACAAAAAAGTCGTCTGGATGGTCATGGTGGAGGAAAAGATGTACATGGAGCAGGCTCACAAAGAGGACCCCAAGATGCAGAAGTGGACTTCCGGCAAGGAGGCCGAGGCCAAGCTGATGGGGACTGAAACCGTCTCGGGGCTCCCCTGCAAGAAATACCGGGTGGGGGAAAAAGAGGAATACGCTTGGATTTCCGAGAGGATCGACTTCCCCGTGAAGACCCAGACTCCTGAAGGCACCATGCTCCTCAAGAACATCAAGGTCGGGGAAGTCCCGGGTCACCTGTTCGAAATTCCTTCCGGGTACCAGAAATTCTCCATGCCTATGCCCGGGGGAGCCATGCCCGGCGGAATGGTGCCGGGCATGCCGGGTATGCCCAAGGGCAGGCCGTAGTTCCGACCTCGCCCTCCCGTCTAATCAATCGCAGTCAGCGACAGCGCGATCAGTGGGTGCCCCTCGCCGGCCGGGGCATCCTTCTGAGCCAAAAAATCCCCGCCGTCAGAAAAGCAAGAAAAAGAACGCTCGACAAGATCCGACTGATTCTTTTCGCCACTTTTATCCTCCTCGCGGAATCCTGATAATAAGTTGGTGAGAAGCGGTTTTTCCGGGGTGAGCATACAGGCGATTCGACCCTGTGTGTCAAGGGCAAAGTCGGCGGACGGAAGATATGGAATCAGGATTGACATGCTCCTGGTTGTCCATTATTATCGAATTTCGGAAGTGGAAAGCTCACTGGTGGGGCTCCCGGACTTCAAATCCGGTGCGACGGTGAAGAGCTGTCGGGTGGGTTCGATTCCCATGCACTTCCGCCATTTATTTATAGGGAAATCAATTAATTGAGCTTTTCTTACCTAACATTTGCCTAACACTTGCGCGATATTCGTCCAACTGGCGGATCGCTTCCAGCTTCCTTTCAATTCTGATCCCGCTGTAGTGGTCGTGCATGGTCCCGTCGCTGTGGCCGGTAATCGAATCGGTTACCTTCTTGGGTACGCCAGCCTCGTCCATGTCGGTGATAAAGGTCCGTCGAAGGTCGTGGAAGATAAACCCCCCTTCCACCTTCCGCCCCCAGGCAAGTCCCGCCTCTTCGTGGGCCGTCTTCAGGCCGGTGGAAAAATGTCTAGTAATCTCCCCTTTTGCCCCTCTTCCGTTGGGGAAAACAGGGGTATCTGTAGCTGGCGCCTCACCGATCCTCACCACCTTGCGATTCGCCGTGAGCACCTCGAAGACCCTATCCCCTATGGGAATTTCCTTACCCTTCTTTTCTTTGGTGTCTTCCGCCGTGAGCCTAATTGTCCGGTTCTTTAGGTCCACCTTGCCCCAGGTCAGCTTGCGGATCTCCCCTGCCCTCATTCCTGTCCAGTAGGCGAGGATAAGAACATCCCTGGTATGCCCTTTACTGTGCTCCAGGAGTTTCTCGAAGTCCTCTACAGAGTAAACCGTCGTCCTTCTGCTCTTTTCCTTTTCGGGTTTGGTGAACACTGACTCAAGGCTGTGGAAGACCTCCTTGACCTTGATGCCAACTTTCTTGTGCTTGTAAGCGGTGTTGATAAGACTCTTGACGTAACCTATTTCGTTTTGAATAGTCTTTGGGCTGTTCCCCTGGGCCTGGCGCTCGAGCTGAAGATCCTCAAGGTCCCCCAGAGTGATGTTTCCAACAATGACTCCCCCGAACCGCTGGTTGAACTTCTTGAGGTAAAGCTTAACGGTTTCTATTGATCGTAGCCGTCGAGCTTCATGGGTATTCGCAAGCCTATCGATATACCACTCCGAAAGCCCCTTGAAGGTAATGTCGTATTCGGGTTCAATGTCGAGGATGTGTTTTTCCGCCAGCTGCACTCTTCTTTTTCCCAGACAAGCCTCCACGGATTCCACTGAATAGGGATCGTCCGGAAGTTCCCATTTCATCTTCCCGTTCACTCGATAGCGATAGGCGATGTAATACTTGACCTTCTCTTTCTGTTTTTTGAGCTTCTCCAGGTTAGCCCCGCACTTGCACCTTTTGTTTTTCTTGGATTGAGCTTTCCGGCAGACAGGACATTCGGCTAAAATCGCCATGATTATTCTCCCCCTTTCTTCCTGACGGTCTTGAGGCACTGCTCAATGGTTCTGTGATGGATTCCGTGACCTTGATACCCTCCTTGAGCCCTCTGAACTCACCCCCCTTTTAAAGGTCATCATCACACTCTTTTAGCATACAATTCACCAACTTTTCACCTTCCTTCCAGGCGAGCATTTCCGCAAAGAAAAATTAATAGCTTATGTCCAGTTCCTGCATAATCTTTGGAAAGCACATATTTTAAGTAACGGTTACATAGATTATTCCAAGTATCTATGTTTATTATATTTTATATCATGAATACCCATGAACCTCATTATAAAGAGTCTATAAACTTGTCTAATTCGCACCTGTCGAACCTTTTCAGTCTGCCTATTGTCTTTGGCTTTATCGGAAAGGGATCCTTGGCTCCGGGTGCGATGCGATTGTAGAGCGTTTGCACCCCTATGCCAAGGTAACGAGCCGTTTGGGGAACGTTCAGCAGCCTTACGCCGTAAATATCATTCTCCTGTTCCTTGCTTTTGCTCATATGCGTTCTCCCCAGCGGTTCAACCATCGCTCTATTACCTGAAAATCGTTCCTGGAATTCTTCTAAGAGCAGAAATCGGCATGAATTTGCTCCGCCCGACTCTGATAAACATCTCGTCAGTCGGCCTGCGTGTCGGGAACTCTTCCTGATCGATTCTGTCATGGAGCAGCGTTCCCCTCCTTCGATTCGCTTCATTGCGGTATCGCCCCTCTTTCAGGAACTTGAGCAACCCCGGAATCCTCATGCCTTCCTGGGGCCTGTTTTCTCCCGGAAGGAAATCGAGATCCCAGAGCACCTGAAGAACCTGTGGCGGCACCAGGCCATGATTTTCAAACTTTTTCCGCTGCCTGGGCTTGATGCTTCTCAGCAGGTTTTTGTGCTCTTGAGAGAACCGCTCAAACCTGAACAGGCCGTCTCCGTGACACGACAAGCTTCCAAGCACTCCTTCCTTTTTAAGCATCGACATTTTTTCTCTCCCTATCAGTTTCAGGGGGCCCGGCGGCTTTCTAAATTTGCTTTTACCGTCTATGCCTTCCCCCTTCTGTTGTGGTAAGATTTAAGGAAGCGAATTCTTCGGACATTTTTTGCCTTTCGGAGCGCCGGGACTGTGGAGGTTCTTCTTTTGAAGCTGGGGGCAATGTCGGAATCTAAAGACACGGACTTAATCAGGATGATTTGCGCGGGAGCCGGCCAGCGCTACGGGCACGTTGCATGCGAATTCTACGTTCCCCTCGCGGGCGAATGCGATTTACTCAAACAGTCTAAGATTGAGACGATTTTCGAGAAAGGCAGATGTAATCCACGCGGCATCATGTCATCGGCCGTCAAGAGAAATCTCTTCAAGTATAAAGATCTTATTCACGTTAAAGAGTATCTATCCTCCATAGTTTTCACCCTAAGGAACCGGCTCAAAAACATACGCCTCAAGAAAGGACACAGCCTTCCCGTCCTAATAGGGTACATCAACAGGGCCTCCTACACCGAGGTGATACTAGCCCTACGGAGCGAAGGCCTATTGGCAAGAAAGATATGTGGCTGTTGTGTTTTTCTCACCGAATCGGAGCCCTCTGTTTGCACAAGGGGAACCGTGCCAGTGACAAATGATGGCGTGACCGAATTGAAGGAAAACCCCTTTTACCTGAAGGAGCGAAAAACAAGGGATAAATGCCAGGAAGGCTTTCAATCCTATACCCCTCTCTCAGCCAACGAAGAGAAGGATGACGACTCAGAAGATACTCACAAACTGCCATTGGCCGAGACATTGGGGAATGCCGCTTCGATCGACAGATCAGAGGACAGGATAGAGATCGAAGAGTTGAAAGACCTTCTGAAAAAGCGGGCTGCAACCACGAAACACTCGAACACAAAAAAGATATACAAGCGCCAGCACAATGTCTTTGTCAGCCTTTATCACTATCTTTCAGAAGGCTACTCCATCCCCAAGGCCATGCAGTTGATCGCCGCGAAAATCGGCAAGAATGTAAAGACGATCGAACGGGATCTTGATGAGATCAGAGCCTTTTTGAGTAAAGAGATCTCCTATACGTAAACATCGGGTAAATCTCTGCGGGAGACACAAATGGAAGAAGGAAAGGGAAAACGCCTTAAAGATGCCCTCAATAGTAATGAGTCCTTCCTGGAGTTCCTCAAACGGGAGGCGGAATCGGGCGCGCATCAGGAATTAAAGGGGCCGCACCCGACGAGAGAGATGCTCTACGATTATGTCCTGAATTGGACTGAGGACATGGACGATGAGAAAATCATGGCCCACATCGGCTCCTGTTCGATCTGCAGCAAAGAGGTCCTGAGCATCATGAAAATCGAGCAGGAACTGGAAGACGGCATGCTGGAATGGGCCAACAAGGAGCCCCTGGTTCAGAGATTGAAAAACCTCGTATCAAGCTTGTCACTTCCGGTATACGGTTTCCCGACCGGCAGCCTTTCGACGAGGGCTGAGGCTTCCGAAAAAGAACGAGAATACGCAGTCGGCGACTCAATGGTTCTCTGTGTGCCGGTGGCCTCCGACGGTTATCTCGTAGTGCTCAACTACGACGCAGACGGCAGAATAAGCATGGTGTTCCCCACAGGGCCGATGGACGACAATTTCGTGCGGGGCAGGACCGAGAAAAAAATTTCCGGCAGAATAACAGGCCCCCCCGGCAAGCAGTTTTTCAAGGTGATCTGGACATCGAAAAAATTGCTGGATCCGGCGACAATCGACTTCAACGATGACGAATCTGTGGAGCTTTCAGTAGAGACATTGCTGGATTCCCTGGACGGGTCCGAGACAGGAGATTGGATTGAAACAGGCTATGACATTGTCGTGATGGAGGGCCCGCGATAAATGCCCTCCCTTTTCCGAAAGCTGCTGGAAAAAGGAATCGGACCGGTAAACGCGGTCAAGAGCATATACAACGCAAATGCCGCCGACATCTATCTCCTCCTCGGCAAACCTGAAAAAGCGCTGAGCCTCACCGGATTCGCCCGAAACGCATTTCCCGGCGACTCTGATTCGACTGCCACATCCGCCCGCTCTTACAACAACGCGGCAAAAGCCCACTTCCTTCTGGGCCATTACCAAGAAGCCATTGATCTGTTCGAATCGGCCAGGAAAATCTTTGAAAGGAAAAACAAAGAGATCAATATCGCCCTTTGCGAAGT
>Ga0068714_10002020_pt1 | contig 27315 bp, 39 predicted proteins | sample MTBNYHSulfiMetaG_FD_62988 | JGI IMG/M metagenome (GOLD analysis project Ga0068714, IMG submission 62988) | Enrichment culture microbial communities from rom New York Harbor, USA that are MTBE-degrading - MTBE-NYH (New York Harbor Sulfidogenic)... | ecosystem: Environmental > Aquatic > Marine >... | reverse complement strand
TGGAGATACCCGCACCTTGCCTGCGATCTCCAGCACCTTTCTTCCCAGTTTCTTTTTCTTTTTTTCTGTTATGTAATAGGTGAGAGCTTCAGCAATAAAAGACGAGACAGATTTCTTTTCATTTTCGGCAATCGTTTTTGCATCCTTTGCAATTGGGTCGGGTATATGGGTCGTTATTCTCATCGTCCGCCCCCTTTTATTAAGCTCTTACAGTAAGAGCTTATAATCAAAAAAAGAGATTGTCAAGTTAAATCAAACTGCAGCATATCTCAATAAATTTTGTTTCAAGCCCTATTTCTTTTGCGTAGTCAATTGTTCCTTAATAGTTAGAGTAGAAAACTGGAGAAAACGGAGGGGAGGAGGGATTCTTTCCGCAGCCTTGAGTTCGGGGAGTGTTTCGTCCAGAGCCATGTTTTCAGCGACCGAACGGGCACCCGTATCTAAAAGTCGCCAGGTTTCCATTGAGTAATTCTCTATAACTTATTTCTACTGCATCTTCAACGGTTTGAAATGGAAGCTCAGATCAATTTTGGAAAATGGTCTAAGATTTCAGTTTCTTTAGCTTGACATTTTATGCTTATTAAATTATATGATTAATTAATCATATAATTATGGAAGATGAAATGGACGAGAGGGTTTTTGAGATGAAATCGGAGATTTTAAAGGTTTTAGCTCAACCCAACCGGCTTAAGATCCTGGAGTGCCTTAGAAATGGGGAAAAATGCATCTGTGAAATTATTCCAGCCATCAATGGAGAGCAGTCCAACATCTCGCGCCATGTTTCATTGATGCAGAAGAGTCATCTGGTCACCACCCGTAAGGACGGGATTAGAGTGATGGTAAAAGTAAGGGATCCAATTGTGTTTAAAATATTAGATAAAGTCAGTGAAATCTTGAAAAATCAGATAAAAGAGCAGGAAAAACTTGTTGCTCAAATCTAAGTTAAAGGAAGGAGAATTTTATTCATGTTTGTTCTTGAATTGATCTATGCAGGGTTGGGGGCTTTAGAGGATTATGTCATCTACCACGTCGTCACGTGTCTTATACCGGCTTTTCTTTTGGCGGGAGCGATGGTTTCTTTTATTTCCAAGGAGAGCATCATCTATTATTTAGGGGCAGCTGCGAATAAGTTGAAATCTTTTGCGATTGCCAGTGGAGGAAGCTTTTTTGTGGCGGCGTGCTCCTGCACCGTCATTCCTGTATCAAGTGGACTATATTATGCAGGAAGTGGAATCGGCCCTGCCTTTATCATCCTCTGGGTGGCGCCCGCAGCGAATATCCTGGCCATTGTCTATACCGGGGCGATCCTGGGTTCTGAGATGGTGATCGTCAGGATTCTTTCAGCCCTTGCCATGGCCTTTTTAGTCGGGTGGGTGATGAGTTTTGTCTTCCGGCGTGAGGAAGCTAAGCGAGCGGGGACAGGGTTAGATTTAACCCTTTCGGAGGGGAAAATTGTTGCGAGGAAGGATATTTTCTTGCTTCTTTTAATTGTAGTAACCTTATTGGCACCCAATTACCTCATTCAGAAAGGGGACTACCTCCACAAAATTCTTGTTTGGGCGATCGGGATGATCATTACTGCAATTTATGCTTTTAAGGTAAAAACGAAAGATGAAATTCGGCAGTGGATGAGGGAAACCTTATGGTTTGTAAAGATGATTTTCCCTTTGCTTTTGGGCGGGGTATTTATTGTGGGTGTGATCGGAAAGCTTCTCCCCCAACAATGGGTTGAGAATTGGTTGGGTGGTTCAGGGGTATTTGCCTCGTTTCTTGCAACAGTCATTGGTCAGATCATGTATATGGCAACGATGACAGAGGCGCCTTTTGTTCATCAGCTTATGGGTTTAGGGATGGGGAAGGGGCCGGCGTTGGCCCTTCTGTTGACAGGGCCAGGAATGAGCCTCCCCAATGTCTTAGCGATTCTCAAGGTGTTCGGTTTTAAAAGGGGAATGGTTTATGTTATTCTCATCACCATCCTTGGAACATTTGTTGGATGGTTCACAGGAAATTTTATTTTTTCATAATTCAAAGGAAGGAGGTTAAAGATGAAGAAAGTCGAAATTCTCGGAATGGGCTGTGCAAAATGCAATCAGCTTGAAAGCAATGCTAAAAAAGCATTAGCCGAAACAGGTGTGGAGGCGGAAGTGGTCCATGTGGCCGATCTTAAAAAGATCGCTGAATACAAGGTCTTATTTACCCCTGCTATTGTGATCGATGGAGTGGTAAAGGCATCAGGGAAGATTGCTTCGGTCGAAGAGATTAAAAAATGGATTGTATGATTAAATAGAAATCAGGCTCATCAGGGAATCAGTTAGTATGATCAGGAGGAATGGTAACATGAAGAAGAGGAACAAGGGAGTTAAAACAGTTGTTTTTGGCACCAGTGATCCAAATTATACGAGCAGTTGTGGCTGATCTCCTTCTCCCGGGGCAGCAGTTTGCTGCCCAACCAAAACCATGGAAGAACAGGCCAACGAAGTTCGAACTTATCTTGCCGAAAAATATGGCAATGCCGTGCAATTCTCTTATGTGGATGTGCAGGGCAAAGATATGAAGAAATATCCGGGAATCGCAAAAATCCTTGGGAAGGCCAACCTTCCCCTTACAGTGATTAATGGTGAACCCAGGTTCCATGGGAGTTTATCAGGGGATATGATCGAAGAAGCCATCGGAGAGTTGTTAGCCTAATGCTGATGTTGCCTTTCTGGTGGAATTTGACATGGAGGGGAGATGGAAGAAAGAGATTACCGCCTCGTCCTCGTGGGAAACACACAGGTGGGCTTATTAGGATTGAAGGAATTATTCGAAGAATTAAAAAACGAGAAGGACAAGTCGGATGCCTTCATCAAAGAGAAGTTGATCGAGAAGGCAGGTCGTAAAAATTACATTCCTCACTCTGTGAAAGGAGAATATGAAAAGGCTCTTTTCAGGGAGTTTAAGAAATTTTTAGGAGAGAAAGTCGAAGAGGAAAAAAGCGATTTTCTTGAGGTTCTTATTCTGGGCCAGGGATGCTATTCCTGCAACCAGCTTGAAAAAGATGTTATGGCGGTTCTGTCCGAGACCGGCATCCAAGCCAGTCTCAATCACATTACGGATCCTGCGCTGATCGCTCAGTATGGAAACCCTGCTCCCCCTGCGCTCTTGATTAACGGGATCATTAAGTCGAGGGGTATTCTCCCGATGAAATCGGTGATTAAAAAATGGCTGGAAGAGAAGAAAAAATGATGGCTAAAAAAGTCATTCTCAGTCTCAATCCGGAAGATACTTCGAGGGTCATAAGGATTACTATCGATAATGACAAAGAGGAAGCCCTACGGTTTCTAAAAGAGTGTATCAAGCCTCAAGTTGATCAGGCCACCCGGGAACAGTGAGACCCGTTCCCTTCAAGGCTTCGTGGAGGCTGGCCAAAGGGTTCGTATGTGAAAGGATGAGGTTAAACCATGGTGACCAAAAGGCGAAGGACATTCATTACCCTCTTCTTTCCTCTATTCCTCTTTTCCATTGCTCTCTTTCCATATCAAACCGCACCCTCCCAATCATCCGTTGAACGATTCCCGAAAGGAATTACTCAGATTCCTCTTCCAAAGCTGCTGGACTTCGGGAGGGGTAAGTGTATTCCATGCAAGGCGATGGCTTCTGTCCTTAAAGAACTGTCTGAAGAGTTTAAGGATCGTGTGATTATAAAGATTATTGAGATTGACCAGGAACCCAATCTTACCAGGGCAAACCGAATTCGTCTCATCCCAACACAGATCTTCTTCGATTCTAAGAACCAAGAGGTTTTTCGTCACGAGGGATTTATGGGCAAAGATGAGATCAAGAAAGTATTCCTGAAAATGGGAATTCAATAAGCCATGGAGACTCTTCTCAACCAACTCACCCAATCGTTGGGCGGAAACTCCTTTCTCGCCTACGTGGGGGTTTTTGTTGGGGGTATCCTCACCTCATCGAATCCTTGCGTTTTGGCCACTATTCCTCTGGTGATCGGATACGTTGGCGGTTATTCAGAAGGGGATCGCCGTAAGGCTTTACTCTACTCTCTTACCTTTATCTTTGGTCTCTCTATTACTTTCACAATCTTAGGAGCCATTGCCTCGTTAATGGGAGGTCTGTTCGGCATGGTTAACCGGACCTGGTATTTCATTGTGGGAGGGGTAGCCATTATTATAGGCCTTCATCTGATGGATCTCTTTAATTGGAACCTTCCCGTACCAGTTCATCTTCAACCGAAACGGAAAGGACTCCTGGGGGCATTTCTATTGGGCCTTCTTTTCGGGATCGTCTCCTCACCATGCGCTACTCCGGTGCTGGTTCTTGTTCTTACGGTTGTTGCCTCAAAAGGCGAGCTTGCCTATGGAGTTTCGTTACTTTTCGTCTATGCTCTTGGTCATTGCGCATTGATCTTTTTAGCAGGGATGACAACCGGTTTTGTTGAAAGCTTTATTCAATCCAAGGGTATCTCCAATTTAACGTCCTGGGGTAAAAGAGTGGGAGGGTTGATTGTTGTATCGGTTGGAATTTATCTGGTTTATTCAGGAATGACACTTTAGGAGTGTGAAATGCTACTCAACTCATTCAAAATTACCCGCATCCTTCCTTGCATCGCCGACCCAGAGAAGATCCGGGTCATCGCAGAATCATCAGACGAAATTCAAGAGGTCTTTCCCTATCTGAATGCTGTCTTCAAAGGGTGTATCTACAATCACCCTGCTCTCACCTTGACCATAAGAAATGAAGAAAAGCTGATCACTCTCCATGCCAAACATGCCAGCTTAACGTTGATTGAAGATGAAAAGGAGGCCCAGGAGATCCTGGATAAATTAAAAGATTTTATCAACGAAACCTACCAGAACAGGGACCAAATTGAACCCAACTATTCCGAAGGGGATCAGCTAAAGCCATCGGATATTCAGAAACTTCTCCCGGGGACAAATTGCAAAGAATGTGGGTTCCGGAGCTGCCTTGCCTTTGCCTTCAAATTAGTCGATGAGAAGATCGAGATTGTAAAATGTCTTCCGCTTTTTTCAGGTCAATTTAATGAGAAACGAAAGGTGCTTCTTGAAACCCTACAAAACGCCGGGCTTAAAGTCCCCCCGGAGTAACTGGAATCTGAAAAAAATAGAGAAGAGGAGGGAATGGAATGCGTTCGAAAGTGATGATTTTCGGCACGGCAAGTTGACCCTATACGAATAAGGCTCGTGAAGCCTACGGAAACAAGGCAGTCTTCTTCGACGTGGGGACGGACCTTAAAAAACTCGATGAGATGTTGAGTCTTTCCGGTGGCCGTCGAGAGGTTCCCGTTATTGTTGATGGAGAAAAAGTGACGGTCGGTTTTGGAGGGGCCTGAGGGGTCTGATTTGCCGGTAGGGTGCCGGCCCCATCAGGAAAGTCGAAAAAGGGAATAAACCCCACTAAAAATTCCAGTCGTTGGACCCAGTGGCCCTCGACGAGCGCGGCATTATGTCTAACGGGGTAAATAGAGTAAGGAGGATATCAAAATGGCTCAGGAACAAGTTGTTCGAAAACTCTCATTTCTGGACCGGTTTCTGACTTTGTGGATCTTTCTGGCGATGTTAATCGGCGTGGGTTGGGGATATGTGTTTCCAGGTATCGTAAACTTCTGGAATCAATTCCAAGTGGGTACAACCAACATCCCGATTGCCATTGGGCTCATTCTGATGATGTACCCGCCCTTAGCCAAAGTGAGGTATGAAAAGCTGGGCCAGGTTTTCCGGAATTACAAGGTGCTGAGCTTATCCCTGATTCAGAATTGGGTGATCGGACCCATCCTCATGTTCCTTTTGGCCATTGCCTTCCTCTCTGGCTACTACGAATACATGGTCGGCTTGATTTTAATCGGACTGGCCCGATGCATTGCCATGGTTATCGTTTGGAATGATCTTGCTGCAGGAGACCGGGAGTACTGTGCTGGTCTTGTTGCCTTCAATTCTATCTTCCAGGTGATTTTCTTTTCCATTTACGCCTACATCTTCATCACCGTTCTACCCCCCTGGTTAGGCTTGAAGGGAATGGCTGTCAAAATTACCATTGGGCAGATCGCTGAAAGCGTATTCATTTATCTTGGGATACCTTTCATCGCAGGCGTTATTTCCAGACTTATAGGCCTCAAGACGCTGGGACGGGAGTGGTATGAAGAGAAATTTGTACCAAAGATTAGCCCAATCACATTAATTGCCTTGCTTTTCACCATCCTCGTTATGTTTTCCCTAAAGGGAGAATACATTGTTCAGCTTCCAATGCATGTCGTGCGAGTAGCTATTCCGCTGTTTATCTATTTCGTGGTCATGTTCTTTGTTTCGTTTTATTTGTCTATGAAGGTGGGAGCTACCTATGAACAGTCCACGACATTGAGCTTCACGGCTGCCTCAAATAACTTCGAACTTGCCATTGCTGTCGCCGTGGCCGTCTTCGGGGTAAATTCGGGCCAGGCCTTTGCCGCCGTCATCGGACCTCTTTTGGAGGTTCCTGTTCTGATCAGTCTGGTTAATGTGGCGCTCCGGTTCAAGACAAAATATTTCCCATATGCGGTGGAAACGCCGACCGGGGTATGTCATGTCTCTTGCGAGCCTTGAAGGGGAGGAGAATAGCGATAGGGCGATGTTAATTTTATGAAGGCGGTGGGCCAGACAAGGGTAAATTGAAAATGAGGGTCTATCCTCTTCAGAGGAAGTGATAGAGTATGGTAAAAAGTTTATTCTAACCATACCATGAAAGGGGGCAAGATCATAATGGAAGACATGAAACATAAGTTCGACAGCCTTGGCGATGAGGAGAAAATTGAGTTCATGAAGTTGATAATGCCGTCCTTCAGAGAGATTTTCAGGAAGAATCCCGAAAAGATGATGGCGGAGATGATGCCCTTCTGCGGGGACATGATGAAGTCGTGCGATATGGATATGCAGGGCATGATGAAAATGATGGGCATGATGGGCAAGCATAAAACCTGATACGGCAGGTATCATAAATGAAAATTGCGGACGTTCTCCCGTGCGGGCATGGTCCACCTGCCTATATTTGGAAAACTTCTTCAGCTTCACTGTCCGCCGAAGCATATGGTTTGCCCGCCGGACCGGGCCTATAGAAAAACAATTGAGGAGGGATAATATGTCAGGTTATAAAATCTCACAGTCTAAAGTGGAAGGATGAGTCACATGAGGCGAATCTGAAACGCCAACAGTTAGTCGGCGCATATTAAGATTTCCTGATGGTATACAGATCCGGGTTAATGGTTTGGACGAGATAATGGCAGAGCTTTACTCTGAAGGCAGACGTCCGAATAAGGAGACCGCTGAAGAAATCCTCGATAGGCTTGAGAAAAATAATAATTATATCCCGCCCTCCGCCCGACGGGAGTACAAAAGTGTCCTCCTTGAGGAGTATAGGGACTATGTTGTCAGCCGAAAAGATAAGGCCCCATAAAAAGTGTGTTTCTTTAGTATTATATCCATCTTCTGTCAAGCGTTTTTTTTAACGATGGAAAAGCTGCACAGCTTTTCGGAATAGATAAACTTTACAACTTATAATATTTTCTGTTAAATTGAAAAACCTGGATTTAAATTTTAGGGGAGGGGGATATGACGAAAATAGATAGCAGCAAGTCGGTCTCAGAAAAAGCCAGAAGCTATTTTGAGCAAGGATTTAACTGAGCCGAATCCATCTCCTTGAGTTTCAAGGAGTATTTTGGGATTCAGGATGCTTTTATCCCGATGTTGGCCTCAGGGTTTGGTGGAGGCATCGGACGGAAGGGGTCTCTGTGCGGGGCATTCACTGGTGCAGTGATGGCTATTGGGATGAAGATGGGAAGGACCGATCCTAAGGATAAGGAAGCCATCTCTAAGATTTACAAAAAGTGTCAGGAATTCTGGAGCCAATTTGAGAAAGAGCTTGGGAGCAATCTATGTTACGACATCATAGGGGTTCATTTAGATAACGAGGAAGAACGACAAAAATGGTTGGTTTCGGGGGGCATGAAGAAATGCGCCTCCATCGTTGAAAAGACAGCCGGGATGCTTTGTGATTTCATTAATCAAAATAAATGAAAAGGTTGATTTTTGGTAGAAATTGAGATAAATTATCTACTCATTGATATGGGATGGAGGAAATGACGTTGGCCTGGATATGGTGTGGGAATGTTAGAAATGATTATTGCCTTAGACCTCTGCACTTATGATTTTTTATAGAATAGATTGAACGAGGGGCCATGGGCAATATCAACCCATGGCCTTTTTTTGGTTAGAGGTTAAAGGGTTAAAGTCCCCATCCGAAGAAAGAAAAGATATTGCCTCCAGCCCCTAACCTCAATCCTGAAACAGAGGAGTTATTCATGGATCGCATCTTCAGTGGAATTCAACCTTCAGGTGAAATTCATATCGGTAATTATGTGGGAGCTATCCGCAACTGGGCACAATTGGTTCATCGCTATGACTGTGTCTATTGTGTGGTGGACTATCATGCCATTACTATCGAGTACGAAGCGGATTCGATGCAGAAAAGAATTTTGGATACCGCAACGATTCTGGTTGCCTGTGGATTAACTCCGGATAAATGCATTGTTGTGGTACAATCTCATGTCCCTGAACATACGGAACTGGCATGGATCTTCAATTGCGTCACGCCAATAGGCGAATTAGAGAGAATGACCCAGTTTAAAGAGAAGGCAAAACAGCATCGTCTCAATATCAATATGGGACTCCTGGATTATCCTGTCCTTCAGGCTGCGGACATTCTTATCTACAAAGCGGGATATGTTCCGGTGGGAGAAGACCAGATCCAGCATGTCGAACTTTCAAGAGAGATCGCACGAAAATTTAATGCCCGTTTTGGGAATACTTTTCCCGAGCCCCAGGTGCTTCTTTCTGATGCCCCACGCATCTTGGGGACGGATGGTGGGGCGAAGATGTCCAAATCATTGAATAATGCCATTGGCCTCCTTGACCCTCCCGAAATGATCTGGGAAAAATTGAGAACAGCAGCAACCTGTGAACACCGGCAGCGTCGAAGCGACCCCGGGCATCCTGAGCACTGCAATATCTTCACGATGCACCAGGCGTTTTCAAAACCAGATCGGACTGCCTTTGTCGATGACAAATGTCGGACGGCAGGAATCGGGTGCATTGAATGTAAAGAGATTCTTTTTAAGAACATGGTGGAGGAGATCGGTCCGATTCAGGACCGTGTCAAAGAGATCAATGAAAGACCCCAATACATGATCGAAGTATTAAAATCCGGTGCAGACCGATGTAAAGCCATTGTTACAAAAGTCATGGACGAGGTGAGAACAAAAATGGGAGTTAAATCAGGATGGATGGGTCAATAAGGGACGTTACTCTATTAAAGGAGGGAGGGTTATCCAAATTTCTTTCTTCACCCCTTCTCGAAGAAGGGTGAAATTGATGTTATTTCCCAAGCCTTTTTGAACGACGGCATCATGGATGTCTTTTACCTTCACAATCTCTTTTCCTTCCACCAAAATCAACTGATCTCCTGAAAGAAGGCCAGCCTTTTCAGCCGGGCTGTCAGGAATCACTCTTTCAATCCATAATCCTTTTTGATCCTCTCTCTGCTTTAGTACAACGCCAATGCTTGGCCTTCTTTTATCAGGAGAGTTGGGCTGGGTGATCCAGAGGAAATTTGCAAAGGGCGAAGAAATTTCGGTAAAAGGGAAATCCTCATCCAATTTTTCTTCCCATGCCTTTAAGACAATGGTTTGATAAGGAATGGAGGTTCTTCGATAAAACCGATTTGGGATTCCAAGACCAAAAACGACATGGCCACTTCCCGTGAATACCAATAAAGTCTTTCCTTTCCCATCGGAGGATTTGAGATAATCAGAAAGGGTCTCTGCCATACTCTCGTCCCAGAGGGATTGAGCCATATAAAAATTTTCAAAATCTTCTGCCGCGCCTCCTTGGTGGTTTTTATAAATGAATTTAATATAGGCGCGATGCCGTTGGTCCGTTAAGTCCATTTCAGGAAGTTCCCTCTTGTCTTCGGAGGAAAGTTTCTTGATTCCGTTTTGAGCCACTCTCCTTACCAACTCCCTTTGGACGTTGAGACCAAGAACTTTGATCTGGTGGGTTCTCGCCTTATCAAGAATGTCCCTGTAAAGTCCATAGTCTATTCCCCAGGTCGTCTCCCATTGGACTTCTTTTAGAAATTCTTCCTCCGTCAGGAATCCCTGGACCCATTGATCCAGTATGGATTGTTGAGATCTGGCGAACATCTCCATGGCAATCCCCACCTCTTTCCCTTCGGCGATGAGATCCTGGAGAAGTCTTGCCTGAATTCGATGATGCTCGATTTGGTCATGAGATTCCCCCACAAAGATAACCCGGGTTGCCTGGAGGCCCTTTAAAAGTTCCTTGAAAGTGATTTGATCTCCTTCGGGAAGCCTGAAAATCTTTTCCGGTCCAATCGGAGTTTGCAGCATGGATATTTTTGATATCCAGGGAGGGAGAGGGACTTTTTTTACACAATTGGAAAAAAGAATTCCAAAGATCAGAAAGGTGATTATCCAGGGAAGCTGTTTCGCCATCAGTAAACCTTACAGTTGATAAAAATTAAATAAAAAGGGAGGTGGGTGTGCTGAAGAACCTTTACAGCGGCACCTTTAAACGTTTTGCTACTCAGTTTTCAAGCATATGACAAAGTCGCCTCAGGTGCCATCGCATGTTACCCATAAATAAACAATAGAAAAAATCCGCAATGGTAAAGGATTGGAAGCACACTCGCCTCCCTTTTTAATGCACCCTTAAGGCAAAGTATAACATCCCGTCCTCTAAAATTGAAATGAAAGTGATCTGACCGTCGATCACGTTCATTGAAATAGATCGTCGTATCGAAAAGATAGGTCGGTCATGCGTTTCAGGAAGCGATCGAAACAGATGAACAGGTTTCCCAAGCTTTAGAAAGCGGTCGATTGATGGTATGGGAAACCTTCCTCGTCAAGGAAAAAAGGCCTTGTATGGGCTTTGAACCTGCGGTGCCAATCATTTAAAGGGTTCCGCTCTAAAGCTTTATCGACCTGTCCATCTGTTTTAAAAAAGCGATCGACGGTTAGGAAAGAGATCCCTTGCATCTCAGAGGAAAATTATGATAATGAAAATAGAGAGTTATCCATTTTTAATGAGGGAAGAAGGATCAAGACGATGAAGATCTCTATTTTCATTTGTCTGGCCGGATTTTTTCTCTTCGGCTGCGCTGCGGGTCGATCCGTAAGCGGGTTCATTCTGGCCGTTGAACCATTTTTAATTTCTATGTGATTTTTATTGAAATTGTTATGAAAAGGGAATATTCTTTTATATGAAAGATCCGTTAGCACGTTTAATAGGGGCATCACTCCGTCGCCACACGAAGTGGGAGTTCAATGTGGAACGCCTCTACATTTCTTTTCTTTTTAATCAAATTTGAAAAGGATATCAGGGTGGAAAAAGAAAAAATATTAGTAGTGGATGATGAGGCAAGCGTCCGGGAGATGGTCTCTAAAATTGTCAACCTTATTGGCCATGAAGCGGTTACCACTGGAAGCGGAAAAGAAGCTTTGGAAATTTTAAAGAACGAACCCTTCAGCATCATGATCACGGATATTAGGATGCCGGAAATGGATGGTTTTGAATTGATCAAAGCAGTCCGGAGTCATTTCCCAGACACCTATATCATCTGTATGACCGCTCATGGAGGGTCCTATACTTATACGGATGTGGTCGGCGTGGGAGCCACGGACTATATCTCCAAACCATTCACCATCGACGAGATGAGAGCAAAGTTAAATCGGGTGATCCATGAGAAAAATCTCATTTTAGATCTCATCCAGAAGTCGACGGAATTGGAGAAAGTCAATGCAGAACTGAAGCGGCTCGACCAATTGAAGTCTACTTTCATCTCCAGCGTTTCCCATGAACTTCGAACCCCTCTTACCGTTATTAAGGAATTTATCTCCCTCATGCTCGAAGGACATGTGGGGAGTCTCACCGAGGATCAGCGAGAATATTTGGGCATTGCCAATAAAAATATTATGCGGCTGACGAACCTGATCGAAACCCTTCTCGATTTCTCCAGGATCGAATCCGGAAAGGGTTTGAAACTGAGGTTTGAACCAAGTCGCCTGACGGAGGTTGTCGAGGATTCCGTTATGACTTTTTCTCAACAGATGGAGGAAAAGGGGGTCACTCTTGATAATCGACTCGATCCGGATATCCCCCTCGTTTTGATCGATCGTAACCGAATCGTGGAGGTCTTCATCAACCTCATCGGCAATGGGATTAAATTTACACCCCCGGGAGGAAAGATCACCATAGATTCGAGAGGACTTACGGAGAAGCGGGATTATTTAAAGATCGTGGTGACCGATACAGGGGTGGGCATCTTGCCGGAAGACTTGCCCAAAATATTTGAACGCTTCTATCAAGGAGAAAGAACCCAAACAGGGGTTATCACCGGGACAGGATTAGGGCTTGCCATTGTCAAAGAGATCATCGAAGGTCATCAAGGGTCTATTCATGCCGAGAGCAAGTTTGGAAGTGGCGCTTCCTTTCTCTTCACCATTCCCGTTTTTGGGATAGAGACCATTTATCATCTCCTTCTCAACCCGATGCTTGAAGAAGCGGAAAAGGACAAGTCCCCCTTTTCGATGATTCGAATTGAATTTTGGGACCAAAGGACCAAACGGGAGTCCGAGCTCAGCCACGAGTCTTGGGAAGGGGTGATGTATGCCATTCAAAAGATGGTCCGTTCCATTGACACGGTCATCCCCTTCCAAAACAGCGCGGTTTATATTTTCTCTTTTAATGATAAGAAGTTTGCTAAGGAGATCGCCGAAAGGATTCAAGTGAAACTGACCCAGGGAAGCTATATTCCAAAAGGGATAGATGTTCAATTCAGAGCCTATACCTACCCGAAGGATACCCATAACAAAGAGGACTTTTTGAAAGGGTGCCGTTTCCTTCTTAAGGAGGGTTGACCCATTTGACCATGCTCAGGGTCAATTCCTCCTTTCGCTTAAGGGGCTGAGAGGGTATGAAGAAAGTATGGATCATCTTCTTCATATGGATTTTTTTCTTCTTCGCTTGTGAGAAGAAATCTCTTCCTCCACAGGGGAAATCCGAGAATCCACCGATTCCGAAGGTCATCTTAGAAAAGGAGAAGATTGAGAAGGAACAGCCTCTCCCGCCAGAGGTGAAGATCAAGCTGAAGAAAGATGGCAAAGATAGCTATTCCTGGGAACTGACTGGTTCCGATGTGGATCAACTATTAAAGGTTAATGGAAAGCTCAGGAAACAATTGGAAGGAGAAAAGTCCAAATAAAAGATTGCAGATTTGATAAGTTTGTCTGGTTTTTTTAGTTTATTTAGTCTATTTGGTTAACTAAATAAACAAGAGAAACCAAAGTTACCGATAGTCTTAAATCCGAAATCCCGTTGATTCATAGTTCTGTTAATACGGGGTGGGGCTGATAGAAGGAGGTATGGGTCATTATGGAATGGTACATTGAACAAATCTTTAAAGAACTTCCTTTTGGAATTGCGATTGCAATCGTTGTTTTCTTGGGCATCCTTTTGGTTATTTGGCTTCTTCTCCCCCTCTGGGTTTTATTCATTCAGTGGAATACGGGTAAGATCAAAGAGGAAATTCGGAACCTCGTCGATCAGCTTGAAAAAAAGGAATGGGACGGAAAACGAAATGAGATGGCTGGGCCGAAGGATTGAAGGGGTTCTTTTCATTCTATTTTTACTCTGGATTCCCATCGCATCTTCCCAAAGTGTCTTGACAATTCCTCTTTACATCCATCACAAAGAAATCTGGGTAGAGGTTGCACAGACTCCAGAAGAGAGGGCCCATGGATTGATGGGCAGAAAGCTTTTGGGTGAAAATGAGGGGATGCTTTTCATTTTTGAAACAGAGGATTACCACGGATTTTGGATGAAAGGCACTTTCCTCCCCCTGAGCATTGCCTTCCTCAATAAGGAAGGCCGGATTGTTTGGATTACAGATATGAAGCCTCTGAGTTTAAAATCCCATCTTCCACCGAAACCCATCCTCTACGCTCTCGAGATGAACAAAGGTTGGTTCACTAAAAATTCGATCAACGTAGGAGATGTCGTGAGGTTCTCTAAATAAAGGGCTCCAGGGGTCAAGGGTTCGAGGGGTCTATGAAAGATTTAAAAACAAACTTGAACCCTTGGATCCTTGGATCCTTGAATCCTTGAACCCAATCAGGAATTTAGTAATCCCCGATCCAGCAGTAGAGGCAAAGTTTATCTCTGGGGAGACCGATCGCTTCAACCATATCTTCGATCTTTTGATACCTCAGCGTGGTCACTCCCAATTCTTTCCCAATCCATTGCACCATTCGCTGGTGCTTTTTTGATCGCTGATCGATATATTCCCTGACATCTTCGATATCTTTTCCCTCAAGGGCCCGGATGGCATTTCGGGCCGCCAGCTCTTCGATGGATCGGGTGGAGAGGGCAAACCGACATGGAAACATCAAAGGAGGGCAGGCAGGTCGGATATGGACTTCTTTGGCTCCGCATTCCCAAAGTTTTTTAATCGTGTAGTTTTTCAATTGGGTTCCTCTGACGATGGAATCTTCGCAAAGGACAATCCTATTTCCACAGATGACTTCCTTGACAGGGATAAGTTTCATCGTCGCCACAAGATCTCGCATTTCCGGAGAAGGAGGGGTGTAACTCCGTCCATATCCGGGTGTATATTTGACCAGGGGCCTTCGATAGGGTAGTCCGGATTGCATCGCATACCCAATGGCATGACCCACACCAGAATCAGGGACGCCCGCTACGAGGTCTGCCTTCACCTCGTCCTTCCTCGCCAGAGCCCTTCCGCATCGCTCTCTGACCAACTCCACACTGATGCCTTCATAACTCGACGCAGGATAGCCCGTATAGATCCATAGGAAGGCGCAGATCTGGTTTGATTTTCTGCCGGAGGTTTTTCCCTCCAATCCTGATTTTCCAACAAAGACAATTTCACCAGGGGCGAGATATTTTTTAACTCGAAATCCCAAATTTAAGAAGGAACAGGTCTCTGTAGCAATCGCATATTCTCCATCTTTTTCCCCGATCACCAGAGGGGTGCGCCCCAAACGGTCTCGGGCGGCATAAATCCCATTTTTTTTCAGGAGGAGGATAGAGGCCGACCCTTTTATCCTTTCAAACACCCCTTCGATCCCCTCGGTAATGGTTCGTCCTCTGGTAATCAACTTGGCGATTAATTCCACGGAGTTGATTCCGCCGCTCGACATCTCACCGAATGTTTCTCCCTCTTTGAGAAGTTGAGAACCCAATTCGTTGACATTGTCTATTAAGCCTGCGACGACAATAGCAAAGTTTCCGAACTTCGTTCCAATGATCAGTGGTTGTGGGTCCCGATCGCTGATCACCCCGATGCCCAGATGGCCTTTCATTTCTTTGTAATCATCGTAAAATTTCGATTTGAACTGGGATTGGGTGATATCATGAATGGAGCGGTAAAATTGCTTTCCGTAGACGGCCATGCCTCCATATTCCGTCCCCATGTGGGAATGATAATCGGTTCCGTAAAGTAAGTCGCCTGCGCAGTTTTTATTCGATACAATTCCAAAAATTCCACTCATAGGACCTCCCTTTATTCAATAACGTTTTATCCATAGCAAAGGGGATGATTCTTGTCAACAAGAAGATTCCTGGGGAACGGGAGTCCATTGTATGATCAGGGCATCTTCATTTCCATAATAATTCGGGACTTCACCTGTGATTTGAAATCCCATCTTGGAATAAAAAGCCTGAGCGCCCAGATTGCTTCTTCTCACCTCTGCCCATACCTTTTTGAGACAGGGAATCTTCATCGCCCACCGGAGGAGTTCTTTCCCAACGCCTTTTCTTCGATGCCGGGGGTGGACGGCGATTGAAATGATATGTCCGTCTTTGGAAAAAATGATGTATCCCCGGATTTTTCCTTCTTTTTGACCATCGGTGACATGGGTATGAACCAAAAAAGTTTCTGGATAGAGGGCAGAGAGGTTAAGGAAGGTGATCCAGTCATAAGGTGATTTGGGAAAGGATTGCCTTTCGATTTGGAGGATGGCATCTAAATCGGTGAAAGAGAAAGGTCGGATCATCAACACTTTTTTACCCCTGAGATCACAGAGGCCACCCCACCGGTCAGTGATTGGGAGTTCACATTTTCCAATCCGGCTTTCCTCATGATCTCCTCGTAATGTTTTGCGGAGGTAAAATGAAGAACCGATTCAGGGAGATAAGCGTATGCTCCTCGATCGCCGGAGATGACTCCCCCAATCCAAGGGAGGACCCTTTGAAAATAGATTGGGTAAAGTCTTCTCATCAACCCTTTTTGAGGAAACGTAAATTCTAAAACGATCACTTTTCCATTCTTTTTGACCACCCGGACCATTTCAGAAAGGGCCTGCTCCTTTTTCACGATATTCCTCAACCCAAAGGCGATCATCGAAGCGCCAAAGGTATGATCCCGGAAAGGGAGGGAGAGGGCATCTCCAAGGCTTAATGCAATGGTTTGTGACATGCCTTTTTCCGAAATCTTTCGCTGGGCTCTTTTAATCATGGGTTTAGAGAAGTCTAATCCGAAGACCTTCCGATGATGGCCATTACGGTGAATGATCTCGATAGCGACATCCCCTGTCCCGGTGGCGATATCCAATATCCAGCCTTCAAACCCTCTTAGCTCCTGGACTGCCTTTTTTCTCCAATAAAGGTCCCACCTCAGGCTAAGAAGATGATTGAGAAAGTCGTAGGTGGGAGCAATGTTGTCGAAGAGGCTCCGAATCGAATCAGGGTGGAAGGAGTAGATTTTCATTGATTTTTTGAAAAGGGAAATTAAGATCAGGCAATCTTAATAAAACTTTTTCCAGGAGCGCCACAAATCGGGCATCTATCCGGCGCTGCCTTTTCAACTGTATTGCCGCAAACAGGGCAGACATAATAATCGACGGCTTCATTTTTTCCCAGGTTTTCAAAGGCCTTTGAATAAAGTGAAGCGTGGATCTTTTCCACCTCATTGGCAAAATGGAATGTACGGAGGGCTGCATCGTCTTTCTCCGACTTTGCGGCCTCCATCATCCCAGGGTACATGCTCTTGAACTCATGGGTTTCGCCCCCAATCGCGTCCTGAAGATTTTCTTTGGTCGATTTGATTCCTTTCAAAACCTGGAAATGGTTATGAGCATGGACGGTTTCGGCCTCTGCCGCGGCCCTGAAGAGTTTGGCGACTTGTGGGTGTCCTTCCTCTTCTGCCTTCTTAGCGAAAGCAAGATATTTCCGGTTGGCTTGAGATTCCCCTGCAAATGCCTCCTTCAAATTTGATTCTGTTTTTGTCCCCATAAAACCCTCCTTTTGTTTTTAGAAATAAAAAAATTATAACAGAGTGGGTTGGAAACATCAATTGACATCCTTAGGTAGAACGAGTAAAATGTTTACGTTTTTGGAAACAGGGAGATAGAAAATGAAGTTTATCATGCTCATGTTTATCTTTTTGGCTGTCATGATTCCCTCCAGTTATGGGGAAATGTATAAATGGGTAGATGAGAAAGGAACCGTCCATTTTACCGATGATCTTTCGAGTATACCGGAGAAGTATCGTCAAGATGCAGAGACTCGAAAGCCTCCCAAAGAGATTTCAACCTCTCAACCCAAGGAAGAGCCTAAATCCATCCCCTCTTCAAAGATTTCTGAAGACGAAGGGATAACGGTTGACCTTGTCAGAAGACACGAATTATTCTTGGTAGAGGTTGTCTTAAATAGGTGGATGAAGCAGCAATTCATCATTGACACAGGGGCGAGCTTCACTCTTATTAATCGCCAAGCAGCAAGGGAGTTGGGTATCACGATTAATGAGACAACCCCGTTTATTCAGGTAGCTTCGGTCAGTGATGTAATTTCCACCCCTCTGGTTACCTTGGAGTCTATCCGGGTGGGAGAGGCAGAAGTAGAGAACGTCGAGATCTTGATCTATCCAATGGCTGGTGGCGGTGACGGACTCTTAGGGAACTCCTTTCTCAATAAGTTTAAAGTTGAGATTGATTCCATTAATAGTAAGATGACGCTATATCCCATGAAAGGAATCCCATCTCCGGATTACCCTGGCGGATATAATAAAAACTACTGGGTAGGGCAATTTCGATTTTATCATAGAAACTTGGGAGATTTAAAAAGGCTGAAAGCGAAGATCGAAAGCCAAGGGGCACGAGGAGAATTGACTCGCGTCAACAACGCGATCCGTTATTTTGAGAACCAACTCAGCGAGCTTGAGCGAAAAGCCTCTTTCGCAGGGGTCCCTCGGAACTGGAGAGAATAGCCCCGCCCCTATATGGTGGGGAATTTCTAAATACGAAGCACGAAATTTAGAATTCCGTCAGAGCGCGAGGCGGAAGCCGTAAGTGAGTTTACCCCTTACCCCTAACGCCTTACCCCTTGCGAATTAGGATTTCGATATTCGGATTTAGGATTTCCCCGGCAAAGACGGGGATTATGGGGTAAAAATCACCACAAGGAGTTTGGCCTCTTCGTTGCTGACATTACGAAGTTTGTGTGCGATGCCCGAATTGAAGTGAAGAGTCGCCCCTTTTTTAAGAAGATTTTGACTTTCTCCTACCATCACCTCCACATGACCTTTTAGGACATAAAGAAATTCCTCCCCCTCGTGCTTGTAATCGACCATCCTGTGATCCTGTTTGGGATCGATAGTGACGAGGAAGGCCTTCATATGTTTTGTCTCTGCATCCGGAGTGAGGGTCTTGTAGGAATAAGCCTGGGTCCGTTTGTAAAAGCTCTCCTTCCTTCTTTTTACTGAAGCTTCTTGCTCTTCGGCAGAGAGGAAGGATCCCGCGTCAATAGCGAGAGCCTTTGCGATCTGGATGACGGCAGAGACAGGAGGGATGGCCATTCCTTCTTCAATCTCTTTTAAATACCGCTGTGAAAATCCTGTCTTATTGGCAAGCTGTTCATAGGATATTTTTCTCACCTGACGAAGTTGTTTCATCTTCGCACCAAAGGATTTTTCATCGATCTTCTTCGTTGGCATGCCTCCTCCTCGCTTTGAACTTCTATGATGCCATCCTATTATATTCCCAATTTGATTAAATAAAAATATATATTTTTAAATTCAACTGGTTATGCCGCTTTCTTCGAAAACTGTGTCATTTTTGTGTTAGAGTTGTCAAGTGCCTCTACCGATCGTCTCAAACTCTCTGGAGAATGATGAGAATATCTTTGGGTCATCAATGACTCAACCATCGCCCTTTTTGCTGGATCATATTCTCTTTCAGATATATTATATTGAAGCAATATAATAATTAAATAAAAATTTAACCAGTTCTCAGAATCTGGTTTATCAATTTTGAAATGCGGGTTGTAATATACACTTTTTTTGAACTTTTTGGAAGTGAAAAGTAAAGGAAGGAAGCGAACATCCTTTCCTGATGGCAGGAAGGTAAGTCATTTCGTCCCTATTTTCCTGGGGCTCGATTCCCTTCTGGGTGAAGGATGAAGAGGCTGCGACTAAAATAAGAGGGCAAGCCCTGAATGGCAAAGCTGAAACCGTCACCGTGAAACCCTAAACAAAGGGACGGAGTGCTCCAGAAATTAAGAGGTGCTCTTGTACTACTTTTTCCTGTCCGTTCAAAATAGATCGTTTGCTGAAACAAGCGTGATGATAATCAAGATTCATGTGATTTAAATTGAGTCGATGCTATGAAAAGGTTCGAACAATATAGAATATTATCCAAAGAGACAAAACGGCGTATTGTGTTGAGATATATGCTCTATCAGATACCCGATATGGCGATCCTTGTCTTGATTCTGTTTGTGCTTCATCGGTGGGTAGGTCTTTCTTTATGGTTGTTCATAGGGCTCATCAGCCTCTGGGTGGTTAAATATATATTAGGATTCATTTTTGTCTGGCCTGCCTACGACAGGCCCCGCCCAGGAGACATAAAATCCCTGATCGGGACTGAAGGCATCGCTGAGGAGCGCCTCGATCCTTCGGGATATATTCGAGTGCATGGCGAACTTTGGCGAGCCGAGGTGGTTGGAAAGACGATTCCTATTGAGAAAGGACAGACGGTACTGATTGAAAAGGCTTGCGGACTTACCCTCCTCGTGAAGCCAGTTTTAAAGAAATAACAATAAAGGAGGTGGATTCAAAGGAGAGATCATTTTTGAAACCTTCATCATTAAATTTCTTGGGTTCTCAAATACAGGAGGTGTCCCCCTTCATTCAAGAGATTTGACCCTCCCTCCCCAAAGGACATAGACAAAAATGCACAAACTGCTGAGAAAAAAATATATGGATTCCCATACTTCAGATAAAATGCAGTCAACACTGATTAATTTTTGTCAAATTCAGGGGTGGCACATCGCTTGCATCTTTGGATCAGGTGCTTAATTGCTTACCCATTCCTTGACGAAAGGAGTAATGAATGACCGAATCCGGAATAGCCACGATCAGAAGGAAGTACCATGAAGCCCTTACTTCCTCGAAGCGACGACTATTGATCTGCATTGCAATAAGTCTATCGGTTTGGGCAGTAATCATTATGGGTTCCTTAGTAACTTTCTAATCCAATCTAGTCTAGTAACCCTAGGCTCAGGGAGTCGGGCGGATCCTTCACATAAACGCCTGTTCCCTGGTAAGGTCATAACTAGCTCTGCCTTTTTTGTTATTGTGTCCCAAATGGAGAAATCGACGGGAATGTTTGGGAAAGTTGGCCGGATTGCGGAGTTTCCCAACGAAGAGTGAGGATCGGCCTACATTAATGGGTTGATGATTTCCGAAAGAGAGGATAACGACCGCAATGAACGAGTGCCAAGAACAAGACGAAACCTCGGGATAAGCAGTTCGACTCGATGTTTTTTTATGTGTCAGTTAGCCGTTTCTTTTCGTCTGGTCTCTACCCGTACCTCATGCTCTTTTCTCCCTCCTTCTTTTAAGGATTTATAGGGATCCAAAGAAATCATCAAGCACATTGCTCAAAGTTCGATTGATCAAATGCTCCAACCTTTCCGGTGTAAAGTTGTCGTCTATTATTTCCTTACCGATATGCACATTTTGTGTAAAAACCCTATTATCCTTTTTCACTCCAAGAAAAATACCAAAGTAAACCGACGTCTTAACCCTTGTTCTCCGTCCTACAGTTTCCGCCTCTATCCAAAATCTCCTAATATTGATTCTCAAGATTGAGTCGGTCTCCAGATCCTTTAACGCCTCTGGTTTTCCATCCCAACTCGAAACAAAAATCGGTTTAATCCCAGAATTAGAGAGGGCTTCAAAAAAGAACTCCCTAATAGCCTTTTCGAGCGGGAAGGGTTCACTTATAAAATAACTTGAAATATTTCTGGCAGACATGTGGTGGCCAATATACTGCCTCCCGCGGCGGCTATCGCTAAAGGGAGCAACCGCGATTGTCATACCAATATTTTGATCAAGTAATGGAAATTGTATGGCATCTTGATATCGAATATTGGTGGAATAAATTTCTTGCTTGCGTGGATATTTTGTCCGGCCGGGAAAGGCCTGTCCTGATGCCAAATCTTGTATTAAGAAATTCAAACAAAGAATAAGTAGCCACAGGAGGTATTTTGATCTCAAAGAAATCACCCCGATATGATCAAATGAAGCTCTATCTTTTTCTTTATCCTGTTATTTATTTCTTAGACACTGATCGTGTTTCTAATTATATTAAAATCTCGATGAACCTGCAATAAACCTTTAACTCCTGAGTGGCCATAAAATAATAAGTTTTCTCATTCCAAATGATTTATAGCCCATTTTAGTGTGATTTCACACAATATTTATAGAAACAAAAGAGTATGCGTTATCCTTTCGGCTTGATGGAATCCCTCATCCCGGAGGATCGGAATAGAGGGGAGTCCATGCCATAAAAAAAAGGTACCGTCGGAACAGATAATTCTAAGGATTTCTTCGTTGATCTCTGAAGGAATCAAAGGAGACACGAATATTCTGAAAGAACTGTCATGGCTATAATGGGGAATGAAGACTTATCGAAAGATTCTTGTCTATATTTTGAAACAGGCGTTTAATCTGAGAGTCGGGTTTTGTTAGAAATCTATTCGCCTAAGATGACATGTATTGGTCATTTGTGGCAAAAAGTCATGTCTTTTAGTTCAAATAAAAGGTTACCCACTTTAATAAAATGTTAGAATATTTAGAGACATACCGTCATTGGCATTAATCTTGCCTTTAATTCAATAATAATTTTTATATCACAGATCGCCGATAAAGCCAAACCACGAGTAATCGTGGGACGGAAAGCCACGGGTCCCTCGGGGATAGCCGGGTTGCCGAAGCAAAAGGAATTTTGTTTATGGAGCCCGTGGTCAATTTTGATCATGGGCTTTTTTATTACGGCGAAATGAATGACCAATGATAGGGGTCATATGGTTAATAATGGGAAAAACTAAATGAGGGGAGGTAGTGCTCGATGAAAACCGTGGAAGGGGAGGTTTTAAAGAGTAAAATAACCAACGATCTACACATGATAACGAAGATTGACGGCACAAGAGTGGTATTGGAGAACGGAATTGGATCTGTGCGGATATCGCTCGAGAGAAAAGATTTGGAACTCTATTATCAGAAGATTGAGAGAGGTGATGCTCAATGGTATGTGTAAAAGGAGACAGATTGAGGCATAAAGTAGATGAAAAATTTTATAAGGTGAGGATAATCAAAAATGGGACTTTCATCTTAGAGTCTGAAGATACTTTAAAGAGGGTATGGCTTGGGGATAGAGATCTGAATTTATTTTTCGAGCCAGCAGAAAAAAGGGAAAAAATAGGACGAGAAATTTTAGGAGGCAGAATCAATGAAGCCTGCAATCGGGGACATATTGAAGAGTAAAGTAACCGGGGAACTCTTTAGGGTGAGGAATATTAAAATGTCAACCATTTTTTTGGTTGCTAAAAACTTACCTAATAAAGTTTGGTTTGGAGATAAGGAAATGTTGGAAACATTCTATGAGAAGGTCGAGAATTAGGAAGCATGAAATTCTAAATTGTTTTGTTAAGAGTCGACTCCAATAGGACGGCATCCAAACCACAGGACTTATTGCCTCTCCGATTCATAGTATTCCCCTCTTTTTTAGTCAGACCTTGAGCAATGGTGACAATCAGTGTGTCAACATTATGACAGAATCGTTACTAAAAGATCGTCATCAATAGAATAGACCGTAATAAGTTAAAATCTCTACAACCCTTTATTTTCAAGCTTTAACGGGAACCCAGACAATGAATCAAGGGGTTACGGGAATACGCCTTATTGAATTCCCAATTTAATATTTTTCACCTTAATTTTTATTCTTTGGGTTATTGCTCATTTCATTATATAATAAAAATGATGGAATCGATAGGCGAGTGGGTGAAGGCGGGGACGATTGAAAATCGATTTGAAGGGGATAGGATTTCTCAAGCCCTTCAAGAAGCTGGGATTCCATTTCTCATCAAATCCTTTCTCGATACCGCTTACGATGGGCTCTATATTCCCCAGAAAGGATGGGGTATCGTTATGGTTCCTGAAAAAAATAAGGAAACGGCAGAAAGGCTCATTACTGAAGTCAAAAAAACTTTTAAGGAGGAGGGAGAAGATGAAACTGGATAGCTTGGATGAGATTTTGAGGTTTGCTATTCGGAAAGAGGCGGATGCAGCGGCTTTTTACAAAATGGCAGCGGATCGTTCTAACCCTGGTGTTAAGAAGACCTTTAAAGAATTAGCTAAAATGGAAGAAGAGCATAAGAAAAAGATCGAGAAGCTTAATCTAAAGAAGGTCGGTGAAATAAAATTGAAGAAGACCAAAGGGCTGGGAATCAGTGAGACGCTGGAGGATGTGCCTTATAGCTCAGATATGAGTTATTCAGATCTTCTTCGAATGGCGATTAAGAATGAAGAGAAATCCCACCGCCTCTATCTCTCCACAGAAAAGATGGTGACAGACTCAATGTTGAAAAAATTGCTTTTAAAACTCGCCCAAGAAGAATCAACGCATAAAGAGAAACTGGAGAAGATTTATGACGAAGAAATTTTAGAATGGTTTTAATCCCGGATCAAGTCGGGTTTAGAGTCGAGCTCTGATTTAATATCAGGGTCACACGATGAGGTGAGACGAGATGGTACCTGGGTTGATTGGAAAATCTGAAATGATTGTCAAAGAAGAAGATCTGGTCAGCCGACTGGGGGAGGTGGCGGTCAATGCCCTTTCCACACCGAGGCTGATTCAACTTTTGGAGGAAGCGGCCATCGAAGCGATTCATGAATTTATTCCCACAGAAAAAGTAAGCCTTGGAGCAGAGGTGAAGATCAAGCATCTCTCTCCAACACCCCCCGGCATGAAAGTGACTGCCAATGCCATCCTTAAGAGTGTCGATAAGAACCGGCTTTTTTTTCTGGTGGACGCCTTCGATGAATTGGAAAAAGTGGCCGAAGGGGAGCATGAGAGGGTCCTCGTGTCCAAGGATCAGTTCCTACAAAAAGTAGAGAAGAAGAGAGTGAGATGATTCCGATTTCATTATGTTGGGATACACAAAAAAGATCGGTCTTACTCAAATGGAATGGGGTGATCTCCTCCGGATGGGAGAACGGGAAGATTTTGATGAAGATTTTCGGACTATCGATTCCTGTTCCTTTGAAAAAGAAAAGGATCCTTATCTTCCATAAGCTTCCCATACAATGGATTTATTTAAGAGATGTTTTCTCCTTCCTCACAAAATGGAAAATCAAGAAAGTGGAGGGATCAATTTCCTTCCCAGACCCGATGATCAATGGGGTGCTTTATGGATGGATGAGTGCCATTCAGACAGCAAGAACAAGTCCAAAAATCCATGTGAGGGTCAACTTCTTGGGCGAGAATTGGTGCAGAGGTGAAGTCACTCTTTCTCTGAAAATTTTATTCCATCATTTAAGAAAGTGGATTCTTCCCCTGATCCGTGAGATGAGAAGGAAGAATCCAAGAAAGGAAGGTGAGGCCTCATGGAAGCTGCCGATTTGATCAAGACACTTTTGGAAGGGTTTAAAGCGGTCGCAAAGACAGAGACCATTGTTGGAGAGGGGATTAAAGCAGGGGAATTCACCATCCTCCCTGTCTCGAAGATCTCATTGGGCATTGGTGCAGGCGCTGGAACAGAACAGATCAAGACCTCTGGGGGAAGTGGCGGAGCCGGAGGAGGTGGAATGTGTGTGGAACCCATCGCCTTTCTGGTGGTCAAGGATGGGGAGGTCTCTATCTTAAATCTAAGGAGAGGGGCAGCGATGGTAGAAGCTTTCTTCGGTAAGATTCCTGATATGGTAGAGAAAGCAGTTAATATTGTCAAAGGGAAGAAGAAGCCAGAGGGACCTGAAATCAAAGACGGAACCAAAGAATGAAGAAAAACTTTGAAATCTTGGACCATACCGCGGATATCGGTCTCGTTGTTTATGGTGAGGATCTCAGGGCCCTTTTTGAAAATGCCGGTGAAGCCTTTTTCCATCTCATCACCGATCTAAAAAAAGTGAGACGCCGGGTTGAGAGACGGATTCATATCGGGGGGGAGAGTTTGGATCGCCTGATGGTAGACTGGTTAAGCGAGCTTCTCTATCTTCACGATGTTGAGAATCTTCTTTTTAAAGGATTTGAGGTTGAATCGGTAGGGGAGGACGGCTTGAAGGCAATTGTCAAGGGAGAGGTATTTCAGGAGGGGATTCATGTGATCAAGACCGAAGTGAAAGCCGTGACCTACCATCGGATAGAGGTTCGACAGAAAAATGGGCGCTGGAGAGCCCAAATCATTTTTGATCTCTAATAGGCCACGATAAACGATAAACGATGGACGATGAACAATAAATAATAGGGGGAAGCCCGATGACGACAGTAGAGAAGATCAAGATTCAGAAGGTCGATGATTATCGGTGGCGAATTCCTCGAGAAGGAAAGATGAGGACGGATGGAATCATCTATTCCGATGAGCAAATGTTCACCGATATTCAAAAGGACCAGAGTCTGACCCAGGTGGCCAATGTCGCATGGCTTCCAGGTATTGTGGGTTATTCCTTGGCCATGCCGGACATCCACTGGGGGTATGGTTTTCCCATCGGGGGAGTGGCAGCTTTCGACATGGAAGAAGGTGTCGTCTCTCCTGGAGGAGTGGGATACGATATCAACTGAGGTGTTCGATTGATGCGCTCAGGTTTGAGTCGCATGGACATCCAAGGAAGAATAAAGGAGTTAGTGGAGGGCCTCTTCGTCAACATCCCTTCAGGCGTGGGGTCACATCGGAAGGACCTCAAATTGAATCGGGAGGAGGAGCGAAGAGTTTTAAAAAAGGGGGCCCGATGGGCAATAGAAAAAGGTTTTGGTTCGGGAGAAGACCTTGACCACATTGAGGAGCAGGGATGCATTGAGGGAGCAGACCCCGATCGTGTCTCTGATAGGGCGATGGAAAGAGGGAGGGCCCAATTGGGGACCCTTGGCTCCGGAAATCATTTTGTCGAGGTGGGATATGTGGAGGAGGTCTTTGATCAGGTGGCCGCTCGAGCGTTGGGGTTATGGAAGGATCAGATTACCATTATCGTTCATACTGGGTCAAGAGGGTTAGGACACCAGGTCTGTGATGATTACATTCGTGTCATGATGAATGCCGCCAGAAAATATAAAATCGAACTTCCAGACCTCCAACTCTGTTGTGCCCCGACCTCCTCCCCGGAAGGGAAAGAATACCTCGATGCAATGGCCTGCGCAGCCAATTTTGCTTTTACCAATCGGCAGATGATCACCCACTGGGTGAGGGAGACTTTTGAACAAGTTTTTCGAAAAGGCCCAAGAGATTTAAAGCTGGATTTGATCTATGATGTCTGTCACAATATTGCTAAGATTGAGACTCATGCGGTGAATGGAAAGAAAAAGAAGCTCTGTGTCCACCGAAAAGGAGCGACCAGGGCTTTCCCTCCCAAACACCCGGATATTCCATCCGATTACCAATCCATCGGCCAGCCGGTCCTCATCCCGGGAGATATGGGGAGATGTTCCTATGTATTGGTGGGGACGGAGAGAGCGATGGAAGAGACATTCGGAAGCACCTGCCACGGTGCGGGCCGAGTGATGAGCCGTCACCAAGCCATCAAGGCAGCAAAGGGAAGGGCGGTTGAAAGGGAATTGGAGGATCAAGGCATCATTGTGAAGGGGGCAAGCAGGGGAACGATTGTTGAAGAAATCCCTGAGGCTTATAAAGATGTCAATGATGTGGTCAATGTGGTCCATCATGCCGGGATCAGCCGAAAAGTAGT